>JACCDK010473975.1_pt1 | contig 57880 bp, 48 predicted proteins | sample 7445871 | NCBI WGS metagenome assembly JACCDK01 (sample SAMN15323436, study PRJNA562643) | freshwater metagenome | isolation source: river surface water | place: USA:Blue River Watershed | collected 2017-08-15 | reverse complement strand
TACCATGATAACCACTAATAATTATAGAATTATTATTATGTTTATCAAATTTAGACAACCATTCATCTATTTTAGAAATAGCTTGTTTATTACCAATTATATCGTTTACGTCATTTGGTTTCCATTTATTAATCCATAGATTAGAATTAGAATTTGAATTAGAATTAGAGTCCATTAAGAATATAATAACTTATTCTTTAAAAATTAAAAAATCAATCTTTTTTATAAAAATATTATAAAAAAATAAAAGTTTTAAAAATAGTATAAATAGATTATAATAAATAAATATATAGAAAATTTTAATCTAAAAATATGTTTAAAAAACTTATATTTAGAAACTTAAGTTTAAAAACTATTAAATTTTTTTTCTAACATTAATATATATATGTCTCGCAGAACCGCATCAGTTAAATCAGGAAGCACTGTTGATATGGAAGTTGCCAATCTTTTTAAGCTTCAAAACAAATCCCAATTCACCAATGCTCTTTTAGCATTACGTCAACGCTACAAGGATGAAGACCTCGTTGGCAAAATCCAAGACGTTTTCATGCAACGCCACTCATCTATTGTTAAATCAGCCAAGAAATTCGCCATGGCTGTTCGTGAAAAGTATGCCCAACAAAACATTCCTTTCCACCAACTCCTCATGAAGGCTCGTGCTCACGCCAAGAAGCACCACTTATCTGAAGCCGAATTTGCTGAATTCCAACGCATCTATGAACAAGAACTCGCTGGCTCCAACTCAGGTGAAGTTATTGCCCCCATGACTAGCATCATGAAGGTCCTCGGTAACATCACCACTGGTGCTGAAGGCTACTTCAAGGTTGATGAAGCTGATTACCGCAACCTCCAAGAAATCCTTAAACTCAATGATGCCTCAAGACCCCTTCACGCTCAAGTTCTTCTCCAAGCCATCCAATACATTGGCACAGAAGACCAATTCCTCCAAAGTATTTTATTCGAAAAGACACTCCAAAACCCCGGAGACCACGTCCACCCAGTTGTTGCTGCTCTTTTCTTACCCAAGATTAAGACTGTTGATGAACACTTCCTCTACTCCAACATGAGTGGTATCATCAAGGCTCGTTACAACCACACTGCCCTCACCACACGTCCTGATTATGAACTCCTCTACAACTTAATCACAGACCCCAATGACGTTGTTTGCGATACTCGCACACCAGTTGGTGATTTACTCCACCGTTGCAACCTCCAAAACCAACTCTGGAACTCAGTTCTCCACCTCCGTAACGGTCAATACTTCAACCCTTCACTCCGTGAATTCATGACCTCAGTCGATGTTTGCCGTCTTAACAAATTCGACAACCCTGACCTCGTCTATGGTCGTCATGATGGCACCATCATCAAGCGCCTCTTCAGCGCCTTCTCATTCCGCCCCACTGTTGTTGCTACACTCCCAGTTGCCAGCCTCTTTGCCTACAACCCCTACTCACAAAACCTCCGCCCAACTGTTACATCAATCCCTATGATTAATGTTCGCCTCAGCAACTTTGGTGCTACAGCTGCTGCCGCCGCTGTTTCAGCTGGTGTCATGGGTGCTCGCCCTGCCATTAATGCTCTCTCAGCTGCTCTCAGCCAAACCAACCAATTCCTTGAAGGTAACGCCGTTGTTAACCGCCACACCAGTGTTATGTTCTCACGTGAAGTCTTAGTCTTCTACGTTGACCGTCGCTCATACGTCTACACTACTGGCACCACACTCACCAACCTCGCCCGCTTACCCACATCAATTGCTGGCTTTGAACGCATCAATGACATTGCCCTCACATGGGAACAAGACATCCCCATTGGTGGTGTTGACGCTAACGGCAAACGTCTTGACCCCAACGGTGATGTATTTGAATTCTGCAGTGCTGTCATTGCTGATGTCAACTCAACTGTTGACCCCTCAGTTGGTGGCAACTATGTTGTTGGCTCATCTGCCATCGTTAGAAACCCACAAAGAGGTACTGAAGCTGGTTTTGATTACTACCACTACACACCCAGCACATGCATCTCAAGAAACAGCACCATGCCAATCATCCCCATTGATGAAAACGATATGCCATCAGGTGAACTCGGCTGGAAATCACTTGTTACCCAAAGAGGTGTTATCCTTGTCTATGTTAACCCCGCATACAAAGACAAGCCCATCAGCTTCTAATAACCTAAATGGTTTCCTTCAATTTAACATAAATAGTATTAACTTAATAAAATTTAATATTAATATATTAAATTTTATTTTAATTAAAAATCAAATAATTTAGAAAATCCAGAATTATTACGACCTGCTTTAACACCATCTGATACTGGTAAATCCATTGGAACTATACTATTATAATCATGGATAAATCTTAAATAAGCAATTAATTCAGTAATAGCTGTTTTAAAAAGTTGTCTTAAAACTTCTTTATTTAATCTTGCAACTTCTTCATCTGTAGGTAAAGAATTAGTAATATTTTTAAAATATATATGTCTCATAGCAGATAAAATAATATGTCTTCTTTGGGGTTCAATTTTCATTCTTTTATTATATCTTTTGTAAGTTTCTTCCATAACCATATCAATTAATGTATTGTTTATATAATCAATATTATTATCACTAAAAAATTTATATGATATATCATTTGGTTCGATATTTATTAATTTTCCAACAAATTCTCTTTCTCTGTCTGTAGGTTTATATGAGTTATATGATAACATTATAATAATATATATATTTAATTTAGATTAAATTATATTTATATTATAGGAATCAATTAAACTATCTTTATTTAATCTAAAACTCTTTTCAGATATTTGCATTATATTATTAGACTCTGGATGTTCAATCAAACTATGGCTGAATACAACTTTTGGATATAATTTACCATTTGCATCTTTTAATAATATTTCCTTTTTCTTTCCATCTATATCTTTATTAAATATTACCCATGTGTATTCATCATATCTTGATTGATAAACTACTAATTTACCTTGCATTAATTTTGGCATAACTGTTGGTGATAATCCAGTCTTTTCAGTTATATTTAATAATGTTCCAACTCTATTATGAACGTATTCTGGAAAACATTCAATTAATATATCAGTAATTCTTGATTTAGTATTAGCTGAATTATAAATCTTATCTAATAAATTTAATATATCAATATCTGGTGCTACCATTCCATAATCACTATATAATCCACCTGAAACAAAGTTATCTCTCTTTATAATTCTCTTCAAATCTTTTAATATTTCTTCATCAATATTTGAAGGAAAATTATTTCCATTATTATTATATAATGTAGGTGATACAATTTTAAATATACCAGTTTCACCTGCAATTGGATTAACATCAGCAAATCTACTATCAATTACAACTAAGTGACCAAAGTTTGGTACATACATTTCTATATTATTAACAACATATATCCAATGCCCTGTATTATTAGGGTCTCTAAATAAATCCTTAATAAAAACATTATTTTCAATACTAAAGTTTCTAAATAATATCTTCTTTTCTTGTAATACAGCTAATGCTGATACTAATTGAAATAATACACTTCTCCAAACATCAGTTGGATGAAAGCCAGTTGTTATTTGTTTAGCTAAAGCTCCTCTCTTTTCATAAGTTGGACTGGCCCATTCAATTAAATTAAATGTAGGTGCTTCAGTTAAAGCTAATAAACTAACTTTACTATCTGTCGATAAATCAACGTTTACTCCTGGATTATTTAATTGTTGTGGTTGAATTGAATTAGTTGTTTGACCTATTAATTTTCTTAAATTATCATTCTTAAATGTAAGAAATTTATTAATTTCTTTATAATTATTTAAATTTCTTAAAATAATATCATATTCTACATGTGTTTTAATAACATCTTCTAATTCTTTATAATTAATCTTTGATATTTTATCTAATTTATATAATATCATACTAATAAAATTAGGACTAATCTTTTGTTGTAAGATAGTTTCCTTAACATATTTATAATATGATAATTCTCTCCAAACATCAAAATTATGACAATCTAATGCAGGATCAATATTACAGTTTAATGCACCTTTACTTAACATATAAATTCTAATATTAACACCCATTGATTGTTTAGCAATTTCTATATTTCTTGTATCTGTATTATATCTTACTGGATATGCACCATTATAAAGAAGAAAATTAATTGGAATAGTCTTATATCTATTTCTTCCCAATGAATAAGGATTAAATTCCATTACTCTTATATATTCTAAAATTGATTTAGGACCTGCCTGGAGTGTCATTTCTTCTCCATCGTGATGTTTTATCATAGAATTTCTTAATAAGTTCATTATTTGCATTCTCTCATATATATTAGTCATTGTATAAATATTTGGTTCTCCTGGTAATACATCTTGATATATTTGATTAAGAACTGTATGTTGTCCTGGTGCTCCTAAATTTATATTATATACCTTTTGTAATGGTAATTCATTTGGTTTATTTAAAGGAACGCCTCTGAATGGAAAATAATTTGCCATGTCTGGTACAAACGCTGGTGGGTAAGTTATTTGATTATCTATTGGAACAAATGCAGGATTTGAATATTTGGGATGAGTATGAAGAGTGCCTGGTGGAATATTTGGAACTGGTTGATACATCTTTTGTTCAGCAATAACAGGTGTTTCAGTAATATTCTTTTGATATTCCATTCTGGGTGGAGAATATGGTCTATCAGATTGTTCTCTTCTTGGCTGATATGGTCTATCGGATTGTTGTGGAGAATAAGGTCTATCAGATTGTTTTGGAGAATAAGATCTATCATTACTTTCAAATTTTCTTTGTGTTCTATCAAATCTAGGTGACTGAGATGACTGAGGAGACTGAGGACTATCTACTCTAAATACTTTATTTCTCTTATCTTCATCAAACTTTTTAGATTTATTATTATCTGGATACATTTTTTTTAAATAGTCACCAATATTTTCATCCTTATTTGTTTTTTCGGTTGAGATAATAGTCTCATCAGAACTATCAGAACTATTAGAACTATCAGAACTATCAGAACTATTATTATCATTAGATGAAGATGATTTAGATTGTTCAGAATGTTCTTTCTTATCTATTTTTTCTGTTTTTTCTGGATAATGAACTTTTGCCTGAGGAACATAAGCTGGTTTTTGAATTGGTTTATATTCAGGGTCCCATGTTGGTTTTTCTTTTACCTTGAAAGGTTTAACATAAGATGGATTATTTCTAATTTCTTGACGCATAATTAATGTTGGATCTTTCTTTTCTTCTTTAGTTTCTTTTGGTTCAAGTTCTCTTTTATAAACATTCTTTGCATCATTTGAAATAAATGGAGTATTTGCAGGTGTTTTAATTGGTGGATGATAAAAGGTTCCACCTCCAATCATATTATTTACTTTTCTTTTACCACTAATTGATGATTTTCTAATTGATGATTTTCTATTATTATAATAATTATCAGCTGACATTACACGTTCTATTTTAATTTCCTTTGTAAATTCTTTAAAATATTTATCATCTAATAATTCTTCTGGTAAAACTAATTCATCATTTTCTTTTAAATACATTGTTTTGTTTGTTCTATATTTTTCAGGAATAACTTTATCCATAAATTCAATTGTTTCTTCATCTAATGAACTATCTAATTTAGTAACCAATTTTAAGAAATTATTTAAAAAATAATGAAGATCGAAATAAGCATTATTATCATCAAAAAATGGTACATTTAAAGTTCCTTCTACATTTGTTCCATACATATTTGGAATATTTGCTACAAAAAAGTTAGTTATTTTAATTTCAAAATTATTATTTGGAATATAATATGTTTTATTATTAAATTCATATTTATCATTCTCATCCTTCTTAAGATAAACATAAATATTTGATAAATTAAGCATGTTATGTCTAAATCCTGGATATTCTCTTTGTAAAACAGCTAATGTATGAATTAATTGAAATAATAATTTTTTATTATTACATTGTGATGATTGAATAAATTCACTTAACATCATGCTTTTAAAAAAATTTTCTTTAACTCTAACTGATAATATATCAGAAACTTGTTCTTTATTAATCATATCAAAGAATTTGGCATAAACATCTTCATAAGGCTTAATAATATCATTCATTTGAGAAAATTTAACATCTACATTAATTATAGGTAATGCAATATGTTTTGTAAGTTTGGATAATACTAATTTACTTAAAATATATGAAAATAAACATTCATTATTATTCATATTATTGATGTCATCTAAGTTGTCTTGATTATTAATAATATTATTTGGAGTAATAAATAATGATACAGAAGAATTATCACTATATCTTTTAAGTATTAAATTATTTGTTTTATTATCAAAACTAATCATTTTAAATTTACCAGAAAATAATTCTGATAATATATCTTCATAATTATCTCCTTCATATTTAATTTTAATATCATCAATTGAAATATTTTCTTCATCAATCTTAAAATCAGTTATATTATCTTTATAAGATTTAGAATAAATAAAATCATATAACATATTTATTTTTGTTTCAATTTCGGCCATATAATATATATATTAATATGGATTTTAAATATTTATAATTTGTATAATTTTAATTAAATATGCCTCCATATGGATAATATGTCTTGTTCCTTGCGAAATTCTATTTTCAAATTTTGATGTTTCTTCAATTATTTTATATTTTAATTCATTATCACTAATTTTAGATTTTATTTCATTCATAATTTCTTTAATAATAATATGAAAATCAATATTAGTAATAAATAATTGATATAATAATTCTCTAAGATTTTTAATTAAATCTGGGAAAGTTTTTATATTATAATTTTTTTTATTTAATACTTCATCTACTATAATTGTAATAATTCTATTCCAAGAAGGAGTAAAAGGAACATTAAATTTCTTTAATTCCAAATAACCATATAATTTATTAATATTATTATTTGATTTTTTAACTATTTCTACAATATCAGATGATTTTAATTTAATATTTTCTTTCAATGCAACATTCATTGCAATATTTGTTAATACTTCATCAGATGGTAACGGAACTCTAACCATTAAACATCTACTTTTAAGAGGTTCATGAATTTTAGATAATTGATTAGATACAAAAATAAATTTACAACTATCTGCATATTTTTCCATAGTTCTTCTTAAAGATGCTTGTGCATAATAAGATAAATTATCAATTGTATTAATTATTACAATTTTATAAAGATGTTTGTATTTTAAAACATGTAATATTTCGACTTTAGCATATTCTTCAATTATTTCTTGAATTAAATATTTATCAAAACCATTATTATTTGGTTCAATTATAATATGATGTTTTGATTGTTTTATCATAATTTTAGTTTTTGTATTACTATAACCATTAATAGTATATTCCGTTTCTTGGACTTCAACACTTTTCTTTGTGAAAATTTTTTGTAATAAATTTTCAATAATAAATTCTTTACCACATCCATCAGGACCATAGAATAGTAAATGTGGCATATTTGCATATTTCCAATTACCATTTTCCAAATTATTTATTATATGTTTAAAATCATTATTATTTTGTTTAACAACATTATCAATATTCATATAAATTTGATTATGTGTATTTAAAGAACATAATAATTTATCAACAATATTATAAGATGATAAAATTTCATTCTTATATTTATCTACTAAAAACATTATTATTATATTTCTATTATTTCTTTTAAAACATTTGCAAAATCAATTTTTATGGGTATAGAAAAATCTTTAAAGATTTTCTATTCTATCCATAAAACAATCTACGGTTATTTTTATTCTAAAAATATAATTTAAAATAATAATTGTTTTATATATAATATGGAAGACAACATACCATTATTTGTTATCATAGGAAGTACAGATAATATAAATAAAGTCATAAATAAACTACCAAATAAAAATAAACTAAATTGTTATCATTTATTAGGTGTTGATAATCCATTAATTGAATTTGGATTTTTTTTGGATAAAGAAGATGAAGAAAATAATATGGGAAATTTTAATATAATTACTTATCCAAATGAAAATAGTAATTTCAATTTAGATGAAATAAAAAAATTAAATTTAAAAAATGTTACTGCATTTATTATTTGTCATGAAAAATCAGATGATTTGATTAATACAAATAATTTATTAACAAAAGAAATTATTCATATTTGGTTTGGAAATAATACTAATGAGAATCATTATAATGAGAATCATTATAATGAGAATCATTATAATAGAAATGATTGGATTGAAAAAATTTATAATTATATAGATATTCCATATTTACCTCCATCTAATTTTATGTGTAATATTATTTAATGTGAAAAATTAATAGCTTTTCTATATATTAAAATCGAAGATTATAAAAATTGATTGGAAATTTTGAAAATTCAAATAATTTTCTAATAAATATATTTATTAGAAAAATTGATATTAAGAATAATAAATAATATTTGTATATATTTTATAATGAGAAATAATAATAACACCCAACCACCGCCTCAATTGTTACATTATTGGGTTAAAAAAACTATAATTACAAATGCGGTAGTTAAAAATAAAAATACAAAGGTTAATATATATAAAGAAAGTAAACAAACGAATAATGAAAAAGATGATAAAGACGATAATATAGTAATCATCTCAAATTGGCTTAATAGTATTTTTACATTTAGTTATAAATTAATTGAAGGTTTTATATTTTGGTTAGGATACAGTTAAAATTAAGTTTTTTCATTAATGCAGGTACCATCTGGCACTCGACACTACCCATAAAAACTAGTATCAAATACTTATTATCCCTCCATTTGCGGATTAAAAAAATATCAATAAAAATAATGTTTATCAATTATTATAAAACATTATTTTTATTGGTGTTAATAACCTTAGTTTTACCATCCGCAAATGAAAGGATATACAAAATAAAAATTGATTATTAATATTTTTCATTAATATGTTTTTAGTATTAATGAAAAAGCTTAAATATTCTAAAAAAATTAAAAATGAAACACAAACATTTATTCAATTAATTGATAATTTATGCAGTAAATTGAATAAAGAATATTCTAAAAATATGAATAAATTATTAGAAAATATTGCAAAAGGAGAAAATTTAGATATTAATATGTTGAGAAATAAATATTTAAATACATTTAATAATGAAACTACAAAAGAAGAAGATAATGATGTTAATATAGAAAGTGATAATAATGAAGATACAGAAACTAATGTTTCTTCAAATATTAATTCATTTGAAGAAATTATTTTTGATAAAATTATACTAAATGGTTCAGATTATTATTATGAAAATAAAGAAAATGGAAGAATTTATAATAATAAATCTAAGATTGTCGGAATTTATAAAAATAATGAATTTATCTTAAATTAAATATTTGTGTTATTCTTAAAATTATTTTATTATCAAAATTAGGATATTTTTTAAATAATTTTTCTTTAATTTCATCTAAATTTGTAGTAGCATTAATAATATCTAATATTTCTTCAATATCACTATAACCACCCAATAAGATTTCTTCATTTTTATTTAATATATAAATTTGAGGAAATGTAGATATAATATCTGTTTTATATTTATATTTATTATTTTGATTAACAACAATTTTTTCAAATGGGATGTGAAAGTTGGTTAATAATTGATTAACAGCAATAGAATATGGACAATTTTCTAAAATAATTACTTTTAGTTTATTTTTCATTATAAATATAAAGAAAAAATCTATTTTTTACTAATAATGGATATTAAGAGGGGATATTTACTTGCTGTAGATATACAGATAGATAGTCAAGAAGATTATAATAATGAATTAAATTTAGATTTATCAAATAAAATAACATTTTTTAAAAAAACATATGTTGTTCCAGACCTTTTTATTAAAGATGAAATTGTATTAAAGAATTTAGGAATGAAATGGAATGAAACATCATTTGTTAAAATTCCAAGAGATATCCATTTATTGGGTAAAACATGGTTAAAAGTAACAATACCATATTTTCAAATGATTGAAAAATTAACATCAACAACAACTACTACAATTAATAATGCAAATGTTAATGAAATGATTTATGATAATAATGAAACATATTTAATAATATATAATGATGTTTATTATTTAATACCAACTTTATTTTTAGAATTACCAGATTTATCTTATAATGAATTTAAATTTAAATTTAGTGAAATTAAAAAATATTTTATTGATTTAACTTCTATTAATATTAGCGATGATACTGATATTTTATTTTATTCATTTAATATGAATAATTTTTATGTTCATGATATCATTCCAACTGTTTTAAATTTAGCAAGTAATTATGATAAATTAACATTAAATAAATTATTAAATGGCGATGATAGTTATAAAAAAAATCTATTAACTCAAAATTCATTTGATAATTATATTACAACAATTGTTGAAGATAATATAATAAATGAATATCAAAATATTAAAAAGTTTGATAGTACTATTGATAGTGAATATTATAATTTTATGGCATTAGAATTTGATGTTTTATATAATAACAAAGTAGATACTACATCAGATGTATATCTAGTTGAAAATTATATAAATACATCAAACGTTAATACAGTTGATAGTATTGATAAAATCAAACAAAATACCATAACTAAAACATCATTGGTATATGAATATATTATTACTGATTTAAATCCATCTTTTGAAAAAACTTTTACTTTTTATAAAAAATATGCAACAATTAATACAGAATCTATGTATGAATTTACATTAACTAATGATAATTTAACTTCTGGAACTATCACAGATGATTATCCAATATATAAAGTCAATATAGCATCATTAAATCTCCCATTTACTTTAACAACTTCAATGAGTATTAAAACAGCAAATGATTTAACTATAACTTATACTATTGATGGAACAGATAATATATTTACTATAGATGATACATCAACAACAACTTCTTTAGAAAAAATAAAAATTGTAGTAAATACAAATAATGATACATTAAATGAACCAAATATCAATGTAACATTTCCTGATACAAATAATAATGCAGAATGGACTAATAATTTATTAATTAATTTAGGTAAATTAGATTATAATAAACAATTAGAAGTATTATTATTTTATCAATTTAAGAAAAATTATTTTTCAAAAGAAAGCATTATTAATAATGAAATTTTAACATTTTCATCATCAGTTGAAAGTATTAAAAGATTTTGGATTGAATTAAAAACAATAGAAGATAGATTTAAAGAAAGAAATGAAACAATTGGATTTAATGGTGATGAATGGATTGATACAGTTAATGATAATTACACCAATAAATATAATTATATCATGAATATAGAACAATATCCACAAGATATTTTTAATGTTTATTGTATTATGGTTAATAAATTATATGATACATTGAAAGAAAAATACTTTGAAGAATATCAATTTTTAAAATTCTTTTATAATAAAATATTTTCTTATATGTATCAAAGATATAATAATATATCAAAATTGTATAGTTTTGATGATTTTAAAGGATTATTATTTTATTACAATGTTGATTTATTATATTATATAAATAAAGATATTATTAAGCATTACTTATTTGAATTATTTTATATGGAAAGTAATATTGTTTATATTCCATTAGAATTTGAAGCATTAAAATTAGAAAAAAATAATATTACTGATTACATGAATACTGGCAAAACTAATATAAATACAAGTGACTATTTTCATGAACTTAAATATCAAAATATTTATTATTTATCAGGGTATAAGTATACTTTATCAACAAGTGGAGATGCAAATGTTATTGCTATTAAAAAGGAATATACAAACTATATTTATTATGTTTCTAATTTTGTTGAATTTCAATTAGAATTATATAATATTAATGCATTTATTAATGTAACTAGCTATACAATGGATGACACTAATGTTTATTTAACATATGATACTTCTATTTATGATAGAAATGATATAATAAATAATTCATTTTATTTATTTTTACATGAGACATTTAAATTATCTATTCCTGTAATTTATATTAGTGAAGCTGGAACTCTTAATTATAATAATATAATAGTTTATGAAAAATCAACATTAACAAATATGTTTTTAGAATATAATAAAATATATGTTGAGTTACCATCTAATATTAGAATAATTATGAAATATACTATAGATAATAATACTAGTGTTTATGAATGTACTTATAATACTATTAATAAATTAATTGTAGGTAATATTCCAATATATTATTCTGATTATGATAAGATTGAGTTACTTTATTACTCTTTACCAATAACTACAGTTAATATAAATAATTCTAAATGTAATAGAGATATAGTAGAAACATTTCCTTATATTGAAATTAAAAAATCAGAAATAACAGAGGATGCATTATTTACAACAGGTAATTCATTTACATTAAAAGGACTGAATATATCAGCAAGGGTTACAACAGGTCCAGACCCTGCTAATATAATATATTTATATTGTTATTATTCTGGTGATATAAATTATAATGATGCTTTAGGCATTAATATATTAATATTTGAAAATTCTTATTTACCAAATTTATATAGCTATACTTCATTAAATTCTCAAATATGTGAAACAAATGATTATATGATACAAAAACCAACAATATTAGCACTAAAAAATACAGGTGATTATATGTATTTAATGTTAAATGTTCCAAAGATAAAATCAAGTGATGCCGGTGGGACTAGTTCATTTCCAGGAGATCATGAATCATTTAATGTTTATATTGATAATAAAACATTTATTAAAATAGAAAGTCTTTATTCAAATCAAGTATTAAGAGATGGTTTAAATTTATATTCAACTTATTTTGATAATTTTCTATTAAGTGATGCAAAATATATAGATAGTATAAAAACTATTGTTAATAATGAGTATAATGGAATTTATGAAGACATATATGCAAGTGTTGTTAATGTAATAGAAAATTCACAAAATGATTATATTCAATCATATACTGAAATTATGGATTATATTGATTCTGGTTTTAAATTTGGCAAAACTTTACAGAATATTGCAACATATGCTAAAAAATTAAATAATTATACTTTAACATCGAATTTATCTACAATCAAACTAAATTTTAATGAAACTGAATTAATTGATTTTGATTCAAATACATCATTAGCAATGGGATTATATAATTTTACAAATAGAAATAATAATGTATTTAAAACAGATAATACTATAATTAGTGCATTAGGATATAAATATAATGATTCTGTAATGAAAATAATTAATTCTCCATGGCATTGTTATAGACCATATATTAAAATTAATCCATTAGTTATAAGCTATCTGGATAGATATAGTTCATATAGTATTAATATGTTAAATAATGTTGAAAATAATACATCATCATTAGAGGTTGTTAATAATAAAAACTTCACTCAGGATTTTAATCAAGAATATCAAATGAAAGCAAAGTATTATCATTTAACTTCAGATACTAATAAATATAATGTAACTACTAATATAAATAGTACTGCACCATTTTTACCATTTATTCAACCAACTCTATTTGATGCAACCATTAATGATAAAATTATAAACTATGAAGATAATGAAGGAAATATCACATTATATTCAAATGAAGAATTAGACCCATATAAATATAAAACAGTATATAAGAAAACAGCATATAATAATATGAATTGCTATTATAATTTAATTGGCGCTGTGTCTATTATTGATAATGAAATTAATAATAATAATACTTTACCCGATTATATTATTACTGATAATAAAACTATCATAAGCACTACTAATTATGGATATAATAAAATATTTCCTGAAGATTTTTATGGTATAAATTATAATTGTTTAGAATTAGAAATAGATATTAATAATAATACATACATTATGCTAGACGGTTTATCTTATACATTTATTTTCGGTAATGTTTATATTTATAAATTTACAGCTGATAATGACCAACCTTTTGATGTTACTAAAGAATATTATGTATTAATAGAAAATCAAGTAGGATATTTAACAATTAATAATGATAATATTATTACTTTATTTATTGGTAAGAATGTTTTATTAAATCGCGGGACAATTATTTATTATGATGAAACTGTAGCTAATGCATTAACTAAATTTAATGCAGTTAGAAATAATAATATATCAGTGATAACAAAAAATACCTCATATACTTCAACATTATACACAATAAATTCGATTTATACTTATAATTCATTTTTAAATAATTCATTACTTAATATTAATACATCTACAGCTGTTGTATTAACACCTGAACCATATATAGCTTTACAAACATATGGCTATGGTATTTATAAATTATTTCAATATAATGATGGAAATGATAGATATATTTATTTATTTTATTTAGAACCATATAATAATAAAATACCTTCAACATTAAGATATACAAATACTATTAATAATACAACTAAATTATCTCCAATTAATATAAATTATTCATCTATATCATTTGTAAATCCATTTAATAACATAGAACAATTTAATAATCCTGATAGTTGGTTTATATTTAAAAATAATGACAATGAATATGAATTTCAGTTTAAAGATATTGATACTAAAATAGCAAATGATATTGCTAATGGAAATTATTTAGTTTATTATAATTCATCATCGACTAAACCAACTATTTATAAACATCCTGATAGATTTAATTTTTCATTAGTTGCAAATGATAAAAATTATAACAGTATAGCTAATATTATTACTTCAGGAACAGCATTTGATTTAGACATATCATTTAATTATTACATTCCAATTTATAATAATGCAGGTGATTATTTGGGAACATTTTTAGTCAATAGTTTATCAGAAAATAAAGAAACAATTTATTTAGAACCAAAGAATGATTATATTAATACAACCATATATTATGAGGTAACTAATCTAGTACCAACCACAAAAAGTGGCTATAGACCAATTATATTAACAACTATTCAACCTACTATTAATTATAAATTTGATAATACAGGTATAGTTGCACCAGTTAATAATTTTATTGGCGATAGTTTAACATATATGGATTATGATGATTATGTAGCTGAAAATGCAAATATAAGAATTACTAATATTATTGATAGTAATGATCCAACACAATATATATCAGAAACATTAACAACAACTTCACCTTATATTACCATTAGTAAAACAACAAGTGGACTTAATAAAATTTTTGCAATCTATTTATTACCAAATAAAAATATACCATATGATTATTATAATATGATTGAAATATTTACAGCTGAAAATGAAAAAATCATATTATGGTTATATTTGCAAGAAAATACTCCAACATATCAAGGCCTTCCATATAAGATTGCAGATACTACAAATACTATACCATTAACTGAACCAATGTATTATACAAATACAACTGAATGGTATGTTAAAAAATTAGCTGTTGGAGAAACAGCTGTATTTGTAGATATTGATAATAAATATTATACATCAAATGTAGGAAATGATTATATAAAATTAGTGAGTGATATTGTAGTTGATATTACAGTATCTTCAGATAGTTATTATAATTTTAATGAAGTATTAGATACAACAAATACACTAGAAATAGAAGCATCTAATGAAAAATATATTAAATCATTATTAAATACATGGTCTTATATAAAATATATTGATAATGTAAATGGTCTTTATATAGATGATTTAACTCTTCAGAAATTTGATTATTTTATGTTCATTTCAAGTGATAATAAAAAATATTTCAATATGAGATTTGCAAATACTGATACAGGAATACAATTATTTTATAATTTGGATATAGAACTAGCTGAAGTTTATATTTATGATTATAAACCAATTTTTATTAAAACTGATATAAGTTATAATATTGTAAATGATGTTGCTTATATTTATATTGATAGATCTAGTATTGAAAGAAATGAAATTATTAGAATAGGATTTGCTGTAATACAAGTATTAAGATGGTCTGAATATTATAACTGTTATATTGGTAATTTATTGTATTCAGATTCCTATATTACTCAAATTCAGGGTTATTATAGTTTTGGTATCTTTACCAATTATTTAGTTAAAAATTATTTATTGAAAAATACACAAAATGACCCATATATTTTTTATAGATATCTTGACTATACTCCTATTATAGGTGAATATTATATTAAAACAAATAATTTACATCAATACGATGGAGTATTAAATACAACTAATTATATATTTAAGTTAAAAGATGGTTGTTATATAGATGTTTATTATATTGGGACTGATTATTATTATGATGATACATTAGTAAATCTTAAAGCCCTATATACAATTATGTATAATAATGAAATTTTAGTAATTGATACATTAGATTCAAATAAAATAACTTTTAAAGTTAATCCATTAGTAGCTCCTGTTTCAGGTACTAAAGTAAGAATGTTTGTTCCATTTCAACCTTTTGAAATAATTGATGTAATAATTACTGATAAAGAATTAGATATCACTTTTAATGGTTGGATAGAAATTTATATATTAGGTGCATTACAATTATATGAAGTAGAAAATGGAGTAATTATTACTGATGATGTTATTGCTAATGATAATTATACAATTAGAACTATACAATTAGAAAAAATGGAAGCAAATATAAAAAATGATTTCAATAATAGTCTTCAAAATATTTATAATAATAGTGATATATCAATTACTTTAACATTAAAAGCCAAAAAAGATGATACTTTTGTATATTTTCAGAATAGTTTTGATATATATAGTGGTTTTACTTTTAATATTAATAGTGTTTATTATCAATCAATTATAATAAATAATACATGGTATAAAATAATTGATTTTGATAATAATGATGATAGAATTTATATTAATTTATTATCAACTTCTAGTATTATTAGTGCAGATCAAATATACACAATAATATTTTCTGCAGCAAATGTTAATGATACATATTTGTTATCTAATAGACAAATATTAAGAAATTCTGCCAAAATAGAATATCCTTTGATGAATAATGATAGCTCAATTACAGCTGTATTTAAAGGTGACACTAATTTCAATGTATTTAATTTTGATGCAACAATTCATACAAATGATAAAACATTATCAGCTCCTGTCATGTATAATTTGATAAATTTATTTAATAATAATAATTATAATTTATCTATTCAATATTTTTATGAAAATTATATACCATTAAATATTAATACTATAAATTATGAATATGAACAACTTGATTTATCTATAATGAGAACAAATAAAATATTATTATTAGAAGTAACAGAAGATGGTTCATTATTTCAACATTATATAGATATTAATGTAAATGATTATATAATAACTATTACTAATACAAATACATTCCAAAATATTAAAACATCCTTCTTTTATTTACATAATGTTATTCCATGCATTATAACAAATTATAATAAACTATTAACATTACCACCAGATTATCAAATTTATAGAAAAATAAATAGTTATGATAGATTGTTTATGAAATATAAATGGAGGGTTGATACAAATATTGTATCAGTTGCACCAGAATTTATAGATAATAAATGGAAATATCAAGTTACATTAGATAATTATATAATGAATACTGAATTATTTAAGCAAGTTCAATTATATGTTAATAATAGCAAATGTTATTTAGAAATAGATGAAGAATTGAATAAATTTTTGTATATAGATGATTATCAAGATACATTTTCATACTTTTATTATTATGAACAAACATCAGTTTCATCAATTGTTCCAGATGATAGAACTAATAAAACAGAATATACTAATATGTCATTATCAACATTAGATTTAATAGTTGATTTAAATGATAATTATAAGACTAAACAAATTAATAAATTATATTTAAGCAAGGATGATATAAATAATGTTTTAGTATTTAAAGATATTAATAATACTAATATAAATTTTGGTGATATAGATGATACAACTTATATTGGTAAAACAAATTTAATTACTTATTCTACTATTAATTCTACCAATCAATACATTATAAATACAACCTATACTATTATGGATACATCAAGTACTGCTGTTTTATACAATATAATGACTGATTACATTTTAACAAGTCCTATATACATTATAATTGAGCCTGAAATATCAACAACTGAGCCAACTATGGAATATTTAATATCAGATGAAGGAATATCTATTCAATCCATAGTAAATGAAACTAAACCATGGAAAGATTGGACTTTAATAACAACTAGACATAATCAAGATTTAGAAATATATTTGAATAATTATGATTTGGTTTATGATGGTGCAGATTTTACAACAGTAACACCTTCAACAACTTATTTTACTAATGATGAAATAACTAATCTTAAGAAAACTAATGGTTTTATGCAATATATGTATAATAATACAGATGCACAAGATATATTAACAGAATTATATTTAGTAGAAGAATATTTATTACCAAAATTAATTAATTATTTATCACAGAGATATTTTTGGGATAATATAGTTGATATTATTACTAAACTAGTTGCAAATTATAATGGTAATTTTACATGGACTATTACTAATAATATTTTATGCATAACAGATGAATTTAATTTATACCCTAATAATTTTGAATTAGTAACAGAAAATGGTAATCAATATTATGTTAGAAAGAATTATTTACCTAAAGAATATGATATTAATTATAACTATGATGGTGGTAAATTAAAAGTAGCTAGAGATGCATCGTCTATAGATACTAATATAGGTTATTTTATTAATTCAAGTAGTAATTATAATTTAGAAGGAACTAATATTGATAATATAATTCAAACTCTATTAACTTATTCAACAAGAATAAATAAAACAAAAACATCTTTACCATTATATTTCAAATATATGGATAGTACCAAATATTATATTAGCAAATTATATTTTGAATTGATGAATACAAATGGATATAAATTAGCAAATTTAAGTACATTTAATAGAGAATTGGATTTATCAACAAGTCAATATTATGGTAAATATTATGATTATACCTTCAAAGAAAGATATTTTGGAATAAATGGTTTTAATCATTATATTGAATTAACAAATAATAGCGATGATATAATTTATGTAAAAGGTAATATAATAAATGATTTATATTCATCTATTGTAAATGATGATGATATAAATAAATTGATTACAAATAATATATTTAATTATACAATTTCATTTAAAAATAATAATTATAAAACTGATTTAATTAAATCAACAAATACATATACAATTGATATTAAGGATAATTATAATCATTTAGTTGATCCAACTATAGAAAATGTATATATTAATACAAATAGTTTAACATTTAATACAATTGAAATGGTTCAACCAACCATAATTAGTATATTATCATCGGAACCATATATTATTAATCAAAAGACTGATTATGGATTAATATTTAGAATATCAACAACTACTACATTAACATCTGATTATACTATAACATCTGGAGTTAATACTATGAAATATATTAGTCAAAATGAAGATAATACTTATAATATAGCATTAAATACAAATTATACAAATATTAAATTATATAGTAGTGCTAATTATACTACTTTTACACAAATAGGAATATCAACTACATCAATAAAATACAACTATGTTATTTTTGAAAATACAATATATAAAATAAATTTTGCTGAAACAGACTTAACTACATTATTAGATAGATATAATTTACCTGATTATGGATTAGATTTTCTATTAGATGTTTATTATACATTCTCTTTTTTTACAACAATAGCAAAAGCATCAATTAAGGTAGTAATAAAAACAGCAACTATTTCTTCAAATAAAACTTATATTACCTTTTCAAATAATTATAATAATCAATTTATATATATAAATATAAATAATGTTGATTATAAGATTGATACTGATGTTGGAGGATATTATATTAATACAGCATTAACAATTAAAACAAATGAATTATACAATGTATTTAAAACATTTTCATATACACCAACAACTACTAATAATGAATATTTATCAGATATGATTGTTGATAGAGACATTAAACCAATATCTTATAATCAAACAGATTTATCATTACCAATGGTATTTAGTATAGATAATTTGACAATAAATAAAGTAGAAATATTAACATCAAATACAGTTAGATTAACTTATAATATTATTAATACATTTGAATCTAATGGAAACACTTTATATCATAATTATAGATTAAATGAATCAATTCCATATGATATATCAACAGTAATACCAGCTGAACAATATTATTATCAAGTTAATAATACCTATAAGATGACAATTACAGAACCAATGGTTGATACTATGACTTTTAATAATGATGTTATTATTGCAACTATAACTAAAATTGAAAACAATATTATTACATTTTATTTAAATAATTATTATATAACAGATGACTTAAATAATTATAATCAAAAAATAACAAAAGATTATAGTCTTACAGTAATTAGTTATGTTGAAACAAAGATGATTGCAAATATTCCCTTTAATATTGTTAATGCAAATAGTGTATATAAAATAGTAGATGAAAATGATAATATTTATGATGCAACTGTTGTATTTGATGAGTATTTAATAATAACAACAGATGCCGGTATAGAAGGTGATACATTTATTTTAAGGCAAATAGTAACAGATCCTTCTAATAATCACACTATTACACAAAATGAAAATAATAAATTATATACCATTACAACAACAAATGATATTAAATATTTAAATAACAGTAATTATTTTGTTCCAATAATTCAAACATTAGATAATAATTTAAAAGAATTTGATGCTAAATATTATTATAAATTTACTTATAATAATCCTTTTACATTTGGAGAATATATTTATGTGTATTATAATAATGTTTATATCAAAGGATTAATTATAATGAAACAAGATGATTTTGTAATAATTGGAACTAATAATTATATTCCAGCTCAAGATAATATAACTATATATTCAGCAAATTTAACAGAAAATCAATTAATTGATTTACAAAATAATTATTATGTATATTACAAAGGTGAATTTGTAGAATATATTAATAGTACTACTTATAAAATATTATTACCAATGAATAGTTTATATTCTTATGATAAAGAACAAAATACTACAACAAATAAATTAGTATCATTATTTAGTTATACTGAAAACAATTTAACAAATAATACATATCCATTAGTAGGTTTTAATAAAGTCTCTGATATAACAACTACAACTACAACTAATACAACTAACTATTTAGATATTGAATGGGTAGAAAATATAGGTGTGAAATTATTTAAATCAATAGAATTGATGATAGATGATAATATTGTAGAAAAAATTAATCCAAATATTTATAAAATCATTTCATATTATTTTAATACAATGTTTAAGAGAGAAACATTAGCAAGTTTAATAACATTAAGAACAAATCCTGATAATTCACAGTTTTATAACTTACCAATACCATTTCATTTTTCAATGATAGAAAATTATTTACCAGTTAGTAGTATGAACCGTAGTAATATTAAAATTAAATTTGTATTAGAAAAATTAGAAAATTTAATTAGTAATAAACCATCATCTAATCCAACATATACAACAAGTGTTACTCCATCAATTGATTTTAACTATGCATTTTTAACAGTTGATAATAATATATTGAATAAATTTAGAAAAACTGATTTATTAATAACAACTTTTTATCATTATCAAAACTTTTTATTAAATAAAATAAAAGAGTATAATCATATTTCATTAATAACAAGAACAATTGAATTATTCTTTATAACAGAAACTAAAAACAATTCAAATAAATATACAACATCAACAGAAAGAGATGATTGGTATATAGAATATTTATCAAACAATCCAAATGATGCATATATATTTGATGTAATTGATGCAGAAATTTCAGCAAATTCATATAGATATCAAGTATTAAAAAATAATTTAATTATAAAAAATTATAGTACAAGATATGCAATGTATTTAGATGAAAAATATTTAGGATATATAAATGAAAATCTTAATAATACCAATCTTAAATTTTCAAATAAATTAGGGATATTATCATTATACTTTAAAAATATATATAAGGATAATACAATTTATACATATTCATCAATTATAGATAAATTGAATATATTAGTAAATGGTAAAGATTTATTACCTGAATTACCAGCTACTTATCACAATCAAGTAATACCATATAATAAAGGTTATGTATTACCAGATGGATATCATATGTATGGATTTAATATAAATTCTTTAGCATCCCAACCAAATGGATTTGTTAATATGAAAAAAATAAGAGACTTTTTAATATATTCATCCCAATTTGATGTTAGCCAAGAATATTTATTAAAAATATGTGCTAGAGAATATAAGATATTAAAGATAGATAATCAACTTGGTAAAATATTATAGATAAAATTTCATAGAACTATTACCATTTTTAATAACAAGAATATTATAATATATTCCATAAGCTCTAACATTAATATTATTGGTATAATTAACTAATTTATTAAGATTCATTTGGATAATTGAATTATCAACCATACTAAAATTCATAGTACCAGCAGGTTCATATTCCAATGGATTAAAGCCAAAGGAAAATATACTTATATTTTTTGTAGAATATGTTTTATTTATATAAGGTTGAACTCTTTCATAATATTCATTATTATATATTTCATTTCTTGCAATAGAATTTATTAAAATTTTACTGCTTTGAATTAATGGTTCTTCATTTGTTGTTAATGGTAACGATGAATAATTAAAAACATCATTAATATTTAAATTACTATTTAATTGAGCTCTCCAATATAATACCTTATGAGGATTTACTAATTTTAAATTATAATTACTGTTAATACCTGAAATATCTTTATCTAATACATTAGATACAATTGGAACAATATATTGTAATTCAGTATTTAAAAAATACCATCTTTCCTCTGCATCTAAATAAATATAGTTTACTAATATGTATGCTTCTTTTAAGGCAGGATACACTGATGTAAAATAATCTTCATCTTTTACAATAATTGTCCCAACTTTTGGTTGAGTATAGAAACCAGATGTTTGTCCTATTATATTATATTTTGTATTTATAGAACTATTAGATGGTATAAGAAAATCATTATATAATTTATTATAATATACTCTCTTAGTATAAACATCAAAATATACAAATGTTCCACCACTTTTAGAGCCATCTACATTTTGAGTAATTAATTCGTCTTTTTGATATAAACAAACATAACTATCAATTTCAAAATAATTAGTAGGAGTTTGTTTATAACATTGAGTAAAATCATTAAGTTCAACATGAATATCAATATCTTGTTTGCTAATACTAATTAATGGAAAACCAATATCATTAAAAAAATAAGATAATGGAATATATAATTTATAACTAGATTTTCCATTAGAATAGTCTGTTAATAATTTTATATCTTTACCAATATTTTTATTCCATCCTTCATCATCATTCCATTTTGTTTCATAAACTATATTTAACCAATCACCATAATGACGCGATATTAAAACACCGCCAATTTCTAAATCAATATATCTAATTAATGCAAATCCTATCTTATTAGCCCATGCAAATTGTTTGACCCCATCTGGTAAATAATTAGAACTTGTTCTATTAGATGGTTGAATATCAGGTAGTTCAAAAAAAATGGTAATATCTTTAATCATATCAGAATTTTTGGCAATTTTAGTAGATAGTCGTCTACCAAAGTTAGGAGACCCTCTAAAATATTGTGGTAAATTTTCATTAGATATATTTGTGATAGAATTAAATACTTTTTTAAAAAAAGTAATAGAAGGATTAGTATTAAAAAAACAATTTTCTATTCCAACAGATGCTAGAGTTAATAAACCAATTCCAGTGCCCATAATATTATAATATAATTATAATATAATATTATTATTTATATAAAAACATTTTCTAATTATAATTATATAATATGAAAAGTGAAATAATATTTTTAATATTAATAATTATTGCAATTATTGGCATTATTGCTTATAGATATATTTTCCCATCAAATAAAAATACTGAACAAATGGAAGACAAAGTAAAAACAGTCCAATATTTTGGTGGAGATTATTGTCCCTTCTCAAATACTGATAGTAATGCCTATAGAGTAATAAAAGAATTTGAAGAAACATATGGAGATAACATAAGTGTTAAATATTACTGGGTAGGTAAAGATGATGATTTAATGAAAAAATTAGATGTTAAATATGTTCCAACAATATTAAATGGTGAAAATGAACAACTAGAATTAGAAATACCTAAAGATACAGATACTACTAATCTATCAACTGATGAATTAAAAAAAATATTATTTGAAAATATTTATAATAAATTATAATTTATTTATTTCTTCTTTGAATTCCAACATATTTACTACTTTATTGCTAACTCCATCAAAACCTCTTAATGCTCCAAATAACATTCCAGCTATTGCACCTGTTGTATCATTATCACCAAAATGTAAAGTTGATAAAAATACTAAATTTTGCCAACTATACTTTATTTTTTCTGGTTTACTTAAATCAATTTCTTCGTTATCTTTATTTGTAGATAATATTGATAATAATAAACTGTCTAAAGCTATTAATACAGATGAAACACCATTACCACCAAATTTACTAAGATCACTTAAATTATTAGTATATAATATTTTAAATAAATCATATATTCTTTCAATACTATATCTAAATTCATTAGTTTTTAAATGAAATCTATGTGCTCTATATTCATTATATTTGTTTATTGGTAACCAAAAATCATTTTTATCATACATATAACTATCATAAATTTCAGGTGCAATCTTTTTAATAATTTCATCAATTGTTCCATTATCGTCCAACTCTATCAACATATCACACCATTCCCATGGATTAATATTTTTAATAGCCCAATGAGTAAATAAAGCAACTGTCATACCACCTAAAAAACCTAATGGATAATTATGAGTTAATTTACTAGCTATAATAGATACTTCTATTATTTTTTTAATATCATTAAAATGAATACCTATATAATGCGTTCTCATTGCAGCGCCATTTCCTCCCATAGTTGATGAATAAATAACAGTAGATGGGTCTTTTGTTTTGCTTAAAATTTTTAATGAATTTAATGTAGCTAGTCCTGAAATTCTTTTATTATCTTGTAACAAAGGATATATTTTTAAATATTCATTCATAAAATCTTTTTGAGAACCACCTTTTTTACATGCTTTAGCTGTAGCAATCATCATAATAGTATCATCACTTGCATCCCAATCTGAAATATCAATATTAAAACCATCTTTAGAGAAAAAATCTGATAATATTTCATTATTAATAATAATAGCATTTGGAATATCTTTTATTTTTAAATTTTGTCTAAAGTTAAATTCCCATAAACCATTATTAAATCCAAGAGTATCTAAATATGAACCCAATACTAAAGAAGCATATATTTTTTCTTTTAAATCAGTCATTATTATATCATGAGAATATATTTTCATTAACATGAATTAATTCGTTTTGTAATTTTAAATTATAATATGATATATTATAATGAATTCTGATAAAGATGCTGATGTAATACAATTTAATTCTTTAGAATTTAATTTATATGAATTATTAAATTTACCAATAGATAGTTCTATTGAAGAAATTAAAAAGACTTTTAGAAGATTAATTAAAAAATTCCATCCAGATAAAATAACTGAAATTGAAGAAAAAATCTATTATAATTTAACATTAGCTAATCATATTTTAACAAATCCAGTATCGAGAGGGAAATATGATAGATGGTTACTAAAAAGCAATCAAAATCATTCATCATTAAAAGATAATTTTAAACAAGAAGAAGAAATTATAAGAGAATATTTTCCAAAAAACAAAGAAGAAGCAACTATTAAATATAAACAAGATTTTGATATGTTAGGAAAAAGACATGGTGAATATGTTGAAGATAAACGAACTTTGCAAAATATTTATAAAGATAAAGAAAAAGAAAGAGTTAAAATAAATATTGCTAAAGAAAATTTTGAAGGAATGGATGATTTTAATAATACATTTAGTAAAAGAAAAATAAATGGAACCTATAACAATATGATAGTAAAAAGAACAACTGATATTCAACCTTTTACATTTAAAAACTCTAATTTAGCAGAATTAAAAGATTTTGATAAAATTTATATAAATGATACTCAATATAGATATGCATTTGAATTAATGCCATCAGATGAAACAAAAATAAATAATAAAAATATGAAAGAAAGATTAGATGAGTATAATAATACAACACAAAATATTAATAATAAAATAAATTTTAATGATTTAGATTTTTAATCATTATTAAAAATAAATTGTTTTATATAAATATAGAACAATTTATGGTTAAAGCACAAGATTTATTTAATGAACAAAAAGAAAGAGAGAAATTAAAAGAGAAAATTTATAAAAAAATATATAAAAAAGTTGAAACTAAAATAGTTCAATCAAGTTCAATGAATTTATATGAATGTTGGTATCAATTACCTGAATTTATATTTAATATTCCATTATATAATTTAGAAGGATGTAAACATTATTTAAATAATAAATTGAAAAATGATGGTTTTTCAGTTTATTTTACAAATGAAAATATAATAGTAATATCATGGAATAAATAATTTAGTATAAATAATTTAGTATAAATAATTTAGTGGTTAAAATATTGGTGTGGTATGTTAGCAGGAACCATATAATATTTAAGTTGATTATTATTATTTTTGAAAGAAATATTTATCATTGATAATAATAATACAAATATAACAATTATAATAACAACAAAAACTCCTTTTAAGAACTCAGTTGTTACATGAAATCTAACTAAACCAAAGAAATTTATTTCTCTTTCTGGATTATCATTATTTTCAAAATATTCTGCAATTGTGTTTTTGCATTTTTCACATGTTTTTAAGTGTTCAGTAAATGCACATGGTGACATTTCATTCGCAAATGTTTCTTTTTTGGGTGGTTCTTTAATTACTGGTGGTTCTGGGTGTACATCTTTTTTATTATGTAATTCAGGTACTGGTATTTGCATTGGTACTTGTACTGGTACTTTATTATCCTTAGCAACAAAGTTTTCTACATAATTTAAAGGTTTTTTATTTCCCCATGCATCATTTATGCTAGAATATTGGATCATTATATTAATATATATTTTAAATTAAAAATCGTTTAATATTAAAGAAAAGATTATAAATATTATATATTATGTCATCATCTACAAGCTCTGATATAGATTTAAAAATATACGATAATTATGGAAATGATATTCCTATTCCACCTTTAAAAAAAGAAACAAGTGAAACTGATTTATATTTAAATATGTTAGCTAATCCATCTAAATCAAAATTAGATACTGAAAAATCAACATCTTCATTACATTTTGATGATAATAAAAATAAATCTGATACATCAAGTGTTAGACATTCAATTAAAAATATGAAAGATTCTGTCAGAAAACATAGCACTGATAGTTCGGATGTTCATGATTCTCATATATCAAGACATTCAAGAACATCTAGATCAAATTCATCAGAATCATCTAAAGCACGTTATGAAGATGTAAAAATAAGTGATAAATATAATAAATCAGATGTAGAAGAAAAGAAACCAGTTCTTACAGGACAACAATTAAGAATGAAGAAAATAGAAATGTTAAGAAAGTTATGTGATTTAAAAACAAAGGGATATAAATTGAGTAAAGAATATGATTTTAATAGTTCGATTGAAGAAATGGAATATGAGTATGATTTATTAAAAAGTTTTGCTGATAGAAGAAATGGTATTAAATTATATAAAAATACAATTATTAATGTAACAAATCTTGTTGAATTTTTTAATGATAAATATGATCCATTTGGTGCTCAATTAACTGGTTGGTCTGAGCATATGAGTGTAGAAGTAGACAGTTATGATGATGTATTAGAAGAGTTATATGAAAAATATAAAGGTGCTGGTAAATCAATGCCACCAGAAGTTAAATTATTAATTTTAATTGGTTTCTCAGCATCTGCATTCCATTTCTCCAAGAAACATATGAGTAATTTACCAATGGGAACAGCAAGTGTTGGAGCAACTGGTGGTAATCCATTAGGAGGTATTCAATCAGGAATAGCTCAAAAAATAGCAAGCATGGGTAAACAACCAGAAAGTAAATTTATGTCGGAACAAGAATTAAATATTAAACGTCAAAGAGAAGAATTAAAAGAACAAGACAGATTAATGAAAGAAAAAATGAGACAAAACGCAACACAAATGCCATTAAGACAACCACAAGCTCAAGCTCAAGCTCAAGCTCAATCACAAGTACCTGCGCCACATAATAATGAATTTAAACCACCAACACCGCAAGTAGCTAAACAACAAGTTGAACCAAATTTTACTAATGCAAAAGCACCAGTTAATTTTTCTAAATCATTTGATACAGATTTTACACCAGGTGGCCCACCAAGTTTATTAATAAAAAACAACGATACAAGACCTATAATTAGTCAAAATCAAACAGTAAGAGATGTATTAAATAGATTACATAATAGAAATAATGAAGATACACAAGAAACACAAGAAGAAACAACAATTAATAATGATAGATTATTATCAGATACAACAGCTAGTGAAAGTAAGAAAAGAGGTCGTAAGAAAAAGCCATTAATGCAAATATAATTTAAAAATATATTGATTTAAAGAGATTAATTGTTAATTTAAAGGTAAATTAACAATTAATAATAATTATGGAAAAAAGTAAACGGGGTAGACGTCCTAAAGTCCCTGTAATTGTAAATAAAACAGAAAATGTAAATTGTGACACACCTATAATAGCTCATTTACCAATTGATTTATCAGAAGTTATAAATGAACAGGTAAGTGAGATATTTATTAAACAGGAGAATGAATATAATAATGATGTAGAGGTTAAAATGTTAAGAAAAAAAGTGGAGGAATTAAATAATAAACTGGTTAAATATGAAAGAAATATTAAACCAGCTATTATTGCATGTGAGGGTGTTTCTAAATGTTGGTGGGATACACATTATTTTAATACACCAGAAATTGAAATGCCGGAGAGTTATTTTAATGGTATATTTAACTGTACAGGGAAATTTTGTTCATGGGAATGTATGATGGCGCATAATATAAATATTAATGATGAAAATATTTCTAAAAGAACATCATTAATATATTTAATGTATAAAAAAACTTATAATACATACAGAGAGATAAAACCAGCACCATCGTGGAAAATATTAACTGATTTTGGTGGAGTTATTACTATTGATGAATTTAGAACAAACTTAACAATTAATAGTATTGAATATAATTATATAAAACCACCAATTATTTCAAGAATATCATATGTTGAAAAAATACCAATTAAAAAAGATAACGATGATATTAAAAATGATGATTTAGTATTAAAAAGAACTAAACCATTAAAATCATCCAAATATAATTTAGAATCAATTATGGGATTAAAAAAAATTGATAGGAAAATAGAAACTCTTGTTAATTAATAATTAAAATATATATTGTTTTCTAGGTTTTTAGATAAGTTTTCTAAAGCTACTAAAAAACGTTTATGTTGTGTTGTATCAGTTGTTTTATTTGATGTAACATAATAATTAGGAGGTGTTTCAATCATAACATCTAAAATATCTTTAGTATTACTAATTTCTAAAGCTTTATTAATCTGTGTTTTAATATTATCAATACCATCAGTAGATACAAGTTTAAATTTAATATTAGGAATTGATGTTTTCATATTAATATTTACTAAGGTATCTAAAATAGATTTATCAATAGATAAATTATCAATATTATGTAGAATATAATCAAATAGATTAAATTCAGCAGTTTCCATTCTCATACGATCAATTGGATAAATCACGCTTTCCCAGTAATCATTATAGTTAAGATTATTTTTAGTAGTGTATTTTCTTACGTTAATAGCCAATACTTTATTTTTAGAAGTTTCTTCCAAAAATAATTTATAATCTAATGCTTCTTTATCAATAAATGCCATACTAACAACAATAGTGTCATCAATAATATCTTCAACAATACCAACTAATGGCTTATTGAGTGGTGCTAGAGTGTTTATATTTTTATGTTTCATATTACTTTTCTGCGTTGCCAAATGAAATGGCATAACTGCTTTTTTATTAAAGTCAGTTAAATAACATTCAAAACAATTATCCAATCTATCAGTAAAGATAAAATTAACATAACTTCTTTGATTAGGGTTAGTTAAACTATAAAACTTGATTTCCTTAATTGAGCTCATTAAAATTATAGAGAATATCTAGTTATATATTTTTTTATCAATTTTTTTATATAATGAATATTATCCATCCACTCGCAAGTGAAATGATATCCAATTTTAAATATATAAGAAATTTATCGAAGATTATAAATAATGAAATAATTATTAAATATTATCACTTAGATAAAGAAATTTCATTAATAAATTATAATATTTTTAGTGGTGAAATCAAATATATATATGTAAATCCAATGTATCAAAATAAAGGAATAGCCACACGGATTTTAAATAATGTAATTAATGAAATGGATATATTTTATAATAAAGAAGTGTGGTGTATTTCAGGAAAAAATCATATATTTTGGAATAATGTTTATAATAAATCTTTTACATATAGATATCCAATACAACCATATTCACCTTATAACAAGTATGGTGGATTTTATATGAAATTATAAAAATTGATGATTATTATTAATAAATAAAAATATCAAAATATAATGGATAAACAATGGATGAATAACAAAATGTATATTGGTGGAGGATTTTATAAATATAAATGTGTTATAGATAAGTGCATATATTTTAGAATGTTGCATAAACCAGGTGATCCAGAATATAATACATCAATATATAGTAAATATTGTTGTTATCATTATAAAAATATATTTTAACCTTTGCACTCCTTATAAGTGAAAGGATATTAGAAAAATTGAAATAAAATATAAATATATTAATTAAATATATTATATGGATAATCTTTGGATGGAAAATAAAATTTATAATGGAAAAGGTTGCTATAAATATAAATGTAAGGAATTTAATTGTTCTAAACCACGCATATTACATGAAACAGATGATATTAATTATAATTATTCAATTTATAGTGATTATTGTAAATTTCACTATAAAAAGAATGAAATGCATCGAACTATTATTATTGATTAATATTATAACTTACAATTTATAACTTGTTAATTAGTGCATACATACCTTGAAGAAAACAATCAGCTAAATCGTCTTTCTTCTTATGAGAATTAAATTTTTCAACCCATTCAGGGAATTGTTTTATCATTTCTAAACAATATTTAACACCTAATGCTTTGGTAAGTTTGTATGTTTTTGAATCATCATCATTATTCTTTACTTTAACTAATTCAGCTTTATCACCATTATCAGCTAATTTTAATTTATTACTTGGTGCCATAAAATGAACTTCTTTTAATGGTGAATTACTTATATGTTTATCAATAATACCTCTAATAGTATAATAATTATATAAAGTAACTGAAATTGTTTTCATGCGTGGGTTTTTCATAGTAGGTTGATTTTCAATAAATACTGCTTCACAATTTAATAAATTTGGTCTTTTATCAAGTTCTTTGATTAGTCTTAATAAGAAATCATCCATACTCATTTTATCAATTCCTTTTTTAGTATGAGAAACTAATTTATATTCATTACAATACGATTTATATTTATTTTTAGCATGAGTATTGCAAAATCCACTTTCATTTAACTTATATTTAGTACTTTTACCACATTCTCCTGTTTTACCTTCATAACAACAATTACTATCTAAATGTGAAACAAATAATGCATTAAATTCAGGTGGAGTAGTAATTGCTAATTTAGAATGATTTTTACAATAATACCTATCAGAAAATATCTGATAATAACTGGGATTTGCATTACATTCAACACATTTCATTTTATCTCTATCAGTTAAATTAATAATATCCCAATCTAATATTTTATATTCTTTAGTTTGTTTATTATAATCAATTAGACAGTATGCTAAATTGATAATCCCTACGTCCCATGATAGAACTTTCATATAATATAATTATAATATACTATTTAAATACATATAAATAGTTATATTTATTATAATGTCTATTATTGTAGAATATGTTTGGTTAGATGCCGATGATAACTTTCGGTCAAAAATTAGAGTAATGAGTAGACTTGATAGACTTGATTGGAACTTTGATGGTTCATCAACAGGTCAAGCAACTACTGAAAGTAGTGAAGTTATTCTAAAAGTTGTTGCACAATTTAATCATCCATTTATAAATAATACTGGTTTTTTATTTTTATGTGCAACTTATGATATTAATAACAAACCATTATCTAATAATTATTATGATAAAGCAAATGAAATATTTAATAAAGATAATCAAGGATTAAAATTAAAACCATGGTTTGGTTTAGAACAAGAATATTTTATGTATGATAAAAATTTAACTATTAATAATAACGAACATTATGAATTTGACCCTGCATTAGGTAATAATAACTCTTCTAATAATAATGATAATTATTTGAAAATAACTAATGGTAATAAATTTTATTGTAGTCCAATTAATCAAGACCCAAATGAGGTTACAATTGTAATGGAACATTTAGAAGCATGTATTAAAGCTGGTATAAGAATTAGTGGAAATAATGCAGAAGTTGTTCAACATCAATGGGAATTTCAAGTTGGACCAGTTGAAGGTATAGAGGCAGGAAACCAATTATTGATGGCGAGATATTTATTAAATAGAATTGCATCTAAATATAATAAAGTTGTAGATTATCATCCTAAACCAATGTCTGGTGTTAATGGAAGCGGTTGTCATATTAATTTTTCAACTAAACCAATGAGAGAAAAAGGTGGATTAGAACAAATTATGAATGCTATTGAAAAACTTAAAAATAATCATGTTTATCATATGGAAAATTATGGTAAAGATAATCGTTTAAGAATGACAGGACATAATGAAACATCAAGTTATGATAATTTTAGTTGGGGTGTTGGAAGTAGAAATACAAGTATTCGTATTGGATATGATACATACAAAAATGAAATGGGATATTTTGAAGATAGACGTCCAGCATCAAATATTAATCCATATTTAGCAACATCAATTATATATAAAACATGCAGTTTATAACATGTTGTTTATAATTATCTTGGATCATTTACATATTTATTAATAAGATTATCAGATGGATTATTTACATTCTTCTTCTTAAATACAATCATTCTTCCTCCACTTTCAATTATATCATAAAAATTAAAAATTTCATTATAATGTTCTCTACCAATAATATCATCGACAATTACATAACAATTATTATTTATATATTTAAATATAATAAGAGCACATGCAACTCTAAAACGTCCATCAATTAAAACTAAATCAAATGGTATATCTTTATATTTTTCTATTATATTTGGATAAGATTTCATTATTTCACTAGAAACATTTTCTGGATATCCAAAATTATTTGGTTTAGCATTTAATTCAATATATTCATATATTAATTTTTTATTATTATAACTTTCGGTTATTTTTAATATATTATTATACCATTCTTTATCACTTTCAACTGATACAATTTTTTTAATATTATTTCTTAAGGTTGCATTATATGTTGAACCACCTGAACCATATTCCAAATAATATGTTGCTTTATCTAAATATTTATAATATTTTTTTTTTCTTCTGGAGGTAACATAGGTTCAAGTGGCATTATGTTATTATTAAATAATTCATTTCCATATAGTCTATAATATATTATACCCAATACAATAACAAATAATATAATTAATAAATATATATCCATATAATATTACTTATATAAAAGTTGATTATTTTAATATAAAAATATTAAATTAATATTAATGGAAATAGATAATAATGATAATGAAAGTAACCAAAATAATCACAGATTATTATTATCATTAATAAAAAAAGAAATACCAAATAATCCTATTTATATAAAAAGATTATTCAGAGAAATTAAATTAATAATTCAGTTTAATTTCACTGAAGTTTTTCTTCAAGTTAGTATGATTTTAGAATTAACTAAAGGAATACCTCATATTATTAGAGGTTCCGCTGGCTCATGTTTATTATGTTATCTAATGGATATTACTAATATTGATCCAATTAAAGAAAACATTACCTTGTCTAGATTTATGCATAAAAATAGAAAAGATATACCTGATATTGATATTGATTTTCCATCTCATTTAAGAGATGAAATATATAAAAAAATATTTAATGAATGGGAAAATCGAGTAGCTCGTATATCTAATTATGTATTATTTAAACAAAAATCAGCATTAAGGGAAGCTATAAGAATGGAAGGATATAGAAAAAGAATACCCAAAAATTTTGAAATTACAGATTTTTTTTCAGATAGGAATAAAATAGACGAAATTAATAAAAAGAAAAATGAATTATTAGGTAAAATGAGATGTTATTCATTACATTGTGGAGGAATAGTTATTTTTAATGAAAAAGTCCCAGATGATTTAATATTAAGGAGAAAATCTAAAGAAGATAATATTACTCAAATAAAGTTAAATAAAGATGATACTGAAAAAATGAATTATATTAAAATAGATATATTGTCTAATCGCGGATTATCTCAATTAATGGGAATATCTAGTCAGTCATTAAATGAATATCCATTAGATTGTCCTAAAACATTAGAAATATTTAAAAATGGAGATGTTATTGGATTAACTCATTCAGAATCAAGAGCTATGCACAAGGTCTATAAAACTATGCAACCAAAAACAATCAAAGAAATAGCTATTGCTATAGCTTTAATAAGACCTGCTGCTGCTAAAGGATATCAAAAAGCAGATTTTTTAAGAGATTATAGTATATATAAAAGAAGTAATAGTTATATTATTTTTGACGATGATGCTACATTATTTTTAAAGAAAATATTAAAATGTGATTCAAGTACTGCTGATAATTATAGACGAGCATTTGCTAAAAATAAAAGAAAAGAGAAGAATGAATGTATTAAATTAATAAAACAATCGGATATTATTAATAATGATGAAGAAAGAGTAGATATTATTATAAAAAGATTGGAACAATTAGAATATTATTCTTTTTGTAAATCTCATGCTTATTCATATGCTCAATTAATTTGGGCATTAGCATATTGTAAAGCAAATAAACCATTAGAATTTTGGTGTTCTACTTTAAATAATAATAATAGTAGTTATCGTAAATGGGTTCATTTTAGAGAAGCACATAAAGCTGGATTAAATATATGTTTAGGTTCCAAGCCATTTACCCTAATTAATAATAAATTAATACCTACTAAATATTTTGCAAATAATTATGATATAAATATTGATCCTCAATTTCAATATAAAAAATATGGATATTGGATTGGAAATAAATTTATTAACAATTGTTATTATTATGAATATTGGAAAGATATAACTCCAATGCATAAAAATATTAATAAATATATTATTTATGATAAAAAAATGAGATATGCTAATTTTTCTGGATTAATTGCAACAGGAAGAGCTTATAAAAAAGAAGAGAATGTTGGTTTTTTAACATTTGTTACTATTAGCTCTAATGATGGAATATATCATGATTTAATTCTTAATGGATATAATAAAATATGTCATTTTGATATAATTAATGGCTATGGTAAAGTTAAATTAGATGGTTCTATTGATGTTATTAAATGGAATGGATTAATATTATAACTTTTGGTTGTAAAAGTTGATTATCATTAGAATTCAATACAAATGAACTGTTATGGGATTAATTTTAAATTAATCTCATAAAAGTTGATTATTTTAATATAAAAATATAAATATATTTATATTAATGGCAAATCTTGATATCATTATTGGACCGATGTTCGCGGGTAAATCATGTGAATTAATCAGACGTATTAGACTACTAAAAGTTTTAAAAAAAGAATTTATAGTAATTAAACCTAAAATTGATAATCGTTATGATAATCTTTATGATTCTAGTATGATTGTTAGTCATAATTATGATAAAGAACATTGTCTTGTTCTTGATAAAATGGAAGATATTTACAATAGCGATTTAGCAAATATAAATACTATTTTTATTGATGAAGCACAATTTTTTGATGATTTAGTTGAAGTCGTAAAAAATCTTGTTGAATTCTACAAAATTAATATAGTTATTACTGGCCTTGATGGTGATTCAAATCGTAATAAATTTGGTCATATATTAGATTTAGTTCCATTTTGTAACACATGCACTAAAATTAATGCTTCATGTATCTTGTGTCTTGATGGTACACCTGCTCCATTTAGTTATAGAAAAACACATAATAACCAGGAACAAATTTTAATTGGTGCATCTGATACCTATATGAGCTTATGCAGGAAACATTATTTAGAGATGGATGGTGGATTATAATCTTTATCTTGAATTTTTTTAATCTTTCTTCTACCTTTAATAATATACATTTTTTTATTATTATATCCAATTCTAACTTGATTATTAACACTTTCTTTTGTTGGCGAATACATTATTATAAATCTATTTAGATTTTAATTTTAGAAAAAATAATATAATAATCTATGATGATAATCTATGATAATCAATGATTATAATACATTATTGTTTTAGAAAAAATAATATAATAATCTATGATGATAATCTATGATGATAATGATTATAAATATTGATAATATTATTATTTAAAGATTAGTTATTGATTTAAAGAAGGAAATGACAAACTGGAGCAATCATGATTTTAAAGAATATATAAAGGCAGACCCTTTAATGTTTAATCTTCCAAAGGGAGTTTCAATTTCAACAATGTGTGCTAAATGTAAATTAGGAACAGAATTAAATATAGATTTAATTAAAAATCATATGAATTTAAATTATGATGATATATTATCAGTAAAAATTAATAATGATAATATGAGAACATTAATTGATGCTAAAAAGAAGAAACGTAGGACTAAGAGAAAAGTTAAAACAACTAGTAACCCTTTTTATAATCAAATTACAGTAGTTGTAAGAATTAATGAAGGTCCTATCAGTAATATTCATGAGGAACCAAAAATTAATCTTAAATTGTTCAAAAATGGTAGCGTTCAAATTTCGGGTTTAAAAAATATAGAATACACCAATAGAGCATTAAATAAATTAATTCATTGTTTATCACAAGTTAAGGGTAAAATGAATTCAGATAATACAATTTCTGATATTCAATTTGTTGATAATATTAGCAAGTTAAATATTAGTGATTTTGAAATTTATATGATTAATTCAAATTACATGGTGAATTTAATGATAGACAGAACAAAATTATATTCATTATTATTAATGAAAAAAGTAAAGGCATCATATGAAAAGTGTGTACGTGCATGTGTTAATATAAAATATGTTCCGCCAATTCATAATAATGAAGAAAAAGATGTAAGTGTATTCATATTTGAAAAAGGAAATATTATTATAACAGGAGCTAGAAATTTTCATCATGTTATATCAACATATGAATATATAAATGATATTTTATTAAGTCATATAGATGATATAATTAAAAAAGATGATATATTGGAAGGTAATATGATATTGAAATTTTATGAAGATATTTATGCAGATAATAAACATAAATTTGATAATTTTTCAATTCCAAATCTATAACCAAAGGTTGATTTAATCTATAATATTATTGATTTTATTTAATAAATTTATTATAAATTTATTAAATAAACAAAGGTTACAAATATTAATTTCTATTAACAATTCTATCTGAAATAATTGTATTTTCACGGATAATATCTTTTCCAGTATTAGTTGAATAAACTACATTATTAATAAAAGGATTTTGTTTAAGAGTTTCAGGGACATATTGATTTATATTAGACCGTTCTTGTAATAAATTGTATCCTCTAGTTGATGGAACTTCTTGAATATAATTAACAGCAACATTTCTTACACGATTAGTAATAGGAGGTTCTTTTTCTCTTCTTCCCCAATCTTTATACTCACCAATATTGTCTCTACCTTGAGGAATTCTATCTGTCCCACCGCCCATAAGGTCTCTATTGGTAAGATTAATTGAATCTTCAATTGATTGATTTTGTATCATGTTAATAGCTTGTGTTCTATCTTCATATTTAGGAACAAATGCCATTTCAGCACCTTTATAATCTCTTGCTAAAACTTCTTCTACAACACCACTACGAGTAATATCATCATATTTCTTATATTGAGAATTAGTTTGATTAAATGCAACACCGCTAAATTCATTATCAGTATCACGATTAGTTGGATTGGCTGCTTGATTATTTTCATACACATATCCAACAGTATTATTATAACCATGACTTATATATTTATTATTATCTTCACGTAATGTTGGATTTGCTGCTTGAGAGTTTTCGTAAACATAACCGGCAGTATCATTATATCCATGAGAAATATATTTATTATTTTCATATTGTGTTCTGTACGTTGGATTAGCAGATTGTTCATTACGATATTCATTTCCAGGAACAAATGAAACTGGATTAATAATATGCTTATTATTTTCATATTGTGTTCTAATTGTTGGGTTAGCTGATTGTTCATTACGATATTCATTTCCAGAAACAAATGAAACAGGATTGATTATATTAGTATTATTTTCATATTGGGTTCTAATTGTAGGGTTAGCAAGTTGTTCATTACGATATTCATTACCTGAAACAAATGAAACTGGATTAATTATATTAGTATTATTTTCATATTGAGTTCTAATTGTTGGATTAGCAAGCTGTTCGTTACGATATTCATTTCCAGAAACAAATGAAACAGGATTGATTATATTAGTATTGTTTTCATATTGAGTTCTTATAGTTGGTCTGAGTGATTGTTCATTTCTAAATTCATTACCTGAAACAAATGAAACAGGATTAATTATATTAGTATTATTTTCATATTCTGTTCTAATTGTTGGTCTTAATGCTTGTTCATTTCTGAATTCTTCTCTACCTCCTACAGAACTGACTGCATTTGTTATATGAACATTATCTTCATAATCAGTTCTATTTGTTGGTCTAGCTGATTGATCACTTCTATATTCACCCATACCACCAACAGCATTAACAACATTAGTAATATGAACATTATCTTCATAATCAGTTCTATTAGTTGGTCTTGCTGCCTGATCATTATGGAATTCTTGTTTCATAACAGATGCAACTGGTGGACCATCAATAGAAGGCATAAAACTTCTTTCACTTTCTGATTGTTTAACCATAGAACGCCATTCAGGTCTTGTAATTTGACCAGTTGTTTTTAATAAATCATCAACAGTATTTTGGTCTCTATATGATTTCATTTTGTATTTAGTAATATTAATAGATTTTGGATCAGATGATACACCTGCAATTGGAGCACCTGTTTGATTGTTTCTACCTTCAGGTGCTAAACGTTGACTGTTAATACCTTTTCCTCTGAGTTCTTCTAAAGTTTTTTCACGAGGTCTAACAAGTTCAGTTAAAGGTGTCCCGTCAATTTGTTCTGCACGAACATAAGTATTTTCAGGGAATTCATTTGATTTATATTGTAATGTTGATGAAAATCTATCAAGACTTATTTTATCAACAATTTTGGTATCACCTGCTAATGCATTTAAATTAACAACTGGTTCAAATAAAGCAGGTGCTTCTACCTTTTTTTTAGCATATTGACCAACTTCATTACTATGATAATCCTTTATAATTAAAGTATTATCACGACGATTGGTCATATGTTGCATCTTTGGATTATTTTTAAATTTATCCATATAATTAAATGGATGCATTGTATTAACAGAAACCTCTTCTCTTCCATAGGTGCCATAGGTAGTTGGTTCATTTAAAAAACTATATTTATTATTCATAAAATTATCTGTTTTATCACCGCCTTTAACTAAATTAAATTGATTTTTAAAAGACCCTGATAAATTAGGTTCATTAAGTGTACTCATATTATAATAATATTAGAAATAAAAAAGTTTTATAATTATTTCTAATATTATTATAACAAATTTAATTAAATTTGTTATAATAGAATATTATTTCTAATTTTTGATTTTGGATAAGTTAGATATTTATTGAATGTATGGTGGAGGTGCTTGTTGATTAGATTTTCTATTGGGAATTAAACCTTTTACTAATTCATTGTAATTAACAGTTGGTGTTAATTTAGCAAATTGCTTTGGCTTAACATCATATTTATCTTGTTTATTAATAAAGCGTGATGATTCACCATATCTGTTAGGATTCATAAATCTATCATTCATAGATGTAACATCTTGTGGGCTAACAAATAAATATGGGGTGAAAGCATAATCAGCAGTGTACATTTCACGATAGTTAACAACAGGATTAGTAAAACGGCTGTTTTCAAATGATAATGTTTCCTTCATTCCACATAATGAAGGATCTGCACCAATATTTGTTTCATAGTCTTTGTTTGTTCTTCCCTTATCATTATTTAATTCATAACCACGATTTTGTAAACGAGATTCAATATCTGCCTTTAAACCTAAATCTAAATCTGAACCATTCATAGGTCTTTTCATTTCAGAAATAGCACTTCTCCCCCCTGCATTAGCATAACAAGCTGATGTATTTTCTTTAACTGATTTATCTAATACTATTTTATTTGAATCAGTATTAGTTTTATCAAACATAGATAATTGTTCTAAGTCATAGCGTACACGAGTACTAATATTAGACATATATATTAATATACAATATAAAATTATTATTTGAAAAATATTATTTGAAAAATATTATTTGAAATATAAATATCTTAAATTATATTTTTCAAATAATAATTTATATTTAAAATAATTTAAATATAATTTTAACTAAATAATTTATTGAGTTGCAATTTGTGTTTTCTTTAAATCTTCCATATATTTATTACCAGTATTTTGATCTCTAAATGAAGGATCTACAATGTATCTTTCGCATAAATAGGGGGGATTGTAATTTAATACATCAGCGATTTTATCGTTCTTTTGGTATTTTTGTTTGGGGTCCTTTGATAATTTGCGAGTTAAACCTAAAATATCATTTTCTAAGTTAACACGTTCTTCATGAACTGATACATTTGGTTTATCACCACATGGAGTGCAATTTTCATGAGCTCCTACATTTAATACATATGCAAGTGGTTTAATGCTTTCTTTAGTTTTAACTAAAAATGCTCCTTGATCGTAAGTTGAACGGTCAGATGCCATACTATATAAAACCATTAGAAAAAATTTATATTATTATTTTTTTTATAATGAATTAATTTTACTTAATATATTATAAACAATTATACCAATATAATCTTCAGGAAATAAACCCGTTTGTATATAATCTTCAAATAATTTTGTCATTAGAATGTTTTTAAAATCTTTTTTATTGTATCTTAATATATTTTTCATTAGATATTTTATTTCATTTTTAACTATAAAAATACTTGCTATATTATATGGATAATTTATAAAAGGAACCATATTTGATAATATTATATCTATTTTTGTATAAATACATTTCATATGTTTATTATTTTCATATTCAATTAATTCTTCATTTATTATTTGTGAATATGATTTATATGATTCTTTATTATTAAACATTTGATGCAAACCAATTAAAATGTCTCTAACAGTAAATTTATCAAATCCTACCAATTCTGATAAATTAAAATATTTTTCTAAAAATGCAAAACTCTCATAATTAGTCTTGTCAATTGTTTCATTCTCTTTTTTAATCTTCAATCTATTAACTATTATTAATTTTAACATTATTGCCATATCTATATCAGATTTATTTAAATAAAATTTATTGTCACCTTTTCTAAAGAATAAATGTTTTTGCATATTTGCTCCATGACTTGCCATAAATGCTATAATATTCGGGTCTCTCTTTATACATGCATATTCCAATAATGTATTACCATTACCATTTACTGTATCAATCATACCACCTTTTTTAAACATTTCTTTTAATATACCTGTATCTCCTACATCAATTGCATGATGTAAAACTGTATTTCCATTACCATCTATTTCTCTAAAATTAATATGTTCTATTTTCTTAATTGCTTCTAAATCATTTTTTGTTATTAGTTCAAATACATTATCTGTTTTTAAATATTTAATACAATCTGCTTCAGTATTATTTATAGTATTAATAATAGAGTTTACATTTGTTAATTCGTTAGGGTTTAATTTCTTAAATTCATTAATCATATTTAATGAACTTTCAAAATATTTCATAGCTTTTGTTTTATCATTCGTATCATATAATTTCTTACCATCGTTATAATACTTTATAGCCTTTGTTAATAAATCATCCATTTTATATATTATTATATATAAAATGTTTTGTTACATTCGCATAGCGAATATAAAACTTAATATTTAAACAATTAATTTGTTCTCCCACCAAAATAATAAATAGTATCTTTATTTGTATTTTTATTATTTATTTCTTGATAATATTTATCATTTAGATTAAATCCCATTCTATCTAAATTCATTGTTTGTCCTGCATTTGATACACATAAATAACCAGTATCGCGACATCTTGATGGGTCTTTAAAAAGAAAATTTGCTAATCCAGTTATATCAGGATAAGATGTTGTTACAGGATTAGGATTAAAGTTTAATTTAAATGTATCATCAAAATCTTCTTTCTTTGGTGTTAAATAACTGTTATGTTCTGACATTGGAATATCGCATACAGCTGGTCTATCTCTTTTATCAAATGGTAAAAAATTACCCATTGGATTATATATATTTGGTTTATAACAATTGTTGTTCATTATATAACTATATATTTTAATAAATAAAATTGATTTAATAATTCTTATTATTATAAACAATTAATTAATTATAATTATAATGAACGAAACATGGGTTGAAAAATTTAGACCAAAGAACTTGGATGAAATACAATCTCAAGAAGATATTATTATGTCTCTCAAAAATTGCATTAAAACTAAAAATATCCCACATTTATTATTTTTTGGACCATCTGGATGTGGAAAAACATCAACTATTTTGGCTTTAGCTAGAGAAATATTTGGCACTAAATATTGGTCCGATAGAGTAATTGAATTAAATGCATCTGATGAAAGAGGTATTAAAGTTGTTAGAGAAAAAATTAAAAGATATGCAATGAATAGTGTTAGTATAGATGATAATATACCTCCATGGAAAATTATCATTTTAGATGAAGCTGATAATATGACATCTGATAGTCAATTCGCTTTAAGAAAAATAATGGAGGATTATTCTAAAGTAACTAGATTTTGTATAATTTGTAATTATCACAATAAAATAATTGATCCTATTGTTAGTAGATGTTCTCTATATAGATTTAAACCTATTCCAAAAGAAAATATTTATATAAAATTAAAGGATATTTGTGATAAAGAAAATTCAATAATTGATAATCCTAGCATTGAAATGATTGAAAAAATATCACGAGGAGATTTAAGAAAAGCAATTAATTTCCTCCAAAGATGTAGAAATTTTAAAAATTTAAATAATAATGATATTAATGTTATAAATCTAGACTTAATTGAAACAATGTCTGGAATTATACCTAATGATAAATTAAATGAATTTATTGAAGTTTGTATAAATACAAGTATTAGTAATAACTCAAAAAATATTGATAAAATGATTGATGATTTTTATAAAAACTCTTATTCATTAACAGTTATGATACCATATATATTAGATATTATTATTAAACATAAAAAAATTAATGATAAGGTAAAATCATTAATTGTTCAAAAAATCCTTAGTATTGATAATTTTCTTCTTAATGGATGTGATGAAAACATTCAGTATAATCGTTTAGCTTATAGTATTATGCATCATATAACCACAGGTCAATAAATAAAAATTGATTTAATAATATTAATAATAAAATATCTTAATATTAATTCAAATAATGTCTACTAAAACCATAATTAAGTATAATGTTGAAGGATGTCGAATGTTTAAAATTCCTATTATTACAATAATTCCTGTAAATAATTCTGATATTATTATTAGAATTTGTTTTCCAGGTATAACTGATATTATAATTAATAGTAATGAAAAAGTTATTATAAAACAAGTTGAAAGTGACCCATATCCTCATTCAGATTTATTAGCTAATAATAAGATTATAAGTAATACAAAAGGTTTTTTTGATAATGGCACAATTATTATTAATGGTAATTGTGTATATGAAGAAACATATGAAACTTATTACGATACTTAATTTTTTTATATTTATTATTAATGATATTAATTATATTATTAATAATAATTCTATTAGGTTTTTTAATTTATAATTTAATAGATAAAGAACATTTTGAAATTAAAAATAATTTAGATTTAGTTTATATTAAAAATTTAACAAAAAAGATAAGCATAAATAGACCAGTTGGTTCTGATAATCTGAAAAAAGTTAAACAAATTGTGTTAGATGAATTAAAAAAAATTACAAATATTAATTATGAAGAAAAATTCTTTACTAGAAATATTAAAGGAAAAGAATATGAATTCTCTAATATAATTGCCTATAATAAAAATATATCGGATAATTATATTATTTTAGGTTGTCATATTGATGGTCCACAGATAAAATTTATGGAATCAACAATTGATGCAGTTACTTGTATTGCTATAATTATTGAAATTACTAAAAAAATTTTATCTATTAATCCTAATTATCCAATAATGATATTATTTTTTGATGGTGAAGAAGCAATTGATGGAGAATGGACTAATATTAATACATTATCAGGTTCGACTTATTTTGTTAATAATTTTAATAAAAATATTAAATTTTTAATGATATTTGATTTAATTGGAGGTGATATTGAAAAAAATAAAATCTATCAATTTAAAACCAATAGTTCTAATAATAATTTTATGAAACAATTATCAAATATAAACAAATCTTTGAATTATAAGTATAATAAACAAATATTTGTTGATCCAGATATTGAAATATCAAATATTGGAGTAATTAATGATTATACGCCATTTATAAAAAAATATCCTAATATTAAGGGATTAAATTTAATCCCAGCGACATTTCCTGATAATCATCATAATATTAATGATAATTATAATAATGTTAATTGGGAATATATTGACATATTTAGTAATGTTATTTATGAATTTTTATTATCTCTATAAAAATTAAAAGTTGATAAATTATATTTAAAAATGAATTATATTTAAATATTAATGATTTGGATTGAAAAATATAGACCTGATAATTTTGATGATATTGTGGGCCAAGATAAAAATCTTAATATTATTAACAAAATGATTGACGGTGGTTCTTTACCCCATCTTTTATTACATGGTAAAAGTGGTACTGGTAAAACATCTACTATTATGAGTATAGCTAATAAATTATATGGTAAAAATAAAGCATTAATGATGATACGTCTAGATGCATCAGATGATAGAGGTATCAATACAGTTCGTGAGGAAATAAAAGGATTTGCTGAAAAAATGACACCATTTAATAAAGGTATTAAATTAATTATTTTGGATGAAGCTGATAGTATGACATTTGATGCTCAATTTGCATTAAGACGTATTATTGAAAAATATTCAGATGATACACGATTTTGTATTATTTGCAATTATATGAATAAAATAATTGCTCCAATTAAGGCTCGTTGTGTTAATCTTAGATTTTATCCAATTGATAAAAAAATAATTGTTGAAAGGTTGAAATATATATGTCAAGAAGAAAAATTAAAATATGAGAAAAATAGTTTAGAAGCTATTGCAAATATAAGTAATGGTGATTTAAGAAAAGCTATTAATATTCTTCAAAGTTTAAGTATGATGATGGGTCCTAAAAATAAAATATGTATTGATGCTTGTTATAATTCAGCAGGTATTCCTCCACCAAATTTAATCAAAGAACTATATAATAATTTAATAAATAAAGATATGTCTTTTGAAAAATGTTATAAATATATTGAAAAAAATATAATCAGTGAAGGTTATACTTTAAGTTTTTTAATACAAGAAATTAATAAAATTATTATAGAAGAAAATAATGAAACTAACTATTTTGAAGAACTAGCTGAATTAGAATATATGGTAGCTCAATCTATTTTTAATGAAATGTATATGGTTGGTTTAGTTGCTATCTTTAAGAAAATATAATATTGTGTGTTAATAATAAAAATTGATTACTTTATTTAAAGAATTACACAGAATATTGTATTAATGGCGTCAATTGCAACTACTTTTAATAATGTAATTATTCAGGAAGCTAATAAGGGTAATACGTGGAATGGTGATGTCAATTATAATGATATTTCTGATGTTACATCTAATAATGCATCCAATGTTACATTATTTGCTGAAAAATTATTGGCATTTGGTAATAAATTAGTTAATGAAAATAAGAGAAAAATAACTATTTATAAAAAACAACCTAAATCTAATTATAATTTTATGAATGATTTGTCAGAATCTTTAAAAACTAAAATTCTAACAAATATGGATGAATTAATTACAATAATTAAAGAGAATGATAATAATAAACAGAATATAGAACAGAATGTTATTATGATTGATATGTTGGCTCGTTTTATTATGCGTGAACGTGCCATTTCATCTGGCTCTCGTGCAGATGAAGGTAAGGGACATCGTATTATTTCATTTTATATGATGGTTATCTTTATTGAAGCATTTGCTAATAATAAAAATATTATAACACTTCTTCCTCATTATGGTTGTTATCGTGATTTGAATGCATTAATTGGATACTATTATTCTACAAATTATTCTACGAATTATTCAAATATTAATATTAATTCGATGAAATATCATATTGATATGGTTGAATATATTTTGGATATTTATGCCAAAGCGATTAATGATGATATTAAAATTATGATTGGTGAATATACTAATCATAGTGATTTATATAGTAAAATTAAAAAGTTATATAATGAAGATAATAAGGGAAAGTTTAAAATTAGCATGGCAGGTAAATGGTTCCCTCGTCAATCATCTGAATTTGGAGTGAAGCGTCAAGAAGCGCGTAAGGAGCATGATCTTGATCCTGAAGGTATCCATCATAAACGTTATACAAAGCATCGTAATATGTTAATCTCAAAAGTATTCTTCCCAGATGAAGAAAGTAATTATCTTTCAACTTTGGATCAAAAGAAACAAAATTTTTATGAAATGACAATGCGTCGTATCTTAACAATTATGAATAATGTATTAAATGTTACTGAAACAAGAATGGCAAACAATGAATGGGATAAGATTGAACCATCTAGTATTCCAGCTGGAGCTTTGTATCAACATCGTAAAGCATTATTGAACGAAATAGTAAATGATACCCAAAGTGTTGATGATAATGGTGGTCGGACAACTGATGAAGCACGGATTGCCTTACGTCATAAATTAATCAAGTCTAGCCTTGACAATGCATTAAAAGGAGCAACATTAGATTGTGTTAAATTTGCCAATACTATTTTTGGTAGTTGTCGTTTGAAATCATTTTCAAAATCAGAACGTTTAGTTATTCATTCACAATTCTTAGCATTAGTTGAAGATATTCGTTGTAGAATTATGAAGGAACATAAAGACGATGATGATTTTGATCCATTAAATGTTATTGCAACAATTGATGTATCTGGTTCAATGAGTACTGCCAATGTAATGGGTCCTGCAATTGTTCTTGGTATCATTATTACTTTGATTAGTAAATTAGGACGATGCTTTCTAACTTTTGATGATATTCCAACTGTAATTAATCTAGAAAAGGATGGAGATATTATCGATTGGGTTACACAAGTTAGTCGTGCACCATGGGGTGGGTCAACAAACATGGATGGTGCATTAGACAGATTACTTGATATTATGAAAAAAGTGCGCAATCAAAACCCTGAATTTGATGGTAAAATTAATCATGTTATTTTGACAGATGGTCAATTCAATTCTACTTTTTGCACTTTTGGTGAAAATAATTGGGATACTTTTGCAGAACGTATGATAAAGAAATTTAATGATAATGGATTTTGCTTACCAAGAACCACTTTTTGGAATTTAAATCATAAAAGTCCAGGTTTCCCTGCAACATCTCATATGGAAGGAATGATTTTAGCAGAAGGTCTAAGCCAAGGTTTAATGCTGAGTGTATTAGGAAATGCTGTTTCCTATAAAAATAACGTTCCGGATTTTCCTAATATTAATCCATTAGAAGCATTTCTAAAGAGCATCTATAGAAGTGATTTCGATTTAGTATCTTCTACTTTATTTAATTAAATAAAAAAATTGATTTATTGATAATATATTAATATATTCTATATTATCAATGAGTACAGGTACATCAGAAAAGAAATATAATACTACAATTACTGATATTATTATTAATAATGTTAAATATAAATATTATAATAATGATGTATATAAATATATAACATCATCTGAACAAACTAAAGAAATTGTTGATTATATTAATATAATACTTGCCTCAAATTATAATTTTAATTTGGAGAAACTAACTGATTTAATTAGTAATTATAAATCGTCAACTGATACAAATAGAATAATTATTGATGATAAATATAATATTTTTAATATAAATAACAAGACAAAATATAAACATAAGCAAGATATTTTATTAAATAATTTTTTAACAAAAGTTTCAAAATATCAATCATCACGAAAATATTTAGAAAATATTCCAAAAGAATTGTTTCTAAATAATAAACAATTAGCAAATATGTTATTAAATGAAGTTAATAATATTAATAATAATTTAGAATATTCACATTATATTGTTTGTAATGATAATGATTTAATGAATTTATCTATTAGATTTGTATATAATAATGAAACAATGGATAAATTTATGCAAAAACATGGATATAATTATTTTGAAATTAATATTAAATTATCTGAATTACATCCTTATTTGCCACCAATTGTATCATATGTTAAACCAAAGATTGATACTATTTTAATTAGTAACTTGCTAGGTTTAGATTTATGGAAACCATCATCATGGAATTATTTGATTTCATTAGAATGGATTGTTATTAATCTAGCAAATGCATTAGAAGAACATTTAATGAAATCTCTTGATATGGATGATAATACATTTAATTTTATTGAATTAAAAATGTTAGAATTGAATAAAAATCATCAAAATACTATTATTAAATTAGAACTAAATAAAATGCCAAATAATAATAATCAGGGATTTAATACTGGTTTCAAAGCTGGAACTGGTTATGGCAATGGTTCTGAGAATAAATGGGATATTTCAAAGTATATTGATGTAAATAAAACAATTGATAAAAATAATATTAACATAATAAATGATATAAATAATTATATTAAACTTCAATTAGAAAATAATAATAAGATTATTATTCCTGATGAATTGTATGAATATATTAATAGTAAATTTGATGGTATCAATTTATTAGTATTTAATAATAATATTGAATTATATAAAGCTTTATTAAATATTATTGATACATTAATTAATAATATAAATAATTCACAATTATTTAATATTATTGATGATATTAAAGAAATTATTAATAATTCAATCGATGTTGATGAAACTTATATGTGTTGTTATTTACATTATATTGATATTTATGATAAATATTCAAAAATAAATCAAATTAAGAAAAAAGAAAAAATACAATTGGATGAAAATAATTATATCAAAATGATTAAAGATAATAGTTATGGAACAATAAAATTAGATAGTTCTCATAGATTTTATAATAATAGAAAAGAAACAATTTCACCAAAAACAATTATGAGAATTATGGGAGAATTATCTTCATTGAAGAAAGATTTACCAATTAATTGGGATTCTAGTATTATTATGAGAATAATCCCAACAAATACTAATTTATTGTCATTTATTATTGTTGGACCTAAAGATACTCCTTATCATAATGGATTATTTGAATTCCATGTATATTTTCCAAATGATTATCCAAATAGTGTCCCTCAAGTATTAATTAATACAACAGATAATGGTAAAGTTAGATTTAATCCTAATCTTTATAGTAATGGTAAAGTCTGTTTATCTTTATTAGGCACATGGAGAGGAGAAAAAGGCGAATCATGGATACCTGAAATTTCTACATTTTTTCAAGTAATGATTTCTATCCAATCTTTAATTTTAGTTGATGAACCGTATTTTAATGAGCCTGGCTATGAAAGAACATCAAATACACCTGAAGGTAAAAAACAAAGCGCAATTTATAATGATAATATTAGATATGAAACAATTAGAGTTGCCATGTTAGGAATGCTTAAAAATAAACCATTAACATATGAAAAATTTGTAGAAGAACATTTTAAATTAAAAAAGGAAGAAATAATAAGTGTTGTTACAAAATGGTATGAAGAAAGTTTAAATAAAGATAAATTTAAGAAGATTGTTGATGAATTAAAAATCGAATTAAATTCTTTATAATTTTTTTATAATATATATTATATAATGACTTCAAATAATGTTAAGAAAGTTATGGAAAATTATACAAGTTTATATGTACCATCAGTAAAAAAAGAAAAATGTAATACAAATGCTATGTTAAGTTCACTAGTATGGTGGATTTTAGTTGGTTATTCTGCATATTTATCATTTAAATGCAGTAACGGATTTGATTTAGGACAATTTGCATTAGCATTATTATTTCCTCAATTTTATATTATTTATCATATTTTTGCAACAAATTTATGTAATACAATTTAATGGTACATAATCAACTGAAGGTTATAATATGTAAAGATGAAAAAACAAATAAATTACTAGAAGAATATATTATAAATTTTATATCTTATAAAGAATATAAATTAATTGGTATTGATTTTGAATTTAATAGGAAAAAAAATAAAAGAGAAATAGCTCTATGTCAAATTAATTTTATGAAGAATAAAAATATGGATATATTTTTATTTTATCCTCCAAATATTCAAAAAGATTTATTTAAAAAATTATTAATAAGTGATTGTATTAAAATACTTCATGGGAGTGAATCATTAGATTTACCATATTTATTTGATAATATTATTGATATTAATTCAAGAGACAAGTTTTGTAATAATTTAATCGATACAAGATATTTATGTGAATATTATAATTCAGAAAATAATACAGAACATGTAAGATGTAGAATTTATGATTTATTATTAAACATGAAAGTAATTAGTCAGAAAAAATATAATAAATTAATGAAAAATGATGAATTAATGGGAAATATTTGGGAGATAAATATTGATGTATCTAAATCAAGTTTTATAAATAATAAAAAACTTATTAAATATTGTGTATATGATGTATTATATTTACCACAATTATTTAATAAATTTCCAAAAAATGAAATATATCAAAATATAATTCCAGAATTAGGTTGTGTTGTTTTTATTTTAAGATATGAAAATAAATTAGATAAATTATATATTGATATATCTAGTCATAATTTAAAAAAATATACTATTAATAATACCATTTATGGTACTTTTAATGATGTATATATATATGTTTTTGAATGGATTATGATTGATAGTTTTATTTATAATTTATATCAAATAAATTATTTTAAAAAATTCATTGAATTACTTATAAAAAATATATTATATAATCATTTAGATAAATCTATTAAATTGTTTAAAATAGATTTAAAAAATAAGAAAATATTGGATTTGATTAATGAATATATAAATGAAATAATATAAAGACTAATTGATATAATATATTAAGAATAAAATGTCCGCTCAAGAAAGCAAAAAACAAAATCGCCCTCGCACAAAGGCAGGTCGTACTCTCCTCGTGAAGCCATCCAATGGCAATTTTGATACAGCTGTGTTCGAAGGTCTTGCTGGGCTAACGTCAAAGCATCACACTGATAAATCAAACAGTCATTTTCTGACTTTTTCAACAGCTCAAGAAGCACTTACTGCTCTTAAGAAGCTTAAGGGTATTCAGAATGTTCGTGTCAAGTTTGCCCACTACCGTATTTTCTTCAAGATTGAAGGTCTTACTGACAGTTCTGACTACAATGCAGTTAAGTCAGCCCACAGTGATTTAATTAACAAGGTTGCTGGTGGTGCTGGTGGTATCCTTTACTACCGTCTTTACCGCAAGGATAACAAGTTCCTTGGTTGCGGTGATATGACTGTTGATACCAAGGATGTGTTTGATAAACTCCTTAGTGCTGATAACCTTAAAACATTTAACGGTGAAGGTTTTTCAGGCACTCACTATCGCTACAAGAAGAATGGCGAAGACAATCAACACTCCAAAGATGGTGATGAATAAACATTATTCATTACGGAAATAGTTTCCATATTATTAATACCATAATAATCAAGGGTTTTATTATCTTTGAGTTTAATTTGTTTGAAATATATATTATCTTTTATAGATAATATATCTTTTATTTCTTTAATTGTAGATGTAATAGATATTAATGGAGAGATTACTAATTTATTATTAATTTTAATATATAAATTTATATATTGATTATTAAATATTATTTCATAAGTATCATTCTCTTTCCAACTATTATAATCACAGTCTAATTGTTTACCATCTTTAAACCAATCATAACAAGCCCATGCTTTTAATTCTTTTAATTTTTTATTTTGAATATTAATATATTTATTAATAAAATTATTATTTTGATCAAAACCTTCAATATGAATTATCATAATAAATTATAATATTATTATATAATATTATAATTTATTATTAAAATTTAATACTAAATAATCTATTACAGATTTGTGTATTGTCATAAGTTCCTTCTTCAAAATATTTATTAAATTTATTAATTTTATCATCATATTTCTCTCTTTTAATATTGTTACCTAATACATATAACGCCTCTTTTAATGATTTAATTTCATATATCATTTGAGATGTATGAAATGGTAAATGATTAAATTGTGATATTTTATTCTTATAAGCAATGTAAATATCATTTTCTGAAGCATCATTTGAAATTCCTAATATTTCATAATAATTTTTCATTATAATAATAATAAATATTATTTAATGTAAACTAATTAAATATTGAGGATTTGATGATAAAGCAATATTAACAACTTTTTCTAATTCTTCTTTGTTTAATTGAAATAATTTAATAGAATTATGATTAGAATAATGATTAGAATAATGATTAGAATAATGATTAGAATAATGATTAGAACCACCTACTTGTTGTTTATTATAATAATTATTAATATTGTTAAAAGAAATGCGATAATCATGATCAAATAAAATAATATTATTGGATTTTAAATAATTTAAATAATTCGTATAGTTCATTATAATAATATATATTTTCGTTTTTAATAGAATAATTAATTATAATTTTATATAATGTTTGACATAATTAAAGATACCATTGAAGATGATTTAATTTTTAAAAATAAGACTGAAATAATTTTTTTATTAGTTTTTTTAATATTTTTATATTTTACGAGAAAACATTTTTTATTTATGAATACTTTATATAAAATAATTGTTTTATTATATAAAAAATCAAATGATATTAATATAAATTTAAAAAAATTTGAAAAATTTGAAGTTGTACAAATTTCAAATAATACAAATAATAAATTTTATAACTATAGAATTAATAATGATTTTTCATTATCAATTATTAATATAATAAGATTTGTTAAAATAGCTTTTATAATTATGTTTAATCATAAATTTATAAAAATAAACAATATAATACAAAAAGTATTAAGATTAGAAACATATAATGAAGTATATAGTGTTATTAAATACCCTAATAATTTTAAACAAAAAATACCTGATAAATTTATATTATTAATAAATCATACTCATATTTATGATGACGTTCATATTGGTTTAAACTTATCATTGTTTCCTGATCATGAATATGTTCTTATAGTGAAAGATTGGTTTAAAAATGATTTAATTAATAAAATAAGTCATAAATTATTAAATTTTTATCATATAAAAGATGCAGAAAGTATGTATTCTGATATTAATAAAATATTAAATAATAATAAAAAAATAATTATAATTATATTTCCTGAAGGAATTTTAAAAATAAGAACAACTAATATTACAAATTATGATATTAATAAACCATCTATAGAAAATTTTAAGATTATAGAGGAAAAATGTTTTAATTATAAAAAAGGTGCATTTCATTTGTCAATAATGAATAATATTCCTATATTGCAAACAATATATTATTCACCTATGCCTAATTATAAATATAATTTTTTTGGAAAAGAATATGATATTAAACATATTAATCATATTGGTATAAATATATATAAATTCCAAAAATTTAAAAAAGGAATTACTATTGAAAATTATAGAAAAACAATGGAAAAATTATTTAGAAAAAGATATATTAATACATTAATTAATGCTCATAGATTTAATATAATAGTTGATAAATAATAAGGAAATTATCTAAAAAAGGGATAATAATTTATTTATTAAAGAAAAAAATCAATATCTAAAATAAAAATTGATTTAATAAATTTAAAAAAAGAATATATATATTTATAATGTTAACAATTAGTAATCAAAAGTTAAAAAATGATGTTTCTCAATTATTTGATAGCATAACTAAAGATGAAGAGTTTGAAGTAATGTTTAATAATTATAAATCAGATAATATTTTATCATTAATTGATTTTATGAATGTTTTAAAATATATTAAATTTAAAAGTGAAAACGATAAATTGAAATTAATAGAAACTGTCTCATTAGATATATTTTATTTAGATTATCGTATAACAATTGATGGTTTAGAAAATATTAACAATTTAATGGGATTATTATATCAGCGCAAAAATAATAATATTTTTTCAATTATTGTAACTCAATATTTAGATAAAGATGGTTTTAAATTAATCCAAAAAATTAAAGAAAAATCAAATGTTGTTGATATTGACCATTTGGATATTCGTTTTAGAAAATCTAAAGAAATAGAAGTCAAAGACCCAGAGATTATTAAAATGTTAAGTAAAATTAGTATAAGTGATGCTGACAAAATTAATTATAGATATAAACAGCGGATGAGTTTAGAATTATCTGAAGAATTACATATTGATATGACAATTGTTAAAGCAAGTGATAATATCAGTACTGTATCGAATGCTATTAAAAATTATGAAATTGAAATAGATTATACAATGCATAATAAAAAAGATAAATCTGATAAAAGTATTTTAGAAACAATTTATAACGAAGCAGAAAATATAAAAAAAGTCATGACTAATAGTGACATATTAATAACAAAAGAAGAACAAAAAGAAATCATTGATAAATATGTTAAAACATTATATGGAACATCATTTGAAGGTGCTAATAATATTAATAATTTATATAGTATGCAACCTATTTCAGCTGAAGTTCAACATATTGTTGATAATATTCCTAATAAATATTCTGCAACTGATAAAGCTGATGGTGAAAAATATCAATTATATGTTTATAAAGATGAATGTTATTTAATTTCAAATAACTTACATGTTAAAAAAATGGGAGTTAAAAATAAAGAATTAAATGATACTATTGTTGAAGGTGAATTAATCTACATTGATGAAAAGCGCATTTATCTTTTTATGATATTTGATTGTTTATATTACAAAGGAAATGATATGAGAGGAACAATTAAATTATCAGAACGTTTATCTAATATTGTAACTATTAGCAAATCATTCAAGTATGAACCTTATATAATTAAAGATTATGATATGAAGGGTGCATTTAATTTGGATCATATTAAAAATTATTATTCAGATAATATTAAATCATTTTATAAACAATTAAATGCTGAGATAAATAAAATGAAACCCAATCAAGTATTAATCTATCCTAAAATCTTTTTATACCCATCAGGTGGTTCTTCATCTGAAGTATTCTTATTTGCAGATATTATTTGGAACAACTGCACAAAGAATGCTAATGTTGAATGTCCTTATCTATTAGATGGAATTATTTTTACTCCATTAGAGCAAAAATATAGTAGAGATAGAAAGGAACAGCGTTATCCCATTTATAAATATAAGCCACCTCATACCAATTCTTTAGATGTATTTATTACATTTGAAAAGAATAAAGATACAGGTGGTTATATGGATATTTTTGATAATTCATTACCAGATAAAATAGAAAATAAGACGTTTAGAGTAATTAATTTGTTTGTTGGTGATATAGTTGGTGGTCGTGAACAACCTGTACCATTTATGAAAGAAGAAAATAACAGTGTTATTTACCTACCATTAGTTGATGGTAATATTAGAGATATTGAGGGTAATATTGTAATGGACAATACAGTTGTTGAAATTATCTATACAAATGAAACAACTATGCCACATCCTTATAGATGGCAAGTTCTAAAAACTCGTTGGGATAAAACTGAGAGTGTTATGAGATACAATAAGAGATATGGTAATAATAAAGATGTTGCTGAAAAAATTTGGAAGAGTATGATTGAAAGTGTAACTATTGAAGAAATTGCTAATCTTTCCAATCCTAAATCTTATGATATGCAAATGAAATTGTTGACTTCACGTTTGGATAGTAGCATTATTAATTCGCAAAAGAAACAAGATATCTATTATCAAAAGATTACTAATTTATTAAAGAAATTACGTGAGTTTCACAACTGGATTAAATCAATTCTTATTTACACATATTGTTCTCCTACAAGTAATACCTTAGGTGGTAAAATTGTCCGTCAATCAGTATTAGATATTGGTTGTGGTCGTGGTGGTGATATTCTTAAAATGTATCATGCTCGTGTAGGTGAATATGTCGGTATTGATGTTGATTTTGAGGGTATATATAGTGCAACTGATGGTGCTATTAGTCGTTATAATTTTTTGAAAACCAAATTTCCTGATTTTGGTAAAGTTAGCTTTATTCAAGCAGATGGTTCTGTACCATTAGATAGTGCAAGCCAAATAAAAGCAATTCCTAATTTATCCAAAGAAAATATTAAAGCAATTGAAAAGAATTTTGGAAATAACCAAAAGTCTAAGTTTGATGTAATTAGTTCTCAGATGGTTATCCATTATCTTTTTAATAATGAAGAAAGTATTACTAACTTGGTTCATAATATTAAAACATATTTGAAAAAGGATGGGTTTGTTATTTTGACATTATTTGAACCAGACCAAATTATTCCACAATTTGATGAAAATGGCAAAATAACAGCTTATTATACAGATGATGATGGTAAAAGAAATATATTATATGAAATTGTTAAGAAATATAGTGATACAAAATCATCAAATAATATTGGTTTGCCAATTGATGTCCATATGAGTTGGATTAGCGAAGAAGGTAAATATATTGAAGAATATTTAGTAAGCAAAGAATTAATGATAAATACAATGAAACGTGCTGGATGCCGTTTAGTTGATACAGACTTATTCTCTAATCTCTTTTATCTTAATAAACCTTATTTTGAAAATGTTATTAAATATGAAGAAAATCCTAAAAACAAACAGTTCTATGAAAAAGTAGCTGAATTTTATGGTGACCTAAAGGGTGCCGATAAAGAGAGCAGAAATTGGTCTTTCATGTATAGATATTATGTATTCCAAAAGCTAGATTAAAGTAATTTAATATAGATTTTATAAGCTAGATTAAAGTAATTTAATATAGATTTTATAAGCTAGATTAAAGTAATTTAATATAGATTTT
>JACCDK010389741.1_pt1 | contig 57901 bp, 55 predicted proteins | sample 7445871 | NCBI WGS metagenome assembly JACCDK01 (sample SAMN15323436, study PRJNA562643) | freshwater metagenome | isolation source: river surface water | place: USA:Blue River Watershed | collected 2017-08-15 | reverse complement strand
GTCAATATTTAAAAAAGTGTATACTAACACAGATGAATGAACAAATTAATCCATCAGTTGATGGCAAAAAAGGCAATTACGTTGATGATATCAAGGAACTGTTTAGGTTTTTAATAATTGCAGCAATTATTGTTATACCTATTCGGTATTTTATAATGCAACCTTTTGTTGTATCGGGCACTTCTATGGACCCAACTTTTCATGACAAAGAATATCTAATTGTCGACAAATTAACCTATAATTTAAACAAAATTCATAGGGGCGATGTTGTTGTTTTTCACTTCCCTAATGAAAATCAAAAGTATTTGGTCAAAAGACTTATTGGTTTGCCAGGCGATACAGTTACCCTAACAACTGACGGTAAGATAACAATAAAAAATACTGAACACCCAGAAGGTTTTACAATTGACGAAGCCTATTTACAAAATCATGATGGCGATAGTTTAACTATAACCATACCCGAAGGAAAAGCTTTTGTACTAGGTGACAACCGACCGGTTAGTTATGATTCACGCGCGTGGGGCTTACTTGATGAGAAGAAACTAGTCGGCCGAGTATACCTGCGCCTATGGCCCCTAAACCGAATTAGTTACCTACCCGGTGAAACAGACCTGCTTAATAAATAATATTTTATAAAAATATGCCAGATAAAAAAACAAATCAGAATAAAGAACCTAAGAAGGAAATTGCCCAATCAGTTCGTGGTATGCGTGACATTTTGAATGAAAAATATTACCACTACCAAGGCTTTTTTGAAAAGGCCCAAGAAATAGCCATGTACTATGGTTTCAAACCAATCGAAACACCTGTAATGGAGCAAGAATCTTTGTGGGTCAGTGGTGTAGGTGAAGGTACCGACATTGTCGACAAAGAAATGTACACGCTTAAAACCAAAGGTGGCGATAAATTAGCATTGCGACCCGAATACACAGCATCAATCATGCGTGCGTATTTTGAAAATGGTATGCAATCAATGCCTCAACCAGTTATGCTATATAGTTATGGCCCAGTATATCGCCACGATAACCCACAAAATGGTCGCTACCGCGAAATTCGACAATTCAATTTAGAAATACTTGGCACTGAAAAAAGCATTGCCGACGCACTAATTATTAAAACCGCTGTTTGCATATTAGAAGAAGCCGGTGCCAAAGACATAATCGTTGACATTAATTCAATTGGTGACAAAGAATCTCGCCCGGGTTATATAAAAGAACTAACCAATTACTACAAAAAACACCTATCTGACCTTCCACCTATTGATCGCGAACGCTTGAAGACTAACCCATTACGCATACTTGATTCAAAAGATCCTAAAACTATAAAAATCAACGAAGGTGCACCTGATTCAGTTGCAAGTCTGTCAGCAAGTGGTAAAAAACACTTTAAGCAAGTACTAGAATATTTAGATGAAATGAATATTTCATACCGCATTAACAAAAACTTGGTACGCGGTTTGTCATATTACACCCACACCGTTTTTGAAATTATCGAAATGGGCGATGGCACCGAAGCCCCACTAACACTAGGTGGTGGTGGACGTTACGACTATTTAGCCAAAACACTAGGCGCCAAAAAAGAACTGCCTGCAATGGGTATGGCTTTTGGTGTAGACCGTGTTATTGAATCATCTTGGTACAAAAAACTTGAACCTCGTATAATGAAAAAACCAAAGGTTTACTTTATACAACTTGGACTTGAAGCTAAATTAAAAAGCTTGAACGTTGTTGAACAATTACGTTTGGCCCACATACCTATAATGCAATCAATCTCAAAAGACACGCTGGGTACACAACTAGCTATTGCTGAAAAATCAGGTGTACCCTATGCATTGATATTTGGCCACAAAGAAGCCATCGACAGCACAGTTATCGTGCGCGATATGCACAACCGTAAACAAGAAACTATTAAACTAAGTGCCCTGGCTGAATACCTTAAAAAACTTAAGTAAACATAAGTTTTATGAAAAAAGCTATTGTTAAAAAAATAGTAAAAAAACCAAAAGACCTAATTATTAGCGAGGGCGATATTCGTTTGCGCAAAATTAGCAAGCCTTTAAAAATTGCCGACATTAAAAGCCCTGAAATTAAAAAAATACTTGGCGACATGTCAGTATCTCTAGATTCGCAAAGCGACGGTGTTGCTATTGCCGCACCCCAAATTGGTGTTAACTTACGCATATTTATGGTATCAGGCAAAGTATTTGACGATGAAAATAATCCACCAAAAAATCCAACCCCAAACCAAGTCTACATAAACCCTGAAATTATTAAATCTTCAAAAAAAATGGTTTTGAAAGAAGGCGAAGGTTGCCTATCGGTACGTTGGCTATATGGTAAAGTTAAACGCCACACCAATGTAACTATTAAATACCATGACGAAACAGGTAAATTACATGTGCGTGGTGCGGGTGGATTGTTAGCCCACATCTTTCAACATGAAATTGATCACCTAGAAGGCGTTTTGTTTATAGACAAAGCCATTGACGTCGAAGAAATTTTACCCGAAGAACTAGAGCAAGAAAAAAAGTAATGCAAAATAATAATTTCATATTTTTTGGCACACCTGAATATGCTGTACACACCCTTGATTCGTTAAAAACTTCGGGTTTAATGCCTTGCCTAATTGTTTGTTCACCCGATGCACGTGTTGGTCGCAAACAAATACTGACTGCCCCACCGGCCAAAGAATTTGCATTGGCAAATAATATACCAGTTTTACAACCGGCTAAAATTGACCAAACAGCCATCGATGAAATTTTAAAATACGAACCCCAATATGCAGTTGTGGCGGCCTATGGCAAAATACTACCCAGTGCATTACTAGATGCAGTACCTTATGGATTTTTAAATGTGCACCCTTCACTATTACCCGCCTACCGTGGCCCTGCGCCTGAAATTGGCCCCATATTAAACGGCGATGACAAAACTGGTGTAACTATAATACTACTAGACCCAATGGTTGACCACGGCCCAATTTTGGCCCAACACTTGGTGCACCTAGGCGGCAACGAATTTGCCCACGACATGGCCATAAATTTATTTAAAGTCGGTGGTGAAATGTTAGCCGATGTTATACCTAAATGGCTAGCAGGTAGTGTAAACTCAATTGACCAAAACCACGACCTAGCCACATTTACACATAAAACAAAAAAACTAGATGCCAAGATCAGTTTGACTGATAATCAAAAAACACTGTGGGCTAAATGGCGCGCCTATTACCCATGGCCTGGGCTTTATTTTGAAATTGAACATGCAGGCGCACCAATGCATGTAAAAATTAATGAAGCAGAATTCGTTAACGAAACTTTCACCCCAATAACCGTAACCCCCGAAGGCAAAAAACCAATTGCATTCACCGAATTTCAAAAAAACTACAGAAACTACATTGTATTGAAGTCACCTGAGTAGTCTAGCGGATATATAACTTCATAAAACCAGTCATCAGCATTAGTCATAACACGCCTACCAATAAGCACGTTATTGTTTAAATTATTCTGGCTCAGTACCCCTAAAATTACTTGCATTGAAGCATCAATACCTGAAACAGTGTAGAGCATGTTTGCCCCGCCCGGACCTATGTCACCAGCAAACCATTCACCAAGATTTTTACTCCCAAGAGCTCTATCAATTTTAGCCTCTATTTTTTGTCTTTTATTTAAAAGCTGTGTTTCATTTTTAAAACCTTCTGGTTGTATTTGAACAAATAAAACATCTTGCGACTTAAAAGGTGTCCAATTATGTGTTTTTAATAACGCATCTTTCTTTTGATCAAGCTCTTGCTTGTTTAAATGTTGTGCAGAGACAAAACGTTGCTTAGTGCCTTCAGGTACAGATATATCTATTTCGTATACATACAAATCGAAAACGGCTTCATCAAGTGTCACAACCCTTGCAATCTGTACCTGTTTTTCTGTTTTCTTGTAGAGAGTAAAAATATCTGTTGGCGTAGGTATTAAACTTACTAAGACGCTCTCTTTGTTTTTAAAAAATGAAAAAATTGACACAAATATAATTATTAAAACTAAAATTATTACAGATTGTTTCATAAACTTAACTATACCATACGACTACAGGTGTATAAAAGTTTTGCGGTGGATGGGTGTTAGACCGTGGGTTTTTAGGGCTTGCATATGGGCGGCGCTGCCATAGCCCATGTTTGTATCAAGCCCGTACCCCGGGTATTTTTTGGCGTAGTCAGCCATGATTTTATCGCGCGAGACTTTGGCTACAATTGAGGCAAATGAAATTTGCGGGTAGTCTTCGTCACCTTTTATAAAAGTTTCTTGGTTTATGTATTCGTCCGGTGCTTTTAATCCCCCGTCTAATAATACTTTGCAGTCAGCAGGTTGTAGTTTGTTTTTCTCTAACAGTTTTTTTAATGATTCAGATAAAGCTTTTTTAATACATGGCGCAATGCCAAATTTATCAATATTATCATTTGAAACATATGTAATTGCAAAATCACATAGACCATCCTTTTTCCAACCTAAAATAATCTCCATCCATTTTTCACGTTGCTTGGCCGAAAGTTTTTTTGAATCGCGCAGTTTTAAATTTTTGCTTAATTTATCTTCAGTTTTTGCATTTTCAATAAGTGTATTAAAATCCTGCGCTAGGTCTTGCCTAACGCAAAAACCAAAAGCACAAACTGCCACAGGCCCTGCCAACGGCCCCCGCCCTACTTCGTCTATACCAATAGTCATTATCTTCATTTAATAATTTTAACACAAAAAAGCCGAACCTTGCGGTCCAGCTTTAAACTAATTAGTTTGAGAGTTAAGTTCCCGGATACCTTCAGTTGTTCTTCTGCCACCATTAATAAATAAGGGTGTCATACGGGATTCAACCAAGTGTATAGAAAAGTGTTCAGTAAAACTTTGTTTTACCTGTTCAGCATTTCCATGCACATAAAATTCGGTTTCACGAATGGATTCCATCATTTCATCGTAAAAAATGTTTTGAAGATCAGGGACCAAGTCAGTATTATTTATAACAATAGTCACTGTTCCAGATTCGTCAGAAGGGTCTTCGTGAATAATTACATCTGACCCCATTGTGTCGTTGGGTAAATTTAGTCCTTCCCAAATAAGGATTTTTATGTCTTTCATTTATGTTTTAAACTAAGTACCTTCCGTATTATATACTATATACTATGATTTGTCAAACAAGCCACCCTCTTGGTATACTTAATCAACATGGAGGAAAAAGCTACCACAACTAACGAAAAAAACTTCGTGCATTTGCACGTGCATTCGCACTATTCCCTTTTAGACGGATTGTCAAAGGTTAAAGATTTAGTTAAAAAAGCTAAAGAATTTAACATGCCCGCATTAGCATTGACCGACCACGGTGCAATGTACGGGGCAATTGAATTTTACAACGAATGTAACAAAGCTGGCATTAAACCAATTATTGGAGTTGAAGCATATATAGCAAACAGAACCCGGCACGACAAAGAGCCAGGGACTGATACAAAACGGTGGCACCTAACACTTCTTGCTAGAAATTACGCTGGCTACAAAAACTTGATGAAGATGGTTTCAATCTCAAACCTTGAGGGCTTTTACTACAAACCCCGCATGGACAAAGACCTGTTAAAAGAATACGGTAATGGTATTATTTGCCTTTCGGGTTGCCCAGGAAGTGAATTTATAAACTTATTAAAAAATAAACACGTAGATGAAGCCACAGAATTAATTAAATTCTATATTGAGTGTTTTGGGCACGAAAACGTTTTTCTAGAAGTTATGGCTCATAGCGAAACTGATTTCTATCATGAGTGGTATAAAAATGTCATACCAGACATAAAACAAATTTCAAAAGATTTAAATGTTCCAATTGTTGGCACTTGGGATTCGCACTATCTGTGTACCGATGACGCCGAGGCCCACGATACATTGCTTAAAATAAATACACATAGCGACAATTTCAAAATGGCTGGCAACTGGTCATTTATTGATCAACAAACCGCAAATGAGCAATTCAAAGACATACCAGAAGCGGTTGAAAACACCCTGGCGGTCTTTAACATAGTTGAAGACCTAGATATACCTATTCAAAAATGGCAATTCCCGAACTTTCCAATCCCTGAAAATAAAACATACGATGAAGTTTTAAGAGAGGAAGCTTTTAAAGGATTAGAGAAATTTGGCCATGTATATGAAGGAGAGGTAAAAGACCGTTTAGAGTTCGAGTTGAACATCATTTCACAAAAAGGTTTTCCATCTTACTTTTTAATTGTTGCCGATCTTGTTAACAAAGGTAAAGAAATGGGTATTTATACAAATACTAGAGGATCTGCGGCGGGATCGTTTGTTTCGCATCTAATTGGTATATCGGTTATTGACCCCATAAAGTATAAAATCCCTTTTGAGCGTTTTCTAAACCCAGAGCGCCCAGGTATACCCGATATCGACCTAGACATTGCCGACAACCGCAGAGACGACCTTATTAACTATGCTCGTCAAAAATATGGGGAGCAAGCCGTGGCACAAATATGTACATTTGGTACTATGGCAGCGCGCGGTTCAGTCAAAGACGTGGCCCGCGCATTGGGTTACCCGTATTCAACAGGTGACCGTATATCAAAAATGATACCTATTGGCTCACAAGGCTTCCCTATGACGATTAAACGCGCACTTGAACTAACACCCGAACTTGTCGAAGCATATGAAACAGAACGCGATGTCAAAACGATTATCGACATGGCTAAAAAAATAGAAGGTAACGTGCGCCACATATCAGTTCACGCTGCTGGTGTCATTATATCGCCAACTGGGCGTATCGACGACTTCTCGCCGGTTCAATTCGACCCTAAAGGTGAAGGTAAAGTTATAACCCAATACGACATGTTCAGTGGTGGCCGCGACGGCGTTGTTAATTTACCAAAATTCGATATGCTTGGTATTAGAAATTTACAATTCATTACTGGCACACTAGAACGTATTAAAAAAATTAGAGGCGTTGATTTAGATATTGATAGCGTTCCACTTGATGACAAAAAGGTTTATAAAATGCTATCAAACGGATTCACATATGGTGTTTTTCAAATCGCTAGTAGTGGTATGACAAAATACATCAAAGAACTAAAACCCACAAGAGTTGAAGACCTGATGGCAATGTTGGCACTATATCGACCGGGCCCAATCGATTCTATACCAGAATATATCGAAAGAAAAAACAAACCCGCGCTAATTAGCTATTTTGATGATAGAATGCAAGACTTCCTAAAAGCTTCTTATGGTCTATTGGTTTACCAAGACGACGTGCTAATGACGGCAATTATACTAGCTGGTTACAGTTGGCTTGAGGCTGATAAGTTCCGTAAAGCCATGGGTAAAAAGATTCCAGCAGAAATGGCCGAACAAAAATTAAAATTCTATAAAGGTTGCAAAGAGCATGGTGGTTTAGCAGATAGAAAAATAGATGAGATTTGGCAACTCATAGAGCCTTTTGCTGCCTATGGTTTTAACAAAGCCCATGCCGCAAGTTATGGAATGATTACCTATAAAACAGCATATTTAAAAGCGAACTACCCCGCCGAGTATTTGAGCGCTTGTATGACAGCCGAAAGTGGCGATATCGAAACATGCGCTGAATACATCAACGAAGCAAAAAGAATGGGTTTTGAAATCTTGCCCCCAAACGTAAATGAATCGTATAGCGAATTTACTGTTGTTGTCGAGAATGAAATAGTCACAGATAAAATCCGCTTTGGAATGAATAACATTAAAAACTTTGGTTATGAAATTGGCAAAGCCATAATTGCCGAACGCAAAGCAAATGGTAGATTTACCACTATTGATAATTTTATCGAACGCATACAACACAAAAATTTAAACAAAAAATCGATGGAGGCGTTGATACAATCAGGCGCGTTAGATGATTTTGGCGAACGCAATCAATTAATGCAAAGTCTTGAAAAAATACTTGAGCACCGCAAATCAATTGGCGCCAATACCGAGCAAACATCCCTATTTTCATTAGGTCTAGAATCACGCGCTATGCAATTAGAGGTTTGCGAGCCAGCAACCCAAAAACAAAAACTAGATTGGGAGAAAGAATTACTAGGGTTATACATTTCAGGCCACCCACTAGACAAATATGATGGTAAATCAAGTCTAACAATTAAAGAGATCGTTGACAGCGCCAAAAGAAATACTGTTGTAAAACTAGTTGTATTACCAATTGGTTATCGCAAAATTTTCACTAAAAATAACGAACAAATGGCTTTTGTAAAACTTGAAGACAAAACCGGCTCAATCGAAGCTGTTGTATTCCCTAAAAACTTCAAAGAGTTCTTCCCGGCTATCGAAAAAGGCGAACCAATTGGTCTGGCCGGCAAAGTAACATTGCGCAACGATGAAAAAAGTATTATAATCGAAGCAGTAAAAGCGCTTTAGACACTTAATTTAGCCAATGATTTCTATGCCTATGAAAGACTTGACTAATTTAGATAATAAGTGTATAATGCAACTATAAGTCCTTATAAAAATGGATATACAAAAAGTCGCCGAACTTGTACTGAGTCAGTATAATAGCGAAAAAAAATTAGCCCGCAACACTAAGAATCTTTTCAGAAACATAGTGGGTCAACACTTTAGAAGCTTCGGACATATCCTAGGTATGTCAAACTCAGAGTTCTTCAGCAAAGTTTCTGAAGAGTGCAAGAAAATCCAGCCAGCCAAAAAAAGACTCAAGAAAATTTTTGAACCAATTGGTGATAAAGCATTCCTGATTAATGACGCTCGGAAAAGACAGGAGACTGAGTATGCACAGCTCGGAAACGGAGACTCTGAACTGGGACAAGAATTTTACGAACTCTATCTATTTGGTTAAAAACATTACTTAAAAAGTCGGTTACAATGACCGGCTTTTTTTATTTCTATTAAACAAAACTGGAATAATAACAAAACCCCGACGAATGTCGGGGTTTTGTTATTATTTAACTTCAGTATTCTCGATCGCATCCATAACTTTCGTTATTTTCGCTGTGTAATCGGGAATAACCGAGTTATATCTAGCAAGCTTCCCTTTAGTGTCTTTACCTTTATAGTAACGACTTGTATTAGGGTTGTTGCCACCTAGGTGTTCACCTAGAGATTCAATCGCCTGGTCATATGATTTGAAACCAATTTTACATGATCCCCAACCGAAGGCACTAAATGTTACGCTTTTACACGCATATTTACCTCCAGTTGACTCAATAACGGCAAGCGCCGGTATTAGTCTCCAATCGATATCGTTTTTATCGGCGACTTCAACCATTTGTTGACCGTATCCTGCAAGAGGCATGTTATTACTCTTGAAGTATTGGTCGATCTTTTCAGCACGAACATCAGGAGTTACGGCTGAATTTGTAGAGTTCATTTCGCCTGTAGTGATCGTAGCACTTACCGGAACACCCGATAGGATATTCGTTACCATAAGTGGCATTACTATCAACGACTGGAAAAATGTTAATTTTATTTTACTATACATAGTTGCAAGTTGTGCACCTGCGGAACCCGTGACTGAATGTTTCTTGCCTTTAAAAGCAAAATCCCAATACGTTTTGGGATTAGTACAAGTATAGCAAAACGAAACCTAAAAGTCAAGTCATTTTGCTTGACTTTTTACTGTTTTGTATCATAAAAAGCCTTATAAAATAAGGCTTTTTATGAGTTTTACACATATTTTTAGCTAATTTATTGACCCTTCTGAGACTGCATTGTTTTAACCAAATTCAAGCATTCAGCCAAAAAGTTGACCTCCATTGCCCTGAATCGTTCCAAGCCCTCTTTTTTATACTCAACTAGCGGTTCGCGCTGACCGTAGGCACGCAAATTAACTGAATTACGCATGTATTCCATAGTTTCTAGGTGATCTATCCATAGTAAATCGTTAGTGTATAAACAAATTTGTTTAAATGTATTGTAAAAAGCCTCTTCACCAAACTCTTTAATCTTGTCATCAAAAATCGCATCTACATCGGTAAAAGTTGTACGTATTTGATCAATTACTATATCAAGTTGGGCCTTGTCGCTTTCAACCAATTTAGCCCTACGAGCATAAATACTGTTTCGCTGAGTGCTTAGCACGTCATCGTATTCCAAAGTGTGCTTACGGGCATCAAAATGAAAACCTTCAATTTTAGCCTGAGCATTTTCAAGTGTTTTAGTTATCATACCGTTTTCAATTGGCTGATCTTCGGGTATACCAAAGCGACCCATCATAGTTTTAATACGTTCTGAACCGAATATACGCATTAGATCATCTTCAAGAGACACATAGAACACAGTTTCACCTGGGTCACCCTGACGGCCAGCACGGCCACGTAATTGATTATCAATACGTCTTGCCTCATGGCGTTCAGTACCAATAACATATAGGCCACCCATGGCTTTAATAGCCTCTTGGTCTTCTACGTTAACCGGCATACCGCCTAATATAATATCAATACCTCGGCCTGCCATGTTTGTAGCGACCATTACACTACCCCGGCGACCTGCCTGAGCAATTATTTCACCTTCTTTTTCGTGATTTTTAGCATTTAAAATTGTATGCTTCACACCTTCGCTATTTAAATAAGCTGAAAGTAGTTCACTTTTTTCAATTGAAACAGTACCTATCAACACAGGTTGACCTTTTTTTTGTAGTTCTTTAACCTTTTTAGCCACTGCGGCAAATTTACCCTTTTCGGTTTGAAAGATTTGATCATTGTGGTCAACACGTTTAATTTCACGGTGTGTAGGCACGGGTATAACATCAATTTTATAAACTTTATAAAACTCTTCACGAGAAGTCATAGCGGTACCAGTCATACCAGATAGTTTATCGTAGAACCTAAAGTAATTTTGGTATGTAATTGAGCCAACTGTTCTAGTTTCTTGCTCGACCTTAACACCCTCTTTGGCTTCGATGGCTTGGTGTAGCCCATCGCTCCAACGGCGGCCAGGTTGCATACGGCCTGTAAACGGGTCAACAATTATAACCTCGCCGTTTTTAACTACGTAGTCTCGGTCTTTTAAATATAGCGCTTTGGCGCGAACGGCATTTTCAAGGTGGTGAACATAACGAATACCCTTTTCAGTATAGATATTTTCAACACCCATTTCATTTTCAGTTTTTGAAATACCACTATCAGTTAACTGAATAGCCTTCATCTTTTCATCGATTGAGTAGTCTTCGGTTTCGTGTAAATTTCGGGCAATACCAGCAAATTTTGCATATAATTCGTCGCTGTCTTCGGCTGGCTGTGAAATAATCAAAGGTGTTCGGGCTTCATCAATTAAAATAGAGTCTATTTCATCAATAATGGCATAGTTGTGACCTCGTTGATTTTTTTGATCTATTGTATATATTAAATTGTCTCGCAAATAGTCAAAGCCAAATTCGCTATTGGTACCGTACGTAACATCGGCTTGGTAAGCCTCTGGGCGTGTGCAAGGGCGCAATTTTTCATAGACAACACGAAAGACTTCTTCATCATTAGTGTCTTCGGGTGCAACAATACTAGGGTCATACATAAATGATGTTTGCCCGCCAATAACTGAAACACTAACACCTAAATAATTAAAAACTTGGCCCATCCAACCAGCGTCACGTCGCGCAAGGAAATCGTTAACGGTAATTATGTGCACACCCTTACCTGATAATGAATTCAAAAATGCAGGCAATGTTGCCACTAGTGTTTTACCTTCACCGGTGCGCATTTCGGCAATATTGCCTTCGTGAATGATTTTACCACCGATTATTTGTTCATCGTAATGACGTTGGCCAATAGTGCGCTTTGAAGCTTCGCGTATCAATGCAAAAGCCATAGATTCGACGTATTCGTCAAAACCTTTTTCACTAACCAGTACTTTTAAATCAGCAACTATAGCCTTTAATTCGTCAGCATTTTTACTAGCTAATTCAGGTTCGTGTTTATTAACAAGCTCCGCAAAAGGAGTGTATTTTTTCTTTGTCTTTTCGCGTATATCGCCTCCAAAATTGAAAAATCCCATAAGATAGACATTATAGCAAATAAAGGCCTTTTTTGCTATTGACCCTGTTTACCATAAAACGAAAAACACTCCGGCTATCGAACGGAGTGTTTTTCTTAAAAAGCGTATGAAGAAATATTATTTCTTTCTTTTAGCTGTTTTCTTTTTAGCTGCTTTTTTTACAGTCTTTTTAGCAACTCTCTTTTTTGCTACTTTTTTAACTGCTTTTTTAGCTGCCTTTCTTTTCTTTGCTGCCATAAACATTAATGCATATTATTTATAAGCGCAACGTGATGCGACCAGGTAACCATCTCGTTGCTATACATATATTATCGTTTAATAGTTATGTAATAACAATATTTTTAGCATTACTATGTGTGGAAAAGTTAAAAAAGTATATACGTAAATTATTATTTACATAAACTTATAAAAAATAATATATTTTCTATATTTTTCATATATAAAATAGCTTTTTTAATAAAAATAACTACATGTAAAGTATTATTTACAAACGAAATATAAGAAAATTAAATAAAAACATTAAAAAATAAATATATTTTAGCGCTACCTCACCCCCTTTATCCCCCTCTCCTTATTAAGGCGAGGGGGAAGCTACAGAGAATAGTGGTACAAAGAAAAATACAAAACAGTTCTCTAAGCAGGGGCTTCGCAGCGCGTCGGCGCGAGACTGAGTAATTTTGTCTCGACAAAATATACGTACCCTGCATGAGAAGCTGTTTTGTGTTTTTATTTAAAAACTATGTGTATTAAAAAATATTTTTCCAAAAAAAATTACCCTCTTGATGCAGGTAACGAGTCAAACTCCACAAAGTCAATAAGTGAGTGAAATCGAAACCTGCATGAAAGGGGTAATTTATTTATATTTTAAATTATATAGCCGTATAGCAAGGGCTACAACTAAGTTGACGCCCCCGAACCCTTATTATTACAAATATAAATTTAAATGCAAGCAAGTAATTGCCCAATAACAACAAAACCGCCCGAAGGCGGTAATGTTGTGACTTTAACCAGTTACAATAAATCGTTTCTGGTTGGAGTTCTTAACTCACAAATAGAGTATAGCAAGATAAGTTCTATTTGTCAAGTTTTTGTGGGTTTTATGTGGAAAAGTGGCTACTTTGGACCTATTTAGCGTACTGCGTAGCCTCATCGAATTTGACTGATAGTAGTTTAGACGATCCATCGGCCCCAATAGTTACTCCGTACAGTACCCCAGCGCGCGACATTGTCTCGCGGTTGTGGGTTACAACCACTAGTTGCGATAGTTTTGAAAGTCGTTCGATCATGTCACCATAACGACGCGAATTAGCTTCATCAAGCGCCGCGTCAGTTTCGTCTAATACCAAAAACGGTGGTGGTGTAACCTGACTCATTGAAAATAGCAGTGCAATAGATGTTAGCGACCGCTCACCACCAGAAAGCATATGCAAATCTTTAACCTTTTTATGAGGCAATGACACGTTAATGTCTATACCCTGTTCAACCACAAAATCACCCTCTTTATTATCAGCCACATCATCATCGTCTTTGCGTTTGTGTTCAGTTACAACACTTAAAAATGCATTACCACCACCAAACATTGCCGAGAAGAAGTCTTTGAATACGTTGTTAATGTTTAAAATACCTTCATTGAACAACTTGTTCATTTCTTCGCGTAGATCAACCACCAAATTAGACAAATTATTAATACTGCCCTCTATGTCGCGAACCTCTTTCTCTAAAAATTGGTCACGCTCGGCTGTTTCATTAAATTCTTTTATTACTTCGCCTCCGCCAATACCGCCCAACTCTTCGAGTTTAATTTTAAGGCGCTCTAGTATACGGCGAGATTCGGCGTGGGCTTCTTTGCTAGGTACATTAACTACCTCTGCACCACGAGCTTTATGAATTATTGCTGGGCCCAACAGCATTGCCATTTCTTCTTCAAAAGGCACAATAGCGTTTTCGCGTTCAGACAAATTTTGCATGTCGCGTTCAAGTAGGGCGATTTTTGTTTTAATTTCACCCTCCCTCTCTAAGATACTACGCAAAGCAAATTCTTTGTTTTGAATATTTCTATTTATTGACTCAATAGTGCTTTCAATTTCATTAACTTTACCGGTCAGTTCAACAATCTCGGCATCAGAGGCTTGCATTTCAGCCAGTAATTTATTTTTCTCTACCTCAAGCTCAATCAATTTTGACTGATTTTCAGCCTCTTTAATATCAGCTTCGCTAGTAACTAGTTTATGTAAAATACTTTTAATGCGATCGATATGATTTTTAATCTCGTCAGGGCGTGAAGTTTTAACCAGTTCAAGCACTGATTCGACAACGCGAAATTCTTCTTTTAAAACACTTAGCGATATAGTACCGGCTGAATCTTTGCCATAGCTACCTAGCATTGATATCATACCGTCAATACGTGCAATTGATTGGCCAATATTTTGGCGAGCTGATTGTTTGTCATGCAGTGACCTTTTTAAATTATTTAGTTCAGTTGTGTCGATATTGGCTCGCTCAACATTGTCAGTACCAGTGATTTCGGCCTTTATATTTTCAAGTAAATTTTTGTTTTGAATTAGTTCTTGTTCAATATTTTGGCGATCAAGCAATAACAAAGCCTTTTCATTACTGTAATATTCAACAGTTTTGATTTCAAGCTCAGTACGTACACTTTCAGCCTTCTCGATCTTTTCAACCTGGCGTTTTAAAAATGTTAGGTGCGGAGCCAATTCACGGCGCAAACTGCTTACCTCTTTTAAATTAGCGCGTGCTTTGTCCAATTTCTTCTCGGCGTCTTTCATGCGCAATTGGTAAATACGCAAACCTAGTGCGTCTTCGATCATGTTTTTGCGATCCTTTGGGGTTGCCGACAAAATTTTATCAGCCTCACCTTGCGATATTATATGGTGGCCCGATGCGCCTATGTGCACACTTGCTAATAGTTCAGTAACGTCTTTAAGTCTAACCTCGGTACTATTTATTAAATACTTGTTTGCCCCATCGCGAAAAACTTCGCGCGAAATGCGAACTTCGTCATAATCTAACGAAACCTTAATGTCAGATGAATTTTGAAAAGTTAACTTACGATCAGTATTATCAAAAACAATTTCAACCTTGGCGCGATTTAATTGCTCTAGATTTTTAGAGCCCTTGAATATTAAATCAGCGCCAGCTTTTGACCGCATTGATTTGTTTGATTGTTCGCCTAAAACGAAACGAATAGCTTCGACAACGTTTGATTTACCCGAACCATTGGGCCCGACAACAGCCGTAACGGGTGCACGAAAATCCAAAGAATGTTTCTTGGCAAAAGATTTAAACCCGCTTAACTCTAAGCTTTTTAGTTGCATATATATGTATATTGTATCGTTAGAACGAGACTTTATCAAGGTAAAAATTAAAAAACACTAACGATATTTTTATTAGTGTTTTTTAATTTATTAATCCAACCAACCTTTAACCTCCAAGGCTTCCCTGGCAGCAGATTGTTCGGCTTCTTGTTTTGATTTACCTTTACCTTCGGCAATTAGTTCATTGCCAATATAAACGCCAATCACAAATTGTTTGTCGTGGTCGGGGCCAATAGCTGAAATGACTTTGTATGACGGAGTTACTCCGACAATCTCTTGAGCTTTTTCTTGTATCAAACTTTTGCCGTCGCGATATAGCTTTTTCTTAATAATTTTAGTTATTTTTGGTACCAACGTGTCTAGCACAAAATCACGAGCTATTTCATAACCTTGGTCTAAGTATAGCGCACCTAAAAAGGCTTCATAAGTGTTGGCCAGTATATACATGCGGGCTTTGCCCATGTCTTTGGCTTCGCCTTTTGAAAGCAATAAAAAGTCATTCATGTTAATTTCGCTAGCTACCTCTGAGATAATAACGGCATTAACTAATGCACTGCGGTATGCGGTTAATTCACCTTCGTTTTGACTAGGGTAATTTTCGTACAAATAGTCAGTTACAATTAGTTCCAGCACAGCATCGCCTAAAAATTCAAGGCGTTCATTGTGGCCATGAGCTAGTTTTGTATTTTCGTTTACATATGATCGGTGTGTAAACGCTTGAGTTAGCAAGTCTTTGTTTTTAAATTTTACACCTAATTGTTTTTCAAATATAGAGAAATCAGTGGTCATTGTCATAGTATTTTTGTTTAGAGTTATGGAGTATAAGAATTCTGTTTAGAATTTATTGAGATGTAATGATAGATACAGCCTTGGTTATCATAGGTACAATATCGTCGTACATTTTAAGGTTAGGTATTTCGTGTAATTCAAACCATTCGGCACCATCTAGGCCTCCGCTTGATTCAAGTGTTAGTTCGCCATAATTAGCTTCTACCAAAAACAAGATTACATTTTTCTTGATCTTGCCTTTTTCAGGGTGTGAAGCGATATATGAATTTTCGCCTAGTTTTTCGATGACTTTAACATCAATACCTAATTCGTCTTTGATTTCGCGCACGACACCGACGTTTTCGTCTTCGTCATTCGTTATACCACCTTTTGATAATGTCCAGTAACCGAACACATCATGCACAAATGCAAGGCGAATTATATTGTCTTTGTTTGAATAAATCACGGCTCCGGCCTTTTTCTCGACAGGCAATTTTGATTCATCGATTACCAAATTCTTCTTCTTAGAGATTTGGTCTTTGTCAGGCTCGCCCAGTTCTTTGTAAACCGCACCTAATACACCGTTAACAAAACGGCCAGTGTTGTCGCCTCCAAATTTCTTGGCTAATTCAATAGCCTCGTTGATAGCAACTTTGGGTGGAACTTCGTCGCGATTACCAAAGAGTAGTTCGTAAAGACCGATACGTAAAACATTTCTGTCAGGTAAGCCAATTTTCTCAACTGGCCATTCTGGCGCAGCTTTACCTATGATTTGATCAATTACCGGTTGCTTGCGAACGACCCCTTCAATAAGTCTTTCGGCAAAATCTTCTTTAATAATGTCTGGGGCAAATTCAGCAGTGTTACGCTTTAAAATATCAACATAAGCCCCTGGTGTCATGCCACCAAAGTCCCATTCAAAAAGTGACTGGAGTACTATTGTGCGAGCTAAGTGCCTATTTGCCATATATTTATTAGACTAAATTATTAAAGATTTTTAAGGACTATTATTTACTAGCTTTTAACTTCTTTTCAGCTTTTTTAACAACATCTATTACCTTCTTTCCACGGTACAAGCCAGTTGTTGTAGATGCTCGGTGGCGCAAATGTGTTGCCCCTGAATCAGCATCAATTGTGATTGCTTGCTTTTTAAGGGCGTGGTGTGAACGACGATTAGCCGTATGCGCCCGTGTATGTCTCATTCGAACTGTCATATAAGATCATTTATACCTTATTTTCGTTTTTTTTGCAATCTTATTTATATATAAACGACTATTTATAATAAAAAGATTCAGGCTTGACTATATGTATAAATATGATATAATTATATAAATACCACATCACATGGAAGGAGTACATTTACAAACACTAAACGAATTTAAACTATACCCCGTTTCACCCGAAAACCAGGCAAACCCAGCAATTGAAATAGAGAAAATTGATGAAAAATTAGCCCCTTACAAAGAAAGGTTGGCGCAAGCATTTTGTGGTAAGTTCTCTTTTGTTGAACATTTTCACGACTTGCACCTAAACGCATTCGTAAATTTCTCTTTTGATGATATTTGCAAAATGCACCATTCAAGCTTTGTTCAAATGCATCGCACTGTGCGCGATCTTTTTGAGAACGAAACTCATTATGAAGTTGTTCGAAAAATACAAAGCTCAATGTGGCGTTGGGGTGTTGGTTCAGATGTTTGGAATGAGGTTGTTGAAGCCTATAAAAACATATGCAATTTTTCACTAGGCTTGGACTCTGATTTTGACATAACCCTTGACCATAGCAGCTACTATAATGAGTGCGGTTATTCAAAATATAGCCGAACATATTTAGATGGCGCTTTGGCATACCTAGTCCACTACAAAGGTGAACACGTTATGACTATCGGGTTTTCAATTACCAAAGGTAAGAAAATTTTAATTCAACAAATTCAGCTAAAAAAACAAAAAGGTAATCGTTGGCTGTATAAGCTACCAAAAAACAGACTTGAATTTATTATTAATCTTTTTCAAAAAAACTTTCCTGGTTATACCCTATTCGTTATTGGCGGTGAAAGCCTTGTCAATAAAACCCTCAAAGCATATAAATCGAAACACGAGCAAGTGCAAGAATGGATTACCGATTGCAAACGAAATCACGATTATTACATTCTAAATGGAAGAACAGTGGTTGACCTGGTGCGAAGATTAAGAGACTACGAGGATGAGTTACAGGAGTATGGTAAAAGAATTGAACACGTAGAATTTCATTCGAAACGTTTAATAGACCTGTACACAAATTGTGGCACATTCTCAATCGCTAAAAAGCCTTTAATTATAAACAGATTATATCACTATCGGGTATTAAATAAAGCTAACTACAAAAGTAGTTAGCTTTTTATTTTGAAATACGAAAAACAAACTACAAAAAAAAGGGCTTGCGGGTTTAAAACCTACAAGCCCTCAAGGAGTCTGACCAATGGTGGGTAGTATGTGTACAGCAATTTTGCATACATATCATACCTAATTTTTAAATCGTTTCTTATGAAGTTAAAAATCTTTAAATAATCTTGGGCCTCAAGCGAACTTACATTGCGCGAATGCTTGTCATAAAAAACCTTGTTGTTTTTGGGTACAGGCACTGTTTGAAATGACTTTGCAATATAAAATAAACGGTAGACTTTATACCTTTTGTCAGATTCGTTTGGCCCAACATCTAAGTAAAAAGGTGTTTCGTCAAAATCAATTAACAATCCAGTCTTTTCAAGCACGCCCAGTATTAAAGCCTTTTTAAAGAAAAACAAATACTCGCTTTTCAAAAAAATATCGTCCACCGAAAGGGTTGTAAGATCTTTTTCTTTGTAGAAATTCAGCATTTTTTTATACTGATATTCTTCGAAGCGAAAGTTTTCAAGCTCACGTTCGACAGATTTGGTAAGAAAACCTGATTCTAAAAATTCTAGATCAAACCCTGTACCCGGGAACTTCTTTGAAGCTCTTTTGAATTTTTCTTTGTTTTTATACAAAAAAATTGGGTCAACCCCGACTTGGCCATTACAGATAATTGCCGAAAGGTGCACATGGTCGTGACCAAAGGAGTAATTATTTACGAACTCCTCTAAGTTTGTTTCTCTTTTTTCCATTTTTAACTACTCTCCTCGCAAACAATACCACAATTTTGTAAAAAAACAATACGATATAAAAAACTGTAAAAAATAAGGTTTTTGTGTTAAAATGTTTGGATTATGAATGAAAATGAAAACAAGCAAATACAATTAGCCCACATTAGGCACTCATTAGCCCACCTACTAGGCGCGGCGATTTTAGAGTTATATCCTACGGCGAAATTGACGCTTGGACCCGCTATTGATAACGGCTTTTACTATGACGCTGACATTGCCGAAACAGTTAACGAAAAAGACATTGTAAAAATCGAACAAAAAATGCGCCAAATCGCCAAAACTTGGGCAGGTTTTGAGAAAGAGGTTGTAACGGCCGATGTCGCCAAAAACAAATTCAGTAACAACGAATACAAACACGAATTAATTGATGGCGTATTAGAAAAAGGCGAAGAAATATCTTTGTACACATCAGGCCAATTTACCGACCTATGTCGTGGTGGTCACGTTGAAAGTTTTAAAGATATCGACATGGCCGGCTGGAAGCTAGACAAAATCGCCGGCGCATATTGGCGCGGAGACGAGAAAAACAAAATGCTAACACGTGTGTACGGTTTGGCTTTTGAGAATAAAGAAGCATTAACCGCCTACGAAACAATGATGGAGGAAGGCGCAAAACGCGACCACCGCAAATTAGGCGAAGAGCTTGACCTATTTCACTTTGAAGAATCTATTGGTAAAGGCCTACCTATTTGGCTACCAAAAGGTAACATCATAAAAGAAGAGCTTGAAAACTGGGCCAAAGAAACTGAGCAAAAATGGGGCTATGACCGAGTTACAACACCAATCATAACCAAAGAAAACCTGTTTTATACATCAGGGCATTTACCGTTATATAAAGATTCTATGTATGCCCCAATTGTCATTGAGGACGAAAACTATTACATAAAACCAATGAACTGCCCGTTTCACCACAAAACATTTGCGGCCCGACCTAAAAGCTACCGCGACCTACCTGTACGTTTTGCTGAATATGGTTGGTGTCACCGCTACGAAGACTCAGGAAGTTTGTTTGGCATGATGCGTGTGCGTGGTATGCAAATGAACGATGCCCACATTTATGTACAAAAAGAAAAAGCTGTTGAAGAATTTGTAAACGTAATCAAACTTCATGAATACTATTACAAAGTGCTTGGTATTGAAAATTACCAAATGGAACTAGCGTTGCGTGACCCAAACAACATGGCTAAATACCATGGTGACGAAGAAGACTGGAAAGAGGCTGAAAAAATGACCATAGAGGCTATGGAAAAATCAGGTGTGCCTTATACAATAGTACATGAGGGCGCGGCTTTTTATGGCCCAAAAATGGACTTTCAAATATTCTCGTCAATCGGCCGAAGCTTTACAGCATCGACTAATCAACTTGACCTATACATGGGTAAAGCTTTTGGTTTAGAGTATACAGACAGCGATGGTACTAAAAAAATCCCCGCAATTATTCACCGTGCACCACTAGGTACACATGAAAGGTTTATTGGATTTTTGATTGAACATTTTGCAGGAGCCTTCCCTGTATGGCTATCGCCTGTGCAAGTTGCCGTATTACCAGTTTCAAACGAGCACCATGGAGAATATGCTAAAAAAGTTTTTGAAGATTTGCGTAATGCTGGTATTCGCGCACAACTAGTAGCTGACGATTCACTGGGTAAAAGAATTCGCAATACCAAAATGCAAAAAATCCCCTACCAAATAATTATTGGTGACAAAGAAAAAGACTCAAACACTTTGACTATCGAGGGTCGCCATGATGAAAAAGTTGAGGGCGCGACAATAGAACAATTCATGCAACGCATTCAAAATGAAATCAAAGACAGAACTAACAACTAAAAAAATTACTGGCACCTATTCAGTCGAGCAACTGCACCATTTTAATTGTGGCGTATGTAAAAAATGGTGGTCTATTGCCGACATTCCTAAATCAAAAACCAAAACACTCTTTTGCCCATGGTGTGGCATAAAACAAAGTATGGTAAAATAGTTGTATATGAAAGACAATAATTTATACAACATGATGCACCAATTGACCCAAGAACAAAAGTCACTTTGGCGCCTAGAAAACCAATACGTAAAAGACGCTAAAACAAACCCTACCCTTAAAAAGTATTGGGCAACACTAGCAAAAGAGAAAAAAACCCACATCACCGACCTAAAAGCGATGATTAAAAAGGAGTTAAAATAAATAGTAAAATAAAAATGTCTGGGTTCGACCCAGACATTTTTATTTGCTCAAAATTCATTTTACTGATAAGGTAATTTAAATTGTAAACAAGATGACAGTAAAAACAGTATTCATAGCCCATCAAATCTCAGGAGATGTTGAGGCTAACATTAAAGAGGTTATAGAGATTTGCAAATCTATTCACACAGATCGAGTTCTGCCGATATTCCCTAGTTTTACTTGGCGACAGTATCTATCTGAAGAGGTTCGAGCAAAACACCTTGCCGATTTAGTAAACGAAGAATACTTTAAGCGAGGCATGGTAGACGAAGTTTGGTTGTATGGCCCCAAAATCAGTGCCGGTATGATAAAAGAAATTGATTTAGCAATTTCGTATAACATACCCGTTATTGCAAAAGATACCAGACTAAAACACGCACTTGAACTAATTTTAAACCCAAAGATTTAATTTAAATTTAAAAACCTTACCAGTTCGGTAAGGTTTTTTTGTTTTAACTTAAATTATATATCAATATTAGCCTCTTTGGCGTATGATTGAATGAATGATTTGCGAGGGGCGACATCTGAGCCCATCAACATATCAAATACATGATTGGCTTCTTCGGCGTCATGAATACTTACTTGTTTCAAAACACGCTTTGTAGCATCCATTGTAGTTTCCTTCAACTCATCGGCGTTCATTTCGCCCAAACCTTTGTAACGTTGTATATGCCATTTGGCTGGTTTTTTAGATGTAGTTTTTGTTGTGGCTTCTTCTTCGCCCTCTTCGGTAACTTCTTCATCGGCGCCTTCTGAATCATTACTTTCTACCAGGTCTTCATCGCCAACAATTGCCACTTTTTCTTCATCCGTAAAAGCATAGTGCAGTTCTTTGCCACGTTTTATTTTATAAAGTGGTGGTTGAGCAATATAAACATAACCAGCATCAATAATTTGTGGGAAGTAGCGATAGAATAACGTTAGTATAAGTGTACGAATGTGCGCACCGTCAACGTCGGCATCAGTTGCAATGATGATTTTGTGGTAGCGAATTTTTTCAGCATCAAAAGTTTCACCAATCGATGTACCCAATGCAATAACCAAGTTTTTAACTTGTTCAGACTGTAGTAATTTGTCCAACCTTGCGCGTTCAACGTTTAGAATTTTACCTCTAAGCGGTAGTATAGCCTGAGTTTTACGATCACGACCCGCTTTGGCAGTACCACCCGCAGAGTCTCCCTCTACAATAAATAATTCAGATTCAGCAGCTGATTTGCTTTGACAGTCGGCCAATTTACCTGGCAATGTCATACCTTCTAGAGCGCTTTTACGTAGTATTGAATCTTTGGCGGCTTTGGCAGCTTTGCGAGCGCGTAGAGCGACCATGGCTTTGTTAATGATTGATTTAGCAGTGTCAGGGTTTTCTTCAAAGAATGTTGATAGTGCATCACCAAAGACTTTGGCAACGGCACTTTGGGCTTCAGTTGAACCAAGCTTCATTTTAGTTTGACCTTCAAATTGAATTTCACGAAGTTTAACTGAAATAACGGCAACTAGACCTTCTAGAACGTCGTCCCCCGTAAAGCCACCTTCGGCTTCTTTGATTAGGTTGTTCTTTTTAGCATATGCATTAATAACACGAGTTAGTGCAGTTTTAAAACCAACCACATGTGTACCACCTTCAGGTGTATTAATGTTGTTTGCAAAAGGCACGATTTTTGTACCGATGTCATCGATATAATCAAAAGCGATTTCGGTACCGACGTCGTCAATTTCTTTGGATACATAAAAAGTTGTGTCGGTTACCCGTTTGTGTAGTTTTGTATATTGGCGAACAAGCGAAACAATACCACCCTCAAAATAATAAGTTACGTTCGGGCTATTTAAATTTAAGTCTTCGATCCAATAAGTGTCAGTGTCGTCAATTTTACCTTCGTAATCACGGGCATCAATAATATGAATACGCAAATTGTTAACCAAATAAGCCTGTTGTTCTAGGCGGTGCTTGATTAAGTTAAAATCAAATTTTATTTCTTTGAAGATTTCAGGGTCAGCCTGGAAGGTTATGATTGTGCCGTGGTCGTCAGATTTGCCGATTTTTTTAACAGCAGCTTTGACTTTACCTTGTGAATATTCTTGTACGTAGCGACCACCATCGCGGTGAACTTCGGCACGAGTATAAGTAGACAAAGCGTTAACAACCGATGCACCAACACCATGCAAACCACCCGAAACTTTATAGCCCGATTCGTCGCCTCCGAATTTACCTCCGGCATGCAATACGGTCATAACTGTTTCAAGCGCTGAAACTTTGGTTTTTGAATGCACGTCAACTGGTATACCACGACCGTTATCAACTACACGAATACGATTATTAGGTAACAATGCAACCTCGATATGGTCGCAATATCCACCCATCGCTTCATCGCGAGAGTTGTCAAAAATCTCCCATATTAGGTGGTGCAGACCTTCAAGACCAGTACCGCCAATGTACATACCAGGGCGGCGTCTTACCGGTTCTAGGCCCTCTAGGACGCTAATTTCATCAGCACCGTACTTTGCTTTTTTAGTTTCTTCCTTTGCCATATATCAGTTTATTATACCAAAAATAGCCCTATCTACCAAGCATTTTATCGGTATACTTATTTGTTTTATGTTGTATAAATAGCCCTAAGAATAAGGTTTTTATTAGCGAATTGTTGCGCCGAAAATATCAGTTGTTTTTGTTTCAAGCTCTTTGTGCATTGTATTAACTTCGTCATCAGTTAGAGTCTTATCAAGCGAACGATAAGTTACGCGGTAAGCATAGCTTTTTTTATCAGCGCCGAATTTGGCGTCATTTTCGTATTCGTCCATTAGCGCCACCTCTTCGGCCATATCGCCCAATACATCACGAACTAGATCAAAATAATCATTTGGTGAAAATGTTTTTGAAACAACGAATGAAATATCGCGAATTACGGCTGGATAACGGCTGACCTCTTTGTAGATATTACCCAAAACCAATTGTTTTTTAACACGCTCATCGTTTGACCATAATAATCGAATATCAGGCAATTGCATACTAATAATTGCCAACCTTTCTAGGCCCAGGCCAAAAGCCCAACCGGTCCATTTTGTTGAATCAATACCTAATTTGTCTAGCACGCTTGCACGTACAACGCCTGCACCGTTAACCTCAACCCATTTGCCATCAACCTCGATCTCCATTTCAAGAGAAGGGTCAGTGTATGGGAAAGTATCGGGGTTAAAACGATATTTTACATCGTTACCGAAAATAGCCAAAACAGTTTCAGCCAAAACTCGCTCTAAATCAGTGCGGGTAATTGTTCCCTTTTCTTTGGGTATTAAATACCAACCATCAAGTTGATGAAAAATATTCATGTGTCTGCGATCAATTTCGTCTTTGCGATAAACTTTACCATGTGCAAAACAACCAACTGGCTCGTTGTTTGCCATTTTGTTTTTTATGTTTTCATTATTTAAATAGTAGTACCACATTACGGTCATTTGAGTACGTAATATATGAGATTCATCAACATAGTATGTGTCACTTTTACTACGAGCCGGGTGATCTATTGGGAAATCAAACAAATCAAAACCAATTTCAGTATTAACAACTTCGGGCACTTCGATTACGTCAAAGTTTTTAAACTCATCTAGTGCCTTGATCCTGTTTACCATTTCGCACAATGGGCTACCTGGGGTTCTAGATAGGTCAGCCATGGCTAAATAGCGTTGCATGCGCAGGCTTTCAGCATCGTTTCGAGCCAAAAGACCAGCCAAAATTTGATCTTGTTCGGTTGTGTCTACTTTAATTTCCATATGTTACAATATTAGCATATGCATGGCCCAAAAAAAACCACCTTATTTATAACCATTTTAGCACTATTATTGTGCGGTTTTTTATTGGGTTATTTTGATAATGGGCCAAATCACAAGGCTCCAAAAACTTTTTTAACTAAATACAAAGGCTTTAATTAAAAAATAAATAAAAAGCCCTAACAAACAAAGACACACCTACTAATATAATCAAATAACCAATGTATGGGTATATTTTGTTAACTTTGTCAGTATAACCTTCTTTTAATTTAACGATTAGTAGTGGCACAACGATAGCCCAAACAAATGAACCAAAAAAAGCTCCTAGTGAAAAAGTTCTGATTAGAAATTTGCTGTAGTAATGAATATTTAAAGATGTTAAGAATATCGAATACGCAATAAATTGATATGGGTTTAGTATTGTTACAAAAAAACCTGACAAGAAATTGCTTGTTTCTTCCTCGATTTCGTCACCTCCGACTTTTTTATTCTTGGCGTCGTTTTTGTTTTTATTTTTTATGACAGAAACACCAATTAAAATAGTTACAACACTGGCAACTAGCGATAATACCAACCGAACATCGGGGTTTTTGGTGAACGAAAAAGAAAGACCAGAGAGAATTATAAAAAAGGCTAAAAGATCGGCAAAACTTGAACCTAGTAGTGTGAAAAAGCCTTCTTTATAGCCCCCACGCAAGGTTCGTGCAATAGCAATTGCCGAAACCACCCCAATTGGAAATGTGGCAATTATCGAAATTAAAAAGCCTTGAGAAAAAGTTTGTATCATTTTACAAAGTAAATTATAGCACAAAAACACACTACCCGCTTTTCAATAAAGCTTTTTTATGCTATAAAAACATAGTTAACTTCATGTCGGGGTAGCTCAGTCGGTTAGAGCGTAGCACTCATAAAGCTAAGGTCGAGAGTTCGATTCTCTCCCTCGACACAATATAAAAATGCTTGGATTTATTGCATTTTTATGTTAAAAATATATTGCGTACAAAATACGCAGTCGTAGCTCAACTCAAGGTATTCAAGAGCGAGCACCCGCCTAGGCGACTATAAATAATTTGGGGCAGTAATTTAAAATACTAAATATATGCAGTCGTAGCTCAACTGGTTAGAGCACCCGCCTGTCACGCGGGAGGTTGCGGGTTCAAGTCCCGTCGACTGCGCAAAATGAAAAACCCCTATTTTATATAGGTGTTTTTCTATATACAAATACATCATTAGAAATGTTATACTTGTATACATGGCGTCGCAAGAACTTGAAAAAAAACTCAGAGAACTTAAGCGTATTTTCTCATTTGATAACACTCTGTCCATAAAGGCAGATAAAGACTATATACAAAAATATTACAGAGTTAATAAGATACCTTACAGTTTTTTCCATACAAAATCAGGCTTTATACATATGGGGATTAGTCGGAACGGTGTATACAAAGACGAAGACCTGTTCGAGCACGCTCGTCTTGTAGATAAATATATTAAAAAAACAAACGCAAAAAACGTACTTGAGCTTGCCACTGGACGTGGCGCAAACTCATGTTTTCTTGCAGAACAAAATCCAGACACTAAATTTAACGGTTTAGACCTATCAATAGGTCAACTTGATTTTGCCTATCAAAAACAGAAAAAATATAGAAACTATCTTCCAGAAAAAGGTGATTACCACGACTTATCAAGATATGAAGATAACTCTTTTGATATTATCTTCGTAGTAGAATCTCTTTGCCATAGCACACAAAAGCAAAAGGTATTGAGCGAGACTTATAGAGTACTAAAAAACGAGGGTTATTTCATAATAATTGATGGATACCGCAATAATGAATCACTAGATGTTTCTGAAAATACAGCGTGTAGACTTATTGAAAAAGGTATGGCTGTAGAAATTTTTGAAACATACGATTCATTTAAAAAGAAAGTGTTGCAAGCTAAATTTGAAATAACATACGAAGAAGACGTTTCTGAATATATAATTCCTACTATGGAAAGATTTACTCGCTTGTCAAAATTATTTTTAAACACTGGTTTTATAGCTAAATTTATTATTAAAATACTACCCGAAAGTTTTACTTTCAATGTTCTATCGGGCTACCTTATGCCAACAGCCATGAGGGACAAACTTTTTACCTATAAAATAACTGTTCTTAAAAAGAACTAGCCGAATATTTATTGTTATATAAAAAACCAATCTACATAGTTTTTTTAAGTACATTAATGTGATTAATTTAAAATTAAGACTTTCAAACAAAATAAAAACCCCGTATGGGGTTTTTATTTGCAAAGTTAGATTTAGTGTGATATATTATAAACCTACATAGCGGGTTAGAGAAACGGTGTCTCGTCAGGCTCATAACCTGAAGAATGGGGTTCGACTCCCCGACCCGCAACAATACAATTTAAGCCATTTCGTAAAGAACTATTTTATATTTTCCTTCCCCCTCCTTGTTTTTGTTTACAAAAATGGGGAGGGGTTAGGGGTGGGGTTAGTTCTGAATTGCACCTAATTCACGCAAAACTGATTCAAATAAGTTTATAACACGTAATGTTTCGTGTTTTGTAATTTCAAAATCAAAGCCATCATGGGCAATACGGTTACGAACTTTGTGGGCCTCCCAGGCATTATCAAGTGTACGCAGGTCGCCTTTGTCGATTTTCTTTAAACGTTCACCCAATGTGTCAGCAACAACTGGTAATTTTTGGCTAGCTGATTCAAGCATTGTGTCGGCTTCAAGTATGGCCAAGCGCCAGTCTGAAGGGTTATCGCTATTTGCATGATCTAATACTCCCTGCCATTTTAAGGTATGAGTGTAGGTTTCTTCTTCGATTATTTTAACTTCATTTAGTTTTTCTTTTTCTTTTTGTTCTTTACGAATTTCCCAAAGTCTAACTAGGCAATAAATAATAATTGCAATTGCTAAAACCGCAATAATTGAAACAATTAGTTTATAAACAGATAGCCACCTTTGCCCCAAACTAATTGCACTTTCGCCACCATTACCTGAGTTTAACATTCTACCCAGTGTTGAACTATCATCTACGCGAAAACCCAATAACCCCGCAATAAATGCTACAAAGCCCCTAATGAATAAAAATATATTGTAAAAAACGTAATCCAAATTAACGTATGCCGGTTCAAAAGTCGGTACACTTGAAACTTTATCGACTACATTAATTGGTTCCATATACTCTATTGTAGCGATTTTTCGAACTGTTCTGCAAGTTCAAAAAGCTGATAATCTGAAAAATTCGGTCCCATGAATTGAATTGAGTGTTTTAAATTATTGTCAGCTATACCTGATGGTATAGATATTGCAGGCACACCTGAAATATTAGCTGGCGCTAAAAACAAATCAGATAGCTTCATAGCAATCGGATCGTCAGATTTTGAACCAAAAGGAAAGGCTAAAAATGGAGTTGTGGGTGTAACAATAAAGTCTACTTGCTCAAAAGTTTTTTTAAGTTCGGCAGTTATAGCGTCTTTAACACGTAAAGCAGTTCTGTAGTATGCATCATAATAACCATGCGACAGTATATATGTACCCAATAATATTCGACGGCGAACTTCGGGCCCAAATTTTTCACCACGAGTGTTATTATAAACACCTAAAAGGTCATTCGCTTGAACTGACGCACCATAACGAATACCATCAAGTCTTGCCAAGTTTGACGAAACCTCGGCTGGCATCAAAATATAGTAAACCGATAGTGAGGCCTGTGTCATTGGCAAATCAATATCAACTAATTCGTAACCCAAAGATTCAAGTTTTTTTAGTGATTCATCAAAGTTGGTTTTTACACCATTTTCAATACCCTCGCCCGATACCCACTTTCTAGGTACACCAATTTTTTTAGAATTATTTTTATCAAATTTTCGATTTTCAACTGGAATACATGTTGCGTCAAGTCTGTCATAAGTTGAGATTGTATCAAATAAAGTCTTTGCATCAGATATATTATTTGCCATTGGGCCAATTTGGTCAAACGAACTAGCCATAGCGATTAAACCGCTTCGTGACACATTGCCATAGGTTGGCTTAAAACCTACCAAGCCACAATAGCCCGCGGGTTGCCTAATTGAACCACCAGTATCTGACCCTAGAGCCACCATAGCGGCACCCATAGAAACTGATGCGGCAGCGCCACCAGATGAACCCCCTGGCACCATGTCAGTATTTAGCGGGTTTTTAGTTTTTCCATATGCACTAGTTTCAGTTGATGAACCCATCGCAAATTCATCCATATTAGTACGGCCCAAAATAACTGCACCCGCTTTTTTTAACTCTGAAACGACATGCGCATCATAGGTTGAAACATAATCTTCTAAAATTTTAGAAGATGCGCTTACTTTATGGCATTCAAAAAGCATGTTGTCTTTGATTGCGATTGGAATACCTGTTAGTGATGTTGCAGTACCATTATCAATCATGATTTGCGCGTTTTTGATTTGCTCGTTTATATCAGTATCATTAAAAATTTCAACATAAGCAAAAACTTCAGAGTTTTTAGCTTTAGCCACATTTAAATACTGATTAACCAAATCAGTGACTGTAATTTTTTTATTTATTAATGCATCGTGTGCATCTTGAATTGAATTAAATGTATGCATAAATTATAAAACTTTTTTAACAACAACATAATCACCCTCACGACCCGGGGCTTCGTTTAAAATCGGTTCTGAATATTGTCCCGCTGTATGCATTGATTCATCGCTTGCGGCAATATTTGATTTTACATAGACCGGGTCCATGTCGCCCAAATCTTTGGCAACCTCCCTAATTTGATCAACATAAGCCAAAACTCCACCTAGGTCTTTGACCATAGCCTCCTTTTCATTTATATCGATACTTAACCTGGCCAAATCGGCCAAATAATCAATAGTTTTTATATCCATACAATGAATTATACACTATTTCAGCATTTTTTTAAATTCGGCCTCGGTAATGATTTTAATACCCAGCTTTTGTGCATCTGTATATTTTGAGCCCGGATTCTCGCCTGCTAAAACATAATCAGTATTACTAGACACACTTGATGACACGCTACCGCCACCCTTTTTAATCAAGCTCTTGGCTTCATCACGCGAAAAATCAACTAATGTACCCGTTAAAACAAAAGTTTTACCAAAAATATTTTTATTTTGCTCTATGGCTTCGGGTTTTTGAATTTTTAATATTTTTAATAGCTCTTTGTATAAATTAAGGTTTTTTTCGTCACTAAACCATTCAATAAAACTGTTTGCCACCCTGTCGCCCACTCCATCAATTTTAATTAAATCTTCATAAGTTTGATTTGGTGCTAGTTTCGGGTCAATGATATTTTTAGCAATCAAATCAGCCGTTTCTTCGCCGACATGCAATATGCCCAATGCATATATAAAATTTGCCAATTCAACATTTTTAGATTTCTCAATAGATTCTAGTAAATTACCAACACTCTTTTCGCCGAAACGCTCAAGCTCAATCAGGTCAGACTGATTAATTTTAAAAAAGTCAGAAAAATCTTGAACAACACCTATTTCAACAAATCTTTCGACAATCTTGTCGCCCATGCCAACAATATTTAAACCCTTTTTACTGACAAAATGAATTGCACGCTCAATGATTTGCGCCGGGCAATGCTTGTTTGGACAAAATACAGCCACACTATCAATACCCGTTGTTGTTGTACGGTTCTCTAGCAAACTATTGCATTCTGGGCATTTATTTTGAATTTTAAAAGCTTTTGAATTTTTCAAAAAATCTTTAGAGCGGAGTTTTAAAATAACCTCGACAATCTCAGGTATAACGTCACCAGCTTTGCGTAAAACCACGGTGTCACCAATATGAATGCCTAGTCTGTCAATTTCGTCTTGGTTATGAAGGGTTGCTCGCGAAACTACTGAACCAGCAACCAATACTGGCTCAAGCACTGCAACTGGCGTAATAGCCCCTGTGCGCCCAACTTGCAAATGAATATCTAATAACTTGGTCGTGACCTCTTCAGCTGGGAACTTATAGGCAACAGCAAAGCGTGGCGATTTAGCCGTGTAACCAATAACATTCGACAATACAAGGTCATTTAATTTTACAACCATTCCATCAACACCATGATTATGCTTATTTTTATTTAAAACTTCTTTTTCGTAAGCTTTTTGAATTTCGTTTAAATTACTACTGTACAAAATCGGCTCATTAGTGTTAAAACCTTGTTGATTTAATATTTTAAAAGTCTCTACCTGTGTGCTAACGTTTAACTGTGCACCGCCCTTAGCATAATAATCAATATGATAAATAAAGGTTTTTAAATTTCGTTCACGAGTTACCCCCGGGTCAAGTTGTCGAATGGCCCCAGCTGCAGCATTGCGAGTATTGGCAAAAAGTGGCTCGCCAAGATTTTGTCTTTTCTTATTTAATTTTTCTAAATCATTTTTGTCCATCCAAACTTCGCCAACCACTGTCATGTCAACATTTTTATCAATTTTTTTAGGCACGTCTTTTATAACTGAAACACTGTGGGTTACGTTTTCACCCACTTCGCCATCGCCCCGTGTTGCGGCGGTTACTAAAATTCCGTTTTTATAAGTTAAAATGACTTTTAAGCCATCTATTTTTTGTTCGCAAACTAAATCTAAGTTATTATTTATCTTTTTTAAATCAACACCCTCTTTTTCGATAAAACGCAAAACCCTATCGTGCCAAGCGACTAATTCATTATATGAAAATACATTGTCATATGACCATTGAGGGTATTCATGTTTAACTTTTACAAAAGCCTCTATTGGTCTATCACCCACTAAATCAGTTGGTGAATTTTTAACTTTCAAGTCAGGGTATTTATTTTCAAGCGAAACAAGCTCTTGTATTAAAGAATCATACACGGTATCAGAGACTTCGGGGCTATCCTCGGTATAGTATTTTAAGCGGTGGTAATTGATTAATTCAACCAGCTTTAAAATTCGTGCAGAGGCTTGTTTTTTATCCATTAAATCTATTTTACTAGATCTGAGACCTAATTAAAAGTAAGCCCTAAGAGTTCTTTCAATATACCTAACTTGATTTTGCTGGCACATATTATACCCCTTTGCAATAAATGATAAACGTGGATCAGCAGGAGGAACTGGTATATTTAATTCAATTGAAAAACAAGTCTCGCTACGCGAACTAGTTGTCCAAATAGTGTTTAACAAGCCCTTATTCAAGGTCAGAAACTGACCAAACTTATCTGGCGCAAAGTCATAACAATTAATTGTATTATTTTGAGCAAAAACAGCTGAATTATAAAAAAGTGCGCATTCCATACCCGCATCAGCAGCATAGAAAGCAGCTTGTGAATCATATGCAAGAGACGACAAAAACTTTTGCTTATATGTAATACTTGCCAAACCAAAAGCAATTGTAGAAATTATTGATATCATAATAACTACATAAAACAACGCAAAAGCATTTTGCTTTGTACGATTACCGTCTTTATTAATTTTTATAAAAATATTTTTTTTCATTTTTTATAATCATTTTTATAGCGACCAGTTGTAAAGAGATGTTGTAAGTGTACGAGTTCTAGTCGTTGTACCATTTAACCAACTAACCTCGACTTTAACCAACAAAGCATCGGTCCCCATAGACATAGTAGTTATTTTACGTATAAATGGCTTATTATTTGGCTGTATTGGTATCGTTGGACACGTTAATGGGGATACTGGGCAGGCAGTTAGTTTGTTAAAATCGTATAGATTTAAGTGGCACCCGTTTAATGATCCACAACCTCTGGTGGTACCAATTTCGGTAACAAAGTCAGTCCATGGACTAATTGTTGGGTTAACATAAACCATTTGGTCACGAATGTTTCTAATATAATCAATACCCTCTTGAGCTAAATATGTAGCAACGACTTCGTTTCTAGTATATGCGGCCGAGGTTACAGAATCTCGAACCAGTGCAAGTAATGCCGACAAAGCAATAACAAAAAGCATAATGGCAACCATTGTTTCAAGTAGTGTAAAGCCTGCCTGCGTACGTAAACCTAACGCTTTATTTGTTTTTTTAAAAAAATTATTGTTCATATTGTCTTTGGCTTATGAATGTTTGTACATATAGTGGCGACTGGTCATTTTTTATTGTAACAGTACCACCAACTTGAACCCTAATACTAGGCTGAAACGCGTCTGACGGTGACGTACCATTAACACTTAGATTAAACATGTCTATGTCGATCTCTTTGGCAGTTAAAGCTATGCAGTTACCTCCCATGGCCCACAAGTCCATACTTCTTGGAACCATTACAGGGGCGCCACCTGAATAAATATTACGGTCAACGCACCGCATAATTCGCCCATTACCTCCTGAATTTTCTAAATAGTAGGCATACATATCAGTTTGATTAGGGGTTACAGTTGGGTCAAGAACAAAAAACGCAACGCCTTGACCTAATGCACAATCAGAACCAGTCGTTGGGTCAACCATTACTTGAAAATCGTTAGCATTAAAACAAGTATACATTGTACCCAACCTTGCCGTACGTGTGAAAAGCTCAACTGAATACTGGACATTATCAATAGCAGTTTTTATTGAAACCGATCTTTTGGCTGAACTATTTGAAATAATCAAAGCAGACAAAGCAATGGTTACAAACAGTACAAAAATCATAGTTGAAACTAAAACCTCAACCAATGTAAAACCTTTATTTAAATTTTTATATTTTTTAAAATTCATTTTATTAATCAGTACTAATTTGACCATTACCAAATATGTGTACATATTTGCGTACACCGTCAGGCGACACTAAAACTATATCAAAAACACTAACGGGGGTTGACACTGCGCTACTGCAAGTACTTCCAAACTTGTGGACACAAAAAACTACATCACCAGAAGGTTTTTTAAAAATTACATCAACAGAACTAGCAGGGTCTGTTAGTTTCAAAACTTCACCATCAACAATTAAGTCTTCAATTTTATCGCCTGTTTCAATTCTATAATATTCAATGCACTCTTCGCCCGGCACCGGAGCCCCGCAAAAATTAGTACTTGTTGTAAACTGATTATCAACAGGCGAAAGCTCTGTGAAGAAGGTTATTTGATCTGGTCGTGTCGATTCAAAACGAACACCATAACCCTTGATTGGTAAATTAGCCAATATACCAGTCGCCTGCAGGCCCAGTGCATAAGACTGGGCCTTGCGTACGGTTAATGCGATTTCTTGCGAAACAGTATTAACGGTTGTATTTGTTCTAAACGATTGGTAGTTAAAAAGTATTATCCCAGAAACAACTGCAAAAATACCTAGAACAACCATAATTTCAGCAATCGTAAAACCACGGTCTAAATGTGCCCTATTGTGTTTCATAGAATGCTTGAAAGCCATGTTAATAGTATATCAAGATTCAAGTTAAATATAAACACAATAAATGTACCCAAAATTAAAAATGGGCCAAAAGCTATTTCACTTTTTCGATCAATTTTTTTGAACTTACTACCAAGTCTAGCTATGTGCGGCATTATTAGTAAATAAATACCAACAACCCCACCTATCCAAAAACTAAACATTAGCGCAAGCAATCCAGCTGAAGTACCCAACAACACACCCATAAATAATGTAAACTTAACATCACCAAACCCCATAGCGCGCCCTCTTGAAATTAAATAAATTAACAATAACGGTATCGTAACAATAACCATGCCAATTAAAGCCATTTTAATACCTATACCAAAAAATGATGAATAAATTAAGGCTAGAATAAAAGCCCCCAACGTCCAGCCATCAGGCATTATTTTATGTTTTAAGTCATAAACAAAAGTACAAGTAAGTAAGCCAAAAATACCCGTAGTTAGTAAATATTTAATTGCCCAAAAATAAATATTTACATCAATACTGATAAATAAAGCTATAACTGATATTACTGCAAAAGAAAGCTCAACAATAAAATATTGTGGGCTAATTTTGCTATGACACTTTTTACATTTACCACCCTGTATTGCATAACTGATTACAGGTATCAGCTCTATAGGTTCTAGTGTGTGCCCACATGAAAAACAAAAACTACGCTTTTTTGTAATATGCGTATTGTGACGCAATATTACAACGTTTAAAAAGCTGCCAATAATAGAGCCAAAAATAAATGCCCCAAGCAAAACAATAAGTCCAATAAAGTCCATCAAATAATTATATCATAACAAAATAACTTGTGGTCAAAAAGAACACAGCAATGTTAACAAATTAAATAAAGTAAACTATCTACAAACTTGAGGTGTCACACCGGTGTTCACAGCGGGAAACGTACCACCACTTGTTCCATTATAAGCTACACCGTTAAGGTTTTTTTCACGAGAAGCCCCCGTTGAATCAATACACCAAAAAGTATTAGCTGTCTGCTTTAGTGGGAAAACAAGAACCCATGCATATATGTAGCCTGGTGCACCATTTGTTAGCAAATAACAATACCTTGAACCACTGTTGCCGTTAAGTATTGCCGTTATGGCTTTTGATATTACAGAATCGGCCAAAAAAGTATTTGGGAACGTACAGGTTGTAGTATTGGTACCACCCCAGCTAGTTGTAGAACTCCATAAATCATTATTTGAATCAGCATACAGTTGAGCCTGAGTAGTAATTGTTTTAATATTTGATTTAATTGCGGCATCTTCACCTTTTGATCGAGCCGAGTTAAGTGAGGTTAGAATAACAGCGGCTAAAACACCAATTATAGCGATAACAACAAGTAATTCTAATAAAGTAAAACCTTTTTGAAAATGTTTTTTTAGGATCATAGTACATTAATTATACTCTACTTATACAAAAAAAACCACCATTAGGGGGGGTTTTTGTTGAAAACTTAATTGTATTTCTATGGGCAAACAGTGAACCCTGTAGTCCAGTAGTTTGCGATTGTATCTTCTACGCCGCCAGAGCCAATTGAGTCAACACAATAATAGTCAACACCTGAAGTTGATGATACGATATTCTTTGTTTTTAAAATTGCCCCAATTGCCCAAGCATCACCTGCCGCATTTGTAAAACCATATGCAGTTGAGCCTGCTGCTGCGGCGGCGGCTTTAAGCCCCGCGGCGGCAGTTGTTGAACCAGTGGCAAACAGACCAGTACATACACCGACGGTTGAGCCACTGGCTGTATAACCACACGCAACGTTTGTCCCAAATGTAGTGTTAGTATCATAGTACAATGCAGCTTGACCACGAATATTTGCCAAGTTTGACCTAACAGCAGCATCGCCACCCTTTGAACGTGCAGAGTTAAGAGACGCCAAAACAATTGCAGCCAAGATACCAATGATTGCAATAACAACTAGAAGTTCGATAAGCGTAAAACCCTTATTGCGAAATTTAAAATTATTTTTTGATAACATGATATATTCATTATACTACCCTGCAACAAAAAAACCACCCTTAGGGAGGTTTTTTTGTTGAAAACTTAATTGTATTTCTATGGGCAAACAGTGAACCCTGTAGTCCAGTAGTTTGCGATTGTATCTTCTACGCCGCTTTTTCCAGTTGAGTCAACGCAATAATAGTCAACACCCGAACTTGAAGAAAAAGTATTGCTTGTTTTTAAAATTGCCCCAATTGCCCAAGCATCACCTGCTGCATTTGTAAAACCATATGCGGTTGAACCCGAAGCAACAGCGGCGGCTTTAATACCTGCCTGAGCAGTAGAAGAACCCGGAGCAAACATACCGGCACAAGTGCTTATTTGTGTACCAGTGCCATTAAATCCACAAGAGCCACTTACGCCATAAGTACCGTTAGTGTCATAGTACAGTGACGCCTGAGCGCGAATATTCGAAAGATTTGACTTAACAGCAGCATCAGCACCCTTGCTTCTGGCAGCATTAAGTGAGGCCAAAATAACAGATGCAAGTATTCCAATAATTGCAATAACAACTAAAAGCTCAATGAGCGTAAAACCTTGTTTTTTATTTGATAACATAATACCTTTAATTATAGAACAGTGGCATAAAGAAAACCACCCATGTTGGGTGGTTTTCTGTTGAAAAACTAAACGATTATGGACAAGCAGCTGTAGATGTAAGCCATGTTGGCATAATTGTGTATGTTCCAGTTACAACCTTACCTGCACCAGTTGAGTCAACACAATAGTAACCTGAACCTGATGTCTTAAGTAGTGAAATTGTAGCCCAGGCATCACCAGCAGCATTTGAATAACCATATGCTTGGAAACCAGAAGCAGCAGCAGCAGCTTTTAGGCCTTCTTGTGCGCCACCTGCGGTAGCTGCACTAAAGACTCCAGTACAAGAGTTAGCTGTACCTGTACTTGATACCCAACAGCTTACAGAAGTACCGTAAGTATTGTTTGTATCATAGTAAAGAGCGGCTTGAGCACGAATATTAGCCAAGTTAGCCTTGATTGCAGCATCAGAACCCTTTGATCGAGCTGAGTTTAGCGAAGCTAAAACAACTGAAGCCAAGATACCGATGATCGCAATAACGACTAGAAGTTCGATAAGCGTAAAACCTTTTTTATTTGACATGTAAATTTACATTAATTTTATTAATACGTGTGTGCACACACGCGACCTGATAATGCCTAAATTATAGCATTAAAAACAATTGTAAAGCTATGCTACTGTGGAAATCTATTTATAGAATTAACTAATACCGCCAGCGATGTCGTAAATTGGCATTAAAACAGAGACCAAGATAAGACCAACACCTAAACCAAGTGCCACAATCATGACCGGTTCAATAAGCGAAACCATAGTGTCAACCGCGTCATCAACTTCACGCTTATAAAAACGTGCCAATGTTTTCAGGATCTGACCAAGCGAACCGGTCTCTTCACCCACCTTCATCATTTGAACTAAAATTTGAGGTACGACTTCATATTTTGAAAGTGACTGAGATAGTGTCGCGCCAGCCTTTACCTCTTCGCTAGCGGTAATTAAAATTTCTTGGTATTTTTCATTGCCCACAACGTCAGATGTAATTTGAATAGCTCGAACTATCGGTATACCAGATGAAAGCATAGTGTCTAGGTTATCAGCAATACGAGCAAGATAGACCTTGCGAAACAATGGGCCGAAAACTGGGACTTTTATTTTTAATTCATCGATTGTTTTTTTACCACTTTTTGAACGAGCCAGGTACATTAAATACGAAACAATAGCCGCAACACCAGCGAGCATATAAATACCATAATTAACCATTATGTTCGATATGCCGATAACAAGTTTTGTGTAAACTGGAACGTCTTGACCTGAGCTCAGAATAATTTCAGATAATTTTGGAATGATCATTGTAAACATTAAAATCATAACCACAAAGAAAATACCAATAACAAACGCTGGGTAAATGAGTGCATTTTTAGTTTTACTAGTTAAGGCATATTGACGATCAAGATATTCAGCCAAATAATTAAATGTTGTAGTCAAGTTACCAGATTCTTCACCTGATTTGACCATGTTTACGTAAAAGCTTGAAAAAACGTCAGGGTGTTTAGCTAGTGCCTCTGAAATAGAAACCCCCGCCTGCAGATCTTCGGTTACCCGCATTAACTTTTTAGTTAAAAGCTTGTTTTCAGAATTGGTTGAAAGTAACTGAAAAGCTTTAAGTGCTGAAACATTGGCTTCAAACAAAGTAGCGATTTGACGTGATAAAATGACAACCTCTTTAGTTTTAACACTTTCAAAAAGTGATATTTCAAGAAAGTTTCTAGGTGCACCTTCTTCGAGAACTTTTAGCACGATTAAGCCTCTTTTTTGCAATGCTGAAATTGCCATGTCTTGGCTTGGGGCTTCAACTAGGCCTGATTTTTTTTCACCCTTATCGGTAACCGCATCGTATTTATAGTTCATATTTTTTACTAAATTAAATTACCAATTATTAAAGCATCTGCTGTAATGCTTTTGGATTATTCGAATACAAAATTGCATTATCTAGTGTAATTTGACCGGCCCTGATTAATTCAAGCAGTGAGCGATTCAAATCAACCATGCCCTGCTCAAGACTTGTTTCGATGACAATGTTCAATTCGTGGGTTCTTTTTTCACGAATCAAATTAGCCACAGCGTTATTATTGATTAATAATTCATAAGCTGGAACCCTACCGCCACCTATCTTGGGAATCAATCTTTGTGAAAAAATACCTAGCAGTGTTGAAGCAAGCTGTGACCTAATTTGATCTTGCTGATTGGCTGGAAACGAGTCAATTATACGATCAATCGACTGCGCCGCATTGTTTGTATGCAATGTTGATAAAACCAAGTGACCAGTTTCAGCTGCGGTTACTGCAGTTGACATAGTTTCATGCGAACGCATTTCGCCAACCAATATAACATTAACGTCTTCACGAAAAACGCTTTTAAGGGCTGTATCGAAATCTTTAGTGTCAATACCGACCTCTCGTTGATGAATTAATGATTTTTTATTTTTAAAAACATACTCAGCAGGGTCTTCGATGGTAATTATATGGGCTGATCTTTTTTCATTAATGATTTCGATCATAGAAGTTAGAGTGGTTGTTTTACCTTGACCTACAGGCCCTACAACCAAGAAGAAGCCTTGGCGAGCCATTGCGAAATCCTCTAGAATGCTTGGCAGTGAAAGTTCTTTTAGGTTTCTAACCTTTGGGACCAGTCGCAATGACAGTGCGTATTGACCACGTTGAATAAATGCATTACCACGCAAACGGTTTCCTTCGTGATTATAGGCGAAATCTTTTTCTTGGTTATCAATAAAAGTTTGAAGCATTTTTTCACCAAGCATTTCTTTTAGAATTGATAATATATCTTCATTTGTTGGCGCAGCAAAATTTGTTAACGGTATAAGTTCACCAGCAATACGTATTAAAGGTGTGTCTCCTGCTGATAAATGCAGGTCTGAACCATTATTGGCAATTAATGCGTCTAAGAATTTTTTAATATCATTCATAATTATTTATATTATATCACAAAAATTAATCACGACCTTCAGAGAGTGTGTAAACTTCGGTAATTGGAATAATACCATTTAAGCTTTTAACAAAACCGTCTTCACGCATTGTAAGCATGCCTTTACCTCGAGCAACATTGTAAACCTGCTCTTCAGATGGAGATTTTAAAATTGTACGTTGCATTTCGCGATCGACTTTAAACATTTCATGTACAGCAACACGACCCTTGGTACCTGTTGGGCTGTCGACAGTTGGAACTGTTTGAATATATTTATCAGGTAAAATAATCTTATTTCTAAATTGCTCTGGCAGGTCTTTAAAGTAGGCATTGTATTCTTCTTTGATTATTTCATCCATTGGAACCTCTTTACGAGCTGAGGGGTGTGTTTTGCGCACTAGTCGTTGAGCGATACCTAGTATTAAAGTTGGCGCTATCAAATAAGGGTCAACACCCATATCAACAAGTCGAGGTACGATACCAGCGGCATTATTGGTGTGAAGGGTTGATAGTACCAAGTGACCAGTAAGGGCGGCCTGAATAGCTAGTTGAGCTGTTTCTTTATCACGAATCTCACCAACGAATATAACGTTTGGGTCTTGACGCAAAATTGAACGCAAACCTGTTGCAAAGGTATACCCTATTTCAGGCATAACCTGTGACTGGTTAACTTGTGGAATATTAAATTCAACCGGATCCTCAAGTGACACGACATTAACAGTTTCTTTGTCTATTTCATTAAGCATCGCATAGATTGTTGTTGATTTACCACTACCCGTAGGACCCGTAACCAGTATTAAACCATAGGGGTTTTTTAGGGCTTCGCGAATCAAACCTTCATTTTCTTCGGTTAAACCAATGTCTTTTAGTGACTTAATACCGCCCTCTGAGTCTAATATACGCAAAACCACCTTTTCACCAAAATGAGTTGGAAACGTCGATACACGAAAATCAATCTTTCTTTCGCCAATTTTAGTTGAAAAACTACCGTCTTGAGGTTTACGTTTTTCGTCTAATCGCAATTTAGCCAAAATTTTAATACGCGCAACCACTCCGGGGAAAACCTGCAGTGGCAATATCAAAGACGTGTGAAGTGTTCCGTCAACACGAAAACGTACAACAACTTTTTCACCAGTATTTTCAATGTGTATATCAGATGCATCGCCTTCAACACCATGACGAAGTATTACGGCTACGATTTTTATAATTGGAGCCTCTTCGATTATCTTCTCTTCTTCTTCTTTTGAAACGCTGTTTTGAACATTAGGATCAATAACCTCCATTTGTTCTTGGGCCTCAACAAGTTCTGGGTCAATATCATTTAGTGCGTCATGAACTTGAGAACCCATACCTTTATAGCGCCCCATTAAACCTTCAAGATTTTTGTCACTAATAAGTGATACAGTAAAAGGTATGTTTTTTTTAGAAGCAATAAATTGCAATGCATCTATGGCCTGTACATTGTCAGGATCGGTTATACCAACTTTTAATATTCCATCGTCTAACCCTATCGGTGACATTCGATAGTGTCTGGCTGCGTCTTCGGGTATATAGTTAAAAATTTCAAGAGGTAGCGTTGCCGGATCAACCTTAACAGCAGGTATATTGTAGTATCTAGATTTGGTCTCTAATAAATACTCTTCACTAGCACCCTCTTTTGACAAGGCCTCTGAAATAGATATATTCTCGGCACGAGACACACCAATAGCACGCTCCATTGTTGCGGAGTCAATTTTTTTTTCTTTTTTTAGTAAGTCTAAAAAGCTCATACTTAATTAGTTTTTTTTAATGCTTGGGTCAACTACATCATTTTGAATATTAGGGCTACTAGACATAGAATCATTTCCAATTGGAGCAAAAGGGTTTGGTCGACCAATAATACGAGGGTCTTCAATAATCGGAGTCAGTGAAAAATCTACAAGTTTTTGATATGATTTATTTTTAAAAAAAGTAGTATCCAAACTAACAGCCTTTACCTGCGAAAGTGATTGTAAGAATTTACCAGACTCATCACCTGTAGTTTGGGTTGTTGTGGTTGACAGGTTTGTTGTTTCAAGTATTTGAGTTGTTGAGCCTTTGTTTTTACCTAAAACCAAAATGGCTACAACAGTAACAACAACAACGATCACTACGAATAAAATTATTTTTTTAAATGCTGGTTTCATATAAATTAATTCTTTAGCCAATAAGACTGCGCCTTAACTGAAAAATCGTACATTTCGACCTTGCCCTCTGTTTGACCAGCCGATGTAAATGTTACATCAGTAATATCAACCAACCGCAAGCTATTTTCTAATGAACCCAAAAATTCTACGAATTGTTTATATGTTCCCGAAACAGAAAAATTAACAGTATATGAACCATAAAGAGAATTAGGACTAGCAGCGATTTTTTCAGAGCTTTTTATGTTTGTACCTTTTAGATCTTGGGCATTATAATCAACTTTTTTCAACTTCATACCTGTTTTCTTTGCAATACCGTTAACGTCATTAATGAATCTGATATTATCAACAGTGTCTGGTACCATCTTTTTTAACCTTTCAACTTGGGCTGGATCAATTGACTGAAAACGCCCGACAACATCTTGCCCCAGTGTCGCATATTGTTTAGCCTGAGCCTCGGTATTACCTAATTCAGATTTTTTAAACTTTAAACTATCAACCTCGGCCTTTATAGGTAAAACCAAAAATATAATAATTAAGGCTCCGGCAACTATTCTAACTATTGAAAAAACAATTCTCATATAAATTTAAAAAAATTATTGGTTTGCATAAGTTTTATATAAAACAAATGACGGGTCGACTGTGAACATTAAATCAAAATTAATATCCCCCTTTTGGTCAGGTATTAGATTTGAAAAAATAGGGTCTTTTAAAAATCTGTTTCGTGAAAAAGTATCTAACTGTAGTGCAACCATATCATAACCCTGAGCAACACCAGTCATTTTAACTGTTGTATCTGGATGATCAGCTGAAGGAGCCTGAAGTGAGAAGTTTGTAAAACGAACACTTTTTAATGTTATGTCTTCTAGTGATTTGAAAAGTGGCGTTATAACAGTATGTCTTTCAAGAAGCATGTCAGCAGCCTGAAGTCTGCGATTAACGTCATTTAATTCAAGTACAAGGTTTGAGTCAAAGGTTTCGCTTTGACGAGTAAGCCCTACTTGGCTATCTGAAATTGTAGTAGCTAATTGCTTTTTGTAAAAAAATAAAATTCCATAGGCCGCAATTGAACCAATAAAAACCAATGTGGCCAAAAATCCAAATAACGATACCCAGCCAGCCGGTTTGGTTTGGGTTGTTATTGGCGCAACTGAGCGCTTGGGTATAAAAGTTGTTTGAAATGTTGGTTCCATATTATATTATGTGCTTATAAAATTCCTCTTAATGCGACCCCTATAGCCTGGGCATATTCGGGACCAATTGTTTTTAAGGCTTCTTCTAGAAATTCAGGGCTTTTTGTTTTTTGAAAAGGATTAGCATAAACAACATCAGCTTGAAAAACATCTGTCGCCAATTCATACAAACCCTTTAGTCTTGATCCACCACCAGCAAGGATCACTTCATGTATGGTTCTATTATACTTCTTTTCGTAACCAAGCACCACACTTTTACACTCAGAAATTATATAATCTGTGGATAGCAGAATTAGGTCTTTTAGGTATGCGTGTTCAGCTACAGGCTCTAGACCATATGTGATCTTTAGCTCCTCAGCACGCGCAAACGGAATATTTCGTGAAATAGAAATTGCACTAGAGATATCAAAACCTCCGCGATTAATAATATGAACTTGTTTTACTATGCCAGCCTCGACAATTGCAATTTTTGTTTTCTGGGCACCAAAATCAATAATCATTGTTGGTGAGAGTTCGTGAGTCATAAGAGATCGAACCAAGCTGAAAAACTCAACCTCGAGGAACTTGATATCTAGATTTGCTCCTGACATGACAGCTTGAATTTTTTTAACTGGCTCTGATAGAACCGCAACAACTAGAATTTCTTGGTTTGTTGTTTTACTTTCTTCGAAGTCGCGTTTTGGTATAACAACCCAGTCTAAACTAACATCGGTAATATTCACTGGAACATGAGACTTGGCTTCATTTTTAACAGCCTCTTCGAGAACTGAGCCCGTTATGCTGTCAGGTATAGATAGTGTGAACAATAATGCGTTTAATGCTGGCACTGTAATACCAGCGTCTTTTGAATCAACCTTGGCTTCATCAAGCAAGGCAACGAGTGCTTTTGAAAGCTCTTCAGTTTCAAGATTGGTAACAATACCGTCTTCTTTGCCACTAAATTGACCCAAGCTAAGAGTGCCGTACGTTTCAAGAACGGCGATAGAGCCCGATTTTTTAAGTTGAACGATTTTAATAGAAGAAGAGCCTATGTCGATACCAATAATAGAATCACTACCCTGGCTGTTTAAAAGAGATTTTGCCCAATCTATAATCTTTGTCATATTAAAAGTATAGCATACAATATATACATGTGGATGTTAGTTTCAAGTCTTTTTGGTAAAAAATGTGAATTTTGCAAAAAATCAGGTTTTAGGGTTTGCTCAAACTGCTTGGCAAAGATAGCAAACCCTAGGGTCAGCCAAGACAATGTACCTTATTTTTTAAATTACCAGGATGAAAAAATTAGAAAATTAATTTGGAAGTTCAAATACAAAAATGAATTTACTGTAGCGCAAGACCTGGCCCCTCTATTTGGCGACTTCATATATGAACAGATTGAAAATGATTTAGAACTACAAAACAAGCATGTTTACATAATCCCTGCTCCAATAACTAACGACCCCACCCGTTATAGACTGAAAAATCACATGTTAGTTATGGCCAATGAAGTTAAAAAGTATTTATTAAAGTTAGATATTAAAATAATCGTTTGTGATTGCTTAGAAAAGACCGGCGGCAAGCGTTCAGCCATGATACACGGCAAGAAAAAACGTATTGGCCATATTGAAAAAACATTACAGTTAAAATCTCCCCCTCCACGAGAAGGTCTAATTTTTATTATTGACGATGTTACAACGACTGGTGCAACGTTTACAAGAATTAATAAGTTAATTCAGCAAAATATTAAAGAGAAGGCATTTGTACAAAGCGTGGCTCTGGCTCATTAGGTAAAAATTGGATTGTGGCTTTTACTTTTTGTATAGTTGGCGTATTTATCGCTTTTTCAATCGAAGCATTGCTTTGATCAAGGTCATTTAGACTTATTAGTGCATATACGTAGACAACAAACGAAATGAACAAACCCCAAATAACAACTATAAAATAACGTGGTACATGAAAACGATTGCTTTTGTGAGCATAGTTTGATTTATCTACGTAAATTTCTTTGTATATTTTTTTATTATCATCAAAATGCATGTGTTTATATTATACACTAAATTTTTAGCAAATAAATAAAATGTTGTATACTTAGATTATGCCTTTTACAGACATAACACTATTTGAAATAATCTTGGGGTCAATTTCATTTATTATAATAATGGCTTTTGGCTTGGCTGTTTATTTGAAAAACCCTAAAAGCCATACAAACATATTGTTTTTTGCACTTTCAGTTGTTTTGAGTGCTTATATAGTTTCAACAGCAATTGCACTACACCCTATTGTAAAAACCTTAGAAAGTAATTTGTTTTGGATAAGAGTGGATATGTTTCTAGGATCTTTTATTGCACCTTTATTGTTTTTACTGGCTCACACTTTCCCTCAAAACAAACTTCGTCTTGGTAAAAAATACCTTGTTGCCACAACCCTCTACACAATAATAATGGCAATAATTTCATTTACTTACCTGGTTTTTAAATCAGTTAGTTACCCAGAAGGTAGTTCAACACCCCTACCTAGCCCGGGGCCTGGTATGCTGTTTTATTTTGCACACGTTATTGGTTACTTTACAGCAAGTTTTGCAATATTAATAAAACGTTATAGGCGCAGTGTTGGTCAAGAAAAAATTAAGACAGCTTACTTTTTGTTTGGCATTATAATAACTTTTACCGGCATGGCCATTGTCGACTTTTTACTGGTTCTTTTGGGTAATACTAGTTTGGTTTTTTTGGGGCCAAACTTCCCTGTAATACTAATGAGTTTGGTTGGCGTTGCCATAGTAAAGCATCAATTTTTAGACATAAAGCCCCAAATCGCAAGAGCTGTTTCATATACCCTACTGGTTGCAATAATTGCTGGTATTTATTTTATGATGCTGTTTTTTGGATTTAGTAAGTTTTTAGGATTAGAAATAAGCAGTGCGATGCTTTTAGTTACTACGTCTTTTGGTGTTATTGTGGCTTTAACGTTTCAACCCCTACGTGGAATTATTATGAAAGCGACCGACAAGGTGTTCTTTAAGGGTGCGTATAACCCAGAAAAGATACTTTCTGAATTAAGTCATGAAATTAGTAGCACAATTAATTTTAACGACTTGTCGAACAAATTAATGCAAACAATTAGCAAAGAACTGCGTGTAGATAAAACAGCTATCTTTTTAGTATCAAATACAACCGTAACCGACGCTAGATCTATAGGCTACACTAACTCTAAACTATTAGATGACCCAAAACTTTTTGATTTTTTAAACCAGGCCAAAACAACAGGTAAGCACTATTTTGTACTGGACGAATTAGATGATAAACAAAAAACACTGTTTCGTGAACACGATATGGAGGCCCTGTTCCCCATCAAAGCTGATGGAAATTATGTGGCGGTTTTGGTAATGGGCTTGAAGTCTTCGGGCCTACCATATTCAAATACTGACCTAAACTTGCTAGATGTATTTGCGTCTGAATCAGGTATAGCAATACAAAACTCTAAATTATATACAGAATTAAAAAACGCCCTGGAATCAAAGTCTAAGTTTATTAACACTGTTTCGCATCAACTACGAACACCCGTTTCAGGTATTAGATGGAGCCTAGAGGCATTAAAAGCGGGTGGTAGCGTAGAACATCAGCACGAATTAATTAACACATCACATCAAAAAGTTGTGTTTTTAAACGAGCAAATCGATGACATATTAATTGCGTTGGATATTTATGATAAAAAGCTGTCTTTAAATAAAAAACCTTGTAATATTTTAGATATTTGCAAAAATATAACTGAAGATTTTACCGATCAGATCGTAACTAATAATTTAAAAATTACTTACGAAATAAACCAGGGCGCAGAAATAGTCAGTGCTGATTTTAATAAATTAAAAAAAGTATTAGAGATTTTGATAAAAAATGCAATTTTGTATTCTAACCAAAACGGAGAAATTATTGTTGAATCAAAAATAATTAAAAATAAATCAAAAAGCTTGGTGCAAATTAGTATTACAGATTCAGGCTTGGGTATTTCTAAACAAGAAATGAATCATTTATTTGAAGAATTTTACCGTAGCGACAGGGCTAGACTTAAAATACCCGACGGGTTAGGTTTAGGTATGTTTATTGCTAAAACGTTTACCGAGGCCCATGGTAGCAGTATAGAAATAAAATCGGGTGGTGAAGACATGGGTACTAGCGTGGTGACTATAATGCCATTAAAATAAAAGCACAACCATTTTTGATTGTGCTTTGTAAATAAATTAACAAGACTAAAAAAGTTATTTCATTTCAGCCTTTTGTCTCAACAAACTTTCGATAATATCTTGGCCAGCTTCTTCAAGCCAACCCATACCCTTCTTTTTATCATTAAAAGCTTCAATAATTGCATCGTGATTAGCGGGTATTTTGGTTTTACTAACCAGGCTCATTAAAGCCTCAAGGTTGTCACTAGATGCACTATTAATTGCATCAATAATTGTTTCATGAAAAGGCCTTAGGGCCTTGGTTTCTGTCTGTCCCATTTTTATAAATTTAAGTTGTACAAATTGAATACAATTTAAACATTATAGTATAAAAAAGTCAACGCATCGAAAGTACAATCTTTGTGAGTTAAAGATTGATTGCTATAATGTATGTATATGTTAGAGGTAATGAGCCAAACAAACCAAGATAGCTGGACTGAAAATAAAGAACCTAGGTCAGCAATTTTGCAAAAATATGAGAAGTGGAAAGATGTTCCCCCGCTGCTTATTGATAAAAAACCTCTGTCTCTTGAAGATATTGCCAAGCAAGAAGGTTGCGAACTTTCTTTTTTAGAAAGCGACATCAGAAATAAAGTATCAATTTTTGCAAAAAATATGGAGAAAGAGTGTAGCTTTCCCTCTGAAGAATACATGGACCTAATTGATAGTTTGTATAATTTATTTTTACTATCCCAAAAACCTGAAGTGGTTGCAAATAATCCTTGGGTCTCATCTTTTGCATCGTTTAATAATTTTGCTAAAAACTTTTGCCCAAATGCGTCTCCTCACGGGATTTCATTTATTAAAAAGAATGTTCAATGTTTTATTGAGTCAATTGTCAATGAAGAGGAAATTTTCAAGATTAGCCCGAACTTTTACTATGGCGTAAACGAAGAAGGTATTCGCGAAGTCTATAGCCACATCGATGACTGGGTACTATTACCTGACGAGTACTATGATCGTGGCAGATTTGAATACACCAGCAAGGAAGTTGTGCAAGAGATTATTAATTTAATTAAAGAAGGCTATAAGCCAGCAAGCTTTTCGCATGCGTCTGGATCGGCGGCTTTAGCTGGCATTGAAAAGAGTGGTGCGATTTTAAGCGCCCAAGAAGTTATTAAAGAAGGTGGCACTATTACAACAGGTGAACACGTTTCGTATGTTAGTTCACATACTGGTCACCCAGTAGCTGGAGGCAAGCATGGTTTAGGTTCAATATATGCAAGTAAGCATGGGCCTACGTATGGATATTACCACTTAAACTGGTTTGATGAGTATTTCGTAAGTTTTGGTATTAATGGCAAAAAACAAGAAGACTATCTAGCTAGTGTCGATTTTAAGTATGACTTTTTCTCGTCTGCCGATAGCTCGACTCGAATTGCTGACATGGGTAGCGAAGGTGTGATAATTGGTGAACGAGTACCACTGACAAATGTTGATTTTGTTTACACTTGGAAAAAATATGAAGAAGAGACAAAAGAATGGATCAAAAAAAATTGCCCTGAAGCCAAGTTTGTGTCTATAGAAGCTCAAACACTACTAGTAGAACGTGACTATAAATTCAAAGAAATAGCCGATAAAGAAAACATAAGCCTGCAGGAGGTTTGGGAAAGAATTTTATCTTAAGTTGTAAGCATATACGGTTGGCTTCTTTTATTTTTATACAAACACAACATTTGCTATAATTAACGAATGAATAAAAATATTTTAATTATAGTTATATTAGTTGTTGTTTTAGGTGGTGGCTTTTTATACATTACTCGTAAACCAATGGCGCCTAGCCAAAGCGCCGAGTCAGCACTAAATGAAGTTCAAAGCACTAACGTTGATACAACTAACGCCGAAGAACTTTCTAGAGAGTTGAACCAAGACTTAAGTACCGCAAATACAAATACACAAAAACATTATAAAATCGCTAGCGCCAGTTCAAAAGTAGAATTTAAAATTGATGAGATTTTACGTGACAAGCCTTTTACAGCAATCGGCACAACTAATGATATTGCCGGCGATATTTATGTAAAAGCCGACAACAGTATTGAAATGGGTACAATTAAAATAAATGCTCGCACATTTAAAACTGATAGCTCAAACCGCGACACCGCAATTGCACGTTTTATATTAAAATCTGATGAGCCTAAAAATGAATTTATAACTTTTGTGCCTAAAAAAATTACTGGCAAATTACCCAAGGTTAATGTTTCAGGCGACCTAACTATTTCGGGTAAAACCATGCCAATTTCATTTGACATTATGGCTAGTGTTATAAATGACAATCTTTCAGGCACCACTAGTGCTGACATAAAAAGATCTGACTTTAATTTAACAATACCAAGTGTTAAATTTGTAGCTAGCGTAAACGACAAGTTTACAATCAGCGCAAATATTGTCGCAAACGAAGTAAAGTAAAAACAAAACCCCCAGCCTAGGCTGGGGGTTTTGTTTTGGCGGGCCACTCGGGTTAAGTACCCAGGCTCTCAATCACTATAAGGGTATTATAGCACTTTTTCTAGTGTCTCATTTAGGCATGTGGGTCAGGGTTGGAGTATTTGGAAATAAGGCTGTTTTGTAAAAAATGAGACAAATGAGACACACTAGGGCTATTTTAACCCTGTTTCAAAAGCCCTTTACTTATATATCTTTTTATGTTATAAATATAGAGAAACATAAACAATAGTTCCTTAATAACATGACTCTAAAAACTTTAGTAAAACCAAGGATTTATCAAGCACCTGTTGTTACAGCAGTCAAAAAAGCTCTTGAAAAAAGAGACAAAGTACTTTTTGTAATGGCGACTGGACTTGGTAAAACAATCGTTTCTGCACTTATCGTTCAGGAATGGTTAGAGAGTGGTAAAAGGGGTTTATTCCTTTGTCACGAAAACTATATTCTTGAACAAGTTGAACAAGAATACAAAGATGTATTAGTGGGTACACCATTAGTCTATAAAACATTTTACGGCGAAGATGAGAAAGATTGGGATGCAGATAAAGCAGATATGCTATTTGCATCATTTCAATCACTTAATAATTGGCGCGCGAAATGGTATCAGGCTTTTGACCCCGATCACTTTGACTTCTTGATTGTTGATGAAAGTCATCACGGTCAAGCCCCTACATTCAAAGAAGTCATCGACTATTTTGAATGCAAAAAAATTGGCATGACTGCAACTCCTGACCGTATGGATTTAAAAGACATACGAGAAATCTTTGGTCCTGAGGTGTACACCATATCACTCGAAGAAGGAATTGCTAACGGCTGGTTATGTAATGTTGAATATCACGTTCTAAGTGATGGTATTAACAATCTTAAACTAAGGAATATCTGTAAGGATGTACTTGAAAAAGGTAAGCGGGTTTCGATAAAGCAGCTCAATGAGACAATCTTCATTCACAAGCGTGATGAGGAAGAAAAGCGAATTATTGATGAATATACTCATATTAAACAGTATATGCACAAAAGAAAAACACTCATTTTCTGTGAACGAACTACTCATGCAGACAACATAGTTCAGCATTTTGTAAATGCTGACGTGATGCACTCTAAAAAAACCGTCCAGCACAACAACAGGGTTCTTAAAGATTTTCGACAGAACCAACTTCAGTATGTTGCCTCTGTTAATAAATTTAACGAAGGTAAGCATGTATCTGATGTTGAGGGAGGTGTTTTTTTGAGAGCGACGGATTCTATAACCGTCTTTTTTCAACAGCTTGGTAGACTTCTTGCTAAAACAGGCATTAAGGAAAATGTAATAGTGCTTGATTTCGTAGCAAATGTAGAGCGCCTTGTTATGGTACGCGACATGATGCTTCGGGTAAAAAAGACCCAAGAGGATATTCTTAAAGAAAAAGGAGTTAAACTTCCAATCGACACTAATTCATTTAATGTAAGTGGTGAGGGGTTTGATTTTATATTCTCAGACGAAATAGTGGATCTTATGAAGATAGTTGATGCATTGCGTGAGGGTTATTACTCTACCTGTCGTGAAGCCAGTTTGGCTGCTCAAAAATTAGGTATTACCACAAAAGAAGAATATCGTCTCTGCTATAAGAAAGACCTACGCCTACCCTCAAGTCCTGTCTATCAATATGGAGATGATTTCCTTGGTTGGACTGCTTTTCTTACAGGAAAAGTTTACGAACCTGCTCCTGAAGGGTGGTATACCATATACCGCTTATCTCAAGAATCTGAAAACGTATCCGAAGTTGGTATAGGAAACATCTGCCAAGAGTATCGAGTAAGTAATCCTGAATGGTTTGAAGACTTTAAATCCGGTAGCGGTGTTGCTGAATTTCTTCATCCTGATTTAGTTACCCTTGTTAGAATAAAAGTTGAGGAAAGGGCCCCTGCTCCGCCGGGCTGGCAAACAGCCGAGAGCCTTGGCAGACAAAAAATCTCTTCAACTCCAACAATTCAATCCATAGCCACAAGTTACCGTTCTTCTAACCCTGAGTGGTTCAAACATTTTTGGGTTACAGGTCGGCTTGTAGAATTTTTCCATCCAATTCTTGTTAAAAAAATTAAAAAAACAGCGAAGGAAAATAAGCTTCAGGTTGATTGGTCAACAGCAGTTATTCTTGCAAATGAGCTTAATGTCTCCAAGGAAAAAATTAAAAAATTTGCCGATAACTACAAAGAATCTCACCCTAATTGGTTTAAAAAAATCCAGGGAAGGAAAAAAGTAGAAAGTTACAGCCCAGAACTGACAGAAATTATTCAAAAAGAATGTGTAGAGGTGCCCGTAGCCCCTAAGGGCTGGATGTCTATTGATGATTTTGTTTCTCAGAACCCTATTTCGCATAAATTCTTTCTTGAGTTTATAAAGCCATATAAGGAGACACATCCACAATGGTTTATAATTGCCAAGAAGAAAGCAAAAGGTGGCCAAAAAGAATGGTATCACTCACAGCTCATTGCAAAAGTAGAGAAGTATATAGAGAAACATCGTAGCGATCACATACCAGAAGACTGGGTAAGTTTATATGCTTTGAAAAAAGAAATAGATTTACCAAATACCATGATATCACCTTTTTTAAGTGATCTAAAAAAGACTTACCCCTCCTCCTTTAACACTTTTTGGAACGGTAGCTTACGTGCTGAATGCTGTGATAGCTTTATTGCTCAAAAAGCAAGAACATACTTTAAGCGGTATAAAAACCCTCTAGCCGGTTGGATGATGGTGCAACAAATTAAAAAGTTGCACAGTCACTTAAAACCCAACACAGTATCACACCAAGTAAGACTTTTAAAGAATGAAAATCCTAAATGGGCTAAAAAGTTTAGAGTTCCACAGGAAAGTCGAATTGATGAATACTACAGTCCACTTCTTATTAAAAAAGTTGCAGAGAGATTGGAAAATCGTTCCAGTGAATCTGCTCCAGAAGGTTGGAAAACTTACGATATGCTGGAAAACGACAAAAGATTAGGGGTAGGCAGGACAAAACTTATGGGATTTATAAATGGTTTTCGAGCCACTAATCCTGAATGGTACAAAGTGTACCCAAGTGTTAAAAACTTCCCGACGGAACATTTTCATCCCGAATTGATTGAAATGGTGCGCAAGGAATTCTTCCAGAATTACAAGAACATTCCAAAGGGTTGGAAAACAGCCTCAACTATAGCAAGGAAGGCAGTAAGGCAGATGCCGGGGCGTAAATCAATAGGATACGATACTGTTAAGAAATACGCAGAGCAGTATAGAAAAACTAATCCTAACTGGTTCAAACAATTTATAACCCAGGGAGGTTTGGCAGATCACTATAGTCCCGCACTGATTAAAAAGGTTAATGAAAAGTTGGGACAACATTCTCCAGCCCCAGAGGGTTGGAAGAGTATGAATTCCGTAGCCCTGTCGATTAAAGTAAAAAAGAAAAAGCTACAAAAATTCACAGAACAGTTTCGCCAAAGTAATCCTGATTGGTTTGCTATTTATTTTTCCGGGACTTGTTCTACTGAACATTATCACCCAGATTTAATTCAAAAAATTAGAGAACACGCCTTTATTAAAAAGAGGTAGCGAACTCTAAAAAACTATAGACCGGTTGTAAATAATACAACCGGTTTTTTATTTATCAAAAAAATTTTTCAAGTGAGAGTGATTTTAATGTTTCCATGCTTACTATTACACCACCTTATTTATGCTAAAATTGACTGTATGACCAATAAATTTTCTCGGCAGACTTTTGCTTTACATATGCCCATAATACGAGCAATTTTTTCTCATATCGAAGTAGACGTAATCCAGGGTGAAGGACTAGAAAAAAGAATGACTTTGCACGTATTGGGACTCGATAAGGAATTTGGGTTATTAAAACTTAAACGTGCAATGGAACTTATTACTACATGGCTTGAGGGTACTGATTTCTCGGTTAGAAGCCTTGAATTTTTAAAGTCCGAAGATGCTCACTGGACATCTCTTCTTAAAATACTGAGTGACAAAATTATTGAATATGGCAACGACGTTCCTTTTATTGAAATTTCACTTACTCCAAGTGGAGTGCTTATGAGACAGGTACCCAACGAAATACTCACTTGTGAAATCAATGAAGATGGAATGAAGTTAAAAATTTTAGAAATCATTTTAAGAAATCAGGGAGAATTTGTATCGACTAAAGATATTTGTCGATGGGTTGAGTCAAAAAACGAAGAATCAGTTCGTAAACAAATTGGCCAACTAAATAATCTGATTACTTCTCGATTGCAGTTACCTACAAATTTTAGCTTATTAGATAGTAAGCCGGTTTCTGGGTATCGTATTCATCCTATATATAATCTCGTACGAACAAAAAATAAATAGAACACTACTAGAGTGGAAAAATCTTTTAAATACTCTTAGAAATAAGGGTATTTTTTATTTATGTTCCGTATTCATTCTATGTGAAATCTTAGCTAAAAATGGGATAGTTATCTTAACACTAGTGGTTATAAGTTAAGTTAGTTAATAAAATGAATAAAGAAAATATAAAGATAAAATACGTTCCAGTATCAGACCTTAAGTCTTCAGAGTACAATCCCCGTAAATGGGATGCCAAAGATAAGGAACAATTAAAAGAAAGTATCACACGCTTCGGGGTTGTGGATCCGCTTCTCGCCAATAGTGCAGAAGCGCGAAAGAATATACTCATTGGAGGACACTTCCGACTAGAGGTTTTACGAGAACTTGGATACACCGAAGTACCAGTCGTATACCTAAACATCCCCGATATTGAAAAAGAAAAAGAATTAAATATCAGATTAAACAAGAACCAAGGAGAATTCGATTATGACCTCCTTGCTGAATTTGATGAATCATTTCTTGCTGATATTGGATTTGACTCTGAGGAGCTTGATTCAATCTTCGAGGAAGAAATGGAAGAAACACAATTTGATTTACAGAAAGAATTAAACAAATTAAACATAGAAAAAATAACAGTCCAAAAAGGAGACGTGTATGACCTTGATGGGTCAAGACTATGCTGTGGCGACTCAACAATAGAAGCTGATATGTTACGACTGATGGAAAATCATAAAGCAGATATGGTTATGACCGACCCACCTTATATCCTTGATTATTTACATGGCAAGACAAAAAAGAACGGCGAAGCTGTGACAGGTTTTGGTGCCAAAAAGAATCGTAGATATCTTGAAACCGATGTTTTGCCTGATAACTTCACAGAGTTATGGATGGGCAATGTGGCAAAAGTACAAGCTGATAATTTTTCAATCATCGTGTATGAAAACTGGAAAAATATTAGAATAATTTGGGGTGAAATGGAGAAGTATTGGAAAGTGCGCAATATGATTGTATGGCATCTACCAAATAGAAATCAAGGATACGCTGGTAAACATAAATTCTTTTCAAAACATGATATTGCTATGGTTGGAACTTCAAGTCCTGAAATATCTGTTGATATGAACCCAGAAGATAACACACTAATACAAAATGAATACGAAACAGCATTATTTGCGATTAATGGTAGCCCACATTGGGAATCATACGGTAAAGGTAAAAAATATTGTCCAACAGATTTCATTGACTATAAAGCTTCTGACGAGAAATCTTCAGGACAAGGAATTATTTTTGGTACTAAACCTATCGAAATACTGATTCCATATATCAAAGTATTAACAGCTAGAGGACAACTAATTCTTGAGCCATTCGGTGGTAGTGGTTCAACATTAATTGCCAGTACCAAGCTTGGTCGACGATGCTTTATTATGGAAAAATCTCCTGTTTATGCAGAAGTTATTTTGAACCGTTGGGAGAAAATGACTGGTAAGAAAAGAAAGAAGATTTATGAAAAATAGAGATGATAGAGATAGGATACTTTCTATTCTTGAAGAGGTTCCATTTGTCAGTAATGCTTGTAAAAAAGCAAATTTTTCTAAAGCTACCTTCTATCGATGGTATAAGGATAATAAAGATTTCAGAAAGGCTGTAGATAAAGCTCAAGAAATGGGTAGGAAAAACTTATCTGACCTTGGTGAATCAATATTGGTAAAAAAAATGAAAGAGGGAGACATGAAAGCCGTACGTCTTTTTCTTGAACACAACAACCAAAGATATATACCAAAAAGGACTTGGTATGTTGAACCACCTAAAGATAAATCTAAAAAAGATCCGTATGGCCCTTGTGAAGAGTGTGGGTACGTTGAAAATTATAGACCAGGTAGCGACCCACATTTTGAATCAATATATAGAGCTTTCGAGAATTATGGGATATTTGATTATGTTAAACAAGATCTTTATTTGAGAGAAAAATACGGTGCTCCAGCAAAAGATCCAGAAAAAGATAAGGAAAATTAGTTTTTAGATAATCTTACAGTTCTTAATAAGTACACTTCCTATTGAAACTCCAGACACGGTACCTTGCACAGTTACTTTTTGTCCTGATTTCAAATTAGCAAGTACACCCTGTTCACTATCTCTAAACATACATTGCACCTTATCAAATGCATATGCATCATCAGCTTTAAATGTGATATATGCTTTATCAACAATATCCTTACCGATTGAATCAACACTGCCTGAAATCTCAACAAGCTTATCTTTATAGATAGCATCGCCATTTACCTCGTTGGCTTTATAGACTTGTCGAAGTGTTTCAGCTTCAATCTTAATAGCTTCAACTTTAACTTCTTCTTTTGCAATGGAAGGGGTTTTAGTTGTTGTAGTGTTTGTGGAATCTCCACCAATGGAACCTATTACACCAAGAATGAATAATGCTCCAATAATTGAAAGAATTGGGTGACGCTTTATCCATGATTTAGTTTTAGTAACATTTTGGCTTGATGAAGCCTGGTTTTCTTGTGTCATAAATTTGCTTGCGATTTAGTTTATAAAACTAGCGGTCAGATACAGAAAAATCCGATCACTAGGTGGATCCGAAGACCCCTATACCCCTTTCGAGATATAACGCAAGCAACGCCCTAATGACCGGGTTTTTATGTTGCTTGCGTTTTAAGACCATACCCTAGAAACAAAGGTTTTTAGGGGTTAGGTCACCTATTGAATTGTAAACCAATTATACCTCATTTAGAGAGGTTTGTGTACTTTAGCTTAGTTTTAGGATTAGTGGTAATTAGTTACCAACAACTAGACCAGCTTGTCTTTAACGGTCTGATACAAATTTCTGAGCTCAGAATCACCCATGTCTAGTATTGGTTCATACATAAAAGAATTTAAATGGATATTTTCAGGAGTAATGAGATTAACCTTTTTGAGTATTTCAATAAATTCTTCTTGGTTATTAAATTCTTCCTTATATTTATCAAACAGCTTCCTTGTTTGGTTTGTTTCAGTATCTAAACCACTCAGAAAAGTCTGATCTGTAATCTTTGATTTCATAAATTGCTCTGCTTTTAAACGTACAGCAATGGACATTACAATTTTATGTTCAAGATTGATGCCATAATTTGCTATTAAACACTCATCAGCAGTTTCAAATATCAAATCCCCAATATTTTTAGTTGTATCTATTGTTGCAGGGAAAGCAACATTCAAAATACATGCTTCAAAGACTGTCTTGAAATCATTAAGAGTAATTGTTAGTGAGTTACTTTTTATATGAAGAATAGATGTCAACAGAAGATAATCAGGATCACTACTACCTCGAGTGTACTCAATAATGTTTCTTACGAATGGTATTGAGGCAATTAACTTTTTATTATCTATTAGGTTATTTTTCCAATCATTAATAAAGGGGTTATTTATGTAGTTAGCTTTTTCTAAATCAATACCCGAATCATTTTTACTACT
>JACCDK010333948.1_pt1 | contig 58155 bp, 52 predicted proteins | sample 7445871 | NCBI WGS metagenome assembly JACCDK01 (sample SAMN15323436, study PRJNA562643) | freshwater metagenome | isolation source: river surface water | place: USA:Blue River Watershed | collected 2017-08-15 | reverse complement strand
GCATGTATCTGCTGCAGCCTTCGGCAGTCAAGAAAGCCAAGCAGCGCGTACAGCTCATGGGCTCAGGCACTATCTTGCGTGAAGTGATTGCGGCGGCTGAGTTGCTCGAAAAAGACTGGGACGTGGCAGCAGATATCTGGTCGGCGCCTTCATTCACCTTGCTCGCGCGTGATGGACAGGATGTCGAGCGCTGGAATCTTTTGAACCCCACCGCGAAAAAGCCACGTACGCCTTTTGTCACGCAATCGCTGCAGTCCAGCGAAGGTCCGATCATTGCAGCTACCGACTATATGCGCACCTATGCTGAACAGATCCGCGCCTTCATGCCGGCAGGTCGCACATACAAAGTACTGGGCACCGATGGTTTTGGCCGTTCCGATACCCGCGCAAAACTGCGAGAATTCTTCGAGGTAAACCGTTATTTTGTCGCTGTGGCAGCGCTCAAATCATTGGCTGACGATGGCAGTATTGATGCGTCCGTCGTGGCAAAGGCAATTGAAAAATATGGATTGGATCCAAACAAGCCCAATCCGGTGGCTGTTTAAAAATCTGACACGAAATATGTTTTCTGATTTCATTTGAAAAATCATCAGCGCTGAAAAAAGGGCTTCACCGCCACTCTGTTGCTGTCGATTGGGTCGCATCAAAAACAATAAACAGGAGGGGGCTATGCGGCTGTTTGAAATCAAAATGCCGGAGACGGGGGACGTTGGGGAAATTGTTGTTACGGACGTGCTGGTACAGGCGAAGCAACATATCGCTTTCGATCAGCCACTGATCACCATTGAAACCGACATGGCAGCCATGGAAATACCGAGCCCAAGATCGGGTGTTGTGCATGAAATCAAAGTCGGCACAGGCGACAAGCTGCTCGCAGGATCGCTGCTCGTTGTGCTGCGCGAGGCAACGTCAGAAGATATCGTCACCAGCGCCTTGGTCTCGGCGAAGGTGCCGGTCATTGGAGATTTTCGCAATCTCATTTCGCTCAAGGTGATTGAGTTGCTGGTACGTGTGGGCGACGTAGTGCAACGCGGACAATCACTGGTCACTTTGGAGGCGGACGAGTTTCTCGTCGAGGTACCCAGTGAATACACCGGTATCGTGCGTGAGATGAAAGTAAAACTACGTGATCGGATTTCTCCGGGCGGCGTTATTCTGGTGATTGAAGAAACGCAAGGTGCTGCATAGTCTTTTCAGGCGAATGACGACCTGGTAGTCATGGCAGCGACTGTTTACAAAAATAGGAAAAGCGGAGCAACAGCATGAGTCAAGTAGAAATCAAAGTGCCTGACATCGGTGACTTCAAAGAAGTCGAAGTAATCGAGTTGCTCGTCAAGCCGGGCGATACAGTCAAAGCCGAACAATCGCTCATTACGGTCGAATCGGACAAGGCCAGCATGGAGATTCCCAGTAGCCATGCCGGGGTCGTCAAAGAATTGAGAATAAAGATCGGCGATAAGGTTGCCGAGGGCTCGCTGATTCTGATGCTTGACGTTAGCGGTGCAGATAATGCGTCCGCTCCATTAACCTCAGTATCGCCTTCGCAAACTGCATCCATATCAGCCCCCGCACCCGTAGCTAACTCTGCGCCTCAGACAGCACCAGCGCCCGCCCCTCAGTCAGCTCCCGTTAGCACAGCACCCGTCTCGGTAGCTGCCGATAACAGCAATGGACAAAAGCCGCATGCTTCGCCATCAGTGCGCAAATTCGCGCGCGAGCTGGGCGTTGAATTGTCCCGTTTGAGTGGATCCGGTCCCAAGGGCAGAATTCTTCTCGAAGATGTTCAGAGTTTTGTCAAAGGCGTCATGTCTGGCAGCAGTGCTGCGCCGGTGTCTGGCGGTGGTAGTGGTATGGGCATGTCGCTGTTGCCCTGGCCATCGCTGGACTTCAGCAAATTCGGTGAAACCGAATTGCAACCGCTTTCGCGTATCAAGAAAATCAGTGGTCCGAACCTGCATCGCAACTGGGTGATGATTCCTCATGTGACGCAGTTCGATGATGCCGACATTACCGAGCTCGAAGAATTCCGCAAGAGCGCCAACGAATCTCTGGCGAAATCAGGTGTCAAGCTCACCATGCTGGCGTTCGTGATCAAGGCCAGTGTCTCGGCACTGAAAAAATTCCCGGCATTTAATGCGTCGCTGGACGCTAACGGCGAAAACCTGATTCTCAAGCACTACTACCACATTGGTTTTGCAGCCGACACACCGAACGGACTGGTCGTGCCCGTGGTGAAGAACGCCGACAAAAAAGGTATCGCCGAAATTGCGAAAGAAATGGCAGAGCTCTCCGCGCAGGCGCGAGATGGCAAACTCAAACCGGCGGATATGCAGGGCGCAAGCTTCACGATTTCATCGCTCGGTGGTATTGGCGGCACCAAGTTCACCCCCATTATCAATGCCCCTGAAGTGGCGATCCTTGGCTTGTCGAAGTCAGCTATCCAGCCCGTCTGGGATGGCAAACAGTTCGCACCGCGTCTGATCATGCCGCTGTCATTGTCATATGACCATCGCGTCATTGATGGCGCCATGGGTGCGCGTTTCATCGTTCACCTCGGTGAAGTGCTGGCGGACATGCGCAAGACTTTGCTGTAAGCCGCCCGTGCTGGGCGTATCCGCAAGCGCAGAGTTCGATAAAAGTTCGGCACTGCCTTGCCGGGTGATCAGTTTCGCCATGCAAAAATAATGGAGTACAGACATGAGCACGATAGAAATTCACGTTCCTGATATTGGCGACTTCAAGGAAGTCGAAGTCATCGAATTGCTGGTCAAGCCGGGTGATACCGTCAAGCCCGAGCAATCGCTGATCACGGTCGAATCCGACAAGGCCAGCATGGAAATTCCCAGCAGCCATGGCGGTGTGGTCAAAGAACTCAAGGTAAAAATTGGCGACAAGGTCGCAGAGGGCTCACTCATTCTGATGCTTGAAGTCAGCGAGTCTGCCGCGGGCACAACGCCAGTCTTAGCAGCTGTGCCATCGACTGCAGCTCCAAGTCCGGCAGTAGCGTCCGCGACAATACCGGCAGCAGCTTCAACTACAGCATCAGCAGCCCCTGCTCCGGTCGCTGCCAGCTTTAATGGCAAGGCCGATATCGAATGCGACACGCTGGTGCTGGGAGCAGGCCCCGGTGGTTACACCGCCGCTTTCCGTGCAGCCGATCTGGGCCAGAAAGTCGTACTGGTCGAACGTTACGCGTCGCTCGGTGGTGTTTGCCTCAATGTCGGCTGCATTCCATCAAAAGCTTTGCTCCATGCTGCGAAAGTGATTACCGAAGCCGAAGAGATGTCGCACTTCGGTGTGAGCTTGTCGCAGCCGCAGATCGATCTGCCCAAACTGCGCGGTTGGAAAGAAAGCATCATTAAAAAACTGACCGGTGGTTTATCCGGTCTGGCCAAAGCACGCAAGGTTCAGGTCTTGACCGGCAAGGGTACTTTTGCTTCTTCCAATACCCTGGTCGTAGAGACTGCCGAAGGCAGCAAGACCATCGCCTTCAAAAACGCCATCATTGCTGCTGGCTCATCGGTCGTAAAGATTCCGGGCTTTCCGTATGATGATCCGCGTTTAATTGATTCCACCGGTGCGCTCGAATTACGTCAGATACCCAAACGCATGCTTGTCATTGGCGGCGGCATCATTGGTCTGGAAATGGCGTGCGTGTATGACGCGCTGGGTGCCAAAGTCAGCGTGGTCGAATTTGCTGATGGCCTGATCCCTGCTGCCGACCGCGACATCGTCAAGCCACTACAAAAACGCATCGAGAAACGCTACGAAGCGATTATGCTTAAGACCAAAGTCACGAAGCTTGAAGCACGTGCCAACGGCCTGCTCGCCACCTTTGAAGGCGAAGCCGCACCGAAAGAACCGCAGTTGTATGACATGGTGCTAATGGCAGTCGGCCGCCGTCCGAATGGCAAAGACATCGCTGCAGAAAAAGCCGGTGTCATCGTCACCGAGCGTGGCTTCATTCCGGCAGACAAACAGCAGCGCACCAACGTACCTCACATCTTCGCCATCGGCGATATCTGCGGCGACCCTATGCTGGCCCATAAAGCCACCAATGAAGCCAAAGTCGCAGCAGAGGTCATTGCAGGCCACAAGGTCGCGTTTGATGCGATGACCATTCCCTCCGTTGCCTACACCGATCCTGAGATCGCGTGGATGGGTGTCACCGAAACCGAAGCCAAAGCCAAAGGTATCCCGTTCGAAAAAGCCAGCTTCCCGTGGGCTGCATCTGGCCGTGCGCTGGCAATGGGTCGTGAAGACGGTCTGACCAAGCTGTTGTGGGACCCGACCACCAAACGCATCATTGGCGCTGGTATTGTCGGTGTGAATGCTGGTGAGCTGCTGGCTGAGACCGTACTGGCGATGGAAATGGGAGCGGATTTGGAAGATCTGGCGCTGACCATTCATGCGCACCCGACCTTGTCCGAGACGCCGATGTTTGCGGCGGAGATGGGGCTGGGCAGTATTACGGATTTGTATATTCCACCGAAAAAATAAAAACTTTTTGAATAACTTATGGCCCGCAGCTGCGGGCCATTTTTATTTGTATTACGCGTGTACTGATAGTTGTTGCATTGTGAACCTTCAGTGTCGAACCGGTACTAGTTGAGAAAGGGTAGAAGAATAAGTGTCAATTTTTCTTCCGGAGTACATAAACTCACATCAAAAAATCAAAGGCATTTATGAAAGCAAATTCGCCTATTTCTCTGAGTCCCTCAGAATTGCAACGTACGATTGAACTCCTGAAGAACAAAGATACCGTTAAATTGAAAGGTTTAATAACCAATATTGACGGCAATGAGAAAGTCGTATTTTTGAAGCCAGGGGGGTCTTTTTCCAGAGTTCTAGGCTTTTTATCATCCAAAAGCCAAAGAGAAAAAAATGCTACTGATGCATGTAATAAAATTAATAAAATTTTTTCTAATGTTGCTGACAAAAAATTAATCGATTCAGTAACGCAAAATATTCGTGAACAAATTACCAGGACCGGTTGCCTGACGGGAGATTTTCTATCGAGAAATCTCGATGCGCTGAGAAATCAACAAACTCTTGTGCGACAAGACGAAACCATATCTTGAGAAGTTGTAAATAAACGCGCCCTTATTTATATGGGATGACAATTCTGTCGGTGTCCTCACTGATTCGGAAAACGCCTGGACGGGCTTAGCAGGAACTGCAGTCAAAATCAAAGACATCCCGCCCAAGAAAGCCAGCTTTCCTAGGCTGCATTACGGATTTGTACACGCTAAAAACTAAGGGTGTTGCTTCTTTTCCGAAAACGGTCTGTCATTGTGCAGGCCGTTTTGCTTTCCGTGCGTACTAGTTTCTGTTGTTACAGGAACCCTATGCGTTATGCAGGTTCCTGAAGATTTATCTTACCCATAAATATTTTTTAGAACAGTCTATCTACGGAGGGGATATGAATTTAACGAAAGTGGCAACGCTTACTGAGGGGATGAGCCTCGGAGATATTCAGCGTGAAATGAGTAAGTTAGGCGATTTTCGTTCACCGCCTTCGCAGTACCACACCATGGAAAATGGGGTGGAAGTTGTGTACGTAAAAAAATCTGGCCCTCAAGATCGCTTGAGGCGTCTAGTCATGTCAGACGACATGAAGGCAGACGAGGCAAGGCCGCTTGCCAATCTTATTTTGAATGCGTGTAAAAAAATTGGTGTCGATTCTTCAGATAGAGATTATCAAAATATCCGCGAAGCGCTCATTAATGGAAATGGAGATTTTCCAGGAAAGATTGGCGACTTGGCCACGCAAGAAGCGATATTTCAGCATGTTAGAAAACATGGATTTTAAGAAAATTTAAAAATAAAAAATTGCTGGATTGAAATTTAAAAATATTTTTTGATGGTGAGATTTATGGAAGTAAAAATATATAAAAACACATCAAGCGAAGGTATTAGAAATGCGCTCAGTGGATTTGGTCGCTTTTCGAGTATCGAGATTGATGAAGAAAAAACTGCTGAAAATAAAGAAAGCGTTTTAATTTTTCGAGAGATTGGATTTTTTGAAGGTTTGCATCGACTTATTTTTGAAAGCAAAGATAGCCTAGAAATAAAGCGAAAAAATAGTCGAGATTATTTATACAATTTTTCACAAGAACGACCAGAAATAAAAAAATTGCTTGGCAGTTCAATATTAGAAAAAGAATACTGGACGGTCGGAGAATTCCGAGAAAAATTAAAAATTAAAACTGATTTCGTTCGAGGTGAAAAAAATAATGATCCGGTTGACATTCCTTTGGTTTCAAATAGTAAAGTTGGTGTAATAGACGCGAGAATTTCTAAAATAAAATCTGATAGTGTTGTAAGCTGGCAAATAGCAGATGTTGATATATCCAAAGTTACTGGTACTAATGATGTTAAAGCAGAAAACGGGGATTTAAAAAAAATCATTTCGGTGATGCATAAAAATCACCCTAATGCTGATCAACTTCGTTCTGCTTATAAATCTGCCTTATCGGGTGCCGTCGGCCAAGTAGCTATCAGTCCCATTGTTGATTTGCCCGTCGATCAGATTCAAAGCAGGCAGCCAGAGTATGCAATGGGTAAGCGCACCTACGACGTGTGTTCTGATGAAAGCATCCGGATTCTTCTGGAGGAAATTGATCGGGCTGTCCTAACTAATAAAAATATTAAATCCGTGACAATTGCGAGGAGTGGTGCCCCCGATGATAGATTTCTTTCCCGGGTTGTGGGGCAGCGTGTAGTTTTAGATGAAGAGAAAGGACGGGCTGTTGAAAATCAGAGTAAAAATTTGACACAGATGCCTGATAGTCTGAGACTCATCAAGGACGAGATAGAGGCGCTTCAAATGAAAGCTCCTGAACTTCAGGCTGTTGAATTGTTGGAAACCAAAATTCAAGGCGTTAGCCTTTGTTCAGCTCCGCCGGAGATGCTGGCTGCAGATGTGGCTTTTTTGGATTTTTTGTCGATTGAGCGGGGTGCGGCGTCACTGAAAAAATCAGGAATGGGACAATTACAGCGGGTCTGGAATCTTTGGCACGATCCGCGTTCTGTTACCAGCGCAGAGGTTGGTACGATTCTGGACAATACAAGAAGGCAATGGAATATTGATGCCTTCGAGCTTCCTGCCTGCGAATTGCCCGCGAATCAGGTCTTTGCCCTGCAACCTGTTGGAAGTAAAAATAATACGTATGATAAAGAGAAAGATTTTTTCATGAATCATTTGAAAAATCTTGAGGGGCGGGTTGTCATCGAGGTGCGCGCGCAGAGTGCTTTGAGAGCTGGATTGCTCGAGGCTTTGGAGGAGTTGAGCAAGCGTCCTGAGGGGGTGGGATTCGAGTGCGTACTTGCATGCGCCGACAATCTGGGTACCAGATTTTTCCCCAATGACCTTCTCGCCTAGGATAGTACGATGTCAAAGCTGGATTCCAATGCTTATGCAGCGAATCGGAAAGGCGCTGGTTAGCAGTCTGCGTATTTGAAAAAATCACAGGTGTTTCAGACAATATCAGTTTGACGCGGTCGCTATGACATCGCTGAGCATCTCCAGCATCAAATCAATCTCTTCCATACTGATATTTAACGCCGGCATAAAGCGCAGCAAATCAGGCCGCGGTGAATTCAGCAGCAGCCCGGTGGGATTCATATCACGCGCAATCTCGACAATCTTGCCGCCGATCGGCGAGCCCAGTTTCAGCGCGCGCAGCAGCCCTTCGCCGCGCTCTCCCTCAAGACCATGTTTCTCGCTCAGTTTGAGCAAGCCTTCGCGTAGATACGCGCCCTTATCCAGCACCGATTGCAGGAAACCTGGTTTCAGCAATTCTTCCAGCACCGCGACACCGACCGCTGTCATCAGCGGATTGCCGTTATAGGTACCACCCTGATCTCCGGGCTCGAACACGGCGCAGGCTTCGGTGCACAAGAGCGCAGCCAAGGGCACGCCACCGCCGATACCTTTACCCAGCGTCATGATGTCGGGTTCGATGTCAGAGAGCTGATACGCAAATAACTTACCGGTACGGCCCATGCCGGCCTGTACTTCATCAACGATAAGCAAAATGCCGTGCTTGCGTGTGAGCGCACGCAGACCCTGCATGAATTCGCGTGTCGCTGGAATGACGCCGCCCTCACCCTGCACAGGTTCCAACATCACGGCTACGGTTTTGTCGGTGATCAGTGTTTCGACACTGGCCAGATCATTGAGCTCTGCTTTTGGAAAGCCCGGCACTTGCGGTGCGAACATCGTGTCCCAGCCTGCCTTGCCAGAGGCTGACATCGTCGCCAGCGTGCGGCCATGAAAACTGTGATTGAAGGTGATGATTTCGTAGCGGTTGTCGCCAGCCACATTTTTGTTCAGCTTGCCCCATTTACGTGCCAGCTTGATCGCACCTTCGTTGGCTTCCGCGCCGCTATTGGCGAAGAACACTTTGTCAAAGCAAGAATATTGGGTCAGTAGTGTCGCAAGATGTATCGATGGCTCGTTATAAAACGCCGGCGAGGGGTTGATGACTTTTTTTGCTTGCGTAACCAGCGCATCCTGAATGCACTGCGGCGAGTGCCCCAGGCAGTTCACTGCCCAGCCCTGCAGCCAGTCGAGATAGCGCTTGCCATGATGATCCGTCAGCCACATGCCATGACCTTCGGTGAACACCAGTGGTGGGCGATTGGTGATGTATAGCAGCGCGTTGGTGTTGTACTGATCTACGTTCAGTTCGACAGGTTTGTTCATGATTCAAGCGGTGGCCAAATCGGCTTCAGAGGTGAATGAGTCAGCGAAGAAGGCATCTTCCGGCAATCTGCACTGAGCAACAAAGTCGCGTTGTGCGGCATCGACCATCACCGGTGCGCCGCAGGCATAAACTTGATGTCCCGACAGATCAGCAAAGTCAGCCATGACGGCCTGATGCACAAAGCCGGTTCGGCCTGTCCAGGCATCTTCAGGCAGACCATCTGAAATGACTGGAATGTATTTGAAGTTTGGCAGGCTCGTTGCCCAGCTTTCGCAGAGCTCGTGCATGTAAAGATCACTCGGGCGGCGGCCACCCCAGTAGAGCGTGATCGGGCGTTCCGATTTCAGGTGCGCCCAGTGCTCTACGATGGCCTTGATTGGAGCAAACCCAGTGCCCGAGGCGAGCAGAACGATAGGCTTGTCGGAATCTTCGCGCAGGAAGAAGGTGCCCATAGGGCCTTCGAATCGCAGAATATCGCGTTCTTTCATCGCGCCGAACACATGGTCAGTGAACAAGCCGCCGGGCATATGACGGATATGCAGCGTGAGCAATTCATCCGCATGCGGCGCATTGGCCATGCTGTAGCTGCGGCGTTTGCCATCCTTGAGCATAAACTCCACGTACTGCCCCGCCTTGTATTGCATGCGATCGGTTGCAGGGAGTTGCAGCGATATGATCATCACATCGTCGGTCGCGCGCTCAAGTTTAGCCACGCGCACCGGGACTTTTTTGATCGGAAAATCACCCACGCCAAGCACCTCGCGGGCTTCGATGGCCACATCCGATTGCGGTACCGCGCAGCAGAACAGCGTGTGTCCAGTAGTTTGTTCGGCGCTCGACAACGCGCGCTCCTGATGCGGACCCAACACTACTTCGCCGGAGAGCAACTTGCCTTTGCAGCTACCGCAAGCGCCGTTCTTGCAACCATAGGGCAGCCCGATGCCGGCACGAATGGCCGCCGCCAGAATGGATTCGCCGGCGTCACAAGAGAACTGCCGGCCACTGGGAGAAACGCTAACCTGAAACGTCATACAATCTCGCAAATGAAAAATAACGGTTTGAAGATTCTGGGAAAACCACGCCTGCTAATCATTGGATGCGGTGATGTCGGCATGCGCTTATTGCCTTTGCTGCGCGCGCGCTTTCATATCTTTGCAGTGACCAGTCAACCGGCTCGCTGTGCTGAATTACGCGCTGCCGGTGCGACGCCTGTTGTCGCCAATCTGGATCAGCGCGACAGTCTGTATCGTCTCAAGGGGCTAGCCGACACCATCGTGCATCTGGCGCCGCCACCTTCAGAGGGAAAACAAGACCGCCGCACCCGCAATCTGGCCGCCATTTTACCTCGACACGGTACGGTCGTTTATATCAGCACGACCGGCGTTTACGGGGATTGCGGTGGTGCGATATTTGACGAAACGCGTGCGGTGTCGCCCGTCAACGCACGTGCCTTGCGGCGGGTCGATGCCGAACAAGTGCTCAGGCGCTGGGCCCTCCGCATGAATGGCCGGTTGTCTATCCTCCGGGTGCCAGGGATTTATGCGTCAGACCGCCTGCCGGTTGACCGATTGCGTCAGCAAACCCCGGCGCTGTCGCCGGATGACGATGTCTATACCAACCATATTCACGCTGATGATCTGGCCAGCATCATTGCATTGGCGATTTTCAGAGCAGCACCGCAACGGGTTTATCACACGGTCGATGACTCGGATCTGAAGATGGGGGCGTATTTTGATCTGGTGGCCGATCGATTCGGCCTGCCGCATCCGCCGCGCTTGCCGCGCACGCAACTGGCAGTGCAGGTATCTCCGATGCTGCTCTCGTTCATGTCCGAGTCTCGCCGACTAAAAAATGAGCGCATGAAAGCCGAGCTGGGCGTGCGCCTGCGCTGGCCGACCGTCAGTGATCTTCTGGCGAGCCTGCCTGTACCGCCGACTTGATGCCATTCACCCAAGAGCGTGCGGGCAGGCGGGTGATATCTCGGATGACAGCAGCACGCTCATAGAGATCCGCAAAATCCAGCGCAGGCAGATTTTTAAAACCGATCGCCACCACATTCCCTTCATGGACTTCGGGCAGTGAGATCACCGCATCGAATGCGGGCAACATGGCCTGTATATTTTTACGATAGCTGGGATGGTCGCCAAATAAGTTGACCGTGACAATGCCATGACGACTCAGGCAGGCCGCACAGGCGCGATAAAAAGCTGGTGAATCCAGTACTGGCCCGCGTGCGGTGGCGTCATACAAATCGATCTGAAGCACATCAATACGGCCATGATTGGCGCGATCATTGACGAATTCATCCGCATCCATCGCCAGCACTGACAGCCTGTCATCTTCAGGTGGCAGCTTGAACATCGACTGGCAGACATCAATCACGGAGGGGTTGAGTTCTACCGCAGTTACGCGTGAAGACAGGTAATTGCGATAACAAAATTTGGTCAGTGCGGCCGTGCCCAGCCCCAGCTGCACAATATGCGCAGGCTGATCGATGAACAGCATCCACGCCATCATTTGCTGCGCGTACTCAAGCTCTATCCAGTCAGGCTTACGCAGTCGCATCGCGCCCTGAATCCACTCGGTACCAAAATGCAGATAGCGCACGCCATCGCTTTCTGAGAGTGTGACTGGTGCGAACTTGGGTCGGCGGCCGCTGCGGGTAGTGGCCTGTGAGGTCGTAGGTTTTGATGGATTACGGGGCATGAGCACAAAGTTAAGTTAATCAGTTTAGGCACGCCACTGTACTGGTTTTTGCTCAAAGGACCGCTGAGCATCAGTCCGTATTGCTGGCGCAAGGCCGCTCAGCAAGGGCAAGCTGGCAGAAGACATCAGCCCATTGTAAGGATGTCGCGCCACCCGCGCACGGTAGAATCGCCATCATTAACAAGAACAAGAGGAGACAGATCATGAACCAACCCATCATGCTGGTGACTGGCGGTAGCCGGGGTATCGGCGCTGCGACAGCGATCATCGGTGCCGCACGCGGTTATCGCATTGCCCTGACTTATCAGAGACAGTCTGCCGCCGCCGATGCGGTGGTGCAAACCATACGCGATGCTGGCGGTACAGTGATGGCGATGCAGGCCGACGTCGGTGCCGAGGCCGATGTCCTGCAGGTCTTCAAGACCATTGATGAGCAGTGGGGCAAGCTGGACGTCCTGGTCAACAACGCCGGCATGCTAGAAAAACAAATGCGGCTGGATCAGATGGATGTAGCGCGCTGGCAGCGCGTGCTGAATGCGAATGTCATCGGCAGTTTTTTATGTGCACGTGAAGCAGTGCTGCGCATGTCGACCCGTCATGGTGGCAAGGGCGGCAGCATCGTGAATCTGTCTTCAGCGGCGGCTCGATTGGGCTCACCGAACGAATTCATCGACTATGCCGCCTCCAAAGGCGCGGTGGATACCATGACCTTTGGTCTCGCCAAAGAAGTCGCTGCTGAAGGCATCCGCGTCAATGCAGTACGGCCTGGTCTGATTTACACCGACATTCACACCAGTGCCGGCGAGCCTGGTCGCGTCGATCGTGCGAAGGATGCAGTGCCAATGAAACGTGGGGGTACGGCGGAAGAAGTGGCTGAAGCCGTTTTATGGTTGGCGTCAGAACATTCGTCTTATGTGACGGGGACGCTAATCGATGTGACGGGTGGGCGCTAATTTTAATGGCTAGACCGATGATATTTTTTCACGGGCAAGCGCGTGGTATGTGACCGGTGCGCACGGCTCCCGAAAATCTGATCAAAGCTTGTCCAGCCCCGCCCGCTTCTGTATTTCAGCCAGCGCTTCGCGGCGCTCGCTGTAGCGATCCACCAAGTAGTCCGATACATCTCGGGTCATGAGCGTGAATTTCATCAGCTCTTCCATCACATCGACCAGACGATCGTAGTAGCTGGAGGGTTTCATGCGGCCGGCCTCATCAAATTCCTTGTAAGCCATCGCGACCGATGACTGATTTGGAATCGTGATCATGCGCATCCAGCGGCCCAGTACGCGCATCTGGTTGACCGCATTGAAGGACTGCGATCCGCCGCAGACCTGCATCACTGCTAGTGTCTTGCCTTGTGTGGGTCGGATCGCACCCAAGGCCAGTGGTATCCAGTCGATCTGCGATTTCATGATGCCGGTCATTGCGCCATGGCGTTCGGGTGATGACCAGACCATGCCCTCGGCCCAGGTACAGAGCTCACGCAGCTCGGCGACTTTCGGATGCGACTCAGGTGCGTCATCCGGCAGTGGCAATCCTGAAGGATTGAATATACGAGTTTCCGCACCCATAGTCTGCAACAGTCGTGCCGCTTCTTCGGCCATCAGTCGGCTGAAAGAGCGCTCGCGCAGTGAGCCATACAGCAGCAGAATGCGCGGCGCGTGGGTGGATCGCTGTGCCGGAAACAATTTTGTCGTATCCGGAATTTGGAAACATTCGTTATCCAGTTGGGGCAGGTCGTTATTCATCAAACCATTTTTTATTTTAGTGACATGCTCAGCAGCATATCGTTGAGTTTTTTTACAAACCCGGCCGGGTCTACCAATTGTCCGCCCTCTGCCAGCATCGCCTGATCAAACAGGATACTGCTCCAGTCGTCGAACTTGGTTTCCTCGTACTTGAGTCGCTGCACCAGCGGATGGTGGGGATTGATCTCCAACACAGGCTTGGTGTCTGGCGCGCTCTGGCCGGACGCTTTCAGCATGCGCAAGAGATTACCAGAGAGTTCATGTTCGTCCGCCACAAGGCAGGCGGGTGAGTCAGTCAGACGGAAGGTCACGCGCACATCTTTGGCTTTGTCGGCGAGTGAGGTTTTCATTTTGCCGATGAGCTCTTTGAAATCCGTTTCTGTTTCTTCTTTCTGCTTTTTCTCGGCCTCGTCTTCGAGCTTGCCGAGATCGAGATCGCCCTTGGCCACCGACACCAGGGTCTTGCCATCGAATTCGGTCAGGAAGGACAGCATCCATTCATCGACGCGATCGGTCAGCAGCAGCACTTCCACACCTTTTTTGCGGAAGATCTCCAGATGTGGGCTGTTTTTCGCGGCAGTCCAGCTGTCGGCGGTAACGTAGTAAATTTTGTCCTGACCGTCCTTCATTCGCGCCACGTAGTCGGCGAACGACACGTTCTGGATGTCGGTGTCGTTGTGGGTGCTGGCAAAGCGCAGCAGTTTGGCGATGCGGTCCTTGTTGGACGCATCTTCGCCGGTGCCTTCTTTCAGTACCTGACCAAACTCTTTCCAGAAGCTCGCGTACTTGTCTTTCTTCTCCTGCTCGTCAGCATTGGCGAGTTCTTCCAGCATGCCGAGTACACGTTTGGTGGAGCCTTCGCGAATGACTTTGACATCGCGCGACTCTTGCAGGATTTCGCGCGAGACATTCAGAGGCAGATCATTGGAGTCGATCACGCCTTTCACAAAACGTAGATACACCGGCATCAGCTGCTCGGCGTCATCCATGATAAATACGCGCTTTACATATAGCTTGATACCGCCGCGCTTGTTGCGATCCCACAGATCGAAGGGTGCATGGGTGGGGATGTAGAGCAGCTGCGTATATTCGCTGCGGCCTTCAACGCGGTTGTGTGTCCAGGTGAGTGGCGCCTGATAATCATGCGAGACATGTTTATAGAACTCGGTGTACTGCTCGTCGGTGATATCAGATTTGCTGCGCGCCCAGAGTGCGCTGGCCTGATTGACAGTCTCGAGCTCGTCGCGGACGACCATTTCTTTTTTCTCTTCGTCCCATTCTTCTTTTTGCATGCGAATGGGGAGTGCGATGTGGTCAGAATATTTACGGATCACTGAACGCAGCTGCCAGGCTGACAGGAATTCATCTTCGCCTTCACGCAGATGCAGGGTGATGCGTGTGCCACGCTTTTCTTGAGTGATCGTTTCTACAGTAAAGTCGCCTTCACCTGCAGACTCCCAGCGTACGCCTTGATCGGTGGGCAGGCCGGCACGGCGCGATTCGACCGTGATCTTGTTGGCTATGATGAAGCCGGAGTAAAAGCCAACGCCGAACTGACCAATCAATGCGGCGTCTTTTTGCTGATCACCAGAAAGCTTGGAGAAAAATTCCTTGGTGCCGGATTTGGCAATCGTGCCCAGATGATCGATCGCTTCCTGCTGTGACAGACCTATGCCGTTGTCGGTAATCGTGATCGTGCGCGCGGCTTTATCAAAGGCGACATCAATGCACAGCTCGCTATCATTTTCGAACAGGGCGGCATTGTTGATTGCCTCGAAGCGCAGCTTGTCGGCGGCATCGGAGGCGTTCGAGATCAGCTCGCGCAGGAAAATTTCCTTGTTTGAATACAGCGAATGAATCATCAGCTGCAGCAGCTGTTTGACTTCGGCTTGAAAGCCCAGAATTTGCTTGTCGGGTGCGCCCATGGTGTCCTCTGTTAACAAAATTGGCAGAAAAATACGCAAGTGGGAGGCATTTTGGGGCGGGAGACGTAATTTCAAGCCTGTCGCGAATTTGCCATCCTCTTTTTTTGCGGTTGATCGGGCCGGAAGCTGACCCTACAATCCCGGCGACTGCCCGCTCTTTGCTCCAGTCTTTCATTGACCTAAATGCCAAGGAATTCCATGACCATCGCCTCCCGTCTTACTGCCCTCGGTATCACCCTCCCGCCCGTTGCTGCGCCGGCCGCCGCCTATGTGATGTACGTCCGCACGGGCAATACCTTGTTCATCTCGGGTCATATTGCCAAAAAAGACGGCAAGCCCTGGGTCGGTCAGCTCGGGCGCGACATGAGTACTGAGCAGGGCAAAGAAGCCGCTCGTGCCGTGGCCGTGGATCTGATGGCAACGCTTAATGCGGCATGCGACGGTGATTTGTCGCGGGTGACGCGCATCGTCAAGCTGGTCAGTCTGGTGAATTCAACGGCGGATTTCACTGAACATCATCTGGTGACCAATGGTGCATCGGAATTGCTGGGCGAAGTATTCGGGGACGCAGGCAAGCATGCCCGTTCGGCGTTTGGTGTTGCGCAGCTCCCCTTGGGTGCCTGTGTAGAGATTGAAATGGTGGCCGAAATCGTTTGATTGCTGGGCCCGATTGCAATCGTCAGCGCTGAATGGGACCTCACGCCAGAAAGCGCTGCCTGAATTCGGTGCGTACGGCATGCACGGTCGCCTGTTCTTGTTGCAGGGTCGTAGTCACATGCTGATCCGAGGCGGGTAGGGTTCGCTGGTAAATACGACTGCAGAGGGTATAGGCTGTTTCGCCCGGCCAGGCCTCACCAAGCAAGGCTTGCGGCAGCTGCGGATCATGCAGCTGCACGCGCCGGTACGCATGAATTAAGAGCGTGCGCACGACAAAGGCCTGTTCGGTATCGATCTCTGCGGCCTGATCTTGCAAGTCCAGCAATGCCTCGAATCGCCGGATGAAATGCCCGTAGGATTTGCTGATTTCCTTCAGTGGCCAGAGTTGATGGGCGAGCGTGGTGAGCGGCAGGGCGCCCACTACAGTTTGGTCGGCCGCCGACAGCAAGAGCACTTTGTTTCGAGTATCGGTGCGGCTCAACATTTCAGTTAGTGCTTCGGCTTTGTCGCCGGGGTATGCAAACAGACCTGTACCGAGCCCTGCAAAACCTTCCCACAGCAACTCTTTTTTCAGTGCGTTTTTTTGCGTGGCACTGAGCTGATCCGACAGCATCATCAGTAAAGTCCACTGACCATCCCAATCCCGTGAAGGCGATGCATAGACCCGCTGATGCGCGCGCAGAAATCGTTGTTCGCCTTGCGCGCTAAGCCGGTATTGGCTGCGGCGACCGCTGCGACTTGCTTCCAGCCAGCCTTCCTCGACCAGCCGGAATACGCTGGTGCGTACTGCGCGCTCGCTAATGCCGAATGGCGCCAGCAGCGAGATCAGGCTGCCCAGCCACACCGCACCACCGCGTGGGGCGAGCGCATCGCCAAACACGGTCATCACCAAGGACTTGGCACGGGGCGGATCCTGTCGTAGCTGGCGGGCAATCCAGGGTCGGCTGAGCGGGGCGGTCATGAGGGGTGATTTCAAATCATTAAATGATACGGATTTTTGAGATTATGCAGAATTCGCGTATCATAATCTACATCGTAACCCCCGAGACGAGGAGACCGCCTCATGTATGCACAAATGGTCGATACCGGTGCCGCCCGACTGCGCGCGGCCGGCGAGCTGAGCGAGCAAGAACTTGCCTTTCAGGCGCGGATTGATGCCGGCGTCAAGATTGAGCCCAAGGACTGGATGACCGAGGGTTATCGCAAGACCTTGATTCGTCAGATCTCTCAGCATGCGCATTCCGAAATCGTGGGTCAGCTGCCCGAGGGGAATTGGGTAACCCGCGCGCCTACGCTCAAGCGCAAAACTATTTTGCTGGCAAAAATTCAGGATGAGGCCGGTCATGGCCTGTATCTATACAGCGCGGCTGAAACGCTCGGTATATCCCGCGATCAGATGACGACCGATCTTTTGTCAGGCAAAGCCAAGTACTCCAGTATTTTCAATTACCCCACGCTCACCTGGGCTGATGTCGGCATGATCGGCTGGCTGGTCGATGGTGCGGCGATCATCAATCAGATACCTTTGTGCCGCTGCTCGTATGGTCCGTATGCACGCGCGATGATTCGCGTTTGCAAAGAAGAAGCCTTTCATGCTCGTCAGGGCTATGACTTGTTGATGTCTCTGTGCAAAGGTACGGCAGAGCAAAAAGAAATGGCGCAGGATGCACTGAATCGCTGGTGGTGGCCTGCGCTGATGATGTTTGGTCCGCCTGATCAGGAATCGGTGAATAGCGCTCAGTCATCGCAATGGAAGATCAAGCTGTTTTCCAATGACGAGCTGCGTCAGCGCATGGTGGATCAGTGCGTGCCACAGGCAGAGTATCTGGGGCTGACTATTCCCGATCCTGATCTGAAATGGAATGCCGAGCGCGGCCATTATGATTTTGGTGCGATTGACTGGTCGGAGTTTTACGAAGTCTTGAAAGGTAACGGCCCATGCAATCGCGAGCGTCTGGCAGCCCGCAACAAGGCCTGGGATGATGGTGCGTGGTTCCGCGAAGGTCTGCAGGCGCATGCGGACAAGCACGCGCAGCATCGCCCACCCAAGGCAGCCTGAGGAGTCATCCGTGAGTAAAGAATGGCCGTTGTGGGAAATTTTCATACGCAGTCAGCATGGGCTGTCGCACAAGCATGTCGGTAGTCTGCATGCGCCTGATGCGGAAATGGCGATTAATAACGCGCGTGATGTCTACACACGACGCAATGAGGGTGTCTCGATCTGGGTAGTGCCATCGGAAGATATCGTCGCCAGCACACCCAGTGAGCGTGGCGAGCTGTTTGAGCCCTCCAATAGCAAGGTGTATCGACATCCGACTTTCTTTGTCATCCCCGACGAAGTCGGCAAGCTCTGAGCGATCAATGCATGGATAGCGAAAAATTCAATTGGCTGCTGCGCAATGGTGATAATGCGCTGGTGCTCTCGCAGCGACTCTCCGAGTGGTGTGGCAAGGGGCCGGCGCTTGAAGAGGATATGGCGCTCACGAACACCGCGCTTGATCTACTGGGGCAGGCGACCTTGTGGTTGTCTTACGCGGGTGAAGTCGAAGGCGCATCGCGCGATGAAGATCAATTGGCCTTTCTGCGCGATGTACCGCAATTTCGTAATGTGCTGCTGGTCGAGCAGCCTAATCATGACTATGCCGACACCCTGATGCGGCAGTTTTATTTCGATGTCTGGCATTACGAATGGCTGCAAGCACTGAAAGCATCGAGCGACGAGCGTGTAGCATCGATTGCAGAAAAATCAGTCAATGAGGTGAGGTATCACCTGCGCCGTAGTACGGACCTACTGGTGCGCTTGGGTGATGGCTCACCTGAAAGCCATCGCCGCATGCAATTGGCTGCCGACCAGTGGTGGCCGTATACCGGTGAATTTTTTTCATGCGATGCCATTGATCAGGTGATGTCTGAGCGAGGCATTGCGCCCTTGCCAGAAACGCTGCATGCAAAATGGATGTCGCACCTCACGCAGAGCTTTGCTGCGGCCACACTGACCTTGCCGCCAGCCGATGCATGGATGCACAGTGGCGGCAAGCAGGGTCGTCATTCAGAACATCTGGGTTACCTGCTGGCCGAGATGCAGTTCCTCCAGCGTGCCTATCCCGGAGCGCAATGGTGAAGGCGAGTGACGATCAGTTGTGGCAATGGCTGTCGCAAGTCGCCGATCCCGAAATCCCGGTGATTTCGGTGGTAGATCTGGGTATTGTTCGTGGTTGGCAGTGGCTGGATGATGAGCGACTGGAAGTGAAGATTACACCCACCTATTCCGGTTGCCCGGCGATGCAGGCAATTGCGGATGACATACGCAGTGCACTCACGCAGCATGGTTTGAATGAGGTCACGATTGCAACGCAATTATCACCGGCATGGACGACGGACTGGATGAGCGAGTCTGGCAAGGAGAAACTGCGTGGTTATGGCATCGCACCACCAGCGCAGCGGGCGAGCGAGCAGGTCGCTGAAAACACCATCGATATCTCTGCGATGTTCAATCGTGACGCGCCTGCGATTGTGTGTCCCCAGTGCAGTTCGTCGCACACGCGGCTGATCAGCCAGTTTGGTTCCACAGCCTGCAAGGCCTTGTATCGGTGTAGTGATTGCCTGGAGCCTTTCGATTATTTCAAGCCGCACTGATGAGTCACTTTCATTCATTGTCCATAGATCGCGTTGAGCAGGATACGCGCGATGCGATCATTGTCAGTCTGCATCTGCCGGATGAGTTGCGTTCGGTGTTTGCCTATCGGCAGGGTCAGCATCTGACCTTGCGAGCGATGATTGACGGTGAAGACGTACGCCGCTCTTACTCGCTGTGTTCGGCAGTGCAGGATGAACAACTGCAAATCGCGATCAAAAAAGTCAGTGGAGGGGTTTTTTCGGGTTGGGCGCATGCGCATCTCAAAGCGGGCATGACGCTTGATGTTATGCCGCCGATGGGAAATTTTCAGGTGCCATTGCAGCCAGCGCAGTCGCGTCACTATCTGGCCTTTGCAGCCGGCAGTGGTATCACCCCGATCTACTCGATTATCAAGACCAGTTTGCTGGCCGAGCCACACAGTCGCGTGACGCTGGTGTATGGCAACCGCGCGTCATCCACCGTGATGTTGCGCGAGGCACTGGCGGATTTGAAAGACCATTTTCTTGATCGCCTGTCCATTGTCCATGTGATGAGCCGCGAAAAACAGGATATTGATCTTTTCAATGGTCGTATTGATGCCGACAAATGCCGTGCGCTGGCCGAGCATTGGATCAAGATTGACGATGTGGATGTCGCTTTCATTTGTGGTCCAGAAAGCATGACCCATCAGGTATCCGAAACTCTGCAATCGCTGGGCATGCTAAAAGACCAGATCAAGACAGAATTGTTTTCAGCGGCTACGGTTGATGCTGCTGCCACAGCGGCACGCCGTCAGGCGCGTGCCAGCGATTCATCCGCAGTCGGCGCGCATTGCGAGGTCAGTTTTATCATCGATGGCCATCACCATCAGATAACGATGCAGCGCGATAGTCAATCCCTGCTTGATGCCGGGCTTGCGCATGGCATCGATATACGTTACGCCTGCAAGGGCGGCATTTGTGCGACTTGTCGCTGCAAGGTAGTTGAGGGTAGGGTGGACATGGATGCCAATCATGCGCTCGAAGATTACGAAATCGCGCGCGGTTTTGTTTTGAGTTGTCAGGCCTTCGCTGCCAGTGATCGTCTGGTACTGGATTTTGATCAGGATAGCTGAGAGGAATATCGTGCATAACACGGACCCGCAAACACTCGCACAAGCCACCGCGCAGTATATGTATGCGCAGGATAATGCAACCCAGGGGCTGGGTATCACGCTGGTTGAGATTCATCCCGGTCATGCGCGCATGCAGATGACGGTGCGCAGCGATATGCTGAATGGCCATGGCATGTGCCACGGTGGTTTCATTTTTACGCTCGCCGACTCGGGCTTTGCGTTTGCCTGCAATAGCTATAACGTGCAAACAGTAGCAGCTGGCTGCAGCATCGAGTTTCTCGCACCTGCGTTTGAAGGTGAGGTTCTGACCGCTTCGGCCGTTGAGCAGTCAAAGAGCGGGAAGACGGGGATCTATGATGTCGTCGTGACCAATGGCGAAGGTAAAAAGATTGCGCTGATGCGTGGTAAATCGCATCAGCTCAAAGGGGAAGTGATACCGACGCAGCCAGCCTGAAAAATAACAAGCGCTGCATCAACCACCGAGGAGACACCGCATGCGTGATCGCGCGGATCTGGAGCCAATAGAAACTGCCAGTCAGGACGAATTGCAATCGCTGCAGCTGCAGCGATTGAAGTCGACTTTGCAGCATGCCTACGCCAATGTGCCGCATTATCGGCAACGATTTGATGAAAAAGGCGTACATCCCGATGACCTGACATCGCTGTCGGATCTGGCGAAATTTCCTTTTACGGGCAAAGACGATTTGCGCGCCAACTACCCTTTCGGTATGTTTGCCGTGCCGCGTGACAAAGTCGTGCGAGTGCATGCTTCTTCAGGGACTACCGGCAAGCCCACGGTGGTTGGCTACACCCAAAAAGATATTGATACCTGGGCCGGGCTGGTTGCGCGATCGATTCGTGCATCGGGTGGCCGGGCGGGCGATATTGTGCACATCGCTTACGGTTATGGCTTGTTTACCGGTGGTCTGGGTGCGCATTACGGTGCCGAGAAACTCGGCTGCACCGTGATACCGATGTCAGGGGGTCAGACGGAAAAGCAGGTGCAGCTGATCACGGATTTTCGGCCGGACATCATCATGGTCACGCCGAGCTACATGCTCAACATCATTGAAGAATTCGAGCGTCAGGGACTCGATCCGGCAGCGTCATCACTGCGTATTGGTATTTTCGGTGCAGAACCCTGGGGCGAGGGCATGCGTGCGGAGATTGAGCAGCGCGCTGGGCTTGACGCGGTGGATATCTACGGTTTGTCTGAAGTCATGGGGCCGGGTGTGGCTAACGAGTGCATCGAGACTAAAGATGGTCCTGTGATCTGGGAAGATCATTTTTATCCCGAGATCATTCATCCGATCACAGGCGAAGTCATGCCTGATGGCGAAGCCGGTGAGCTGGTATTTACGTCGCTGACCAAAGAAGCCATGCCCGTCATTCGTTATCGCACCCGCGACCTGACGCGTTTGCTGCCGCCAACAGCGCGCGCCATGCGTCGCATGGACAAGATTGCCGGACGATCCGATGACATGATGATTATTCGGGGTGTGAATGTATTCCCGTCGCAGATCGAAGAACTGCTCTTTCAGCAAGTTGCGCTCGCCCCGCACTATCAGATCATATTGACACGTGACCTCCATCTCGATCAGTTGGAAGTACTGGTTGAAACCCGCGAGGATGTTCGCCATGGTGACGGTGTGCGCGGCGGCGCGCAGCTGGAGCAGATGATCAAATCCTATATTGGTATCTCCTGCAAGGTCACCGTGTTGCCGCCCAATGGCGTAGAACGCACGCAGGTGGGCAAGGCCAGACGAGTTATCGACAAGCGCTTGCAGGCAGGATAAGACGTCGTTATCGAGGATGTGCCGTTTTCATTCGGCCATGATGCGCGCACCCTCACTCACTTGCCTGCTGGGGAATCTGATGACCTCTTCGCCCTCGCGCACACCGTTGATAATCTGAACGTCATCGCGATTACGCTGACCGATGGTGACGGTTCTTTCTTTTGCTCGTTTATTTTCTGCGACAAAGACGTGCCATTCATTACCTACCCGAAAAACACTGCTCCCCGGGAGTTTCAGTACTGCGTCCTGTTGCCAAAGCAGGATCCTTGCCTGAATGCGATAGCCATCACCCAGCGGCCAGCGTGAACCCACCGGATCGGCAATGACATTCACACGCTGTTCTTCTATGCCCAGGGCCGATATTTTGGTAAACGCGACCGGCTCAACCAGCCTGACGCTAGCCTCCAATGATGTATCGCCACCCCAGTCTTTGAGCAGCATGCGCATACCTGGTTGGATTTTGATCGCATCGACCGATAGCACATCAACGACAGCTTCCATTTGCATTGGATCGCCAATCGTTATCAGGGGTGTGCCAGCGGCAATCGTGCGCTCACTTTGCTGGGTGACCGACAGGACGCGACCGGAAGCGGGGGCAAGGACGGGTGTTTTTCGTTCTGCTGCGCGGGCAAACGTATTTACGGCAGCGCGGGCTTCGGTCACCGCTGCTTGTGCTACTTGGGTGCGAGCCTGTGCGCTACTGACGGCAGCGCGTGCAGAACTTTCACGCACAATCAATTGTTCCAGCGCTTGCGCTGAGATGAAACGATCCTGAACCAGTGCCTTCTGTCGTTCAAGCTCATGCTTTGCCAAGTTATGAAGTATCTCGGCTTCGCGTTGTTGCAGTGTCGCTTCCGACCATCGGGCCTGCGCCGCCTGCAAGCGGGCCAGTGTTTGGTCTCTCGACTGCAGATCAATGGAGAGTGGCAAGAGCCATGCAATGACGTCGCCTCGCGTGACTGTATCACCAGTTCGCAGCATGATTCGCTCTATCGTTGCCGCGATCGGACTGGCAACGACATACGCATCGCGTACGCGGACGATACCTTCATTATCAATACTGACACTCAATCTTCCTTTTTCTGCGCGTACCAACTGCAGACGCAGTGGTGATGGCGTGAGTAGCCAAGTGATCAGCATGATGATAGACAGCAGAGTCATCGCAATCAGCAAGATTTTTTTTTGACTAAAAAATTTGAAATCATTCACATTTTTTCAGGACTGAAATTAAATCCAGTTGCTGCAATCGCCGCCCTATCGAGACTGATGAGGCGATGGCTGACATCATGACGACAATCGCGGCGGACAAAAATGTGCGACCGCTGACGACCAAAGGTATGCGGAACAGTTCTTGTGACAGTAGTGTGGCAATTCCGGCGGCCAGACCATAGCCGATCAGACAACCTAACGGAATCGCGATAGCGGTCAGTAGCCATTGCTCGGTGAGCAGCAGCACCATGACTTCGGTACGGGTGAAGCCAAGAATACGCAGACTGGCGAGTTCGGTCGCATGTTCGGATAGCGCGATGCGAGCCGAGTTGTAGATAATGCCGGCAGCAATGACACAGGCGAAGCTGACAAGCACAATATTATTGATACGAATATTTTCCCCAACGGTCGCCAGAAAACTCTGCAAGGTCGCTTCGCGCAGACTGGTGCTTGACAGCGCCGGCAAGGCATTGATCGTTCGGTAAAACGCTTCCGCTTTCGTCATATCCAGTGCCAGCCAGGCCCCATTCGCGGTGGGTGTTTTTTGCAGCAGCCGTGACAAGGCCTGCTGATCCATGTACGCAAATGCACCGATGGGCTCGTCAAGAATTAAGCCCACGGGTACGTCTATCTTTTGACGTCCTCCCGTCAGAAAATGGATCTCTACCCTGTCACCGATCTGGATTTGAAGAAGATCAGCAAGCATGCGTGAACACACCAACCCTTCAGTGGGAAGTTCTATCGAGCGCTCATGGGCATCCACCGTCAGTCGCAATTGTCGCTGACGCTCGAGACCAATGATCGCTGTTCTCTTTTCACGGTGACGAACCCGTAGCGTGACTGGCATGGAGAGAAATCCCTCGGCACGCAGTACGCCAGGCAATCGGGCGAGACGGTTGATGATATCGGTAGAATGTTCCTCGCTGAATGTCACACTGATCTCGTCCCGCTGCAGCACCCGGTACTGAAAGCGGATCACTTCATTGAGTGCATCAAAAGAAAAAAGTCCGGTGATCACCAGTGCTGCCGACATCGACAGACCCAGAATCGTGAGCGATGTTTTGAGTGGTGTACGCAACAGGCTACGCAACACCATGCGCAAGGCCAGCGGCAAGTGCTGCCACAGAGATAATCTTTCCAGACTGTTTCGTTGATAGCGTAACGGAGATTCCGGTCGCATGGCCTCGGCAGGTGTCATGCTTAAAACTCGGTATACGGCAAGCCCGGAGCCGAGCAGGGCCGACAACAGGCTCAGCATCAGTGCTGTCAGCAGCAGTGATGCTGAGAGTGAAAACGAGAGCGTCGGAAAATGAAAAAAGCGTGCATACAACTGCGCCAGCGCCTTGCCCAGCCAGCTGCCCAGTGCAATACCGGCGATGCTGCCGGCAGCCACCGTGAATAGCGCAAACTGCATGTAGTGGCTGGCGATCGCCGCATTGCTGTAACCAAAACTCTTGAGCAAGCCGATCTGCATGCGTTGCAGCGCACTGAGCCGCAACAAGACGTTATGAACCAGAAAGGCAGCAACACTCAAAAAAATTGCCGGAATGACCGTGGCGCTCACTTTGGTCTGCGCCAGCTCATTGCTGATGAACTGATGCGAGAGCTGGTCCTCACGACCAATAGCGCCCAAGCCACCAAAAGGCTCGAGCAAGCCATCGAGCCGGTGAATGACTTCCGCTTCGCTGGCGCCGGGTGAGAGTGCCAGAACAAGATCATTACAACCCTCGCGCATATCCAGCAAGTTGCTCAGCGCTTCCTGATCCATCCACAACACACCAAAACGACGATAGTCTGGAAAGCCCGAGCCGCGCATTTCGTTGATGTATTCCGGCGAAATGGCGATACCTGTTACGGTCAGAATTTCACGCCGGCCATTGATCACGGCTTTTAAGACAGCACCTGCTTGTAATGTGTTGGCGCGGGCAAAGGCTTCGCTGATGAGAATCTCATTGCGGTCACCCAGATCGGGAAGCCGACCTGCGCGCAGATAGACCCGATTGAGATCATTCTGGTTTTCCGGTTTCAGCGATACGATTCGTCCTGTGGCAGGCTCGTTGAGTCCTGGTACGTCCAGCGGCGCATCGAACACGACTCTGGCCTCCACGTCCGCCACACCTTCTATCTCACGTATGGCGCCGGTAATACCCAAAGGCGCACGGCGCACGCTAGCGAAGATATCGGCGAAACGATACTGCTGATAGTAAGTGTGCTGTGCCACTCGCAGTGCTTCATATGCACCGCGCATCGTGACAAGGCTTGCGATGCCGCACATCGCTACGACAGCGATGCCGAATGCCTGCGCGCGCAAACGCCACAGATCGCGCAAAAGCTTCAGTTGCAGTGCGCTCAGGTGGCTCACCACGCAAGTGCAGATGCGGGCAAACGGGTTGCATTGCGCGTGATGCCGGAAATGCGACCACTACCCAGCGAGATGACACGATGTGCCATGCCGGCAATCGCCGCGTTGTGGGTAATCACCACGGTGACAGCACCGAGCTCGGCATTGGCCTGTGCGAGGACATCCAGCACCAGCCGGCCGGTTGCTACATCCAGCGCACCGGTCGGCTCATCGCAGAGCAGGATGTCGGGACGTTTGGCGATCGCGCGCGCAATCGCCACGCGCTGCTGCTCGCCGCCCGAAAGTTGAGCCGGGAAGTGAAACAGGCGGTCATCCAATCCCACTCGTCGAAGTGCCTCGCTGGCTTCCATCGGCGATGCGCTGATTTCCGTGACCAGTTCGACGTTTTCCAGAGCGCTCAGACTAGGAATGAGATTGTAGAACTGGAAGACAAAGCCAACATGCTCACGGCGAAACCGGGTCAGCTCGTCATCACTGGCGCGGGTCAATTCCCAGTCCAGGTAATGCACACTGCCTCGTGTCGGTTTATCCAGGCCGCCGAGAATGTTGAGCAAGCTGGATTTTCCACTGCCCGATGCACCCAGCACAACAAGAAATTCACCCTCATACAAATCAAGATCAACGGAGCGCAGCGCGTCGACACGGACTTCACCCATCTGATAAATCTTGTCCACGCCCCGCAACGAGAAGATGGCGCGTGGAGATGCTGTCGGCGGCATGTATTCCTTAATTGGCAATTGGCAGGGGAGCATGGATTCGAACCACGTCAGTCGGTTTGGACACCGAGCGGTCCCCGTTGGACACTCCCCTACTGCCTTGATGATGCCTGTGCGCTGGTTGCATCCGTTGAGGCATCACAGTCGCGCAGAGTTTCTGCTTGGCGGCGCTCAATTCTTCATGCATCTGCGCGCGAAATAATCGTACCGTGTGCTTGTCTTGTTGGGCCCCCGACAGCGTCACCACAGCTTGCAGTACGTGCGGTGTGCGTCGGACTGTCGGTGTCGGTACATTTTTCGAGTGACTGATAGAGACAGGCACCCGCTTGATCAAGCAGGCTTACTTCATTGTTAGGGCCATTCATGTCGAATCACGTACCGGTATCCGCCACATCACTGAATTTAGCCGGGTCAGCGGCGAAGCAGTCTCAGGCGCTGCCGCTTGGGACTGATATCGTCAGCGAGATTTACAAGCAATCGATACCGGCCTTTGTATCGATGGCACTGGACCGACTCCATGGCAGCCTGTATGCATCATCGAGATATCTGCAGTTGAGTGACCCTGAAAAGACAACGCCGAACACCTGGGTTGGGTATCGCAGTGGCGAGATTGTTGGCGTTCTGCTATTTCGTGTCGAGGGAAAGCGGGTCATCGTCCTGTGCGAGGTCGTCACGCTTGATTCATTACAGATAGATGCGTTTGCAGCCAGTGTTTTCTCAAACTTTCCTGGTATTCGTCATATCGCCTTCAATGCCGTCAGTCTCTCACTGCCACCGACTTTCTTGCCCGCGCAGTTTTATCCTTTTTCAGAGAACTATGTGCTGACGTTACCTTCGTCTACTGAGACCTATATGGCCATGCTGGGAAAATCCACCCGCCAAAGTCTGCGCGGCTACCGCAATCGTCTGCTGCGGGATTTTCCTGACTTTAGCTGGACCGCCTATGCCTGCGACGAATTGAGTGTTGAGCAGCAGTGTCAGTTGGTGTTGATACTGCAGCGCTTCAAGCGCGAGAGCATGACCGCGCGTGGAAAATCAGCGGCCATTGATGCGACCGAAACACAGCATCTTCTAATGATGGCAGCCGAATGTGGCTTGTTTGGCGTCGCAAAGATCAACGGGCGCATCTGCGCTGGGGCATTTTCATGTCGAATCGGGGATAGCTATGTGATGCTCTTGTCGGCAAGCGATCCGGCGATGAGTGTTTACCGTCTGGGTTTTCTGACCTGTCTTTGGTCAGTCAGTGACTGTATTCAGCGGGGTGGACGACAGTGCCACATGCTGTGGGGGCGTTACCAGTACAAGCATCAGTTGCTCGCTGAACCAAAAAATCTCTACCGATTGATCGTCTATCCCTCGTTCAGACAGATGGGAGTACAACCGCTTACGGTGCTACGAATGTTCTTTTACGGCCGTTACGTACGCAGCATCCAGTGGCTGCAAGATTATTTGCAAAGAGAAAAAAATCCAGGGTGGCGATGGTTTTATCGTCAGTTTCGATATGTGAAAAAAATACTGAGTACGGTAAGGAATAAATTAATACGGGCGCGTGCAAGCAATCCGGGAGCTGGCACATATTTTTCTTTGGCGACTGAGGTTTATATCAATAAAGATCTTGATGCAGCCGGTAATGCAGGAGGTAACTTCATTAGTGCATCTCGCACGAATGCGATTGGCACTGCGACCCCAAACCGCTGTCCAATGCAGACGCTCTGACGCGCTTGTGTTCGCGTCCACTTCGATGATGTAAATAATTTAAGTCTACTGAATGGATATACCCGTACAAAATATTGCTGCAAGCCTGCAGCGACTACCTGAACCTGAAGCGGGCGGGCTCGCTGATGCAATTGAGGAAAAGCCATCTGGACCGACCGCATCGGATCGATTGTTTCATGCTGTCATGGCGCGTTTTACTGGTGGCATATCGCCGGGTAGTCTTACGCTGGCATTTGCAGATTGGGCGGTGCATTTATCTCACTCTCCTGGCAAACAGCAGAAACTTCAAGAAAAGGCGATGCGCAAGACAATGCGCTTTGGACTTTATGTGATGCGGCAGTTGTCCGGCCACAAATGCGGACCTTGCATCAATCCGCTTATGCAAGACAAACGATTTCTTGCGCCGCAATGGCAGCAATGGCCGTTTTGCTTTATTTACCAAAGTTTTCTTCTGCAGCAGCAGTGGTGGCATAACGCGACGACGGGTATAGGTGGTATGTCGGAGCACCATGAAGAAGTTGTCTCCTTTGCCGCTCGGCAGTGGTTGGACATGGTTTCGCCAGTGAACTTTGTTCTGACGAATCCTGAAGTGCTTGAAGCCACGCTCGGTGAAAGTGGCAGAAATTTGCTGCGCGGTTTGGAATATCTGATCGAAGATTGGGAGCGTGCTATTGGTGGTCACCCGCCGGTAGGGACAGAAAAATTCCGTCCTGGTAAAGAGCTAGCCATTACGCCGGGGCGTGTCATTTACCGAAATCGTCTGATGGAATTGATTCAGTATGCGCCACAGACACCGCAAGTTTTTGAAAAGCCTTTGCTGATTGTGCCGGCCTGGATCATGAAGTATTACGTTCTTGATTTGTCGCCGCATAACTCATTGGTCAATTACCTAGTTGGCCGGGGGCACACGGTGTATATGATTTCTTGGTGCAATCCAGATGCGGAGGATCGTGATCTTGGCATGGACGCCTATGTGCAAATGGGTCTACTCGAGGCGCTGGAGCAAGTGCGACGACGCAGTTCGGGTCAGCAGGTTCAGACGGTGGGTTATTGTCTTGGTGGTACGCTGCTGGCAATTACGGCGGCATGGCTGGCGCAACAGCATCACAAAGATATTGCATCAATGACCTTGCTTGCTGCACAAACCGATTTTACCGAGGCAGGAGAGTTGCGACTGTTTATTGATGACAGTCAGTTGGACTATCTGGATGACCTCATGTGGAACCAGGGCTATCTGGATAACCGACAAATGGCGGGCGCTTTTCAGTTACTGCGTTCCCATGATCTGATCTGGTCGCGCATGGTCAGCCATTATTTGCTTGGGCGACGCGAGACATTGAATGATCTGATGGCGTGGAATGCTGATGCGACGCGCATGCCTTATCGCATGCATAGTGAGTATTTGCGGCGCTTATTCTTGAACAATGATTTGTTTGCCGGGCGTTACAGCATCAACGGTCGTCCACTGGCCTTATCGGATATTCGTGTGCCGGCATTTCTTGTTGCAACTGAAAAGGATCATGTGGCGCCCTGGCGTTCTGTCTATAAACTTAACTTGTCTTACAGCGCTGATCTGACTTTTCTTTTGACCTCCGGTGGTCACAATGCCGGTATCACGAGTGAGCCCGGACATCCACATCGTTTCTACCGCATGACGCTGTTTCCACAAAATGAAAACTATATTGATCCGGAGCGCTGGTATCAGCAGTCCAAATCCGAGCCGGGTTCCTGGTGGCCACGATGGGCCGAGTGGCTTGAGCGCGATCAGAAGTTGATTCCTTCAAAACCCATCCCACCGGGCGATATACCAGGATTGCCCGATGCGCCGGGATCTTATGTGTTGAAAAGCTGACCCGCATTACTGAATGCGGGTCGGCTGTCATACATTGCAATACCGCTGCTGTTGAATCGCTATTGAGCCGCTATGCTCAACGGCGACATTTCTGTACTGCCGTTGGCGCTCGTCGTCACAGGTGTCACCACGACTGTGGGCGCGGTCGTCGCAAAAGTTGTCGAGGCAGTTCTGCTTGTGGTTGTCGTTGTCGTGCGTGACGATGGGCTTGCACTCATAGTATCGGTTGCAGCAGTGATCATCATTGCGCTCGGCGTCAATGCTGGAGTCGTTATTGTTGGTACGGCAGTTGTTGTTGGCATGGTGGTCGTGGTTGTTGGTGTAATGGTTGTGCTTGGTGTAGCGCTCATGTTTGTTGGTGTAGCGATGGTATTTGTTGGTGTTGTGACTGCTGTTGGTGTGGTGCTTGCGATCGGTGTTGTCACCGTTGTTGTGGCGGGTGTCACGCCGTTCGTGGTTGTTGCACCAGAGATTGCAGGTGCCGTTGTTGTTGTGGGCGTTACAGGTGTCGTGGTGCCTTCTGTCCTGACAATCTGGCCGCGCAATTCGCCTGCGGGGAATTCGGGCGACAGTAATTCATAGTACATCCCGCCATTATTCAGTGCGGTGGCCTGGGTTGCTGTCAGGACTGTACGCAGTACCCATATACCTGAGCCCGGTAATGTTTCAGTAAAGCTGCCAACCACGGGACCTATTGCCCCTGCCGCAGCTTGACGAATACTGCTACCTGTTCCGGCCAGATCTCTCGATACCACCACGGCAGTTAGAAGTCGATTGGTCGGATGATAGGCGGCAAGGCCAGTAGCCGTGGCTGTACTTGCATTTGCCGGTACGACAAGTGAGCCCGATAACTGATTCATAAAAAAAACGACGCGATTGGCGTTTGCATAAGCTGTTACACCATTGGTCGATGCACTTGAGGGAGTGGCGCCAGTACTTGAACTACCGCTTGCAGTGGCACTGGTGTCAGTTCCGCCCGCTGATGTCACCGTGGTACTGCTCGTGGTGTTGATTGCCGAACCGCTCGGGGGTAATTGGGCAAGAATCTGCCCACGTATTTCTCCGTCAGGATAGGCTGCGGTATGAACGTTGAAGTAATAATTCCCGGCAGTGAGTTGGGTGAGTTGGTCCGTCGTGAGTGTAGCCGTCGTTGCCCACACGCCACTGCCGGCTTCATTTTCAGTCAATGAAAACACAACCGGGCCTGTGACACCGGTGGCGCCGAGCTGGATATGTGCCTGAGTTCCGTTGACATCGGCTGTCACAATCGTGGCTCGCATTTGATTTGTCGCAGGATCAACGCTGACAACGCCCGTGCCGCTGCCAATGCTGGTGACGCTGGGTACTTCTTGAGCGCCTGTCAGGGTGCTGGAAAAAACATTTTGCGGTACCTGGCTATTGACGCTGCTGATCTGGGTGATTTGCGCATTGCCGGGGCTAATCGGATTGTTATCACCGCCACAGCCGGTCAGGATCAGCACCGAGAGCAAGACTGCCCAACCAAAGTTGAACGCTCGTAAAGAATAAATTTTCATGATTTGTCCTCTGGTTTGGAGATGCTCCCTGGATTTCTTGGCCGCTGCGTTGGCAGCCTGAATAAAGCAATAGAAGCCATAGTCCTGTCGCTGCGCTACTTCGTCGCAGTCTCTGTACAGGTTGGCGGCGCCTTGTGTGGGCGGGTTCGAGTTCTATGCACTGAACATGCCCGCGCGCGAAAGCCTGATGTTGACTGCGGTTTTCAGGCAGGCATCATTGAATTAAGGCTCGCAGCATGTAATAGCTACCGGTCAGGCAGGAATTTCTAGGTCTGGTGTGGGTTACCATGTGGGCTGATTGAAATTTTTCTTATCCCATGGCTCAAACAGAACTACGACCCGGACAATCCGTCGAGCTGCTCAAGGAATTGCATATCCTCACGCGCGACGGCAAAATGAATCAGGACAGCCGCCGCAAGCTTAAGCAGGTAAATCACCTGTGCCAGTTTATCGAGCCACTGCTGACGCAGTTACGCGCTGGTGAGCATGCCTTGTCGCTCGTCGATCATGGTGCTGGCCAATCCTATCTTGGATTCATCCTCTATGATCTTTTTTTGAAAAGCATTGCTGATGACTCGCATGTGTACAGCATCGAAACTCGCGCTGAGCTGGTAGAGCGTTCGCGCGAGTTGGCGAGCCGCTTGGGTTTTGATCGCATGTCGTTTCTGCATTTGTCAGTTGCAGAATCCATTTCATCGGCCTTGCTGCCCGATACCGTAGATATCGTCACCGCATTGCATGCCTGCGATACCGCAACCGATGATGCGATTACCTTTGCGCTGAAAAAAAAGGCGCGCTTCATCGTGCTGGTACCTTGCTGCCAGGCTGAGGTAGCAGCGACTTTGCGCCGTCTCAAAGGCCAATCATTGGCGCGTGATGTACTGACCGAGATCTGGCGCCATCCCATTCATACGCGTGAATTTGGGAGTCATCTGACTAATGTGCTGCGTTGTCTGCAGCTGGAGGCGCATGGGTATCAGTTGAATGTAACCGAGCTGGTCGGCTGGGAACATTCGATGAAAAATGAACTGATTGTTGCCAGTTACAAGGATCTGCCGCGCGAGCGTGCGCTGCGCAAGCTCAGTCGCATCTTGCAGGAGTTGGGCATCGAAGAAATGCAGCAGCGCTTCTGGTCTCTCCAATAAATGAGGCCCACCAGCATTGGTGGAAGAGTTAGCAGATTGTGATGATATGCGCTGCGGTCGCCAGCCCGCTACCAGCTTGGTGTAATTTTTTTCGAATCGAAACACTTGCCGTGTCGTCCGCTTTCTTCTTGGATATCGGACCGCTTTGCCTGATGGTTTTGCGGCACTGCTTTCAGACTGATTCCTTGATAAGTCAACGTTTGCGGCGGCTAGATTGCTGCAATGCGGCGTAAGAGACTGCGCAAGCGCAAGCGTTGAAATCGTTAAGCGATTATTTCTAATCACTTAAGAAATTATTGTTCGAACTAGTTGACAAGAGAAAATTTAACGTCGTATTCTGAGCTCGTCCTGCAATAACGCAGGATCACAATTCGAAACCGCTCAGCCAAAATTTGCCTGAGAGGTTTACTGGCTAAAAAGCCCCAACCGAGCACAGCTCGTTTGGGGCTTTTTTTTCGTTTACCGTCGTGCAGCCAGTGGGAGCGAAAGCCAATTGTGATGGCTGTACACGTAGTCTGGTTTTTAAACCTAATAACGAGGAGACAAGTGCATGACCAAATTCAATCGTCGGGATTTCCTGCAAGTAGGCGGTTCCCTGATCGCTGCCAGCGCCATCCCTGGTATGCTGCCGTCCGCGTTTGCTGCTGACACCGTCAAGCTGGGCCTGCTGCACTCCCTTACCGGAACGATCGCACTGGCGGAGGCATCGCTGGTTGACGCCGAGAAGCTTGCGATCGATGAGATCAATGCAGCGGGCGGTGTGCTGGGTAAGAAGATCGAGCCCGTCATCGAGGATGGCGCATCGGACTGGCCGACCTTTGCCGAAAAAACGAAGAAGCTGCTTCAGCGCGATAAAGTAGCAGCCATCGTGGGTTGCTACACATCGGCCTCGCGTAAAGCGGTGCTGCCAGTGCTGAACCAGAACAAGGGACTTCTGTACTACCCGACCTACTACGAAGGTCAGGAAGAAGACAAATATGTAATGTATCCCTCGCAAGAAGCAACGCAATCGGTGATTGCCGCGATTGAGTGGATGGCCAAGCAGCAGGGCAAGACCTTCTTCCTGGTCGGCTCCGACTATATCTATCCGCGTACCTGCAACAAGATCGCCAAGCCGACCATCACGAAAGCGGGCGGCACGACAGTGGGTGAAGAGTATGTTCCGCTAGGTCACACCGAGTTCTCGTCGATTATCAACAAGATCAAGGCCGCTAAGCCGGACTGGATCTACTCGACAGTCGTCGGCGGCTCGAATGTGGCTTTCTACAAGCAGCTCAAAGCAGCCGGTCTCGGCGGCGAAAAGCAAAAGCTGCTGTCGACCGTGGTGTCTGAGAACGAGATCGACGGTATTGGTAAGGACAATGCCGTTGGTTACTACGCTTGCATGGGTTACTTCCAGAGCATCAAGAGCGCGCGCAACGACAAGTTTGTCAAAGCGATCAAGGCCAAGTACGGCCAGGACCGTGTCGTCGGCGATCCGATGCAGGTGGCTTACAACTGCGTTTACCTGTGGAAGATGGCGGTCGAAAAAGCCAAGTCCTTCGATGTAGACAAGGTGATCGCTGCATCGGCTGGTCTGGAGCTTGACGCACCGGAAGGTAACATCCGAGTCCATGCGACCAACCATCACGTGGCCAAGAAGGTGCGTATCGGACGTGCGCGCCCGGATGGTCAGTTCGATATCGTTCATGAATCGGGCGTGATCGAACCTAATCCGTTCCCTAAGCTGTAATCGCTGCCTGATCGAAGCGGAGCGGCCGCCCGCGAATGCGGGCGGCCGACTGAGGTTACTTCCCGGAGCGCGCGATGTCGTTTGATATTTTTGTGATGCAGCTCTTTAATGGGCTGTCGCTGTTTACCATTTTGTTGCTCATGGCGCTTGGTCTGGCGATCGTGTTCGGCCTGATGGGCGTGATCAATATGGCCCACGGCGAGTTGATGACGCTAGGCGCGTATGCGACCTATCTGACGGCGCACTTCTTTTCGCGCTACCTGCCATCGCTAATGGATTTTTATTTGGTTCCTGCAGTCGTGGTTGCGTTTGCCGTGACTTATGCGTTCGGCTATCTGCTTGAGCGCGGTTTCGTTCGATTTTTCTACAAGCGCCCGCTTGATACACTTTTGGCGACTTGGGGCCTGTCATTGATCCTGCAACAGGCATACCGCTCGATTTTCGGTGCCCAGGAAGTCTCAGTGCCACTGGCTAGCTGGCTGACTGGCGCATGGGAGCCGACGACAGGTATTCAGCTTCCGCTCAACCGTATTTTCATTATTGGCCTGACCGCGCTCGTCGCCTTCGGTGTGTGGCTACTGCTCTACAAGACCAGAGCCGGCTTGCGAGCGCGTGCAGTCACACAGAACCGCGCGATGAGTTCAGCGGTTGGTATTAACACCGACAAAGTTGACGCCACGACCTTTGCGCTCGGTGCCGGTCTCGCGGGCATCGCCGGCTCGGTATTCACGATGATAGGTTCCACCAACCCTGGTACTGGTCAAGCCTACATCATCGATGCGTTTATTACTGTCGTTTTTGGTGGTGTCTCAAGCCTTGTCGGTACAGCAGCTTCCGGCTTCATCATTGCGCAAACCCAGACTACGCTCGAATTTTTGATGAGCGGATCAATGGCGAAGGTATCGATTCTGCTGTTCGTGATTCTGGTGCTGTACTTCCGCCCTAATGGGCTGTTCTCTTCGAAGGTGCGCAGCTGACATGAATGTCTCTAAACTCACTCTCGAGTACACGTCGCATGTGGCGATGGCGATCCTCCTTCTGGTGGTGCTGCCAATGACACTCGATCCATTCTGGATGGGTAATCTCGGGAAATACATCGCTTTTGCGTTCGTCGCAGTCGGCTTGGTACTGGCTTGGGGCTATTGCGGCATTCTTTCGCTGGGTCAGGGCATTTTCTTTGGCATCGGTGGTTATGCGATGGCGATGTTCCTTAAGCTCGAAGCATCGGCGCCTAATCTTCCTGACTTCATGGAGTGGAGTAGTGTAGAAGTACTGCCAGCCTGGTGGGGGCCGTCGAAGTACCTTGGTTTTACATTGCTGGAGATTTTCCTGGTGCCGATCTTGATCGCGCTACCATTCTCGTACGCGATCTTCCGCAAGCGGGTGTCGGGCGTTTATTTCGCTATTGTCACTATCGCGCTCGCGATGACAATGACAGTGCTTATCATCGGTCAGCAGGGTGACACTGGCGGCGCTAATGGCATCACGGATTTCAAGACCCTGCTGGGTATGGACATCATTTCTGATGAATCGCGCCGTAATATTTATTACTTCGAGGTTTGCCTGCTCATCGTCGTCGCGGTTCTGGCCTCAGCTCTGCTGCATACCCGCTTTGGAAAAATTCTGATTGCAATCCGCGATCGCGAAGATCGCGTTCGTTTCTCAGGGTATGACACCGCGATGGTCAAGGCCTTTGTGTTTACGGTGGCAGCGGTGCTGTCTTCTATGGGGGGTGCGATGTATACGCTGCAGGTCGGGCTGGTGAGTCCGACGCTGGTCGGTGCGGTGGCCTCGGTTGAGATGGTGATTTTTGCAGCGCTCGGTGGCCGACTGTCAGTTACGGGTGCCATTGTCGGTGCGCTGGTGGTCGGTTTCACGAAATCCTGGCTTTCTGAGCAGTTTCCTGAGACTTGGTTGTTCCTGCTTGGGCTGATGTTCATCGCATCGGTGGGCCTGCTGCCCAATGGTATCGCCGGCGGTGTGCAGCGTCTCTTTTCGTCGAAGGAGCAGGCATGAACGCGGTAGCAAGCCAAGTGCTGCCGTCCATCCATCCCGAGAGCGCTCGGCAGCGGCCAGTGTTGGTCGTCGAGCATCTTACGGTGTCCTTTGACGGCTTCAAGGCGGTTGACGATCTGTCGCTTTCCATCAATGAACGCGAGTTGCGAGTCGTCATCGGGCCTAATGGCGCCGGCAAGACTACATTGCTCGACATGATCTGCGGGAAGACCAGGCCAAGCTCAGGCAGCATACGTTTCCGTGACATTGAGCTCTCTCAGATGCAGGAGCATCAGATTGTTCGTTCCGGCGTCGGCCGAAAATTCCAGAATCCATCGATCTACGAAGACCTGACAGTGATGGAGAATCTCGAAATCTCTATCCCTCAGGCACACGGTGTTTGGGCATCGATTCTTTTCCGTCGCACACCGAAGGTGCTTGCGCGCATCGATGAAGTCGCAACCCAGATCAATCTTAAAGATCAGCTGCAGAAAAAGTCAGGCCTGCTGTCGCATGGACAAAAGCAATGGCTGGAGATCGGCATGCTGCTGATGCAAGAGCCCGAGTTGCTACTGCTCGATGAGCCGGTTGCCGGCATGTCGCCTCGTGAACGCGAAATGACCGCTGAATTGTTGCGCACCATATCGCTGGGTAAATCGCTGGTGGTGATCGAGCACGACATGGACTTCGTGAAATCGATTGCCAGCAAGGTGACGGTACTCCACCAGGGACGCCTGCTGTCCGAGGGCAGTATCGAGCAGGTTCAGAGCGATCCGCGGGTGATCGATGTGTATCTCGGACATTGAGGAAAAGATGCTGAACGTTTCCAATCTCAACGTGAGTTACGGTGACAGCCGTGTGATTCATGACGTGTCATTCAAGGTGGAGGACAACGCGGCTATCGCGATTGTTGGCCGCAATGGCATGGGCAAGAGCACGCTACTTAAATCACTGATAGGCATGTTGCCAGTGGCCTCAGGATCAATCGTGCTCAATGGCGCTGAATTGTCGATGCTTCCGAGCTTTCGCCGCGTGCAGGCCGGCATGGCCTATGTACCGCAAGGCCGGATGATCTTTCCCCTCCTTTCGGTAGAAGAGAATATTTTGTCTGGGCTTGAGACCGGTCGCTACGAGGGTGTGCCCGACTTCATTTATGAATTTTTTCCGGTGTTGAAAGAGATGGCCAGCCGCAAAGCCGGCAATCTGTCCGGCGGCCAGCAGCAGCAGCTCGCGATTGCGCGTGCGCTGGTCTCCAAGCCGAGCGTACTAGTGCTCGATGAGCCTACCGAGGGAATACAGCCTTCTATCATCAAGGAGATCGCACAGTCACTGAATCGGCTGCGCAAAGAGCTTGGCATCGCAGTGCTGGTGTCCGAGCAGGTGTTGTCGTTCGCGATGGAGGTGGCTGATGAGATCCTGGTACTCGACCTTGGACGCATCGTGCGTACTGCTACCAAAAACGCGGTTGATATCGAAGAAGTTCGTTCGTACCTGACGGTCTAGTCGGGGATTATTTACTGGAGGAGAAAAATGAGACACGGAGATATTGCAAGCAGCAAGGATTGCGTCGGCGTCGCAGTTGTCAACTACAAGATGCCGCGCCTTCACACTAAGGCTGAAGTGCTGGATAACGCTCGCAAGATCGGCGAGATGCTGGTCGGTATGAAGCAGGGCCTGCCGGGCATGGATCTGGTTATCTTCCCCGAGTACTCCACACACGGCATCATGTACGACTCAAAGGAGATGTACGAGACGGCCTCTTCAGTTCCGGGGGAGGAGACCGAGATCTTCGCTGCGGCCTGCCGCAAGGCGAATGTCTGGGGTGTGTTCTCGCTGACTGGCGAACGCCATGAGCAACATCCGAGAAAAGCGCCTTACAACACGCTGATCCTGATGAATAACAAGGGTGAGATCGTGCAGAAGTACCGCAAGATCATGCCTTGGGTGCCGATTGAAGGCTGGTATCCAGGTGACTGTACCTATGTGTCTGACGGTCCGAAGGGCATGAAGATCAGCCTGATCATTTGCGACGATGGCAACTACCCGGAAATCTGGCGTGATTGCGCGATGAAGGGTGCCGAGCTAATCATTCGCTGCCAAGGCTATATGTATCCAGCAAAGGAGCAGCAGGTGATTATGGCCAAGGCAATGGCCTGGGCGAACAACAGCTATGTGGCCGTCGCTAACGCAACCGGCTTCGATGGTGTGTACTCATACTTTGGCCACTCGGCCATCATTGGCTTTGACGGTCGTACTCTCGGTGAGTGCGCTGAAGAAGAAATGGGTATCCAATACGCCGAGCTGTCGGTGTCGCTACTTCGCGATGCGCGCAAGAACAGTCAGTCGAACAATCACTTGTACAAGCTGCTGCATCGCGGTTACACCGGCAAGATCAACTCCGGTGAAGATCCGAACGGCGTCGCCGCATGCCCGTATGAGTTCTACGGCAAGTGGATCAACGATCCGGAAGGTACACGCAAGATGGTTGAAGCAATGACGCGTGACACCCCCGGGACTGAAGATTCGCCTATCGCAGGCATTCCCAACAAGTCTGCGGCACACCGCTAAGTATCGTTGTTGTCGATTGCACGCCCCGATTTGCGTTTTTTTGGGGCGTGCTTTTTTGAGTACCTGAGATGAACCACCTGATTCAGCCCTATGTGATCGATGTCGAGCCTTACTACAGGAGTTCAGCCAACGAAACTGAACTATTCGAGGCCGCCTACAAGCTGCGTATGCCGATGGTGCTGAAAGGACCGACCGGTTGCGGCAAGACCCGTTTCATGGAGCACATGGCCTGGCGCCTCAAGCGCCCGCTGATCACCGTAGCCTGTAACGAAGACATGACTGCGTCCGATCTCGTCGGACGCTACCTGCTCGATGCCAATGGCACCGTGTGGCATGACGGCCCGCTGACTATTGCGGCGCGCTATGGCGCGATCTGCTATCTCGACGAGGTGGTCGAGGCGCGTCAGGACACGACAGTTATCATTCACCCACTGACGGACAACCGCCGCACGCTGCCTCTAGATAAACGGGGCGAGTTGATTCATGCGCATCCCGATTTTCAGCTGGTTGTTTCCTACAACCCCGGCTACCAGAGCCTTGCCAAGGACCTCAAGCAATCTACCAAGCAGCGCTTCGGGGCACTGGATTTTGATTATCCCGAGGAGAAAATTGAAACCGATATCGTCGCGCATGAGAGCGGTGTTGGCTTGGAGATGGCTGGCAAGCTGGTCGGAATCGCGCATCGCTCGCGCTCGCTTCGAGGTCGCGGCCTCGATGAGGGCATGTCTACCCGCATGCTGATTCACGCAGGTTCTCTGATCCATGTTGGTATCGCACCGCGCGAAGCCTGTCGCGTCGCACTCGCGCGCCCCATCACTGACGATCCCGACATGCTGTCTGCACTCGACGGGTTCATCGATGCTTACTTCACTGCCTGAACAAGCAGTATCGGTTTTGCAGCCGGGTGCGGCGCTGCATCCGGCTTTCGTGGCCGCAATGGATTCATTGCCCGAGCGGCTACGGCAACCCGCATCGGTAGAGGAGTTGTCGTCGCTGCTTTCCGAGGCCGTCGAAGCGATGCCTGGCCTCGAGTACGCGCTCGCGTCTCACCTTGGTTTCCTTCTGAATTCGCTGGACGCGAGTGGTTTGCGCCGCTGGATTCTCACTGGCCTGCGTCTGTACCCGAATCATCCCGCAGAGCTTGCCGCCTATCTGAAGCTAGAGGACCCGCTCGCCGCGCAGGCCATCATCACCGAGAGTCAGGGTAATGCTTTCGAGCGTTCGCGTCACTCGCTGCAGTTATACGCGACTGGCTTTGGCCAGCACGATCTCGCGATCGCCGCGCGTCGCCAGCGCAAGTTGAACTCGCTGCCACTGCGTCCGGTGATAAGCGAAGGCACCCTGCTGATGCCCGATCACTATCTTGCCTGGGATGGTGCGTCACGCGGCAACATCTATCGCGCAGCAGTGGCGCATGCGCTCGCCCATCTGCAGTATTCGCCATCCCATCAGCCGGCTGGCAAGAAGAAGCCGCTGCTGTTGGCTGTGCTGTCGCTTATCGAGGACGCGCGTGTCGAGCGACTGGCCTTGCAACGCTATCCAGGCTGGCATGCGCTATGGTCCTGCTTTCATGTGGCTAATGCAGATAAGAACGAACTCACTTTCACCTCGCTGGCTGCCCGCCTGTCGCGCGCGCTGCTCGACCATTCATATCAAGATACGAATCACTGGGTAAACAAGGGCAGGGAGCTTTTCGAGGCTGAGGTGGTGAAGGGACTTGATGACCATGAACGATTTGCCGATGTCGGCAAAATTCTGGGTAATGACCTCGGGCAGATGCGCGTGCGCTTCGTGCAAGATCTGTACGTGGTTCAGCCTGCCTACCGCGATGACAACAGCTACCTGTGGGAATTCGAGCACGACGCGCCGCCGGATACGCCGCCCGAGGAAAGCCTGTCCCGCACCTCGGTACAGATCGACGCGACTGACCAGAAGGCAGACACGGCGATGCATGTCTCACCAGTGGAGCAACCGCCAGGGCTGCGTGTCGAGTATCCGGAGTGGGATCATCGCGAGAACCTGCTGCGTGATGCGTGGACCACTGTGCATGACCGTCTGGCCCGTGACGTAAACGTGGCGGCCGGTATCCGGCGCCCGCGCGCTACGACACGCGGTATGTCGTTGGATACGCGTGCGCGTACGCTGGATCGTGCAATACGCCTGCGCCGGCAGCACGAAGGCGAGGCGCTAGACCTGAACGCGGCAATCGAGAACCGCATCAGCTGGCATGCAGGTATCTCGCCGGATCCGAGAATTTTCCAGCGGCCCGGCAAGCGCCGGCGGCATGCATCAATTCTGTTGTTGATGGACCTGTCAGAATCAACGAATGACCGGGTGAAGGGGTTCACGTCGGTGCTCGACGTTGAGAAGCAGGCAGCCGACCTGCTCGCGCAGTCGATCGACCCGGACTATGACCGTTTGGCCATCGACGCATTTCATTCTGATGGACGCGATAAGGTGCACTATCTCAGGATAAAGGAATTCGACGAGAGTTATGGCGACGAGCAGCGAGCGCTGCTGATGCGCCAGCAAGGGAGTCTCTCGACCCGGATGGGCGCTGCACTGCGCCATGCTGGATCGCGCCTGCGCAAGGAAGTTGCGGAGAAGCGCATCCTTTTGCTGGTGACGGATGGCGAGCCATCGGACATCGACGTTGCTGACAGGGAGTACCTGGTCGATGACGCGCGACATGCGGTAAATTCTTTGCATGTGAAAGGTGTTACGGTTTTCTGCCTGACACTCGACAAGGAAGGCGGGCGATATATGAAAACTATCTTCGGCATTCGAAATTACATGATCGTCGATAACGCACTATCGCTTCCAGCGCAATTAGCACGCGCGCTGACAAGGATTGCGGCGCGTTGATTGAATAATTCAGACAAGCAGTTCACATCCACTGGCAACAAGGTGAAAAGGCAATGGCGAATACAGATCCGGTCAAGGTAGGCATTCTTTACTCGAAGACCGGCGCAACTTCTGCGATTGAGTCTTCTCAAAGGCTCGGCACGCTGCTAGCGATAGAGGAAATCAACGAAAGCGGTGGTATTGACGGTCGCGAGATTCAGGCAGTCCAGTACGATCCCGCTTCCGATCCCTATCAGTTCCGCATGTTGGCGGAACGGCTGGTTACTATCGACAATGTGAATGTTATTTTCGGCTGCTACATGTCGAGTACGCGCAAGGCGGTGATGCCGGTGGTGGAGAAGTACAATCGGATACTTTTTTACGCTACGCTTTACGAAGGCTTCGAGTTCTCGAATAACATCATCTATACCGGTGCTGCGCCGAATCAGAATAGCGTACAGCTAACCGACTTCATGATGTCCACTTTCGGTGGGCGCGTTTATCTCGTGGGTTCGGACTATATCTACCCTTATGAGTCCAACCGCATTATGTCGGACTTGGTGAACCAGCGTTCGGGTGGTAGTGTGGTAGCACAACGCTACGTGCCACTAGATGCAGGGCAGCGCGATTTCGACTTGATCGTCGCCGATATCCGCGATTTACAGCCCGACTTTATTTTTTCCACCGTGGTGGGTAATTCAACGCAACACTTATATCGCGCCTATGCCGAAGCGGGTTTGAATCCTAAAAAAATGCCGATCGCTAGCCTGACAACCTCCGAAGTCGAAGTCGCACAAATGGGCGCCAAGGCTGCGGCTGGCCATTTCACGGCCGCGCCTTATTTCGCGTCCATCGACTCGCCGGAAAACTTGCGTGTTCTCGAGCGTTTCCGAACTCGCTTTGGCGATGACGTCCGTCCGAATGCCTGCTGGGAGGCCGCGTACTTCCAGGTCCACCTGTTTGCCAACGCATTGCGGGCGAGCGGTACTGACCTTACGCCGGCGCTGATACCGCAACTCCTGGCTGCTGACTTTCTCGCACCCCAGGGCCGAGTGCGCATCGAGCCGACCAACCAGCACACGCACTTGTACCCGCGAATAGGGCGTGTCAATTCAAAGGGTGATTTTGCCATTGTGCGTGCGTCAAACAATGCAGTCGCGCCTGATCCCTATCTCGTCACGCATTCGTTGGGTGACTGGACCCTCGCGCTGGATGCGTTGCAGGACTAATGGTGAAATCTAAAACAACGCTGCGGTCAGATATGCGGATTGTGCGCGAAGCGCCGCAGATCCTGCGCGATTTGCGTTCGCTGCGAGTTTGCGTGTTCCATCCGCGCGACCAGGATGGCCAAGACCTGACGCGTCAGCTCGAACGTATCGGTTGTCAGGTACAGGCTTTCTGGCCGCCGCTACCGCAACTCCCTGAAGGTGTTGACGTGGTGTTCATGGCCCTATCGCCCGAGATGCTTGATACCGAGTTCGCGTGGTGCCTGGTCGAGGATGGACCGCCGGTGATTGCCGTTATTGCTTATGAAAACCCAACGATGATCGAGGCGGTCCTGCGGGTTGGTGCGATAGCGACCGTTGCGGCCCCGGTTCGCTCCTTTGGGCTTCTGTCGGTGCTTGTGCTGGCGCGCGATATGCACGGCACGGTTCGTAAACAGAAGAAACGAATCGCACAACTCGAGGCGAAGCTGCAGGGCGTGCGCCAGATCGCCGAGGCACAGGACATCCTCAGTATTCAGCATGGCATCACCAAGGAAGAGGCGTATCACGTTATCCGCGAGCAAGCGATGCAAAAGCGAGTGACTTCAGAAGAAATTGCTCGCTCGATCATCAATGCGAACGAGATTCTTGGTTTCAAGAAGCTAAAGGGCTGATTTGCCGTCGGCATCACCGCTTGCGCGAGTCTTGATGCGATTTGGGCGTCAAGTGCGTTTGCTACAGTCCCGTCTGTCTTAATACCGGCCAAAAGAATTCATGATTATGCTCGACCGAAAGACTTTCGGAAACAAGAGCTACCTCTCCGACTACGGTTCAACTTTGGGGAAATTCGTCAACAAGGTCAGGTTGGAAATCCTCTAGTGCGGCCCCTCGGCTCGATTGGCGTGATGTAGCGCCGTGGACGGCAATGAATGAGTACCGAGAAGAATTTCATGCAGCAATAGGCTGAAGCTGATAATCAGCAGCAGCATCGCAAAGACGAACAGGAGAGCGATCAGGGAATCCAGTTTCAGTTGTCGCGCGTCATCGATGAAGAGCGTGACGACAACAGAAAACACGATGATCATGCAGATGGTGGAAATACCGAGAGCGCGATGAATGGCGGTGGCACGACGGCGCAGCACACTTAATTCATGCGTCATGGCTGCACGAAGGCCGGTGGCCACCGACAGTCGCTGCTCCAGCACTTCGCGGCGATCGCTTATACGTTCCAGACGGTTGTTAAGAACCCGTAGTTGCAGCATTACGCCCAGCAACAAAAACGCCGGGGTGACGGCGAGGCTGATGATATTGGTGATGTCTCCGAACAGCGACAACATGAAATGATCCGGTCCGAGTGGGCGGGTCGACTGATTTGACCAGACGACACCGTTGAAGCTCGATTGTAGCCTGAGTCTGAAAAATCTGGCTCGGTTCCGATTGCGCGATGGCCGCCTTTTGGGGCCGCAACGAGTAAGTACGCCTTTCCTGACATTCATTGTTGGCGAACAAATAATTCATTTTGTTTTTTTTCGGAAATAGAATAAGTTGTCGGGTTGACGGGAAATTGGACAAATCAGGGTTACGGGTTGGGTCGGCGGCACTGAGCGTGATGGGTCCCAGGAAAATCAATGGTTTAGCACCCGTTTCAGAGCGCTCCAAGTCTAGGGACTTGTTCTGGCCGCGCTTGAACAGCGGCTGTCGATACACAAAATTATTAAAAAGAAATCGTTTTACAGGGAGAGTATCAGCATGGATTTCAACCTCTCGGCAGCGCACGCCGAGTTGCAACAGCGCACCCGTCTGTTTATTGAAGAACAGATTATTCCCATGGAGCGGGATCCGCGCTGCACTTCGCATGGCCCTACGGATGAACTGCGCCTCGAACTGGTAGCCAAAGCGCGCGCAGCAGGTTTGTTGTCAGCGCATGTGTCGGAAGAATTCGGCGGTCTGGGTCTCGACCACACTGGCAAGGCGATCGTTTTCGAGGAAGCGGGCTACTCGCCGCTGGGCCCGGTGGCGATGAATATTTTTGCGCCTGACGAAGGCAATATGCACATGATGGAAGTGATCTGCACGCCGGCTCAAAAAGAGCGCTGGCTGCGGCCACTGGCAGAAGGGCGCATTCGCTCCTGCTTTTGCATGACCGAGCCGGCACCAGGTTCAGGCGCTGATCCATCGATGCTGCAGACGACTGCGGTCCGCGATGGCGACGATTATGTGATCAACGGTTTGAAATGGCTGATCACGGGCGCGACCGGTGCATCGTTTGCGATCATCATGGCCAAGCTTGAAGATGGCAGCGCCACCATGTTCCTTTCGGATATGGATGCACCGGGTATCACGGTGGAGCGTCAGATGGATGCGCTCGATACCTGCTTTGTGGGTGGACATGGCGTGGTGCGTTTCGAGAATTTGCGCGTGCCGGCCGAAAATGTGCTTGGCGCACCCGGTGAAGGATTCAAGTACGCGCAAGTACGCCTGTCACCTGCACGATTGACGCATTGCATGCGCTGGCTCGGTGCTGCGCGGCGCTCGCATGACGTGGCGCTGCGCTATGCGGCTACGCGTCAGGCGTTTGGCAAATCGCTGGGTCAACACGAAGGTGTGGGTTTCATGCTCGCAGATAACGAGATGGACATGCACTGCACAAGGCTGGCGATCTGGCATTGCGCCTGGGTGCTGGATCAGGGACATCTGGGTACGCGCGAATCCAGCGCCGCGAAAGTGATTTCGTCCGAGGCGATTTGGCGCGTGATTGATCGCAGCGCGCAGATTCTGGGCGGCAGCGGCATGACACATGAAACAATCGTTGCCCGAATTTTTGCCGATGCCCGATCCTTCCGTGTTTATGACGGCCCGAACGAGACGCATCGCTGGAGTCTGGCGAAGCACGCGTTGAAAAATCTGCGTCACTAAAAGAGATCGATCATGGCAGACATCATTCTGGAAACACGAAACCTGACGCGCGAATTCAAAGGCTTCGTCGCGGTCAATGAGGTGAACCTCCATGTGCAGCGGGGCCATATCCATGCACTGATCGGCCCCAATGGTGCTGGCAAAACGACGTGCTTCAATCTGCTGACCAAATTCCTGGTGCCTACCTCGGGTCAGATTTTGTTCAATGGGCGCGACATCACCATGCTGCAACCAGCGCAGATCGCACGTATGGGCATTATTCGCTCATTCCAGATCTCTGCGGTATTTCCACATCTGACCGTGCTTGAAAACGTTCGTATTGGGTTGCAGCGCAATCTGGGGACCTCATTTCATTTCTGGAAGAGCGAAGCGACACTCGAGCAGCTCAATGCACGAGCCATGGCCTTGCTGGAGGAAGTGGGTCTGACGGAATTCGCCCCTAGTCTGACGGTGGATCTGCCGTATGGACGCAAACGCGCGCTGGAGATCGCGACCACGCTGGCCATGGAGCCGGAATTGATGCTGCTGGACGAGCCCACGCAGGGCATGGGTCATGAGGATGTGCGTCGGGTGACGGATCTGATTAAAAAAGTATCCAAGGGTCGTACCGTGCTGATGGTGGAACACAATATGAGCGTGGTGGCGGGTATCTGCGATCGTATTTCGGTGCTGCAGCGCGGCGCGATTCTGGCAGAAGGTGATTACCAGACCGTATCGCAAAATCCGCAAGTACTCGAGGCCTATATGGGTAGCGCGACTGCACTGGAAGGAGCGCACTGATGACACTCGCACTGGAGATCAGCAAGCTGCAAGCCTGGTATGGTGAATCGCACATCCTGCATGACGTGAATTTGTCGGTGGCCGAAGGCGAAGTTGTGACGCTGCTGGGGCGTAATGGCGCGGGTCGCACCACCACGCTGCGCGCGATCATGGGACTGACCGGACGCCGTGAGGGTTCGATCAAAATCAATGGTCAGGAAACGATCGCCTTGCCAACGCATCGCATTGCGCATCTGGGTGTCGGCTATTGCCCTGAAGAGCGCGCGATTTTTTCTTCCCTCTCTGCGGAAGAAAATCTGATGTTGCCACCCACGCTGAAAGCCGGCGGCATGTCGGTCGACGAGATTTATCAGATGTTTCCCAATCTATCCGAACGCCGTCACAGTCAAGGTACGCGTCTCTCTGGCGGTGAGCAACAGATGCTGGCGGTTGCGCGCATTCTGCGCACGGGCGCGAAGTTATTGCTGCTGGATGAAATTTCCGAAGGTCTGGCACCCGTGATTGTGCAGGCGCTGGCGAAGATGATTCTCATGCTCAAAAAACAGGGCTACACCATCGTGATGGTCGAGCAGAATTTCCGTTTCGCAGCGCCGCTGGCGGATCGTTTTTATGTGATGGAGCACGGCCAGATTGTCGAGCAGTTTGCGGCGCCTGAGCTGGCATCGAAAATGAACGTGCTCAACGAGCTGCTGGGAGTCTAGGATGGAAATTTTCGGTATATCCACATCAGCCTTGCTTGGTCAGCTTTTGCTGGGGCTGGTGAACGGATCGTTTTATGCCATGTTATCGCTCGGTCTGGCCGTTATTTTCGGTCTGCTCAATGTCATCAATTTTGCGCACGGTGCGCTTTACATGATGGGCGCCTTCTTTGCGTGGATGGGGCTGCAGTATTTCGGCATCAATTATTGGGTGATGCTGCTGGTGGCGCCTCTGCTAGTGGGCTTGTTCGGCATCATCATCGAGAAGACCATGCTGCAATGGCTGTATCGACTTGATCACCTGTATGGTTTGCTGCTGACCTTCGGCATTACGCTCATGCTAGAAGGCATATTCCGATCGTTCTATGGTGTGTCGGGTCAGCCTTATACAGTGCCGGCGCTGCTGGCGGGTTCGACCGATCTGGGTTTCATGAACTTGCCAAACTATCGTGCGTGGGTGGTGCTGGCATCGATCATTGTGTGTCTGGCTACTTGGTTCGTGATCGAAAAAACCCGACTGGGTGCCTATCTGCGCGCAGGCACCGAAAATCCGAAAATGGTGGAAGCCTTCGGTGTGAACGTCCCCTTGATGGTGACACTGACCTATGGCTTTGGTGTGGCACTGGCTGGTTTTGCGGGTGTGCTCGCTGCGCCGGTGCTGCAAGTCTCGCCGCTGATGGGATCGAATCTGATCATTGTGGTCTTCGCTGTCGTGGTCATTGGTGGCATGGGATCGATTCTGGGCTCTATCCTTACGGGCTTGGGCCTAGGCATCATCGAAGGCTTCACCAAAGTGTTTTATCCGGAGCTGTCTTCGACGGTTGTGTTCATCATCATGGCGATTGTCTTGCTGATTCGCCCGGCCGGCTTGTTCGGTCGCGAAAAATAAGGAGTGGCTGCGATGTTGAAAAAACTCGGTTATGCCGCCGTGCTGTTGATTGCGCTGGCAGCGCCCTTTGTGATGTATCCCGTGCTGCTGATGAAGATCCTGTGCTTTGCGCTGTTTGCCTGTGCTTTCAATCTGTTGATTGGTTTCACAGGTCTGCTGTCCTTCGGTCATGCAGCGTTTTTTGGCGGCGCATCATATATCGCCGGTCATGCCTTGAAAGTCTGGGGTGTGCCGACGGAGCTGGGTATTTTGCTGGGCGTGGTCTTTGCTGCGATCGTGGGTCTGGTGATTGGCAAGCTGGCGATTCGTCGACAGGGTATTTACTTCACGATGATCACGATGGCGCTGTCGCAGATGCTGTTCTTCGTTTTCCTGCAGGCGCCGTTTACGGGTGGGGAAGACGGACTGCAATCCATTCCGCGAGGGACCTTGCTGGGGACGATTGATCTGAAAAATGATCTGATCATGTATTACCTGGTGCTGGGTATCGTGGTGGCTTCTTTCCTGCTGGTCGTGCGCATCATTCACTCACCCTTTGGTCAAGTACTCAAGGCAGTACGCGAGAATGAGCCTCGCGCGATCTCACTGGGTTATGACGTGGATCGTTACAAGCTGCTGGCGTTTGTTCTTTCTGCCGCACTCGCCGGTCTGGCCGGATCGACCAAGGCGCTGGTGCTGGGTTTTGGCACGCTGACCGATGTGCACTGGTCGATGTCAGGTCTGGTGGTGCTGATGACGCTGGTCGGTGGCATGGGTACGCTATTTGGCCCAGTACTGGGCGCCATCATCATCATTGCGCTGGAAAACAAGTTGGGTGATATGGGTACCTGGCTGGCGTCTGTGACACATATCGACTGGTTCAATACGATAGGTGAGTCTGTGACCATGGTGACCGGTTTTATTTTCGTCATTTGCGTGCTGGCTTTCCGGCGCGGCATTATCGGTGAGCTGGTAGCGCGTTTACGCTGACAAATTCGTCAACTGATTCTTCTGAAAGCGATCTGTATGAGCAATCCAAAATTTCACTGGGATGATCCCCTGTTGCTGGACCAGCAGCTGACATCGGATGAACGCATGGTGCGCGATGCTGCGGCTGCGTATGCGCAGGAAAAACTGATGCCGCGCGTCCTGGAAGCATTTCGCCATGAAAAAATGGATACCGCGATTTTTCGCGAAATGGGCGAGCTCGGTTTGTTCGGCCCCACCATTCCTGCCGAATATGGCGGCGCTGGTCTTAACTATGTGAGCTATGGCTTGATTGCGCGCGAGATTGAGCGCGTAGATTCCGGATTTCGTTCGGTTATGAGCGTACAAAGCTCGCTGGTGATGGTGCCGATTTTTGAATTTGGCAGCGAAGCACAGAAGCAGAAATATTTACCCAAGCTCGCGACGGGTGAATGGGTGGGCTGTTTCGGTCTGACCGAACCTAATCATGGTTCTGATCCCGGCAGCATGGAAACGCGCGCCAAGCGTGTGGAGGGTGGCTATTCGCTGAGCGGTGCCAAGATGTGGATCACCAATAGTCCGCTGGCCGATGTGTTCGTGATCTGGGCCAAGGACGATGCGGGTGACATCCGTGGCTTTATTCTGGAAAAAGGATGGAAGGGGCTGAGCGCACCCAAGATTCAGGGAAAGGTTGGCATGCGGGTTTCCACCACCGGCGAAGTTGTGATGGACAACGTCTTCGTCCCCGAAGAGAACATATTGCCCAATGTGCGTGGCCTCAAAGGTCCGTTTACCTGTCTGAATTCAGCGCGTTACGGCATCGCTTGGGGGGCCTTGGGTGCAGCGGAATTCTGCTGGCACACCGCGCGTCAGTACACGCTGGATCGCAAGCAGTTTGGACGTCCTCTGGCAGCGACCCAGTTGGTGCAGAAAAAACTGGCTGATATGCAGACAGAAATCACGCTGGGCTTGCAGAGCTGCTTGCGCCTCGGACGTATGAAAGACGAGGGCACGGCGGCGGTGGAAATCACGTCTATTCTGAAGCGGAATTCCGGCGGCAAGGCATTGGATATTGCGCGTACCGCGCGCGATATGTTGGGCGGTAACGGCATCAGCGATGAATATGGCGTCATTCGCCATGTAGTGAACCTTGAGGTCGTCAATACCTACGAGGGTACGCATGATGTGCATGCGCTGATCCTGGGGCGCGCGCAAACAGGTTTGCAGGCGTTTTTCTGAAAACCCGGATCAGGCTGTGCGCATCGCGTCAAAGCGCAGACGTACCATGTTGATGTGTTCGCGCAAAACATAGAGCTGGTCAGCGAACGCGATCGGCAGGTGCAGGTTGTCGACAGAATTTTCCACTTCGACGAGCCGTTGATGTAGTTCCTCAAGCTGTTCGGGCGTCTGGTTGAGTTGCATTTCTCGCTCGATTTTGATCAGTATGCCGTACCAGCGGTAAATCCTGGAGCGAATACGCCACCGGTATAAAGGTGGAATTGCTCGAGACAGAGGAATCAGCACGATCAGTGAAGGCACTAACACGATCAAAATCCGGTCCACCAGACTTGCTAGCCAGAAGGGCAGGCGCCGGTACTCCAGCGGTGATCCTGAGGTGTAATAGCGCCTTGCTTCTTCGCTCAGTGGGATGATGTGCTCCACTGCATCCGGAAATTCTTTGGGCTTGCGGAACATGCCAGGTTTGCCATGAACCTCATGAGCGGCTTCGAGCAAAAGATCGGAAATCGCCGGATGCAAGTCGGATCGGGCAATCAATTCCACTGGGGTACCAATAAGCTGAATATCCTGTTTCGGAATATCCAGTCCGAGATCAAAGCTGCCCTTGGGGGCGTTCAGGCGCGATAGGTAGGGCAGGTGACGCAAGTAGCCATCGGCCTGTAAAAAATTCATCAGATGTACGTTGGGCAAGCGCATCAATTCGCGCATGGTTTGCGTGCGTGTGAGTTCACTGGTCGTAAAAATCGCATCGACCTTTTTCTGGCGAAAGGCATCGATTGCATCATCCCCATCGATTTCGAGCAGGGTGACGTCAGTGGCTGTCATACCATTTTCCTTCAGGAGCTTAAGCGATAGCGTATTGGTGCCGCTGCCTTCAGGACCGATGGCAATCTTTTTACCCTTGAGTTCGGTGAGATGGTCAATATCACCACGGCCTCGGTAGAACACCATGAAGGGTTGTACATACATGGTGCCCAGCGACATGATGCCGTGTGTTTCATCTTCGTCGACTAGACCCGCCTGAACAAAGCCGACATCGATGGTGCCGTTTTCTTTTTGCAGCAGGTCGAGATTTTCCTCTGAGCCGTCGGTGGTCACAATTTTGACTTTGATGCCATGTTTGGCAATCAGTTCGGCGTATTTTTTAGCGTTATTCTCAAAACTGCTGCCCTCCTGACCGCCTGCGATCACGAGGATGTCGGGGGGTGCCGGACGAATCATCGTGAAGCCTAACCAGCCGATGCCAATCGTTAGCAGCAAACCGGGGATCAGCAACACCATCATGTCGCGCCAGGATACGGTCATGAGTTTGTTCAGCGGATCGCTGACCATGTTGGGGAGCGCTTTTATTTTATTTTTGTTTGTCATGAATGCTGTACCGAAGATGTGAACTGCCCGACCCTTTCTCTCTTACGGCATTAATATTTAATTAATGTTCGGATCTTGCAGACATGACTATACCGGAGGGCTCTTCTTTTCTGCTGTCGACGTTTGCAATGCATGTGCGACAAAAGCTTCATGTGTACTTAGAAAAATTTGGTCACGCATCGTTTCACCCAGAGGCGTGCTGCGTAATCGATCGAGCACGGGGCCCTTGATCTCGGCGAATTGCAGTGTGATGTGTCGCGCTGCTAATTCTTTTTGCATATCGGTCAGCATGGCCAGCGCTGTTGAGTCCAGTTGATTAACGGCGGACAGTATCAGCAGTACGGTGTTTGTCCCGGCATTCGATTGAATCAGGCTCTCGATCTTTTCTTCGATAATTTGCGCATTCGCGAAATACAGACTTTCATCGACACGCAAGGCAACTAATCCCGGCAAGGTGTCGACCTGATGTCGTTCGATGTTGCGGAAATGCTCGGTGCCCGGCACGCGGCCAACGATGGCCATGTGCGGATGACTACTGCGCCAGACCAAGACGGCCAGTGATAACGCGACGCCGAGCAGGATACCTTCTTCCACGCCTAGAAAAATCACGCCGGTAAAAGTGAGCAGCAGTGATACCGCATCGGCCTTGTCATAGGTCCAGGCTTCGCGCAGCGTGTGCCAGTCGAGTAGCCCGAGCACGGCGACGATGATGGTGGCAGCGAGCACGCTCACAGGCAGGTAGTAAAACCATCCGGTAAATGCTGAAATTACGATAGCCATCAGCACGGCGGAGATCACACCGGCCGCCGGTGTATTGGCACCCGCAGAGAAATTGACTACAGATCTTGCGAACCCACCTGTGACCGGATAGCCGCCGGATAATGCGCTGGCGATATTGGCTGCGCCTATGCCGAGCAGTTCGCGATCAGGTGAAATGCGTTGGCCGCGTTTGAGCGCCAGTGATTGAGCGACCGAGACACTCTCGACAAATCCAACCAGCGAAATCAGCAGCGCAGGCAGCCACAAGGACTGTGTCTGTTGCCAGCTGATGGGCGGCAGTCCGATGCTGGGCAGGCCTGAGGGGACCTGCCCTACGATGGCTACTTGCGCACTTTGATCAAGACCGGTGCTTGCAACGAACGCGGTCGACACGATGACGACGGCCATCGGTGCGAGTTTGGTCAGCAGCTCGGCCAGTTTGGCAGGCAAGCCTGCTGATTTCAACAGTGGCGCGAGTGCCGAGCGCGCAAAAAACAGAAAGATCAATGCTGCGATACCGATGATGGCGGTATTCGTATTGATGGCAGAAATTTGATGTACCAGCCCTGTCACGGTGGTGATGATGCTGCCACTGGGTAGTGAAATGCCGAGCAGATATTTGAGCTGCCCTATTGCGATCAGAATCGCCGAACCGGAAATGAAACCGCTGATGACCGGATGACTGAGAAAATAGGCGAGAAATCCGAGGCGCAGTATGCCTGCGACAAACAGAATCAGGCCTGACATCAGCGCCATCAGCACAGCTAGCATGATGTAGCTCTCAGAGCCGGGTGCTGCCAAGGGTGTCAGCGCGCTGGCAGTCATGAGCGATGCCACGGCGACGGGTCCGACAGCGAGCGTCATGCTGCTGCCGAACAAAGCGTAGGCAAGCAGCGGAAGAATGCTGGCGTAGAGACCGATTTGGGGCGGCAGTCCGGCAAGCATGGCATACGCAAGGCTCTGCGGTATCAGCATCACGGTGACGATCAGGCCAGCGGTAAGATCACCCGAGAGCCATGGGCGTTGATACTGACGCAGCCACTGCGGTAGTTGAATCATAGGCTTAATCCGCTTGGGGTCGTGCCAGCCACTCATTTCCCTTGAGCATCAAATTCCAGTACACCCAAGGCAGGATATTTTTTTTCAGGATCCAGGCGGATCGACGTGGCACGGTCGCGTTCAGGGGAAATGTGGGTAAGAGTTTGCCCCCGAAACCGAATTCCGCCAGCACGATACGGCCTTTCTCGACGGTCAATGGGCAGGATCCGTAGCCATCGTATTTTGTTGGCAAAGCGCGGCCGCTGCGTGCAGCGAGAAGGTTTTCAGCGACGACGACAATTTGCTTGCGTGCAGCAGCTGCAGTTTTTGCATTGGGTGAGGAGCAGGCATCACCGAGACTGAAGATATCGGGGTAGCGCACGTGCTGCAGCGTGACCTGATTCACGTCGACCCAGCCATCGGCATTTGCGAGTCGGCTTTCGCGTACAAAATCGGGCGCAGTTTGCGGTGGCACCACGTGCAGCATATCGAAGGATTTCTCGACACGAGTCACATTGCCATTCGCATCTTTTTCATCGAACCAGGCTTTTTTCTCCGGACCATCTATAGCGACCAGCGTCGAGGTGAAATGAAGATGAGCGTTGTAGCGTTTGACGTATCGCATCAGCGGCGGCACAAAATCTGCAACGCCGAACAGTACGGCACCTGCGTTATGGAAATTGACGTTGATATTTTTCAGGTCGCCGCGCTGCTCCCACTCGGAACAAGAGAGGTACATCGCTTTCTGCGGTGCGCCAGCGCATTTGATTGGCATGGGCGGCTGCGTGAAGAGTGCGGTACCGGATTTCATTTGCCTGACCAGCTCCCAAGTATAGGGCGCGAGATCGAAACGATAATTTGAAGTGACGCCGTTTTTACCCAGTGTGTCTTCCAGCCCAGGGATGGCTTGCCAGTTGAGTTTCAGACCCGGCGCGACCACCAGATTCTGATAGCTGATCGGATTGCCTTTATCGATGGTGACTTTTTTCTGCTCAGGGTCGAAACCTGTCACGGCGGCGCGTATCCAGGTCACGCCGGCCGGCATTACCGATGCCATGTCACGCACGCTGTCCTGAAGATCGAATTCGCCCGCACCGACCAGCGTCCACGACGGCTGGTAGTAATGCTTGTCGTTGGGTTCGATGATCGCGATCTGTAAATTCGGCTGACGTTTTTTGAGACTCGCCGCGAGACCGATGCCGGCACTGCCGCCGCCGACGATCAGGATGTCCTGAGTGTCTCCCCAGTTGCAGGCACTGGCGGTGCCGGTCGTACTGGGCTTGGTGCGTTGGCCGCTGGCCATTTGATAGAGATTTTGCGATCTGGCACCGCTGCGGCAAAAGGCGAGGATGGGACCTGGTTTGAGCGCCAGCAGCTCGGCAAACTGGCGCGCCTGCAATTCGGTGATCTGACCACTGACGACGGGCAGGTGGGTGTAGGTCAGTCCCGCAGCCTCGGCCGCGCGCGCGATGGATTCGCTGGTGGGCTGCGATGGGCCGGCCTCCCCATCGGGACGGTTGTTGATCACGGTGCGGAAACCGAGTGCCGCCACTTCTGCCATGTCCTCGGGGCCGAGTTGGGGGGCTGTACTGAATTTGTCTGTGTGGCGTGTGATGGTGGCTGACATGGCTAATCCTCAGAAAGCTTGGTGTTTACGCCGAATGTACCCGGCAGGAATGAGTTGCAATTAATTATAAAAGTTACATTATATTTACAAATAAAATGTTAGTCAATATAATATATTTATTGTAAATAATATGGAGTCCCAGCATGACAAGCAACGCGATTAAACCTCAAGTGCATGGCATCTTTGATCCGGCGACTTGGACCGTGACTTATGTCGTTTACGAAAAAGAAGGCTCGGCCTGTGCAATTATCGACTCTGTTCTGGACTACGATCCTAAGTCGGGCCGTACTCGAACGGACTCTGCTGACAAGGTGATTGCCTTTGTTCGCGAAAAGAAGCTTACCGTCGACTTGAAACCACGGTGAGCGAGCAGCGCAGAAAAAACATTCATGTGCACGACGGCATTAGCGAAGCAGCGTTTGTCGACATGCGTACCAAGCGAGATGCGACGCTGGAAATGCCTGTGCTGATTCTTCCTGCAGTGCAGATCAATATCCCGGCGATCTGCCGCCGGCGGAATCGAATGGTGTTGCCTATGTGAAGATACCGTTGAATGCGCTCTGAGTCAGCGTAAAAAACAAGGCATAAAAAAATCCTGCGGCAGGATAACCTGCCGCAGGATTTTTTTTGTACTCGAGGAGCGTGCCGTTATTGAAGGCCGCCGTTCTGCTGAGCGACCATCATATAGAGCATGGGAATCGACAGCATGGTGTTGAAGCGGGAAGTCAGCATTGCCAGACGTGCCGCGGCGGCTTTCTGTTCCGGCTCCACGGTGACGATACCGAGTGCTTTTTTCTGGTTAGGCCAGATGATGAACCAGACATTGAAGGCCATCAACAGCGCGATCCACATCCCGATACCAATAGCGTGGTAGCCAATTTGTAGACTCAGGGCGGCGCCCAGGTAGTGACGCATCCACGCCACCAGCAAGCCGGTGATGACGGTTGCTAGGGCTGCCCAGCGGAACCAGAAAAGCGCGGTCGGTGCAATGACCTTGCCGATTGCCGGTTTTTGTTCATCCGGAATTTTGGGCATTGAAGGGATCTGCACGAAGTTGAAATACCAGAGCAGACCAATCCACATGATGCCGGACACCACATGCAGCCAGCGCATGACAAAAGCGCCCCATTCGTGTCCCATTTGCGGACCCACACCAGCGACCTTGGTGGCGATGATCACCAGCAGTATCAGCAGTACGACACCGGCAATGATGGTGCGTCCAAGCGATTGCAAAATTGCAGCCATAAATCCTCCAAAAATATTCAGTTCGACGCTTTGTTATTGAGGGGTGCGCGCGTCGCGTTGCACTTTTGTAAAACCGGGCGAAGTATAGCTTAATGAAGCGCTGTTGAAATAACATCATCAAGTTCGGTTGCCAGAGAAATGGTCTCAAGTTATTGATTTTCAAGGCTCAGCATGCCGCGCTAGGTTTTTCACGCCACGAAACGGGGGGGGGGGCTGTCCGTCAGTCGCTTAACCCACAATCATCCTTGGGTGACGGCAGCACGGGGTGACGCCGCTCAAGCCTTGTCGGGCTCGACCCGGCTGATGTCAATGTGAGCGCTTCCTTCGGCCACTGTCAGCGCCAGACGTTGTGGCGCACGTATCTGTGAAGTGCGCCGAATGATCTGACCTTGTTCATCGCGCAGTATCGCGTAGCCCCGCTCCAGTGTGCGCTGTGGTGCGAGCAACTCGAGTTTGCCTTGCAAGGCGTCCAGTTTGTTGCGGTGGGCGCCCAGGCGGGCGGTATGGGCCGCTGACAATTGCGTCGCCCGGGCGGCCAGCCTCGTCTGCGCCATGCGCGTGTCGGGCAGTGCGTGCATCAGCCGCTGCTGTGCTTTGTCCAGACGGTAGCGGGCTGCGACCAGCGGTGTGGTGGTGGCATGTTGCAGACGGCTTTGCAGCGTCGACAGCCGCAGTTGCTGATGACGTATCGCTGCCCCGGGACTTTGCAGGCGATGAGCGAGCCAATCCAGCGTCTGGGTGCGGTCGTCCAGTTGCCGACGCAATGCATCGATCAGATCATCTGCATGCTGACCGACGGCTGCGAACCAGTCGTCCCGTGGCGTGGCTGCCAGCTCGGCTGCCGCGGTCGGGGTGGGTGCGCGCACATCCGCGACGAAGTCTGCGATTGTGACATCGGTTTCGTGACCAACACCCGAGATCACGGGCATTGCGCAATCGGCGATCGCGCGAGCCACGCGTTCATCATTGAATGACCACAAATCCTCAAGGCTGCCACCGCCGCGACAGACGAGTAACACATCGCATTCGGCGCGTTGGGATGCGATGCGAATGGCGGCTGCGATTTTTTCGGCAGAGCCCTCACCCTGCACCGCAGTAGGATAGAGAACCACCTGAATATGCGGTGCCCGTCGCCGCAGGGCGCTCAGAACATCGCGCAATGCGGCCGCTTGCGGGCTCGTGACAATGCCAATGATGCGCGGGAATACAGGCAGCTCCCGTTTGCGTTCCTGATCGAATAATCCTTCGGAGGACAGTTTGGACTTGAGTTTGATAAATGCTTCGTAGAGATTACCGATGCCTGCCCGGCGCATGTTTTCAACGTTGAGCTGAAAATCTCCGCGCGCCGCGTACAGGCTAATGGTGGCGCGTACTTCGACCTTGTCGCCTTCCCGCGGACTGAAATCGACATACTGCGCCCGTCCGCGAAACATCACTGCACGTACCTGAGCGCTGGCGTCCTTGAGTGTGAAATACCAATGGCCTGACGCAGCTCGGGT
>JACCDK011914030.1_pt1 | contig 58197 bp, 55 predicted proteins | sample 7445871 | NCBI WGS metagenome assembly JACCDK01 (sample SAMN15323436, study PRJNA562643) | freshwater metagenome | isolation source: river surface water | place: USA:Blue River Watershed | collected 2017-08-15 | reverse complement strand
CATCCTCGCATACTGCTCTAGAGAAAATGAAGAAAATAGAGGGGAGTAGATCGGCATCGTCAAGTATGTCAACTATCTCCGGTTTGCTGATTCTGGCTATCAATGAGTCATTTCTTGGACCACCGGGATAACCCCGCCGCCCCCTGGTGGGCCGAGATGTATTTTGTCGAAGTTTGTTGTTGTGCCTTTGAGTCAAGTCTGGGTTTACCGAATTAGTTACCCCATCGAATAGCTCAATTAGTTCATCACCAAAGAGCACATGTTGATTTAGCGGAACGGGCCTGTGTTCGCTAACAATCACTTTTGTGTTTCCACGAACTTCGTCAAGCCACGCACCAAATTCCTCTGCATTCGAAACTGTGGCACTGAGAGAAACAATTCGAACATCTTTGGGAAGATGAAGAATTACTTCTTCCCATACTGCACCGCGAAATCTATCGGCTAGATAATGAACTTCATCCATAACAACGTAGCCGAGGCTAATCAAATTGTTGCTGTTTGCATAAATCATGTTTCTAAGAACTTCGGTAGTCATCACCACAATTTGAGCATCACCATTTTGATTGGTGTCTCCGGTTAGCAGGCCGACTCGATCTTGGCCATAACGGTTAACGAGTTCAAGGTATTTTTGGTTGCTAAGTGCCTTAATTGGTGTGGTGTAAAAGACTTTCTGTTGTTCTTTGATTGCTAAATGGATTGCAAATTCTCCGATGATGGTTTTTCCCGCACCCGTCGGAGCAGCAACCAATACTCCATTGCCTTCTGCTAGTGCTTGGCAAGCTTGGTCCTGAAACTCATCCAAGGGAAAATTGAGAAGTTCCGTGAACTCGCTTACCGCGCTATTCTTCCTGCTCTGCTTAGCTCTAGCGAATCTCTCGGCAGGGCTCAGTTCATTATTCACTCTCGACACTATTCAGTTTTCGTGCCTGAGCTTTATCTCGAATCGCGGTGATTCCGACTGCCAAATAAAACAGAGCAATTAGCGGGATCATGAGGAAAAACATCGACATTGGGTCTGCTGTTGGGGTTGCCATAGCAGCAAGCAGAGCGCTAAGAAAAACTGCAATGCGCCAAGATTTTCTAATTGAACTCGAAGTGAGAATTCCAAGGAAGTTTAGTAGGACCAGCACTACGGGTAGTACAAATGCAATTCCAAAAACCAGAAGAATGCGCAGAGTAAAAAGAATGTAATCACTCGCGCTGATTATGTTGGCGCTTCCTTCGGGTGTAAATGCTAATAGAGCTTTAACAAATGTTGGAAGCGAATACCAAGCTAAGGCGCAGCCGCCGATGAATAGCGGAAAGGCGGTGAAGAGAAAACCAAGACTGTACCTACGCTCATTTTTCTTGAGACCAGGAGTTATAAAAGCCCAAAAATTCCAAAGCCAAAAAGGACTCGAAATAATTAGACCGATGAACATAGAGATTTGCATTCGTAAGTCAAAAGCTGAAACAACCGAATTGAAATTGATTGTGGCATTGATGCCTTTACTCTTCGCCAATTCAACAATTGGTTTCTGTAGAGCTTCAAATACCGGATCGAAGAGGAACCACCCGGCAACTGTGGCTATCGCAAAAAATAATGCAGACCAAAATAGGCGTTTTCGCAGTTCGCCAAGATGGCCTCTAAGGCTCATTGTGGCTTCTGGGTTTTTACGACGTGCCATGGCTAAATGGCGTTATTCCTTAGAGGAATCGTTCTTCTTGTTTTCCTCAGACTTGTCTTCATCTTTTATTTCCTTTTTGAAGGTTTTCAAAGATTGTGCAAGATTCTTGGCCATCCCTGGAAGTTTCGGGCCACCCCAAATTAGCACCACGATCAAAATAATTATCGGCCAAAGGCGTTCAAGGGTACCAATCATGGTCGGAACTCACTTTCATCGGGTCGATATTCGACTAGCTTATTTATAAGCCTACGCTGTTCGGCCTCGCGTCTAGCTTCACGTTTCTTCAGGTTACTTGCATGTGCCCTAGCCAAGGTGCTGGGGTCATCCAGGAGATTACCCTCAAAAGCTTCTACTTTGGGCTCCTTTTCAAGCTCAGTTATTAGGTTTTGCAGTTGAGCATTGGTAGCTTCAAAAGCCTTAACGGCTCGGCCGCCTTTTTGCGCTAGCTCAAAGCCGATGAAGGCTAGATAACCGGCGGACCCAAATATAAGCACCGGCCAAATTACCCACCAAATCCATTGCGGCATTAGTCCTCGCTCAAGTTTTGATCGATCGGATGCCCTAGGGCAATTAGGGCATAGTTTCGAACCACTTTGCGGGCGGACTCGGGTGAAATTACACGCGCTGCGCCACCGTACTGGCTAATTACTCTGCCAAGAGTTGGCAAATAGCCCACCTTTATTGTGGCGCGAGTTTTGCCAGATTTTGGATCGCTTGACTCAATCTCTGCACCAAAGTCAGACAGCAGAGCAAATGCCTCAGGTTCGACCTCGACCAGAACTTCAACATCTGTTTCAGATGCCACATACTGCTCCTCGATTTCAAGTGCGATTTCGCGAGCCTCCGCAGAAATAGGAACCTGAAGTTCTGTCGCAGACCGCATGTGATCAAGCCTGAAGTTTCTCAGTTCCAAGTTCTTCAGGCAGTAACCCTTGAGAAACCAAAGGTCTCCGTTTGGATCTAGGCGTAAGGGGTCTATTTCGCGTGTGCTTTTTTCTCCGCGTTGATTTATGTACTCGCAGCTAATTCGATTTCCATTGATCATTGCCTGTCTGATAACTGCAGCATCGGCATCGACCGTGCCCGGCTTGTAGTCGATTATTTGGACGGCATCTGTTGCCGAACCCTGGCCAAGGATATTTATCAGTTCCGAGATTTCGTCGGTGTTCGTGAAATTTGGCAGTGAAGCAAGGTAATTAAGGCCAACAGCTATCGCAGATGCTTGGCGTCCGGAAAGTCTTGGCACTTCGACAAAACCATCTTTCTGAATTAGGTGAATTACTCCCTCGTTCAGTTCGTCCTCGTCATACATGTAGTAGGTCTCTTCCATGTCAGACCTGAGAGAAGCAGTGTTGACCATTGTGGTCATAGCCTCGCGCACGTAGTCTTCCGGAACTTCAAAGTGTTTTGCTACTTCGCTTATCGTGGAATAGTCGTTGTGAATCACATAGGCGATTAGTGATGCAATGAAATTGAAGCGCTCCTGACCGGTTGGCTTAATCTTCTTAGCCATGGTCAGCCGCTACTTTCTCGTAACCAATTCTGATGGCATCCGCCAATTCGGCTGGACCAATGACTTTGAAATCCCCCGAATAAGTTCTGAGTTCCTCGGCAAGTAGCCAGAGATCCATGTAGTGAAAACTGATCTCTTCAACTTCAGCTTTTGACCGTATTTCGTAGTGAAACCAAGCCATGCTGTCGCGTTTTATAGAAAGAGTTGCTACTTGGCTTTCGATGTGTTGGTCTAGTGACTTTATGGCAGCTTCAATTGAACTTTCGTCGACTTTATTGAAGGTTCGGCCAGTGAATTTTAGCCTTCCGACAATTCGTCGCAGCATAAAGTTGCGAACATCGCCCGCTTCCAAATCCCAGCAGACTAATAGCCATTGACCCGAAACATTTCGAAGCAACCAAGGCTCAACTGTTCGCCGGGTGATTCCGTCTTGGCCAGGTTTGCGATAGTCAAAACTAATTTCATTTCGCTCAGCTATGGCGTCAGTTAGCGGGTAAAAACTTGTTTCATGAGTCTTAATTCGAGGCGCAAAGCCAACTAGGCCACTACTATCTTTGGCAACACCTAGAGCTCTGAGCCGATCAAGGCCAGATGCAGCATCACTTGAAAGCGAGGCATGACGCCAGACTTGAGATGCAAGGTTCAGAAGCTGCAATTGCTTTGCAGTAATTTGTATACCTTTTGGCCAGGAGAATTCACTGGGATTAATGATGTAGCGACTCTGCTGATTGTCTTCGCCATCACTGGCGAGAATAAAGGTTTCAAGCTGAATTCCGTTTGAACGAAGCATGTCTTTGTCGCGATCAAACATCTTTTCTAAAGCTGCTGCGCTCTTGCCGGCTTGGATTGAATTTCTATACTCTCGCACGGCTTGGAAAAGCTCCGCCTTAGTCAACCCTTTAGTTGCCGAAAGCAAGGCCAGCGTAATGTTGAGCAAACGCTCTGCGGCGTCACCCTTTTCCACTTGTGTCGCAGCCTCTGCCATAGTCCCCTACTATTCGACCGGTTTATCTATTCCAAGTACTTCAATTACAAACACTAGAGTCGCATTTCCTGGAATTGTGTCATTCCCTTGCTCGCCATAACCCAAGTCTGGCGGAATAATCGCGACCATCTTTGATCCGATTTTGGCTCCAACCAGAGCCTTAACAAAACCACCAATCAATCCTGACTCGGTGATTTGAAACTGCTCCGGCTTGCCATTGGCCCACGATGAATCAAATTGGGTTCCAGACTCCCAAAGGAAACCGGAGTAGTTCAGCGTCACAGTGTCACCGAGTTTGATTGAATCCCCTGATCCATCCAGCAAGAACTGGGACTTAAATTCGGTCGGAGCAGCGGTTTTTGGCATAGTCACTCCAGGCGTTCCGTCTGGGGCGAACACAACCGAAGGCATGCCACTTTCAGCCGCCCTAACATTGGTGCTGGTTCCCTGCAGGTAAACCTTGTGAACATCTAGTACGAACAGCACAGAGTCGGTTTTTTTGATTTCGTCGGTATCTTCAGCTGCGGCTAGTCCAGCTGGAATAAGAATTGCCACGCGAGAACCCTCTTTTACACCGGTCAACCCATGGCAAATGTCAATCGGATTTCCAGCAACGAGAAATTGTGCCTCACCGTTAGCGGAATCATAGGTCGATGCACCAAGCATGGCCTTTGTGGTTCCATTCAAAATCGTGTAATCAAATCGCACATATTGTTTTCCAACAATCACAGGGCCGTTGCCCTCGGATATAACTTTGGTCTCTAGGACATCCGTTACCAGTGTGTCTGCAAATTCAACCTCAGGCTTGGTACCAAAATCACCTGAGATTTTTACCTGATCCATAGATTTACCGGTGGTGTAAGGATCACAGAAGGTTTGTGCCTCCGTTGAGCATGCGCTAAGCATTGGAAGAATCAAAAGACTGGATAGAACTACGATGAATTTGCGCAACACGACTACTTTCATTAACTTCATTTAGTTTAGAACTAGTCTTCTTGTTCCAGCCTTGCTTCGGCGGCTGAGTTGGCATTTCGGATTGATTTTCTAAGTTTCTTGGCACTGACCGAGCGCTCCCCAAGGTGATCAGGGTTCCATGCAGATATGTCTTCGTCACTAAATTCCGGTTTCTGTTTTCCCTTGAATTTTGGAACAGTAGTTCCAGGGGCCAGCCTTCTTGCGGTCACTAAGAATCCGGTGTGGCCAATCATTCGATGATCAGGCCTAACTGCTAGACCCTGCAGGTGCCAGGTGCGGAATAAAGTCTCGAAAGCCTCTGGTTCGGCGAAGTGCCCCGAATCTCTAAGGGCCTCGGTTAATCTGGACAGCTGAGTTACGGTAGCCACATAACCGATCACGAGGCCGCCTGGAATTAGTGCCTTGGCGGTTTCCTCCACGCACTCCCAGGGAGCGAGCATGTCAAGCACAACCCGGTCTGCATCACCTACAGCGATGACCAAAGGTAATTGTTTCTGTAGGTCCCCTAGGTGGATTCTCCAGTTCTTTGGCTCGTAACCTAGTTGGGTTACCACGTTGGCCTTTGCAATTTCAGCGAATTCCGAGCGACGCTCGAAGGAATCAAGTGTTCCGGATTCACCAATTGCTCGTAGCAAAAACATACTGAGACCGCCAGACCCTACTCCTGCCTCAACTACTTTGGCCCCGGGAAAAATGTCTCCCATGGTTACGATTAGAGCGGAATCTTTGGGGTAAATTATGTTGGCTCCGCGAGGCATCGAAAGAACAAAATCGGTGAGCAAAGGGCGCAAAGCAAGGTATTCAATTCCGTTGTGATTTGTGATTACTGAACCCTCAGGCTTACCGATGATGTCATCGTGTTTAACTTCACCCCTGTGTGTGCCAAAAGATCCACCTTTTTCTAGGGTGATGGTGTTGAGCCTGCCTTTTGGCCCAGTGAGTTGAACCCGATCGCCAACTCTAAATAAACCTCGTGGATGCTTCGGATTCATGATTTGTTGATTCGTTTCTCTCGGTAAATGTCCTCTAAGTCCGAAATCGTGACCCCGCTAAGTGTTGGCCAAAGATTTCGTCCTGGTCTATCTGGGATCTGCACAAGATTGGGTACGCCAATTGCAATTGCTCCGGAAGCTTCAGCAGAGTGCAAACCTGAAATGGAATCTTCGAAGGCGATGCAATCCGAGATGTTAACGCCCAGTTTTTCGGCAGCCTTTAAGTACGGTTCGGGATGTGGCTTGCCGTGGTCTACTTGGTCACCGGCAATTATCAAATCAAAGGCATCGAATCCCATCCGAGCGACAACCGCATCGGCATTTCGCCGCATCGACATTGTGACCAAAGCCGTAGGGATGCCGGCTTCACGAACAGCAAGCAATAGCTCCTTTGCCCCGGGCCGCCAAGGCAAGGATTTGTCTAGTTTTGAAATTACCGAGTTGGTAAGTCGGTCAATGATCTCTTCTGCTTCGATGTCGAGTCCAAGTTTTTGCTTAATGAGCCTTGAACTGTCATAAAGACTCATGCCAATCATGTTTATGCCGTCTTGCTCGGTCCAGATTTTTCCGGCTGAAGCAGCCAACTCCTGTTCGCTACTGAGCCAATAGTGCTCCGAATCCACAAGGGTGCCATCCATGTCCCAAAGCACTGCAGCCGGTTTAGTCATGTTTGAAACTTTACCTTTAGTCAATCGCTTAGAGTTTTAGAGGTAGATAAAGGGGTGAAGTTGTCCAATACTTTTTTTACAGGCCGAACGCTATTGGTGGCTTTTGAAGGCTGGCATGACGCAGCCGAGGCGGCTAGCAGCGCTGTTAAGTTCATTGGTGAGCAACTAGATGCCGAGCTGGTGGCCGCTGTTGACCCCGAAGAATATTTTGATTTCCAATTCAGTCGCCCGATAGTGACACTTGACCCTGAAGGAAAGCGTCAACTTACCTGGCCTACAGCCGAACTTCTGAAGCCAGCCGTCGAAATCACCAGTATCTCGCCGGAGTTTTCAAATATCTATTTGCTTTATGGAAATGAACCGGCCCGACGTTGGAAGACGTTTACAGATGAGATTGTGGAATTTGTGGTCGATGCCGAAATTGACCAAGTGGTTTTCCTGGGTGCTCAATTAGCTGATGTTCCACACACTAGACCGATATCAATAACGATTACTAGTCAAAACGAGCGTGCTAGAAACGAATTGAATCTCGATCGGAGTCATTATGAAGGTCCCGTGGGGATTATGTCTGTTTTAGGTTTAGCCTTCGAGAAAATTGGCTTGCCTACCATAGCTGTTTGGGCCTCGGTTCCCCACTATGTTCAAAATGCTCCATCGCCCAAAGCCACGCTTTCAATGTTGATTGAAATCGAAAAGCTTCTGCAGGTTCAGTTTGACCACGGCTCACTTGCCGATGAGGCATTTACCTGGGAACGCTCAATTGATGAATTGGCAGAAGCAGATGAAGACATGGCCGGCTACATTGAGCAACTGGAAACCACTCGAGACGCAATGGATTCCGAGGCGGCGCAGGGCGAGGCTCTTGCTCAGGAATTTGAAAGATTCTTAAAACTTGAAGAGGACGCGGCGAAGCCTGAAACGGATGAGCAGTAACTAGGCAACTATTTGGCCGCTACCGAGCATGGCTAATAACCAGATGCCAACTATTAATCTCCAAGCTACGAAAGGTGCAAATGAACCTCTCGCCAAATAGCGGAGTAGCACAACAATTACTGAAAATCCGACTCCAAATGCGACTGCACCCGCAATCGCTGCACCCACGATTAGGTCGCTAGGCAAATTTTTGAAGTTGGTAAAAAACTCAAATAGACCGCTGGCAACCACTGCCGGAATCGCGAGTAGGAAACTGTATCTTGCGGCAGCCTGTCGACTGTAGCCAAGCATCAATCCGACTGTGATAGTGCCACCAGACCTTGACACACCAGGGATTACCGCGAGAGCCTGTCCGAGCCCATATAGGAGCCCATCTCGAGTGCTGAGTTGATCGATTGACTTTTGCCTTTTGCCAAACCGATCGGCGACGCCTAGAAGTAAACCAAAAATTATGAGAGTGAAAGCGATTACCCAGAGATTGCGCAGGTCGTTTTCAATTTGATCCTTAAAGATCAAGCCAATCCCGATAACTGGAAGGCTGCCAACAATTATTAGCCAGCCAAGTTTCGAGTCCTTCTTTTTTTCATCGTCGACAAGCCCCCGATTGGTTAGGGAACCAAACCAGGCGCGAACAATACGGGTTATGTCTTTCCAAAAGTAAATTACAACGGCAGCTTCAGTGCCAAGCTGAATTGTTGCAATGAATGCGGTCAACTGTGGTTTTGGTAGATCGTTCAAGTTAACTAAGTAAGAAGCGATTTGAACGTGCGCACTTGAAGAAATTGGAAGAAATTCCGTCAGACCCTGTACCAGTCCAAGAATTACGGCCTGGAAAAGATTCAGTTTGAATCCCCTTGATCATCGGCTAATTCGAATGGCAAAATTTCCTCAAATTTTTCCCCGATGGACTCTTCGTAATCTAGAAACGCATCTTCCAACTTGTAGTAGGTCTGACTTACAGCAGGGTCATCATTTCCATGTTTGGAACTCATCGCTTCAAAGTGTCTCTCTAGTGCAGCAATGAACTGCTGCAGTGCGAGTCTCGGTTCTTGAGCCATATGGCAAAACTACCCCGCTATCCGGCAGAAGTGAAGCACCTCGATACGGGAAAAGCTTCGTGATACCCTTGAAGTTCACTCGTCCGGGTGGCGGAATGGTAGACGCGCTAGCTTGAGGTGCTAGTCCTCGCAAGGGGGTAGGGGTTCAAGTCCCCTTTCGGACACGTAGCTTGAGACAGCTGCTAGGCACCTCGTCCCTTGGGGCGGGGTGCTTTTTAAGCTTTTACCAGCCAAAGTGAGGCATACGGGCTCAGAGTTATTCCCTCTCGCAACTCGATTGTTTCTCCAGTCAGTCGATTTTCTAGGGTTCCACTCAAGTCGCCGAGTTCATCCTTGGATACCCAACGGCTATCCTCACTTAGGTTGTAAACCTGAATCATTTGTCCGGCCGGATGATTTCTTTCAAAAATGGCGATTCCACTTCCCCGACCAGCCCGAACCTTTGTGGTTACCGAGGCGTGCAGCGACGGGCTCTGCTTTCGTGCCTTTGCGATCAGGCTGATGCCCTGATAAATCCGTCCGGCAACCGAGTTTTTATTGGCTAGGTTGACAGCTTCGTCTGCTTTGGCCCAATCCATTTTTGGGCGATGTATCCAACGATTGTCGTCGGCCTTCGCCGGATCGGATGTAAAAGAGTTGTCGTTAAATAGCCCTAGTTCGTCGCCCATATAAAGCAGAGGTATTCCACCGAAGCCAAAAACCATGGCATAGGCACACAAGTATCGGCGAATCGCTAAGTTGATTGCGTTCTCATCTGAACGAGCCACGGCACCTTCTATGCCGGTGAGACTCGCAGTGCTTCCTGAGGTGCGACGTTCCCCACTATGCTCTTCAACTTGGAAATCTACCCCGCGTGCTTCAGACCCGTAAAACTTGCCGGTGTAATAGTCTGCGAGAAACATTCGATGATCATGGCCGTTTAGTCCGGCTCGATGTGCATCTGAGTCATCAATAGCCCAACCAATGTCGTCGTGACAGCGAATGTAAACTCCCCAGGCGGAGCTGGTTGGAATTGCTTTGAATCTCGACATGGTTAATTCCAGCAGCCGAGTGTCTTTGCTGGCAATTGCAGACCAAATCTGCACCATGAGCGAATTGTGATAGGCCAGATCGCTGACCTTTCCTGAACGACTTCCCTCGCCAAGATATGCCCCAACTTGCGCTGGACCAACAATTGCCTCGGCTTTGAAGATCATGGACGGCGCGAAAATCTTCGTAAATGCTCGCAAGGCCTGAGTGATTGCATGCACTTCCTCTTGGTTTTGGCAATTAGTGCCAAGACGTTTCCAAATGAAAGCGATTGCGTCCAAACGCAGACAATCGACACCGTGATTCGCGAGGTTAGCTATGACATCGGCATATTCGCAGAAAACCGAGGGGTTGCTCCAATTTACATCCCATTGGTAGTCGTTGAAGGTGGTCCAAACCCAGCCGTTGAGTTCCTTATCGAAGGTAAAGTTACCTGGCGCAAAATCTGGAAATACCTCAGGAAGCGTTTTTTCGAATTCATCAGGAATCGTTCGATCAGGGTAAACATAGAAATAATCCTGGTATTTTCGATCTCCAGCCTTCGCCCTAAGTGCCCACTCATGTTCTTTGGCAACATGGTTTAGCACCAGATCTAAGGTCAAAGAAATTCCAGATTCGTGCAATTTTTCAGCTGTATTGGCGAGATCTTCCATACTGCCCAGTTCAGGTTTGATTGAGCGGTAGTTGATCACCGCGTATCCGCCGTCATTTGCGCCTGGTCTTGGTTCCAGAATTGGCATGAGGTGCAGGTAACTAATTCCAAGATTCTCTAGATATGGAATTTTTGAGTTCAAGCCGGTCAGATTTTCCGCAAACAAATCGGTGTAGCAAACGTAACCAATTGTCTTTTCGCTTTGAAACCAGTCGGGTTCTAAGATTCTCTGTCTATCTCTAGCATGAAGTTTTTCGCTTCGAGATTTATGACCCGACACTAGAATTCTTATCAATTCCGGAAGAATGCTTTCTACCGGATAAACCTCGGACAATGCAGCAACGAGGTCTGGTCCCCATCGATCAAATCGGTCAAGTAGATCGGCTTCCGAACGACTTTTCCCGAGCGCCTTAGCCAGTAGATTTCGCGCAGAGGTCACTGAATCGTAAATCTTGGTCACGCACTCCCCGCATCCCTAGCCTTTCTCGAATAATACGACCAGAAGACCTTGCCGATAAGTGCTTTATCTATTCGTTGTATTCCTGCCTAAACTGTTCTTGAGTTGGAGAGAGCAACCATGGATTCAGAACTTAGTGCGGCGGCGGCCTATAGCCTCGATTTTGCGCGCGAAATTTTGCGAGGCAAAACTCCACTGGTGCTTACCGGTGCCGGAATTTCCACCGATTCTGGGATCCCCGACTATCGTGGCGAAGGACGAGTGGCCAGACATCCGATGACCTTTGATTCCTTTATGAGATCCACCGAGGCGCAGGTGCGCTACTGGTCTAGAAGCTTCGTGGGTTGGAGTCGAATTAGTGACGCTAGACCCAATCCAGGACATTTTGCACTTGCCAAGGCCGAAAAGGCTGGCAACATCGGTTTTCTGATTACTCAGAATGTGGATGGCCTGCATCAGGCCGCTGGTTCAAGAAATGTTGTTGATCTGCATGGACGTCTTGATCGGGTGATCTGCATGAAGTGTCGCAGGCAAATTACTCGAATCGAAATGGATAATCTTCTAAGCGCCTTGAATCCAACTGTCCGCAAAGACTCGAATGTTGAATTCACCCCCGACGGAGATGCGGAAATCGAAGCCATCCAGAATTTTATGGTTCCCCCTTGTCAGAATTGCGGCGGAGTCTTGAAACCAGACGTGGTGTTTTTTGGAGAGAATGTGCCGGTCGAAAAAGCCGAGTATGCATCCCAATGCTTGGAACGAGCAGACGCATTGCTTGTAGCGGGCACGTCGCTAACTGTTAATTCTGGACTTCGTTTCGTTAGGAACGCAGCCAAAAGCAACAAACCGGTAGTGATCGTCAATTTATGACCAACCAAGGGCGATGAGCTTGCATCTGCGAAGATTGAAGCAAATACATCGCTCGCTCTCGAGAGGCTACTTTTTGACTGAAACGTTGGTAGGTTTGCTCAGGCACGGGCAGACCGACTGGAATATAGATTTTAGATTGCAGGGAATTACCGACATTCCCCTAAACCGCACGGGAATCGAACAAGCCAACTTAGCGGCAAAGGCAATTCCGGTTGGTTTCTGGAATTTCGTTGCCAGTTCGCCACTTTCACGGGCTTTGGATACCGCAAAGATTATCGCCGAACATATTTCTGTTCCGGAAGTTGTAATTGAACCCTTGCTCATAGAAAGATCTTTTGGCGAAGCAGAAGGTATGACTCACGCCGAATGGAAAGAAACTTTCCCAAATGGGCACCCTCCCGGAGGCGAAAAACTAGATGAGCTCAGAGCTCGAGCTAATCTCCTTCTTGAACACTTGCTATCGCAATATCGTGGCACCAGAGTTCTTGCTGTCAGCCACGGAGCGATGATTCGAAAACTAGTGCGTATAGTGAGCCAGGGAGAATTACCATTACAAGGTCAGCGATTTGAAAATACTTCCTTGACCCTAATCAAACACAGCCACAACGGTTGGCAGATTGAGTCCTATAACCCCAAGTCACTTTCTTAGAGTGAATTCATAAGTCTTAAAAGCGCATCAGCCGAGGTACTCCAATTGAACTTGGCTGCCTGAATTCGGGCAGCATTGCTCGCCTGGTTCCAGTTTTGTTCCAATGCCAATATTTCCTTGGCTAAATCCGAAGGGTTGTCGGGATCAAAATATCGCGCAGCAGAGCCGCCGATTTCCCTGAAAATTTCAATGTTGCTGACTACCGCAGGAGTGCCAAGCTCCATGGCCTCTATTACCGGAATTCCAAAACCCTCATCTCTAGAGGCGCTCACCATGGCAAAACTGTGCGAAAGCAACCTTAAGTAGTGCTCATCGGTAACACCGTCATGAAAAGTCAACTGATTTGAACATCGACCTGCCAAACTTGTCAGCTCTTCACGCCTCTTCTGGCTTATCCGGCTGAGTAAATGCAATTGAAAATCAGGCAACTTCTGCAAAGCCATAACCAGACATTCCACATTTTTGTAATCCATGAAACTGCCCATGTAGATGAGGTTTCGCTGAATTTCACCATGTTCCCTGCCGCTTGTGCCCGAAGCCGCGTTGTAAACCACCCGAATAGGCCGCTTAGTTAACCTGTGCTTGATCATTAGGTTCTTCGTAGTTTCGGAAACCGTCACAATTGAATCGGCGCGATTAAGCATGATTCGTTGTGGAAAATAAGTCAGGTGAAAAAGTCTCCAACCCAGTCGAATCGGCCAGGAGAAACTTGGCGGAGGGGTTGGATGGGCATAGTAAATCAAATCGTGCAAAGTTAGCACTAGCTTGTATTTCCTAAACCAACTTCCCATAGTTTGCATTGGGGAGAATACTTTTTTAGCGCCGAGTGCGTTTAACTTCAGTGCAATAAAAAGTTCGCTTAGGGGTTTGGTGGGATCGTTTAATTTGACGTGCTTGATTCCAAACGGTAATTTCTCCAGTTGCCGTTCGTCGCAAATAATGGCAATCACTTCAGTTCTTTTTGACAATTCAGTGAAAAGCCCAACAGAAAAGCGGCTTATGCCGTCGTGATGCCCAACTCGGATGTAGCGGGCATCAAAGTAAATGGTGTCACCCATGCTGCTGCACCCAGTGTGAGACAGATTTAGCGATTTGATCTGGAATCTCGTAGTGAGTTAGGTGACCAACATTGGAAAAGGTGATCAAGACTTTATCTTTTACGGGAATTCGGTCAAATAATTCTTGCTGTTGCGAAACCGAAGTTATGTCGTCTCGATCCCCAATCATCATGAGAACGGGAACTTTGAAGTGTAAGGCGTAGTCCGAGACACAGTTTGAAATTGATGCCGAATAACCTTCGAGCGCCACTGCCCGATTGGCAAAATCATTGAAGTTTTCGTCATGCTGGCGATGCACCCAGGCTCTCAGCTCCCTTGCCCGCGACTTGGTCATGACGATACTCATACCCCGTACCATTGGCCAACTTTTCAAGATGGCATCGCCAAATTTCTCGGGCAGTGCACCAGCCAGCCAAAAAAAAGCCTTAGCGACAGCCGTCATAGCCCCCTTAGGGCCTTTTAGCGCCGGACTGGCAACAGGATTTTCTAGTAGCAGTGACTTTATTCCGTCGTAATTAGCTGCGTAGGCAGCAACAACGATGCTTCCAAAGGAGTGCCCAAGGAGGTGCGTGTTGTCTGGTTTTAGATCGAGTGAGTTAATGAATGAATCCAACCACTTGGCATAGTGAGCAACAGAGTGAGTTTCTTGAAACGGAGAACTTTGGCCAAAGCCTGGAAGGTCAGGAATGTAGACGTCGAAGTCCTCGATGGCTCCAGCGATAGCCTCTAAACCGTGATGATTGCCGCGATAACCGTGAATTAAAATTATCGACTTGCTGTTCTTGTCGTTTTGTCTGCGTTTGGGGTAAAACCAGTAAACAGTTTCCTCTTGGTTAAGAAGCACAGTTTTGCGCTGGGAAGCATCCCTAGCTATTTCGGCCAGCTTGGCTTGATACAGCGATGCACTCATTAGACCGAAAAGTATTTAGCTTCTGGATGATGAAGAATCATTGCATCGGTGGATTGCTCTGGGTGTAGCTGTAATTCTTCGGATAAAACCACACCAATTTGTTCGGGTTTAAGTAATTCAACAAGTTTGATTCGATCTTCAAGATTTGGGCAAGCTGGATAACCAAAACTATATCTAGCTCCGCGATATTCAAGTTTGAAGAGTCCCTCAACGTCGGCCGGATCTTGTGATGAGAATCCGAGTTCCTCTCGCACTCGAGAGTGCCAAAATTCGGCGAGAGCTTCGGTGAGCTGCACGCTGAGACCATGCAATTCTAGGTAGTCGCGGTACTGGTTATTTTTGTAAAGTCGATTTGCCGCTTCAGCAATTTTGGAACCCATCGTGACCAGTTGGAATGGAATGACGTCGACCTGTCCAACTTCCCGATTGCGAACAAAGTCACTGAGACAAAGGTGTCGATCACGTGCCTGTCTTGGAAAGCTGAAACGAACGCGTTCAGTTCCGGCTATTCCGCCCGACCCGCCGTCCGTTGCACCCTCGGGCCCGTGGTGCAGAACAATAGTGTCGTTACCCTCGCTAACGGCAGGGAAATAACCGTAAACCACGGATGCTTCCAAAAGGTTCTCGGTTTGCAGGCGCTCTAACCAATAGCGCAGGCGCGGACGGCCTTCGGTTTCGACCAGTTCCTCGTAGCTTGCCCCATCATCCCCGCGGCCTGGCTTGAGCCCCCACTGTCCCATAAAGGTTGCTCGCTCATCTAGGAAGGAGGCGTAATCGCGAAGAGCAATACCCTTAACCACTCTCGTTCCCCAAAATGGCGGTTCTGGAATTTCGTTGTCGCCGGCCACATTGCTTCGGTCTGGAATTAGATCTGGTTCGGTGCGGGCTAGCACTGCGTGCGGTGACACCACTCGCTTTTTCAGAGGGGGAAGCGTTACCGAATCATCCCCTCGCTTGATTTTGACAAGGGCATCCATGAGTTTGAGCCCCTCAAAGGCATCACGTGCATAGCGCACTTCACCCTCGTAAATTTCCGCAAGATCTTGTTCTACGAACGAGCGAGTAAGTGCAGCACCTCCCAGGATCACTGGCCATCGCGCGGCAATGCCACGCTGATTCATTTCCTCGAGATTTTCTTTCATGATTTGCGTTGACTTCACAAGCAGACCACTCATACCGATAACGTCAACGTTGTTTTCTTCGGCCGCTCTCAAGATCTCGTTGATTGGTTGCTTGATTCCAATGTTCACGGTTTCAAACCCGTTGTTGCTCAGAATTATGTCTACAAGATTCTTTCCAATGTCGTGTACGTCACCTCGAACAGTGGCAAGCAGAATTCGACCTTTGCCTGTGTCTTCAGTTTTTTCAATGAACGGCTCAAGGTGTGCAACCGCTGCCTTCATAACCTCTGCAGACTGCAAAACGAAAGGCAGTTGCATCTCCCCCCTGCCGAAGAGCTCACCTACAACTTGCATTCCCTTGAGAAGATTTTGATTGATAATTTCTAAGGCCGTGCGACCGTTCGCTAAGGCTTCGTCTAGGTCGGGTTCCAAACCTTTTTTCTCGCCGTCGATTATTCTGCGCTCGAGTCGCTCATCGATTGGTAGGGCCGCGAGTTCGGCCGCGCGAGTTTGCTTTGCAGATGCACTGTCGACCCCGGCAAAAACATCTAAATATTTGGTCAATGGATCAAAAATCACATTGCCATCTGCATCGTATTCACGACGATCGTAAATGAGATCTAATGCGGCCTTGAGTTGGTGTTCCGGGATTTGGTTCAGCGGCATTATTCGAGCAGCGTGCACGATTGCGCTGGTTAGACCGACTTGAACACATTCGTGAAGAAACACCGAATTCAAAACATGGCGAGCCGCTGGAGATAGCCCAAAAGATATGTTTGAGATGCCAAGTGTGGTCTGTACTCCCGGAAATGCTTCGTTCAAGCGGCGAATGGCCTCGATGGTTTCGATGCCGTCTCGTCGAGTTTCATCCTGCCCTGTGGCAATTGGGAAAGTTAGAGTGTCAACCGTGATGTCGACGCGGTTCATGCCCCAGTTTTCGGTTAGGTCGCGAATCAACCGGCTGGCAATTGCAAATTTAGTGTCGGCTGTTCGCGCCTGACCTTCTTCGTCAATGGTTAGGGCAACAACAGCTGCTCCGTGCTCTCGAACAATTGGCATGATTCGAGAAAAACGAGAGTTTGGCCCATCGCCATCTTCGTAGTTCACCGAGTTGATCATTGCTCGGCCACCCATGCACTCTAGGCCAGCCTCCAAAACTGCTGGTTCGGTGGAATCTAGAACAAGCGGAAGTGTGGTTGCGGTAGCGAGCCTACTAACCAATTCACGAGCGTCTCTTACTCCATCGCGTCCAACATAATCGACGCAGACATCAAGCAGGTGGGCGCCTTCGCGAGTTTGAGAACGGGCGATCTCGATGCATTCATCCCAGTTCTCAGCCAGCATGGCCTCGCGGAAAGCCTTTGATCCGTTGGCGTTAGTGCGCTCACCGATGGACAAATACGTCATGGTTTGGTCGAATGGCTGGTGCTGGTAAAGCGAGGAAAGCCCCGGGTCGTCTGTCACGTGTCGGCTAGCAGGTTGTTGGCTCGATACGATGGCGGCTAATTCTTCGATGTGCGATGGCGTAGTGCCGCAGCAACCACCAATCAAACCGAGCCCGTATTCCTTCACAAATTGCAGATGTGCGGAGCCCAGCTCAAGTGGAGTTAACGGGTAATGTGCACCGTGCGGGCCGAGTATTGGCAGCCCAGCATTCGGCATACACACAATTGGCAACTGGGAAAACTTGGACAGGTAGCGAAGATGTTCGCTCATCTCGGTCGGGCCGGTAGCACAATTTAAGCCAATTGCGTCTACGCCGAGCGCTTGAATGGCGGTAAGCGCGGCACCAATCTCACTTCCAAGAAGCATGGTGCCGGTGGTTTCAATTGTTACCGAAACGAATATGGGAATTTTCTTGTCAGCCATTGCTCGCTTAGAGCCGATGACCGCACTCTTTGCCTGAAGCAAGTCTTGTACCGTCTCGATGAGAATGGCATCTGCCCCGCCATCAATTAGTCCTTGAGCCGCTTGCTGATAGGCATCGCGCAGCACGCTGAACTTTTCGTGTCCGAGTGAAGGTAACTTCGTGCCCGGACCAAGTGAACCTAAGACCCAACGAGGTTTGGCTTCTGTAGAAAAATCATCAGCAATATCCCTGGCCACTTTTGCCCCTGCGTAAGCCAGTTCGTAAACCCTGTCAACAATGCCGTATTCGGCCAAGTTTGCAAAATTAGCGCCAAAAGTATTGGTTTCAATTGCCTCGGCACCGGCCTTTAGATATTGTGCGTGAATGCTCGAGATTAACTCCGGACGAGTCACATTTAGGATTTCGTTGCAACCCTCGTGGTTTTGAAAGTCTTCGAGCGTTGGGGCAGCATCCTGAATCATTGTCCCCATGGCACCATCGGCAATGACAACGCGCGAACGCACGGCGTCTAAAAGGGCTTGAGATCTGGGATTCACTAACCTAAGTCTACCTTCGACCCTAATCAAGATAAAGGTCGGGATAAACTTGTCAAATGTCTGACTACCCCCTGATTCGCCAGCCGGCAACTACGCAGGCCGCATCAGTTTTTGAGGTACTCACGTCTCGTGGCTTGGAACAACAGCCATCGCTTTCTTTCGAGTTTTTTCCGCCCAAAGACGAAGAAGGCGCTGCCAGTCTCTGGCGAAGTTACGAAAAATTACTTGAGGTATCCCCGGATTTTGTCTCGGTTACCTACGGGGCGGGCGGCTCCAATCGCGAAACTTCTCTCGGGGTGGTTGATCGGATGGCCAAAGATGTGCTTACCATCGGTCATCTGACCTGTGTTGGCTCAACATTTGACGGCACGCGTGAAATCATCAACCGGTTTCAAGAGGCCGGAGTCAAGTCGATTCTTGCACTTAGAGGCGATTCACCAATCGGCGACCCAGATGCACTAGCCAAGGGTGAACTGAAGACGGCACTCGACCTGGTTTCGCTGGTACGCAATGAAACCGATTTAGAAATTGGCGTCGCCGCCTTCCCAGAGGTGCACCCAGAATCACCAAATATGGCTCACGATGCCGCTGTACTTGCGCTAAAGCAATCCGCTGGGGCAAGTTACGCAATGACCCAGCTGTTTTTCACGGTTGAGGCGTATCTGGAATTAGTGTCAGCTGCGAGGCAAGCCGGTTCGACTATGCCCATTATTCCCGGAGTCATGCCAATCTCAAATGCTTCTCGAATTTTGAGGATGGCAGACATGAGCGGAGCCAAGGTTCCAGAGGCACTTCTGGTTCAACTCCAAAACGCTAACGAAGAACAAGCCCGAGAAATTGGAATGAATTATTCAATTGAATTGACTCGGGGTCTAATTGCGGCAGGCGCTCCAGGCGTTCACATCTTCAGCTTGAACTTAGCTAAGGCTGCACTTGAAGTGGCTCGCGGGGCCGGTTTGTGTTGATGTCAGTTATGCCAAGTAGCCTTTGCTTGTGAACGAAACTCAATTACCCGAATGGGTAAATCGCATTGCCGTGTTCGATACCGAAACCACGGGGCTCGACCTAAAAATGTCTCGCATTGTCACCGCGACTGTGGTCGAGTTAGACGTGTCTGGTCAGGTGGTGGTTGATCGCGCCGAATGGCTAGCCGACCCAGAGATAGAGATTCCGGAAATAGCCGCAAATGTTCACGGTATCACCACTGAAATTGCTCGTGCTAAGGGGCGAAACTACAGAGAGGTGGTTGGTGAAATTCTTGAGGTGCTCAAAGATTGTTTTTCGCGAGGCATTCCCGTTGTGGCTTACAACGCCCCATACGACTTTACGATTTTGCATCACCAGGCACTTGCTTTGGGGTTGTCTCCTCTAGAAAACCCTGCCCCAATTCTTGATCCACTGGTGCTGGATAAAACCTACGACAAGTACCGCAGAGGAAAGCGCAAGCTCGAAATTGTTGCTGAGTTCTACAAAGTTGCCTTGGATGACGCCCACAATTCAAAAGCAGATGCAATCGCGGCAGGTCGGGTTGCATTAGCGGTGCTAAAAAACCACGCCGATAAAGTTCCAGCTACGGCGCAGGAGCTACATGATTCGCAAATCGGTTGGGCCAAAGAAATTGATGAAAGCTTTAGTAAGTGGATGATCGAAAACGTGGACAAAGACTTTAAGCCAAGCCCAGGCTGGCCAATCAAGAATTAATAAAATAGATTCCCAAACAATAAATCCCCAACCAATGGCTGGGGATTTATTGTAGAAATCTTTAGTTGAAGTTCTTGTAACGTGCGTTGAAGCGCTCCACACGACCAGCGGCATCCATGATGCGCTGCTTTCCGGTGTAGAAAGGGTGTGACTGTGAAGAAATTTCAACATCAAAAACTGGGTAGGTGTTTCCGTCTTCCCATTCGATGGTCTTGTTACTGGTAACGGTTGAACGAGTCAAGAACGCAACACCCGAAGCCAAGTCGCGGAAAACGATCGGTTCGTACTTTGGGTGAATGTCAGCCTTCATGCGAAACTTCCTTGATATTTTCTAGATTGTCGGTGCGATGGCACCAAGGGACAAGCATACCAAAGCTTCCGACTCAATGCCAGTGCTAGCCCCGAAATCTGGCGCGATAACGGCCTTCCGATAAGTCGACGGTAATCCCCAGCCCATAGGCCTCAGAGAGCTTATCGCTGGTCAGTGTCTGTTCAATTTGCCCAGCGGCGAATACCTGACCGGCGCTAAGAATCAACGCGTGGGTAAAGCCGGCTGGAATTTCCTCCAGATGATGGGTCACCATAATGATGGCTGGAGCAGCCGGTTCAGAAGCATAGGCGCTGATTAGGGCAATCGTCTGCTCCCTGGCAGCCAAGTCGAGACTTGCCACTGGCTCGTCCAAAAGCAGAACTTCAGGGTCGGTCATGACAGCTCTCGCAATTTGTGTTCGCTTTTTCTCGCCATCGCTCAGGGTTCCAAAGGCTCGATCGGCTAACTCCCCTAGTTTCCATTCGTTTAGCACGCGATGGGCACGGCGGAGGTCGACATCGTCGTATTCCTCATTCCATCTGCCGGTTATTCCGTAACTTGCCGTTAAAACTGAATTTAGGACAGTTTCCGAGTTTGGGATGTGGTTCGCAAGTGAATTTGAGGCAAAACCCAAGCGGGTTCGCAGTTCAAAGACATTCACTTTTCCAAGTTGGGCTCCGAGAATTCTTGCCTCACCGCTGGATGGGTGAAGTTGGGCCGATGCAACTCTGAGCAGTGTGGTTTTGCCCGCCCCATTTGGTCCAATAACTACCCAACGCTGATTTGATTCCACCTGCCAGTCGACGTTACTGAGAATGGATTTACCATTGCGAGTTACCGTTACGTTATTTAGATCAATGACGCGAGACATGCCAAGAGCCTATTTGAAATCCTGAATAGCGCCTCGATACACGCTCAAAGTCTGCTCTGCAATACTCTCCCAGCTGAAGTGCTCTTCCACCCTGCTGCGTCCAGCTTTCCCAAATGCATCAAGGTTTGGGTTGGCCAACATTTCATTTAGAGCATTCGCAAAATCTGCAACAAACTTCTTCTCGTCCAGCGGCTTACCGCTACCGTCCATGACTTGTTCGATTGGTACTAGAAGGCCGGTTTCATCGTGAGCAACTACCTCGGGAATACCACCGGTTGCGGTTGCAACAACCGGGATTCCACATGCCATGGCTTCGAGATTCACTATGCCAAGAGGTTCGTAAATACTTGGGCAGGCAAAGACCGTCGCCGACGAAAGCACGGCGATAAGTTCGGCACGACTCAGGTGTTTTTCGACCCAAATTACGTTGTTCCGCACTTTTCTGAGCTCTTCAACCAAAGAGGTAACTTCAGCCAAAATTTGCGGAGTGTCCGGCGCACCAGCGCAAAGCACCAGTTGAACATCAGCGGGTAGTTCGCGCGCAGCTTTCAATAAGTATGGAAGACCCTTTTGCTGGGTTATGCGTCCAACAAAAACCACACTTCGCTGGTCTGGATTTATGCCGTTTGCTCGCACTAGATCTGGATTGTTTGCCGATTGAAATGCCTCGAGATCAATTCCGTTGTGCACCACAGTTACCTTGTCTGGATCGATTTGTGGATATGCACGGAGTATGTCTGCCCGCATTCCGGCACTTACTGCGATGATTTTCGTCGCACCTTCGTATGCGGTGCGCTCAACCCAAGATGAAAGACGGTATCCACCGCCTAGTTGTTCTTCCTTCCAAGGACGCAACGGTTCTAGGCTGTGTGCGGTAATCAGGTGCGGTATGCCGTGTAGCGTGCCCGCCACGTGTCCAGCAAAGTTTGCGTACCAGGTGTGGCTGTGCACAAGATCGGCCCCGGCAATGTCGGCGACCATGTTCAAATCGGTGGCCATGGTTTGTAATGCTCCGTTGGCCGAATTGAAGTCCGCACCATGGCTGTACGAGAATGTATCGGTTTCATTACGTTCTTCGCCGAAACATCTAACCTTTACTTCGGTCTGTTTCCTGAGCACTCTCACTAATTCAGCGACATGTACGCCTGCTCCGCCATATATGAATGGCGGATATTCCTTAGTGATTAAGTCAATCCTCATAACCAAATGTTACTGGTGTTCGCAAATCGCAATAACATTTTGGATATGAGCAATCCACGAGTATTCGGAATGGTCCTAGCCGGGGGCGAAGGTAAACGTCTCATGCCACTGACCGCTGATCGAGCGAAACCTGCCGTGCCATTTGGCGGAAGCTATCGACTGATCGACTTTGCCCTATCGAACTTGATTAACTCTGGACTTCGCCGCATCGTGGTTCTGACTCAATACAAATCTCATTCACTTGACCGCCACATATCTCAGCTTTGGCGCATGTCTCCGCTTCTCGGTTCCTACGTGGCTTCCGTGCCTGCACAGCAGCGACTCGGCAAGCGCTGGTTCTCTGGATCGGCTGACGCAATTTTGCAGAGCATGAATTTACTTAGCGATGAACGGCCCGACATAGTTGTAATTGTTGGCGCTGATCACGTTTACCGTATGGACTTTGATCAAATGATTCAGGCACACATTGAATCGGGCCGTGGAGTCACCGTTGCAGCAATTAGGCAACCGATACACCTTGCCACCCAGTTTGGCGTAATTGAGGTAGACGACAACGACGCAACTAAGATTTCAGCTTTCCGTGAAAAGCCAGCCGACCCAAAACCACTAATTGACGCACCAAATGAATCGCTGGTGTCAATGGGTAATTACGTATTTTCGGCACAGGCGTTGATTGATGCCATTGAACATGATGGAACCCTTGAAGATTCATCACACGATATGGGTGGAGACATAATTCCTTACATGGTGTCGCGCCAAGACGCCAGCGTTTACGATTTCACCTTCAACGAAATTCCGGGCAGCACAGAACGAGACCACTCTTATTGGCGAGATGTCGGTACCATCGAGTCTTACTACGAATCACACATGGATCTAATTTCGGTTATGCCGGTATTCAACCTTTATAATTCCGAGTGGCCAATACACACGCAGCAGGTAAATTTGCCCCCAGCCAAGTTCGTGCACGACGGCGAAGGCAATCAAGGGCGCACCACCGACTCGATTGTTTCGCTAGGTACCGTGATTTCAGGCGGAATCGTGGAGCGAAGCGTGGTGTCTCCTGGTGTCCGAGTACATTCCAGGGCACTAATTACCGACTCAGTGCTGCTAGACGATGTTCAGGTTGGTCGTGACTGCACCGTCAGAAAAGCCATTCTGGATAAGAGCGTAGTTGTGGCAGATGGTGCTTCAATTGGAGTAGACCGCGAGCGTGATTTAGCTCGTGGTTTTACCGTGACTGACACCGGTATCACTGTCGTAGCAAAGGGTGTGCTCGTAACTCCGTGACCAAACTTTTAGTCGTATTCGATGTCGATTCAACCCTTATCGAAGACGAGGTAATTGAATTATTGGCTGATGTCGCCGGTAAACGGGCGGAGGTTGCCGCCATAACTGAACGTGCGATGCTAGGTGAAATTGACTTTGCCGAGAGCCTGATTGAGCGGGTTAGCACGCTGGCTGGCCTATCTGAGTCTGTTTTCATTGAAGTAGGAAAACGCATCAGAATCACCCGCGGCGCAAAAGACCTAATCGACGCCGTGCACAATCGTGGCGGGCGCGTTGGTGCGGTGAGTGGCGGATTTACCCAGGTACTCGCTCCGCTTGCAGAAACGCTGAATCTTGATTTTGCCCGGGCCAATGAACTCGAAGTGATTGACGGAAAGCTGACCGGCAAAGTTGTAGGCAAAATTATTGATCGAACTGCTAAGAAAGATGCTCTGCTCGAATGGGCGCAGCTAGCAGATTTCAAGCTAGATCAAACTGTTGCAATTGGTGACGGTGCCAATGATTTGGAGATGATGGGGGTCGCTGCGCTTTCTATTGCGTTCAATGCCAAACCGATTGTCAAAGAAAAAGCAAAACTTGTGCTTGACTCTGGAAATCTCGCCGATTTAATCGAAGTTCTCGGCCTTTAGTGACCCATTCCTAATCCACCGTCAACTGGTATCACCGCGCCGCTGATGTAGCTCGCGTCTTCACTCGCAAGCCAAGCAACAACCTTTGCTACCTCTTCAGGAGCGGCAAAGCGGCCGGCGGGAATTTGTTTTTTGTAAGTAGCCTGAACTTCTTCTGGAAGTTCTGCAGTCATGTCAGTGTCTATGAAGCCAGGTGCAACAACATTGGCTGTGATTCCTCGAGCACCTAATTCTCTTGTGATTGATCTAGCCATACCAACCAATGCCGATTTAGTTGCCGAGTAATTGACCTGACCGGCCGAACCCAAAAGCCCAACAACCGAACCAATTAGCACTATTCGTCCGTATCTCTTTTTGATCATTCCAAGGCTGGCTCGCTTAACAACCCGAAATACGCCGTTCAAATTGGTATTCACAACATCTTCGAATTGCTCGTCACTCATTCTCATCAGCAAGGTGTCTTTTGTAATACCCGCGTTGGCCACGAGAATGTCGACTGGTCCAAGTTTTTCTTCAACCTCGGCAAAGGCGGAATCAAGTGATGCCGCGTCGGTAACGTCGGCCTTAACTGAAAGTGCCCCGGCTGGCCCATCTCCCGAACGCACAGTGACAGCCACTCGATAGCCCTGGTTGATGAATTCTTCGGCGATTGCTCGGCCGATGCCGCGATTTCCGCCAGTAACGAGAACAGTTTTATCAGTCATGTCTAGAAGTCTAGTCTTTGACTTAAAGTTGTCTTAGGACTGAATGGAGCCTAATTGAACCAACCACAGAGCGTTACCAATCTCGGTGTTTCGCCAGAAGAAGAACGCCGGAGTCGAATGATTCGATACTCCATTGCCATGACCGTAAGAATGATCTGTATTGTTTTGGCGATTGTGGTTCAAGGTTGGTTAATGTGGGTTTGTTTTGCACTGGCTATTGTGCTTCCCTACTGGGCGGTTGTTATTGCCAATAGTCGCGGCGACGTCAAAGCCCGCTCAAAAGCTACATCAGTCACTGCTCCAAGAATCGCAATTTCTGCAGAACAATTTCGGGAAACAAAAGATTAGTGACTGACTCAAAATGCTCCAGGGCAAATTGCACAATCGATGCAAAGTACCTGATTGATTGGGCCAATCCCATGATTCACTGTGGCGATCGAAAGAAGACTTGGGCGGCTTGCGAAGAGCATCTTGATTTCCTAGTTGACTTTGTAAAAGCAAGAAATTTCTTTATTTCAATTCGAGAGGTGTCGAGCCTTGGCAAATAGTTCGGACTTAAAGCGTTGGTCAGGTTGGCTAGCTCTAGTCGTGGCCTTCTCAATAGCCTGCGGATTACTATCGAATTGGCAATTTTCTCGACGTGAAGAAGCGTTAGCAGACATGGCTCAGGTTGCAGTCAATTACGACGCCGCTCCGGTGGCAATTGACGAAATTGCAACCCTAAGTTCTTTTGACCAACAGAATCAATGGCGACCGATTGCAATTACTGGACACTATCTTGTTTCCAATGCGGTTTTGGTTCGAAACCGACCGTTGGATGGCCAACCTGGATTTCTTCAGATAATTCCATTTCAGCTTGAAGATGGTCGTTTGATTGCGATTGAAAGAGGATGGATTGGTAGCGACTCTAACTACCAGCCTCCAAGTTTTATCCCGCTGCCAAGTCCAGAACAACAATCGATCGTGGCGAGGGTTCGACAAGCGGAACCATCTTTGGATCGTGGTGCACCAAAAGGTCAATTGGGAACCATAAACATTGAAGCACTGATTCAATCTCAGGGCATAAAAGACGCCATGTTTAGCAAAATTTATGCTCGAATGGCTAGCGAAGAAATCCCAAGTGCTTCACAACCAAAATCGTTGGCCAGACCTCAATTGGACGAGGGCAATCACCTAAGTTACGCGCTCCAGTGGATCATGTTTGCCCTGATGGCAGTCGCTGCTCTCATCTGGGGAATCAAGAAAGAGCGAGAGGCCAGAGGTTTATCGAAGCCAAACTCAAAGAAACGCAAAGGGATTGGTCAGGTTGATGCTGAGGTTGAGGATTCGCTTAGCTAAGCGAAATTAATTCGGCATAGCTATCGTTCCAAAGGTCTTCATCGCCATCCGGCAAAATCAGCACTCTTTCAGGGTTTAGGGCTAGCACCGCTCCCTCATCGTGCGATACCAACACCACGGCACCGGTAAAGGTGGCCAGTGCTCTGAGGATTTCCTCGCGACTAGCAGGATCTAAGTTATTGGTTGGTTCATCCAGCAAAAGAACATTTGCCGAGGAAACCACAAGGGCTGCCAGTGCCAGCCTGGTTTTCTCTCCTCCGCTGAGAACACCAGCCGGTTTATCCACATCGTCGCCGCTAAATAGGAACGAACCGAGCACCTTTCGGGCATCGGTGTCGGCTAGATGAGGCGCTGAGGCTTGCATATTTTGCAGAACCGTCTTTCTTACGTCTAGGGTCTCGTGTTCTTGGGCAAAATAGCCAACCTTTAGACCATGGCCGGCGATGATTTCTCCGGTATCTGGCTTGTCGATGCCGGCAAGCATTCTTAGAAGTGTGGTTTTTCCAGCTCCGTTTAGCCCGATGACTACAACTTTGCTTCCCTTGTCAATTGCCAGGTCAACTGCGGTGAATATTTCCTGAGACCCATAACTTTTACTCAGGTGAGTTGCCATTAGCGGAGTTTTGCCGCATGGTGCCGGATCAGGAAACTTGATTCGCGCCACCTTGTCACTCTCGCGCAATTCATCCAGTGAACTCAGTAACTTTTCTGCGCGTCGCACCATCTGCTGAGCCGCTGCCGCCTTTGAAGCCTTTGCACCAAACTTTGCCGCCTGAAGTTGCAGAGCTCCAGCTTTCTTCTCCGCATTGGCACGTTCTCTCTTTCTACGCTCCTCGTCTGCCTCACGCTGTTTAAGGTAGTTCTTCCAACCCATGTTGTATACATCAATTACTGAGCGAATTGCATCAAGATAAAAAACGCGATTTACCGTTTCGCCAATCAAATCAACATCGTGACTAATAACAATGAGTCCACCCGAATAGGATTTTAGAAACTCTCTCAGCCAAATAACGGAATCGGCGTCCAAGTGGTTTGTTGGTTCATCGAGAATCATGGTTTCAGCATTGCTGAACAGAATTCGAGCAAGTTCAATACGGCGACGCTGACCACCCGAGAGTGTTTTGAGTGGCTGGTCCATTACCCCGCCACGAAGTCCAAGGTTCCCGGCGATGGTCTCGGCCTGGGCTTCGGCCGCATAACCACCAGCTGCCTGAAACTGTTCCTCGAGTCTCGCGTACTTTTTCATGGCTGCATCGTAGATCGCTTCATCCACACTGCTCATCTCATGTGTAGCTTTCGCCATTTGAGCCGATAACTCCCCCAGTCCTCGAGCATTCAAAATGCGGTGGCGAGCCAATTCCTCAGGGTCACCGCTTCGAGGATCCTGGGGTAAATAACCGATTTCGCCGATTCTCTCGACGTGTCCATGATCCGGTTGTCCATCGCCGGCGAGAATTTTGGTCAGAGTGGTTTTTCCTGCGCCGTTACGGCCAACCAAACCGATTTTGTCGCCCTTGGACACGCGAAAGTTCACGTCCGACATGAGTACGCGTGCACCAATGCGAATCTCGAGGTCGGTCACGGCGATCATATAAATGCTCCAAAACAATGTTGAGCTTTTTGGTTGGTCTAGTTAAACCAACAGCAAAACCCCTAGTCTACAATTGACACAAACGCACGAATTGGAGTTTAAATGTCACTTACCTTAGTTGCTAAACCAACCATCGTAGATCGCTTTATCAAGCGAAGTTTGGCTACAGACATTGCCCTGGTAGCGGCCGGAGCGGCACTCACCGCAATTGCCGCCCAGATTTCAATCCCCGCCTACCCCGTGCCATTTACACTTCAGACTCTCGTAGTTCTTCTGGTGGGTGCCACTCTTGGTTCACGTCGAGGACTGCTGTCGCTAGGACTATATGCTCTCATCGGGCTGGCTGGAGTGCCCGTTTTTGCACCAAAGGCCGACGGCAGTCACGTAGTTGGAATCGATGCATTCGTCGGGCCAACCGCTGGATTCATTTTTGGCTTTATCGCGGCAGCTTTTTTAGTTGGACTACTCGCAGAGCGCAAGTGGAGCTCGCATGTACTAAAAACCTTCATTGCTTTTGTTACCGGTTCTGCTGTGATTTACCTAATTGGAGTTCCGGTTCTTGCCACTGCAGCGTTCGCGGGCGATTTCATCTCTGCGATAAATTACATGGTGCCATTTATGGTTTGGGATGTGGTCAAGGCTGTAATCGCCGCAGGACTGCTTCCAGGAGCCTGGCTCTTGGTAAAGAAGACACAGGGCTAAAGCCTAAAGCGAAAAGCACCTCCGAAAGGAGGTGCTTTTTCTAAATTGCAAAACCGATTGCACGCATTTGCTCTTTGCCGTCTTCGGTGATGCGCTCTGGACCCCATGGTGGCATCCAAACCCAGTTAATGCGGAACGCGTCCACTACACCATCGAGCGAAGCCGCCGTCTGCTCTTCGATGACATCAGTGAGCGGACATCCTGCCGAGGTAAGCGTCATATTGATTAGCAAGCTTTTGTCTTCGGCTTCAAACAAATCGTAAATCAGGCCCAGGTCGTAAATATTCACGCCCAGTTCAGGGTCGATCACTTCTTTCAGCGCTTCAACGACCTGATCGTATTTTTCTGGAGATAACTCTTTTTGCATTTATACGTTCACGTAACGGTCGTAACCTTCGGCCTCAAGTCGTTCAGCCAATTCCGGTCCGCCCTCTTCCGCAATTTTCCCGGCTACGAAAACGTGCACGAAGTCTGGCTTGATGTAATTCAGAATTCGGGTGTAGTGAGTAATTAGCAAAACTCCGAAACCATTTGTGGTTTTCGCTCGGTTTACTCCCTCACTAACGATTCTTAAGGCGTCGACGTCGAGACCAGAATCAGTTTCATCGAGCACCGCGAATTTCGGCTTGAGAAGTTCCATTTGCAATATTTCATGCCGCTTCTTTTCACCGCCAGAAAAGCCTTCGTTCACGTTTCGGGCGGTAAAAGCTGGATCCATTTTTAGGTTGGCCATCGCGTCTTTGACCTCTGTGGTCCATGGTCTGATGGCGGGAGCTTCACCCGTGATTGCGGTCTTTGCCGTGCGCAAGAAGTTACTCACCGATACGCCTGGAATTTCGACTGGATACTGCATGGCAAGGAACAAACCAGCGCGGGCGCGCTCGTCTACGCTCATTTGCAATACATCTTCGCCGTCAAGCAGAATCTCACCTTCGGTGACCTCGTATTTTGGGTGACCGGCAATTGTGTAGGCCAGGGTTGATTTGCCCGATCCATTGGGCCCCATGATGGCGTGGGTTTCACCGCTGCGGATGGTTAGGTCGACTCCCCGAAGGATTTCTTTGCTTCCCTGTTCGGTCTCCACTGAAACGTGCAGGTTCTTGATTTGTAGTATTGCCATTTTTCCTAAGCCTCGTATTCCAAGAAAACGTCGCCGTTCTCGATAATTACTTCATAGTGGTTGACCGGCTCGTACGCCGGAAGGGTTAGAGCTTTTCCGGTGGCGAGTTCAAACTTGGCTCCGTGTGCCCAACATTCGATTGTGGTGTTGTCCACGAATCCTTCACTTAGTGAAATTTCGCCATGAGAGCACTTGTCATCGAGAGCATAAACTTCGCCAGATTTTGTTCGTACCAAGGCGATTGGATGTTCCGAAATCAACACGCGCAATGCCTTTCCCGGTTTGAGGTCTTCTAATGCGCAAATTCTCACCGACATTAGTTGATACCCCTAACTAGTTCTTCCTCGATTGCATTATTAAGTCGTTCTTCGAGTGATTCGATTCCGATTTGCTGAATCACTTCATTTAAGAAACCTCGAACTACCAACCTGCGAGCATCGAGCTCATCAATTCCTCTTGCCTGAAGATAAAAAAGTTGCTCATCGTCGAACCTGCCGCTTGCCGATGCGTGGCCAGCACCTTCGATTTCTCCAGTTTCGATTTCGAGGTTTGGTACAGAGTCTGCGCGTGCACCGTCAGTAAGCAGGAGATTACGGTTAAGTTCGTAAGTGTCGGTACCTTCGGCGGCCTTGCGAATCAAAACATCGCCAACCCAAACTGTGTGTGCCTTGTCTCCCTGTAGAGCGCCTTTGTAAGTGACTCTTGACTTGCAATTTGGTACGGCGTGATCTACATAAGAGCGGTGCTCCAAATGTTGGCCCGCATCGGCAAAGTACATTCCAAGTAGTTCAGCATCTCCACCCTGCCCGGTGAATTCAGCATTTGGAGTAACTCTTACGGTCTTGCCACCGAGTGAAATCACGATGTGCTTTAGTTTTGCGTTTCTGCCAAGTCGAGCAAATTGTGCCGACGTATGCACAGCATCTTCGTCCCAGTCTTGAATCGAAACTAAAGTCAGATTGCTCTCATCGCCAACGATTATTTCTACAATTTCGCCGTAAGTTCCTGAGCCGGTGTGGTCGATTACCAAAGTGCCTTTGGCGTGAGTGGCTGACTCAACAATGATGTGAGCAGCTTTATCTTTACCGGGTGAAGAAACTTTTATAACCGCTGGCTCTTCGACTTCCCCGGATAGCGACAGTTTTAGGGCGGTGCTGGCTGCTGCCCAAGCATTGGCGCTCGGGCGGTCTTCAGGCAGTCCGGCTTTGCCAAAACTGGAATCCTGCGCGGTTACTAAAGCCTGGCTGAATCCCGATGGAGCTTCTACGATTATTTGCTCGACGCAGTTACTCAGCGTGTTTTTGTCGAGGCCAGCTAGACGCTCTACATCGAGATATCGCCACTGTTCGTCTCGCCTATTGACCTCTGAGTGATCGTTGACCAGCGCAGACCGAGTGCGCTCGGATCTGGTTTGAATTGGAACTTCTCCGCCGCCGTGGCTGTGACCGGTGCTACCAGGTCGAATTACTGCTTCAACCATTAGCCAACGGCTCCTTCCATCTGCATCTGAATCAGTTTGTTCAGCTCCAACGCGTACTCCATTGGCAATTCTTTTGCGATTGGTTCGATAAACCCACGAACAATCATGGCCATCGCCTCATCCTCAGGAAGACCTCGGGATTGCAGGTAGAACAACTGCTCATCGCTGATCCGAGAAACAGTTGCCTCGTGCCCCATAGTTACATCGTCTTCGCGCACATCCACCGCTGGGTAAGTGTCGCTTCGCGAAATGGTGTCGACCAAAAGCGCATCGCAACGCACGGTATTGGCACTGTGGTGAGCGCCCGGATTCACTCGGATTTCGCCGCGGTATGAAGTTCTTCCACCACCACGAGCAATCGATTTGGAAATAATCGACGAGCTCGTGTTGGGTGCCATGTGGATCATTTTTGCGCCTGCATCTTGGTGCTGCCCTGCGCCTGCAAAAGCCACCGAAAGGGTTTCGCCACGGGCATGTTCACCAGCTAGCAAGATGGCCGGGTATTTCATAGTCACCTTGGAGCCGATGTTCCCATCGACCCATTCCATAGTTGCGCCTTCGTGAGCGATGGCACGCTTGGTCACTAGGTTGTAAACATTGGTCGACCAGTTTTGAATCGTGGTGTAGCGAACGCGAGCATTCTTTTTCACGATGATTTCAACAACCGCAGAGTGAAGCGAATCGCTCTGGTAGATGGGTGCGGTGCAACCCTCAATGTAGTGAACATATGATCCCTCGTCGGCGATGATAAGGGTGCGCTCAAACTGACCCATGTTTTCAGTATTGATGCGGAAATATGCCTGTAACGGAATCTCAACGTGCACGCCCTTTGGCACGTATACGAAACTTCCACCAGACCATACGGCCGTGTTTAGTGCAGCAAATTTATTGTCGCCAGCCGGAATGACAGTCCCAAAGTACTCCTGAAAAAGTTCTGGATGCTCCTTGAGAGCAGTATCGGTGTCGAGGAAAATAACTCCCTGACGTTCGAGTTCTTCGTGAATTTGGTGGTAAACCACCTCGGATTCGTACTGGGCTGCGACCCCGGCAACTAGGCGAGAACGCTCAGCCTCTGGGATTCCTAAGCGCTCATAAGTGTTGCGAATGTCATCTGGAAGGTCTTCCCAAGATTGAGCCTGTTTTTCGGTGGATCGCACAAAGTACTTGATGTTGTCAAAGTCAATTCCGCTAAGGTCGCTGCCCCAAGAAGGCATGGGCTTGCGTTCGAAGAAGTTGTATCCCTTGAGGCGGGTTTCCAGCATCCAGTCCGGTTCGCTCTTTTTCCCCGAAATATCTCGAACGACTTCTTCATTGATGCCGCGCCTAGCCGTGGTTCCGGCGTCGTCATTGTCGGACCAGCCAAATTCATAGACTCCGAGAGAATCGAGTTCCGAGCGGTCAACGGTTTCGGTCATGCCTGGTCTCCTTCAAGGGTACGAATATCAGTTCGGCCCAAAGATTAGAACTCGTATCGGTTCGGCTACATTCCCCGCACAGGCAAAACGCCAAGGTTTTTGGGTTTTCCTCGCGGATTGCTGTGCGAAACTAGAAAAACTAGCAAACCGCTACATCTGAGTCCCAGTCTACCTTTGGCTGGTTTGTTTTGCTAGCACTGCGAAAGGCATCATGTTTCTATTTTCCGAGGCTCGAATTCGTCTCTACGGTTGGCTTTCTCTGGCCAGCCAGATTCTGATCGTGGTTACCGGAGGGGCTGTGCGGTTGACCGGTTCCGGCTTGGGCTGCCCTACCTGGCCAAAGTGCACAGAAGATTCACTAGTTGCTGTTCCGGAGCAAGGAATACATGGGTTTATTGAATTCGCCAATCGCCTGCTGACGTTTGTTTTAGTGATTATCGCCTTGGTTACGTTTATCACTGTGCTTCGTCTATCCAGAGCAAGACGCAAGGGATTGATTTGGCCTTCGCTGTCTGCAGGGTTAGGTATTTTCGCTCAGGCCGTAGTCGGCGGCATAAGTGTGCTCACCAACCTAAATCCTTGGGTGGTCGGCATGCACTTCGTTATTTCTTCAGCTCTGATTGCAATCGCGTCAATCTTGCTTTGGCGAATTTACGAAGTAAAACATCAGCCTGTTCCCTATGGGGCTTATATGCTAGCCCCTTGGAATTTTGCAATCGGAACTATTACCTTGCTGGTCGGAGTAGTAGTAACCGGGGCGGGGCCGCATGCCGGTGATGCAAATGCACCGAGAAACGGTTTAGACCTTGAGTCGCTGCAGCACTACCATTCATACCCTGCTTATATCACTCTGTTTGTCTCGGTAATCATTTGGTTAATGTTGCGCCGAATCAAACAGGACTCAAACTCTAATTTGCCAAGAAAGATTTCATTCTGGCTTGTAATCGCGCTCATGATTCAAGCCATCATCGGTATTGCTCAGGCAAGACTCGGTGTGCCGCCGCTACTAGTTGGCTTGCACATGTTTGGTGCCTCGGTTTTGGTTTCACTTTTCACTTTTCAACTGCTTTCCTTGCGAGCCAAATAATGTCTCAAGTTTTCTGGTTTCGCCGCGACCTTCGATTGCAAGATAACGCGGCACTAAATGCTGCAATCGCGGCTGCAATTGACGACAACTCTCGCAAGGTCGCCCTCACATATTTAGTAGATCTAGATAAATTTGATCGGCTTTCTGCGCCAAGACAGCATTCACTGGTGGAGTCTCTTGACTCACTTGGAGCTTCTGTAGATCGAAAACTAATTATTCGCCAGGCTCGAGGTGCCTCGGCAGTTGCGGACCAATTGGTGCAAGTTGCCAAGGCAGCCGGTGTTTCACTGGTTCATGCCACAAGGGCTTTTGATCCTGAAGGTGTAAGCGAGCAAAATGCAGTCGGACTTGCACTCAAGCAGGTTGGAATTTTTCTTAAATTGGTGGACAGTAACTATGCGGTAGCCCCGGGTGTCGTCAAGAAACCAGATGGCAGCCCATACAAGGTTTACACGCCGTTCTATAAAAATTGGTTGCTGGCTGGCTGGCAAGCGCCACAAAAACTTATAGAACTGGGCTCAAATTGGTACGAACCAATCGACTGCCATGGGCGCCCAACTCCAGCCGCACCCGCTCCATTTCGAATTAAAGCGGGCGAAGCATATGCTCTGCGCACCTTTGAACGCTTCAGAAGTCGGGCATTGCAAAACTATGATGTCGACCGAAACCGAGCCGACATTTCCGGCACCTCACATCTTTCACATGCTCTAGCTCACGGTGAGATTCATCCCCGAACGATACTTGCCGAACTTGGTGAAAGTAACGGTGAAATTGTGTTTGCGAAGGAAATTGCTTGGCGGGAATTTTACGCAGATGTCCTTTGGCATAATCCAGATTCACTAACTGAGTATTATGAACCGCGTTTTGCCAAAATGCGCTATGACGAGGGTGTTGAGGCGCAAACCAAGTTGGCGGCTTGGAAGCAGGGCCGCACCGGTTACCCGATGGTGGACGCAGGTATGCGCCAGCTTATTGCCGAGGGATGGATGCACAATCGAGTACGAATGATTGTTGCGTCATTTCTGGTGAAAGATTTGCATCTTGAATGGCAAGTTGGTGCTCAGCATTTTGAAGAATTACTGACCGATTTTGATCCGGCGTCTAATGCGCACGGTTGGCAATGGACTGCAGGATGCGGCACTGATGCTAGTCCGTATTACCGAGTGTTCAATCCAATTTTGCAGGGTTACAAATTTGACCCCAATGGCGATTATGTGCGTAAGTACATTCCAGAACTTCGCCAGATTCCTGGCGCAGATGTTCACGAGCCCTGGGAACTAATCGGTGCAAGCCAATACCCACATCCAATAGTGGAGCATTCGGTTGAGCGTGATGAAGCTCTCGCTCGACTCGCCGAATTAAAAGTGCAGTAGCGGATCCACTGCAACTGCAATAAATAGCAGAGTCAGATAACTAATTGATCCGTGAAAAAGCCGCATCGGGTTTTTAGCCTGTCCCTGCATGCCTTCGCGGTAGAGTCTGTAACTTTCGATCATGAACCATGCGCCAGACAAGACTGCAGTTGCCGAGTAAATAATGCCCATGTTCCCTAATGGAATTAGTAGCAGGCTCGATACCACCATTGCCCACGAATACAGCACAATCTGAACTGCCACGGTTGCCTGATTTCTAACCACCGGCAACATTGGAACCCCAGCCGCCGCGTAGTCTTCCTTGTAGCGCATGGAAAGCGGCCAGTAGTGAGGCGGTGTCCAGAGGAAAATCACTACGAAGAGAATCCACGCTGCTGGAGAAAGGTCATTGGTAACCGCAGCCCACCCGATGAGCACTGGCATAGCGCCCGCCGCTCCTCCCCAGACAATATTTTGCGGAGTGCGGCGCTTCAGGACCAATGTGTAGACGAAAACATAGAAGAGTATGGCAACGAGTGATAGCACCGCCGAAAGCCAGTTGACCACCAGACCAAGCCAGAGCACTGAAAAAATACCTAGAATCCAGGCAAAGACAAATGCTTCACGCTTAGTAAGTTCACCGGTAACCAGTGGCCGTTTAGCGGTGCGACCCATTAGCTGGTCAATGTCGGCATCAAGATAACAGTTGAAGGCATTTGCCGAACCGGCGCTGAGTGCTCCACCAAGGAGAGTGGCCAAGACTAGCCAAAGATCCGGCAAACCCCGTTGGGCCAAAATCATGGTTGGAACAGTGGTAATTAGCAGTAGCTCGATAACCCTGGGCTTGGTAAGTGCCAAATAGGCTTTGGCCTTAACCAGGGGGTTTTTGACTGCTTCTGACATCTCGATAAAGTCTAAGCGAATTGCCCCACCCCTTATTCCGATTGCCCTCTACCCCGCTATTAGAATGGTCATTACGAGATTTGGCCATTTCCGCAGCCAGTACCTTCTCCATCGGCATAGACGCCACATCGTATTTCCCTCACATATAGAAGGAGCTGTTTTGTCAGCATTCCAGTGGACCGACCTTGATAGCAAGGCAGTAAACACAGCAAAGGTACTCGCAGCAGACGCAGTTGAAAAGGTTGGAAACGGTCACCCGGGCACTGCGATTTCTATGGCGCCAGTTGCCTACCTTTTGTTTAACAAAATCATGCGTCATGATCCAGCTGATGAAAAGTGGATTGGACGTGATCGCTTTATTCTTTCCATCGGTCACAGTTCTTTGACGCTCTACAACCAGCTTTATCTGCACGGCTACGGTTTAGAACTTGATGATTTGAAGGCACTTCGTACCTGGGGTTCGGCTACACCAGGACATCCTGAATATGGTCACACTAAAGGTGTTGAGATTACTACTGGACCACTAGGACAGGGCTTGGCTTCAGCTACCGGGTTTGCCTACGCTGCTCGATTTGAGCGTGGCCTATTTGATCCGGAAGCTCCAGAGGGTACTTCTCCGTTTGATCATTTTGTATACGTAATCGCCGGAGATGGCGACATGCAAGAAGGTGTGACCGCCGAGGCTGCATCACTTGCCGGACATCAGAAACTTGGCAACCTGGTTGTGATTTACGACTCAAACCAAATTTCTATTGAAGATGACACCAACATCTCATTTACTGAAAACTTGACCGCACGTTACGAGTCTTACGGCTGGCACACTCAGGTGGTTGACTGGAAGAAAACTGGTAACTACCAAGAAGACATTGCTGAACTTTATGCCGCAATCGAGAAGGCAAAATCAGTAACTGACAAACCATCGTTGATCACTCTTCGAACCATCATCGGTTGGCCTTCGCCTAAGAAGCAAAATACCGGCAAGATCCACGGCTCTGCCCTAGGTGCTGAAGAATTAGCTGGGCTAAAAGAATTGCTAGGTTTCGATCCTGAGCAACACTTCCAGGTGGACGCCGATGTGATTGCACACACTCGTGGATTCCAGAATCACGCCGATCAGGTGCGCGCAAGTTGGCAGGAGCAGTTCGATGCCTGGGCTAGCAAGAATCCTGAGCGAAAGAAACTCTTGGACCGCATACTTAGCGGGAAGGCACCGGCTGAGCTTGCCCAGGTTTTACCAACCTTCGAGGGCGTTACCGAGATTGCAACCCGAGCCGCATCTGGACAGGTAATCAATGCGATTGCCCAGGTAATGCCTGAGTTCTGGGGTGGTTCAGCTGACCTCGCCGACTCAAACCTAACCACGATCAAGGGCGCGAAGTCTTTTGTACCGAGCGAGTGGTCAACCCACGAGTGGACAGGCGATCAGTACGGTCGCGTACTTCACTTTGGCATTCGCGAACATGCAATGGCTTCAATCCTCAATGGAATTACCCTGCATGGAAACACGCGCGCATTTGGTGGAACATTCTTGATCTTCTCTGACTACATGCGTCCAGCGGTTCGCCTAGCAGCGCTGATGAATATCCCGAGCATTTTTGTTTGGACCCACGACTCAGTTGCGGTTGGCGAAGACGGCCCAACGCACCAACCAATCGAACAGCTTGCAACTCTGCGTGCGATCCCTAACTTGGACATGGTTCGCCCGGCCGATGCCAATGAGGTTTCATACGCATGGAAGACAATGCTGGAACGACGTCAAGGGCCGGCAGGTATCGCTCTTACCCGCCAGAACATTCCTGTATTTAAGCGAGGCGAGGCGGACGAGACCGGAACGGTATTCGCATCCGCAGAAAATGTAGCCAAGGGTGCTTACACCTTGGTTGATGCGGCAAATGGAAGTCCTGAATTGATTCTGATTGCTACGGGAAGCGAAGTTCAACTCGCAGTTGCAGCCCGCCTTGAACTCGAGGCAAAGGGTGTTGCTACTCGAGTGGTTTCGGCTCCGTGTTTGGAATGGTTCGATGAGCAGAGCGAGAGCTATCGCGAATCAGTATTGCCAAAGAACGTGAAAGCACGTGTTTCGGTTGAAGCCGGACTTGCGCTTGGTTGGACCAAGTACGTTGGGCCATTTGGACGAAGTGTGTCAATCGAGCACTTTGGTGCTTCGGCTGATGCAAAGACTCTATTCCGTGAATTTGGAATGACTGCAGAAAAAGTTGTTTCTGCAGCATACGAATCAATCACTGCGGCAAAGTAAGAATTCTAGAAAAGGACAAAATTATGACTAATCCACTAGCGCAGCTAGCAGCAAATGGTGTCAGCATCTGGCTTGACGACCTTTCACGCACTCGAATCCGTTCGGGTCAGCTCAAGGAGCTCATTTCTTCTCGTTCGGTGTCAGGTGTTACCACCAACCCGACTATTTTTGCTGGTGCACTGTCTAAGGGTGAAGGTTACGGAGATCAGGTTGCTGCCCTTGCCGCTCAGGGCGCGGACGCTGCCAAGGCTGTGTTCGAGATCACCACTCAGGACGTTGCTGAAGCCTGCGACATTTTTGCAGATGTATACCGCTACACCAAGGGATTTGACGGTCGCGTCTCTATCGAGGTTGAGCCGGGTCTTGCGCACGATGCCGCTGGCACTGCAAAGCAGGCTAAGGAACTCTTTGCCAAGGTCGATCGCGAAAACGTGATGATCAAGATTCCAGCCACCAAGCACGGCCTGGCTGCCATCACCGAAACCATCGCGAGTGGCATCAGCGTAAATGTCACATTGATTTTCTCGTTGCAGCGCTACCGCGAGGTAATTGCAGCGTACATTGCCGGAGTAGAGCTGGCTAAAGCAAACGGTCACGACATCACCAAGATTCACTCAGTGGCATCATTCTTTGTTTCTAGAGTTGATCTTGAAATCAACAAGCGACTTGCCGCAGCCGGTAACACCGAATTGCAGAACAAGGCGGCACTTGCCAATGCACGCCTCGCCTACCGGGTATTTGAACAGGAATTTGACAACGCCCGTTGGGCTGCATTGGCCGCCGCTGGCGCAAATGTCCAGCGTCCGCTGATGGCATCAACCGGTGTCAAAGATCCAAACTTGCTCGACACACTTTATGTGACGGAGTTGGTTGCCCCACAATTGGTAAACACCATGCCGGAGAAAACCATGGAAGCAGTTTTTGATCATGGTGTTGTGCCGAAAAATTCAATTACTGAGCATTACGCCGAGGCAGAAGCTGTAATGGCAGCCGTAGCGGCCGCAGGCGTTTCGTACGACGATGTAACCGAACTCCTTGAAACCGAGGGTGTCGACAAATTTATCGTTTCTTGGAATGAACTTCTGGAATCTGTGACCAACGCTCTAAACGCAGCTAAGTAAGGAAAACATTGTCATCTCTAAAGGTTGTCGCCGGCGGCTCGGCTGCTGCTGCAGTTTCTGAATTCGTACCTCAGTTAATTGCCGACAAGGTTGCCAGTCGGATTGCAGCCAAGGACTTCACTCTGTGGGGTAAAGACGCAGAGTCTGAGGCGTCAATTCGTCTTGGCTGGGTAACTTCTGCTACTCATTCGGAAACAGTTGTGGCAGACATTCTCGCACTCCGTGATGAGTTCCGATCGAAGGGTGTCACTCGCTTCGTACTTTGCGGTATGGGAGGATCTTCACTGGCACCTGAGGTAATCACTAGCACCGCTGGTGTCGAGTTGGTCGTCCTTGATTCAACAAACGCAGACCAAGTCGGTGCGGCGCTTGCGGGAGATCTAAACAAGACGGCAATTGTGGTCTCTTCGAAATCAGGTTCGACAGTCGAAACAGATTCTCAGAAACGCATATTTGAACAGGCATTCACCCAAGCCGGCATCGATAAGACTGATCGGATCGTGATTGTTACCGACCCGGGGTCACCTATGGAGGCAGCCGCAAAGGCAGATGGCTACCGTATTTTCAATGCTGATCCAAACGTGGGTGGTCGATATAGTGCACTTACAGCATTTGGTTTGGTGCCCTCTGGTCTAGCCGGTGTCGATATCCAGGCGCTTTTAGATTCTGCAAACTCAGTGGCCGATATGCTGGCTAGCGACTCTCCGGATAATCCTGCTCTAATTTTGGGCGCGGCTCTTGGCGCAACTCCTGGTGAATACGGGCTCCGCGACAAAATTGGAATCGTAACCGATGGTACTTCTATAGTTGGCTTTGGAGACTGGGCCGAGCAGTTGATTGCCGAGTCAACCGGAAAATTGGGCAAAGGAGTTCTCCCAGTAGTACTAGGAACCGATGCAGCCGAGTTGCGAAGTGGATTAGCTGATTTACTCACAATTCGTTTGGTTGCCGATGCCACGGCGGTCCGCGGAGATGAAGTTGCTGTGTCTGGAGAGCTCGGCGCGCAGTTCCTGCTCTGGGAGTATGCCACTGTTGTAGCTAGTCGCTTGATCGGCATCAATCCATTCGATCAGCCGGATGTTGAGTCTGCCAAAATTGCCGCAAGAGCGATGCTTACCGACAGACCAGAAATTGAAAAACCAATTTTCACCGAAAACGGTGTAGAAGTTCGAGCGGCTTCGCTCGCACTGGAGGGTGCAACTAACCTTAGTGAAGCTCTGCAGGTACTTTTTAATTCGCTTGATACTGACAGTGGATACGTTTCAGTGCAGGCATACCTGGACCGCACCTCGGTCGCTGAAGCTGCCGAACTGCGTGATGCGATCGCCAATAAGACTAGGCGTCCAGTCACTTTTGGTTGGGCTCCACGTTTCTTGCATTCAACCGGTCAATATCACAAGGGAGGACCGGCTCAGGGAATCTACTTGCAAATCGTATCTGCAGCTAAAACGGATATTGCTGTTCCCGGCCGTGAATTTACTTTTGGTGAGCTTATCGCGTCGCAAGCTGCCGGTGATGCCAAGGTTTTAGCCGACCACGGTCGTCCGGTCTTAACTCTTACCTTGGCCGACGCCAAGGCAGGAATTCAAGCAATAAAGGCGGCGATTCAGTGAGTCCGGTGAAATTGAGTGCTGGCAATAACCCGCTTAGAGACCCAGACGACCGACGCCTTAATCGAATTGCCGGTCCAAGTTCGCTAATAATTTTTGGTGTCACCGGAGATCTCTCCCGCAAGAAACTCATGCCAGCGGTTTACGACCTAGCTAATCGCGGTCTACTACCACCGGGTTTTGCGCTGGTCGGATTTGCTCGCCGTGACTGGGCACACCAGGATTTTGGTAAAGAAGTTAAAGCATCTGTGCAGCAGTATGCCCGAACCCCATGGTCTGAAGAGGTTTGGGAGCAGCTTTCAACCGGCATTCGATTTGTCTCTGGTGAGTTTGACGACCCCAAGGCTTTTGATCGATTGAAAGCAACTATCGAAGAGCTTGATCGTGAACGTGGCACCAATGGAAATCACGCTTTCTATCTCTCGATTCCCCCAAAAGCATTTGAGATTGTCTGTCAGCAACTTTCTCGGAGCGGCCTGGCCAATCCTGCCCCAGACGAGTTCCGACGAGTGGTAATTGAGAAGCCATTTGGTCACGACCTTAAGTCGGCGCGAGAACTCAACAACGTAGTTGAATCGGTTTTTCCTCCCGATGCGGTTTTTAGAATCGATCACTACCTCGGTAAGGAGACGGTTCAGAACATCTTGGCACTGCGCTTCGCCAATCAATTATTTGAACCGCTCTGGAATGCAAATTACATCGATCACGTGCAGATTACGATGGCCGAAGACATCGGAGTTGGCGGCCGAGCCGGATACTATGACGGCATTGGTGCTGCTCGCGATGTGATTCAGAATCACCTACTCCAATTGCTGGCACTAACCGCGATGGAAGAACCAGTCTCTTTTGACGCTGCTGATTTGCGTGCCGAAAAAGAAAAGGTCCTGTCTGCGGTTACGCTGCCAAAGGATTTGGGTAAGTACACCTCTCGAGGGCAGTATGCCGGCGGTTGGCAGGGTGGCGAAAAAGTAACCGGATTCCTTCAAGAAGATGGAATGAACAAAAAATCGGTTACAGAAACCTATGCGGCAATGAGGCTCGACATCAATACCAGGCGTTGGGCTGGTGTTCCGTTCTACCTTCGAGCTGGAAAGCGACTTGGACGGCGAGTCACAGAGATTGCTGTAGTTTTCAAGCGCGCTCCACAGCAATTGTTTGCTGAGTCACAGACTTCCGCTCTAGGGCAGAATGCACTGGTAATTCGAGTGCAACCTGATGAGGGTGTAACTATTCGTTTTGGTTCCAAGGTGCCAGGCGTCGGTATGCAGGTTCGCGATGTCACCATGGACTTTGGTTACGGACATGCCTTTACCGAGCAGAGCCCAGAGGCCTATGAGCGACTAATCCTGGACGTCTTGCTCGGCGATCCGCCGCTATTCCCGCGACACGAAGAGGTTGAACTCTCTTGGAGGATCCTCGATCCAATCGAGCAGTACTGGGAAAAGCAGGGTAAGCCGGAACAGTATGCACCTGGTTCATGGGGACCCGCGTCGGCAGACAAGATGTTGCAACAAGACGGACGAGCTTGGAGAATACCGTGATCAAGGATCTACCAAACACAACCGTCAGTAAGGTTTCAAAGAAACTGGTTGAAATTCGAGAAGAGGGTGGCGTTGTCGCTCTCGGTCGAGTCCTAACTCTTATCATCACCACCAAGTTCTCAGGCATAGAGGCAGCGGTTAAGGCCGCAAATGAGGCATCTCGCGAACACCCGTGTCGCATCATAGTTCTCGCCGAAGATGATAAAAAATCAAAGCGGGAATCAAAGCTTGATGCTCAAATTCGCGTTGGTGGAGATGCAGGCGCTTCCGAGGTGGTAATCCTTCGAGCACACGGAGAAGCCGCTGAACACCCGGAAGGTTTAGTGACTGGGCTTTTACTTCCCGATGCACCGGTAGTTGCTTGGTGGCCAGATGTCGCTCCAGCAAACGTAGCTAACTCCCCTATTGGTCGAATTGCAACTCGACGAATTACCGATGCGGCGTCGCAGAAAGATCCGCACACATTCTTGAAACAATTGGCAAAGACCTACTCACCCGGTGACAGCGACTTCGCTTGGACACGGCTGACTCTTTGGCGTGCTCAGTTGGCGGCGATTCTTGACCAACCACCTTTTGACTCGGTGATTGGTGCTGAAGTTACCGGTGCGGTCGACTCTCCAAGCACAGACCTATTGGCAGCCTGGCTTGAGATGAAGCTCAAAGTTCAGGTAAAAATGGTTCGCACCTCCCGTGGCAAGGCGGTTTCGGGTATCAAAGGTGTAAAACTAATTCGTAAGTCCGGTGCAATTGAAATTGTTCGAAATGTGCCCGACGTGGCTACTCTCATTCAACCGACCCAACCCACACGCGAAATTTCTCTACCCCGCCGTTCTCTCCGCGATTGCCTGAGTGAAGATTTGCGCAGGCTCGATCCTGATGATCTTTTTGGAAAGGTAATCACCAAGAATTTTCCGCCTTCCAAGCCTGCTCCTAAACTCAGCAGGGCGACTAAATGACCAGCACGGTAGTAAATCGCTTCAAGGACGCCGATTCCCTAGCGCGTGGAGCAGCCGAAGAATTTGTTACTAAACTTTCTCAACTATTATCCGAATTGCCAGAGGTTCACATTCAGGCCACCGGTGGCACCATCGGAATTGCTACCCTGGCAGCAATTGCCGATCGTGAGGATTCTCATCTTCTAGATTGGTCTCGAGTGCACGTTTGGTGGGGCGACGAAAGATTTGTTGCCTCAGAAAGTTCTGACCGAAACGCAGTGCAGGCAAACAAGGCAATGCTGAGTAAGTTACCGAGAACGAATGTCCATGAGTTTCCAGCTTCCGATCAGGGGCTGAGCCTGGATGAGGCAGCAAACCTATTCTCGGCGGAATTGAAAACTCTCAAGCCGCACTTCAGTATTGCTTTTGTAGGCATGGGACCAGATGGACATATCTGCAGCTTGTTTCCGGGCAAACCAGCAATACCGGTAGGAGTTCAGGTAATCGCAGAGCACGACTCGCCGAAGCCACCACCTCAACGACTGAGTTTCAGCTATGAAGTGATGAATTCGGTAGATGAAATTTGGTTCGTTGTCGCTGGTGCCGATAAACAAGATGCCGTGAGCATCGCATTTGGTGATCAGCCAGATACACTCCCGGTAGGCCGGGTCAAGGGTAAGCAGAAAACTATTTGGTTTATCGATCAGGCCGCAGGTAATAAGACCTGGGGCTGCTGAAACTATTTCTTGGTAACGGTTTTTTTAGCGCTTGCCTTTTCGGCTTTGTCTGCTGCTTGAGCAGCTGCTACAGCAGCTAATCGTTTTTCTTTCACCGTGGCAACTGCTTCTTCGAGAAGCTGCTTGGCCTCAGCGTCGGTGCGACGTTCTTTTACATAGGCCAGGTGAGTTTTGTATGGCTCGTGCTTTGCAGTTTGCGGAGGATTCTTTGAATCCAGACCTGCTGGCAAGCCACAGTTTGGGCAGTCGTTTTCAGCACGGATTTCTTCGGGCAGGATGTCTGCTGCGAAAGCGAGTGTGTGCTGGTGTCCCATCACGCAATAGTAGGTGCGAAATATCTTTTGAACTTTGTGTCCGCGATCTTCTTCACCCATTGGTCCCGCTCCTACGCGAGAACCTCTGATGGCTGATCCCCCAGTGGTTGACATTTTGACCTTATCTAGACGAGGTTAAAACGAGTAAACAAACCTAGAGTGATGATTACGACAACCCAAACCAAGCCAAGAATAATTGTGATGCGGTTTAGGTTTCGTTCGGCAACACCAGATGAGTTCATCGTGCTGGTTACTCCACCGCCGAACATGTCGCTCAATCCGCCTCCGCGACCCTTGTGAAGCAAAATCAACAGGGTTAGCAAAAGGCTGGTAATAGCCAATAGCACCTGCAGTGCAATTTGTAGAGCGAGCATTATGTCCTTCGGTTTTTCTAAATCTTGAAAATTATACGCCGATGTGCTTCTGGAAGCGCGCTATACCGCTGAATTCGTCCGCATCCAAGCTGGCACCGCCTACCAATACGCCATCAACCTCTGGGCTTCTGAGGAACCCAGCCACATTGGCGGCCTTGACCGACCCACCGTAGAGAATCCGCGTTGCAGCAGCCAATTCCGCTCCGTGAGCCTGGGCAATGGCCTCACGAATCTTGCCGCAGACCATGGCAGCCTCCTCGGGGGTGGCTACTTTTCCGGTTCCAATTGCCCAAACTGGCTCATAGGCAATGACGAATTCGCTAAGGCTTTCGTGGCCGGCTAGGGCTACCAGGGTTTGAGCTACAGGTACGGCAGAAGCTCCCTGAGTTTCTAGTTCCTCTAGGGTTTCTCCAACGCAAATCACCGGAACAATCCCGTGGCGGAATGCAGCGGCAGTTTTTGCCTGCACCACTTCATCGGTTTCCGAGTGATATTGACGACGTTCGCTGTGGCCAATTAGAACGTACTTGACGTCAAGCTTCTTCAGGAATGCTCCAGAGATTTCTCCGGTGTATGCCCCACTGTCGAACTTAGATAGGTCTTGAGCTCCGAGTTCGAGTTCAAACTTATCTGCATCGAGCAGAGTCTGAACTGTTCGCAAGTCGGTGAAGGGAGGAAAAACGGCTACCTCTGCAGTCTTATAATCGTGACCGGCATCCTTGAGTGACCACGCTAACTTCTGCACGAGAGCAATTGCTTGCTGGTGATCGAGGTTCATCTTCCAGTTGCCGGCGATGAATGGCACGCGTTCGTTCATGATTACTCTTTCTCGACTACTTCAATACTTCGATGCCAGGCAGTGCTTTACCCTCGAGGAATTCGAGGCTAGCGCCACCGCCGGTTGAAATATGTCCAAATTGGCTATCATCGAATCCGAGAATTCGTACCGCCGCGGCTGAATCCCCGCCACCGACCACAGACAGACCATCAACTTCAGTGAGTGACTTTGCAACCTGGCGAGTGCCATTGGCAAACTTATCAATTTCGAAAACACCCATTGGGCCATTCCAGAAAACTGTCTTTGCATCTTTGATTACCGAAGCAAAGTGTTCTGCAGACTTAGGGCCGATATCCAAACCTAAGCCACTTGCCCCAAATGGACTGCTCTCGATAGCGTCCGCGGAAGTCACTGCGACTTCTGCATCCGCGCCAAATTTATTGGCAACCACAATATCGGTAGGAAGAACAACCTCAACACCAAGTTCCGCTGCGCGAGAAAGGTAGTTCTTGCAGGTTTCAATCTGGTCTACCTCCAGCAAGCTGGCACCTACTTTGTGCCCCTGGGCTGCAAGAAAAGTGAACACCATTCCACCGCCAACTAGAAGCTTGTTTACATTTGGAAGCAGGTGATCAATCACGCCGAGCTTGTCGCTAACCTTTGAACCACCAAGTACAACCGCGTATGGGCGTTCTGGGTTACTCGTAAGTCGAGTTAGAACATCGAGTTCTTTCTCTATTAGAAGGCCACCGCAGCTTGGAAGTAACTTCGCCAGTTCGAATACGCTTGCTTGCTTCCGATGAACAACGCCAAAGCCATCGCTGACAAAAAAGTCAGCGTATTCTGCCAGTTTCGCCGCAAAAGCCTCGCGCTCGGCTGCGTCCTTGCTGGTCTCGCCCGGATTGAACCGCAGGTTCTCGAGCACGACGACGGCCCCGCGATCCATAGCCTTTACCGCACCCGAAGCTTCGCTTCCGACGGTGTCAGATGCGAAGAAAACATCTTGCCCGAGCAATTGTCCCAAGCGCTGCGCTGCTGGAGCCAACGAGTACTTTGGATCAGGTGCACCTTCAGGACGGCCAAGGTGCGAGATTACGATTACCGCAGCGCCTTGATCGAGTAGGTACTTAATGGTTGGCACCGAAGCAACGATACGGCCATCGTCGGTGATGCGGTCGCCATCCAGTGGAACGTTAAGGTCACAGCGGATGATTACACGCTTGCCATCCAGTGAAGGCAGGTCAGCGAGTCGACGCATGCTTAGAGTTTGCTTGCCACTAGCTCGGTTAGTTCTACCAGGCGGTTGGAGTAACCCCACTCATTGTCATACCAAGAGCTGATCTTGACGGTGCGACCAATTACCTTGATCAAACCGGCGTCAACAATTGACGAATGTGCATCGGTAACGATATCGCTTGAAACGATTTCATCCTCGGTGTAAGCCAAGATTCCCTTGAGTGGGCCAGATGCTGCGGCCTCCTTGTAGGCTGCCTTGATCTGTTCAACAGTTACGTCTGATTTAGAAACCAAAGTTAAATCGGTGATTGAACCGGTTGGCACTGGAACGCGAAGTGCATACCCGTCCAGCTTGCCCTTTAGTTCAGGAAGCAGTAGTCCAATTGCCTTGGCAGCTCCGGTAGAAGAAGGAACGATGTTTAACGCTGCAGCGCGAGCACGACGAAGGTCGCCGTGTGGGCCATCCTGGAGGTTCTGGTCGGCGGTGTAGGCGTGAACCGTGGTCATTAGACCGTTTTCGATTCCGAACTTGTCGTTGAATACCTTGGCAAATGGGGCCAAGCAGTTGGTGGTGCAAGATGCATTTGAGATGATGTGGTGCTTGGCTGGGTCGTAGTCCTGATCGTTAACACCCATGACGAAGGTTGCTGCATCACCAGTTGCTGGGGCGGAAATAATTACCTTCTTAGCTCCAGCTTTGATGTGGGCTGCTGCCTTTTCGGCATCGGTAAAGCGACCGGTCGACTCGATGACGATGTCAACGTTTAGCTCGCCCCATGGCAGGTCTTCTGGATTGCGCTCGGCAAGAACCTTGATTACGTTGCCACCAACGATGATGTTTTGACCGTCAACCTTAACCTCCTGGTTTAGGCGACCGGTGATTGAGTCGTACTTCAAAAGGTGCGCGAGTGATGCCGGGTCGCTGAGGTCGTTCACGGCAACGATCTCAAGATCGGTGCCCTTTGCTAGTTCTGCACGCAGATAGTTACGTCCGATACGGCCGAAACCGTTAATGCCAACACGAGTAGCCATTAGTTCTCCAGGGATTTGGCGCCAGACAATAATGTGGCGCATTTCTTGATTTAAGGGGAAATTCGCCACCCGCCGTTGGGTGGAGTTACAGGCTCTAGCCTAGCAGCAGACCCTTGGTCTGACTGCGAGCGGCCTCAAAGCGGGTTGCCACGTCTGCCCAGGAAACGATGTTCCAGAAAGCCTTCACGTAGTCTCCCTTGACGTTCTGATAGTCAAGGTAGAACGCGTGTTCCCACATGTCCAGCATCAGAACTGGGATGGTAGCCGCCGCCACATTGCCCTGCTGGTCGTAGAGCTGCTCAATAATGAGCTTCTCGCCTAGCGAGTCCCAGGCCAAGAAAGCCCAGCCAGAACCTTGAATACCAAGTGCAGTGGCATTGAAATGAGCCTGGAACTTCTCAAAGCTGCCAAAGAACTCGTCGATAGCTGCTGCTAGTTCGCCTTCGGGGCGACCTTCGGAGTTAGGAGTCAAATTTTTCCAGAAAATCGAGTGGTTGATGTGGCCACCCAAGTGGAAAGCCAGATCCTTTTGAAGCTTATTTATGGCGCCGAAGTCATTCTTCTCGCGCGCCTCAGCAAGGGCATCAAGTGCTCCATTGACACCTGCCACATAGGCGGCATGGTGCTTTGAGTGGTGCAGTTCCATGATTCGACCCGAAATGTGTGGGTCCAGAGCTCCGTAGTCGTAGCTTAGGTCAGGAAGGGTGTACTTAGTCATTTTCTGCTCCTTTTTATCATCAACAAATCTAATCCGCTAAATCTTCCGGAAGGTCCGCATCGGTAGCAGGAATTCCGAGCTCTTCGGCACGCTTATCTGCCATTGCCAATAATCTCCGAATTCGCCCAGCGATTGCATCTTTTGTCATGGGTGGATTGGCAAGGTGGCCGAGTTCATCCAAACTTGCTTGCTTGTGTTTGAGTCGAAGTTCACCAGCGTAGCGAAGATGTTCAGGAATGGTGTCACCCAGAATTTCCAAGGCACGATTAACCCTTGCTCCTGCCGCTACTGCAGCCTGAGCTGATCGGCGTAGATTTGCATCATCGAAATTTGCCAAGCGATTTGCAGTTGCTCTTACTTCTCGACGTAGGCGAGCCTCTTCCCACTTCAACACGTTGGTATGAGCACCCATCTGAGTGAGCATCGCTGCAATCGCTTCGCCGTCTCGAACCACAACCCGATGTACGCCACGAACTTCACGAGCCTTCGCTGGAACACCCAGACGTCTAGCCACTCCCACCAGAGCCATTGCAGCTTCATTTCCGGGTGCCGTGATTTCCAAGGCTGCGGAGCGACCAGGATCGGTTAGGGACCCGTGTGCTAGAAACGCTCCGCGCCAAACCGCCTGCGCCTCCTCTTTGGTGCTAGAAATGAGATTTGCTGGAAGACCACGCACGGGTCGGCCTTTGGCGTCGACTAGGCCAGCTCGGCGCGCCAAGAGTTCACCCTGGGCAATTACGCGCACCTGATACCTGCTGCTTCGGCGAATGCCGCTTGGGGCAAATACTGCAAGCTCACTTTCTATGCCAAGCAGGTCGATTAAATCCTTGCGAACGCGTCTTGCGATTGTGGAAGAGTCGAGTTCAACCTCGATAACGATTCGTCCACTAATCAGGTGCAAGCCGCCGGCGAATCGAAGAATTGCAGATAACTCTGCTATTCGATTTGCGGTTTTCGTAACTTGAATGCGAGCGAGTTCGTCTTTTACTTCAGAAGTAAGCGCCATTGCTATTCCCTACCTAGATCCCGATGTTTTAAACTGACCGCTACCCCGTCAAGTTTGGCCAATTCTGTGGCAATGCGTTTACTAACCGCAACCGAACGATGTTTACCTCCGGTGCAACCGATAGCAATTGTTGCATAACGCTTGTTTTCATTGGTATAGCCCTTTAAGACTGGCTTTAGGGCTGCGATGTAATGTGTAAGGAATTCTTCAGCGCCCTCGGCACTCAAGACATAGTCGCTAACGCTTCGATCTTCGCCTGTGAAGGGACGAAGTGATTCTTCCCAAAAAGGATTTGGCAAGAACCTCATGTCGGCCACTAAATCTGCGTCGGCAGGAGTTCCGTACTTGAAGCCAAAGCTCATCACAGTCACGTGAAGTTTGCTGCTTTCTTCCAAAGAAAAACTGTCGGTGATTTTGTTGCTTAGTTGATGGATGTTCAAATCACTTGTGTCGATAATTACGTCCGCGCTTTCACGCAGATTTATGAGTCGTAGACGCTCCGCGCTAATGCCATCAAGAATTGTTCCATTGCCCTGCAACGGGTGGGGTCTGCGCACCTGTTCAAAACGTTTGATAAGTGCGTTATCTGTTGCCTCTAGAAAAAGTAGGCGCAAATTAACATTGCGGTGCCTGAGAGAATTTAGATTTTCATGCAATTCACCAAAGAATTCGCCACCGCGCACATCAATGATTACCGCCAACTTTGGCAGTGGTGATTTGGCCATCGAAAATAGGTCGGCTATCGGACCAAGCATCTGCGGTGGAAGATTGTCCACCACGTACCAACCAAGATCCTCAAGGGCGTTGCCAACCGTCGATCGGCCGGCCCCCGACATGCCAGTAACGATAAGCAGTTCATGCTTTCGTTCTTCAGTCATAACGACCCCCTCGGCGTGTCGTGTCGAGTTTAGTCTCTCGCGACACGCCGAATGTGCTGTTTTTAAGGATTTAACCGCTTTGTAATCTCTTGGGCAAGAACCACTCCAATGCCTGCCACTTCAGCGATTTCCTCAACGGTGGCCATCCGCAGGCGTTTGACCGATCCAAAATTTCTCAGAAGTGCGGCAATTCGCTTGTCACCCAATCCAGCGATTTCGGCAAGCTCAGAATTGATGCTCTTTGACCGTTTTTGCTTCTGGTAACTTATTGCAAATCGATGAGCCTCGTCTCGAACTCGCTGCAATAGAAACAACTCGTCTGTGGCTCTCGGGAGTATGACGGGAAAATCTTGGCCGGGTAACCAGACTTCCTCGAGGCGTTTGGCCAGACCGCAAATTGCCAGATCGGTAATTCCGGAGTCGGCGAGTGCTTTGGCTGCAGCGCTCACCTGAGGCTGGCCGCCGTCAACGATAAGTAGGTTCGGACGATACGAGAATTTTGTGGGGTCTAGCTCAGAGTCCAATTCTGGTGCCTGGAGGTATTTGAGTCGCCGCATCAAAACCTGGTAAATCGAATCGGTGTCGTCTGTAGTTTCTGCAATTGAGAATCTTCGGTATTGATCCTTCTTTGGCAGACCATCCTCAAAAACCACCATGGATGCCACTACGTCTGTGCCGTTTAGATGGCTGACATCGAAACATTCGATTCTAAGCGGAGCATCTTCCAAACCGAGTGCCTTCTGAATGCCGGCCAGGGCTTCAGCCCTTGCGGTGAAATCGGTACTTCTTCGATTTTTGTAGGTCTGTAGAGCGTGCTTGGCGTTGGTCATTGCAGTTTCTTGGAGAGCACGTTTATCACCGCGCTGCGCAACTCGAACCGAAACGTTTGCGCCTCGTCTATTAGTCAGCCAGGTTTCAAGGGCTTTATTGTCATCGGGGGTGGCTGGAACAATGATTTCTTTAGGGATTTCAACGGCTGCTTTCCCCTCTGTCCCATACACATTTTGCAGAACGTACTCAACCAGTTCGCCAGGTTCGCGTTCTAATTCCTTATCGACCACCCATCCGCGTACACCACGAATTCTTCCGCCGCGAACCATAAATTGTTGCACTGCCGCAGCAAGCTCGTCTTCTGCAATCGCAAACAAGTCGGCGTCGGTTTGATCATTGAAAACAACCGTGCTTTTTTCTAGAACAGTTTCTAGAGCGTCAACGTCATCACGCAACTTTGCGGCAAGTTCGTAGTGCTGATCTTCGCTAGCCTGATACATTCTCGAGCGAAGAGATTCCAAGTGTTTAGTATCGCCACCAGACATGAAATCAACGAGTTCTTTGGCTATTGCTGCGTGCTCTGCTTGGGAGATTCGATCCACGCAGGGAGCCGCACACTTGCCAATGTCGGCAAGCAGGCAGGCACGATTAGAACTTTTTGCCCGCTGATAAACACCGCTGGTGCAACTTCGCACCGGATAAACCTTGAGGAGTGTGTCTAGCGTCTCTCGTATTGCCCAGGCGTTGGTATAGGGCCCAAAGTACTTCACCCCGCCAAGTTCTCGATTTCTGGTTATGAAAGCTCTGGGCACTTTGTCTCCTGTTGAGACTGCCAAATACGGATATGACTTGTCGTCCTTGAACCGAACGTTGAAGGGAGGATCGAATTCTTTAATCCAAGTGAACTCGAGCTGTAGAGCTTCAAATTCTGTTTTGACAATCGTCCACTGGACGTCAGCGGCGCTGGTTACCATCCGTCTGGTTCGCTCGTGCAAGCTATTTAGCGGTGCAAAGTAACTGGTTAGTCTGGCCCTTAGATTTTTAGCTTTACCGACATAAAGCACTCGGCCGCTCTTATCAAGCCAACGGTAAACACCTGGATTAGTGGGTATCTCCGAGGTTTTTGGTCTAAACGCAAGCTCGTCTGCCATGGCACACCTAGCGGAGTGACTCTTTGAGGAATTTACCGGTAAAGCTCTTTGGTTCCTTGGCGATTTGCTCTGGTGTGCCGATAGCTAGGATTTCTCCTCCGCCTGCGCCACCTTCTGGTCCAAGGTCAATAATCCAGTCAGAACTCTTTATTACATCCAAATTGTGCTCAATTACGATGACCGTGTTGCCTTTTTCCACTAGCCCATTTAGCACAATTAAGAGCTTTCGCACGTCTTCGAAGTGCAAACCTGTCGTGGGCTCATCGAGCACATATATGCTTCGGCCGTATGAGCGACGTTGCAGTTCGGTGGCAAGCTTTACTCGCTGAGCCTCCCCTCCACTTAGGGTGGTAGCACTTTGACCAAGTCGTACATAGCCGAGCCCAACTTCTACCAAGGTGTCTAGGAATCGAGCAATCGAATTGATTGGCGCGAAAAACTCCGCCGCCTCTGCTATGGGCATGTCTAATACTTCGGAGATGTTCTTTCCTTTGTATTTCACCTGCAGAGTTTCGCGGTTGTATCTAGCTCCGTGGCAAACTTCGCACGCAACATATACATCTGGAAGGAAATTCATTTCAATCTTGAGAGTTCCATCACCCGTGCAGGCCTCGCAACGGCCTCCCTTCACGTTAAAAGAGAATCGGCCCTGCTGATAGCCCCGTGCCTTTGATTCCGCGGTGTCAGCAAAAAGTTTACGAATATTGTCGAATACACCGGTATAGGTCGCCGGATTTGAACGTGGGGTTCTACCAATTGGATTTTGATCGACGTGTACAACCTTGTCGAGCTGGTCAATGCCCTCGATCTTTTTGTGCTTTCCGGGCACTCCCTTGGCGCCGTTGAGACGGTTTGCCAGGGTTTCGTAGAGGATGTCGTTGACCAGTGACGATTTACCAGAACCGCTTACACCGGTAACTGCTGTGAATACTCCTAGCGGGAATTCAACATCGATGTTCTTCAAGTTATTTTCGCGAGCTCCAATAACTTTTAGCTTGCGCTTTGGATCGATTGGACGACGTGATTCTGGAGTTTCAATTTCGAGCTTTCCAGACAAATACTGACCGGTAATCGATTTTGAGTTTTTAAGAATATCCTCATGGGTGCCCGAGTGAACTACTTCACCACCATTGACTCCAGCCCCCGGACCAATGTCAACAATCCAGTCCGAAGCCTTGATGGTGTCTTCGTCATGTTCCACCACAAGCAGAGTGTTGCCGAGATCTCGCAGCTTAATCAAGGTTTCAATTAGCCTCCGGTTATCCCGCTGGTGCAGGCCAATACTTGGTTCGTCGAGTACGTAAAGCACTCCGGTGAGTCCAGAACCAATTTGAGTGGCTAGACGGATGCGCTGAGCTTCCCCTCCGGAGAGAGTTGCTGCAGCTCGCTCCAGACTTAGGTAATCTAACCCCACTGCCAATAGGAAATCCAAGCGAGCCTTTATTTCACGCAAAACTTGAGCGGCAATTTTTACATCACGGTCGTCAAGTTTGATTGACTCGAAGAACTTCATGCAGTTGGCAAGGCTCATGCTAGCCACATCAGCGATAGAGGCATCGTCCACCTTAATTGCCAAGACTTCCGGTCTTAGACGTTTGCCATCGCAGGACGGACAAGGCACTTCGCGGTGGTACTCCGCCCATTTCGCACGCGCAAAATCGCTTTCGGTCTCTTGGAATTTGCGTTCCACGTAGGCAACCACGCCTTCGAATCCAGTGGTGTAGCGAAGCTCACGTCCGTAGCGATTCTTCCATTTGACCTGAACGTCGAAGTTATTGCCGTAGAGTACGGCACTTCTTACCTCATCAGTTAGATCGTTCCAAGGGGTGCTGAGCTTGAACTTTAATTCCGTGGCTAATCCATTAAGCATCCGGGTTAGATATGGATAAAGCTTTCCCTGTGGATTAGACCAAGGCAGAATAACGCCATCGGCGATTGAGGCGTCGCCATCGCCGAGAATGAGATCTACATCCACAGATTGTCTGGTACCAAGACCGGTACATTCCTGGCAGGCTCCAAAAGGTGCATTGAAGGAGAATGTTCTGGGTTCAATTTCGGTGATAGCAAGGGCGTGTTCATTCGGGCATGACATCTTTTCGCTGAATACTCGAGTTTTGTTCGGGCCTTCCTTCTCGTCGACGAAATCTATAGTGATTCTTCCGCCGGCTACTTTGAGTGCTGTCTCAACCGAATCAGTTAGTCGACCGATAATGTCAGGTTTTGAAACAAGACGGTCTACAACTACCGATATGTCGTGTTTGAAGGTTTTTTTAAGCGGGCCAGCTTCTGCCAGCTGAATTACCTCACCGTCAACGACTGCTCGGGCAAAACCCTGGCTGACTAAATCTTTGAATAGGTCGACGAATTCGCCCTTTTTTTGGTCGACGATTTGAGCCAAAATTTGGAATCGGGTGCCCTCTGGAAACTCCAGAATCTGATCAACTATTTGTTGTGGAGTTTGTCTAACGATTTTTTCGCCGCACTCAGCGCAGTAAGGAATGCCAATTCGAGCCCAAAGCAAGCGAAGGTAGTCATGAATCTCGGTGATTGTGCCAACTGTAGATCTAGGGTTGCGGTTGGTCGACTTCTGATCGATTGAGACAGCCGGGCTTAAGCCCTCAATGAAGTCAACGTCAGGTCGGTCTACTTGCCCAAGGAACTGTCTCGCATAGGCCGAAAGTGACTCAACGTAGCGTCTTTGACCCTCAGCGAAGATTGTGTCAAATGCAAGCGATGATTTGCCGGAACCACTCAGGCCAGTGAACACCACGAGAGAGTCACGTGGAATTTCAAGGTTTATGTTCTTGAGGTTGTGAACGCGAGCGCCCTTGACAACTAGCTTGTTTGCGTTTGGTACCTGAGAAATTGACACCCTTGAAGTCTAAGCCGGGAGACGTTATTGCTTGTCTACGTGACCAGCCTGTTCCATTTGTCTTAGTTCGCGTTTCAATTCGACCATTTCGTCGCGAATTCGAGCCGCCAGTTCGAACTGCAATTCAGCCGCCGCAGCACGCATTTGGGCTTCTAGATCAAGCACGACCGACAGAATCTCATCGTAGGCCTTTCCGGCGATGCCGGTGCGAGATTTGGGCTTGAGTTCGACTTTGCTCTTCCCCTGTCTTGCAGCCTCGAGAAGCTTGGCCGTGTCTTCTTCCTCTCGCATGATGTCGTCGGTAATGTCGGCGATTTTCTTCCTAAGCGGTTGCGGGTCAACCCCCTTAGCCTTGTTGTAGGCAACTTGTTTTTCGCGTCTGCGATTGGTTTCGTCGATAGCTTTGACCATTGCTTCGGTCATTTGATCGGCGTACATGTGCACTTGGCCGTTTATATTTCGAGCAGCGCGCCCAATTGTCTGAATTAGCGAGGTTGCAGACCGCAGGAAACCCTGCTTGTCCGCATCAAGTATCGAAACCAAAGAGACCTCTGGCAGGTCAAGGCCTTCTCGTAACAAGTTGATGCCAACTAGGACGTCGTAAGCTCCGGTGCGGAGCTCTCTCAGTAACTCAACGCGCCTCAAGGTGTCGACATCGCTGTGCAGGTAACGTACTCGAACTCCAGCTTCAGTGAGGAAGTCGGTAAGTTCTTCGGACATTTTCTTGGTAAGAGTGGTTACCAGCACTCGCTCATCCTTAGCAACCCTGACACGAATTTCTTCGAGCAGGTCGTCAATCTGTCCCTTGACCGGTTTGACAACAATTTCGGGATCAATCAAGCCAGTTGGTCGGATTATCTGCTCGACCACACCATCGCTTAGAGCGAGTTCGTACTTACCCGGTGTGGCAGATAGGTAAACGGTTTGCCCAACTCGCTGTTTGAACTCATCAAAGCGCAGGGGTCGATTATCTAATGCCGAGGGAAGTCTGAAGCCGTGTTCGACGAGTGTGCGTTTTCTGCTGGCGTCACCCTCGTACATCGCACCTATTTGCGGAACCGTCACGTGAGACTCATCAATGACCATAAGAAAGTCCTCAGGGAAGTAATCCAAGAGGCAACTCGGTGGCTCACCAGGTTGACGTCCGTCTATGTGACGTGAGTAGTTCTCAATCCCCGAGCAGAAACCAAGTTCACGAATCATTTCCAAATCGAAAGTGGTTCTCATCTTGATTCGTTGAGCTTCAAGAAGTTTGCCCTGCTGCTCAAACTCCTTGACCCGGGCAATCATTTCATGCTCAATTTCCTCGATTGCCCGCCCCATTTGTTCGGCGGGTGCCACGTAATAGGAAGCCGGAAAAATAGCCACTGTGTCAAGTTGACTAACCACTTCTCCGGTGAGAGGGTTCAACGAATAGATTGCCTCAATCTCATCGCCAAACATCTCTATTCGCGTAGCCAGTTCGTCATAAACCGGAATTATCTCGATGGTGTCGCCCTTGACTCTGAAGTTACCTCTGGAGAAATCAATGTCATTTCGCTTGTACTGCAGTTCTACGAAACGGCGAATCAATTCCTGTCGATTCACGATCTGGCCCACCTGAAGTGGAATCGCCTGGTTCAGATACTCGGCCGGTGCACCAAGGCCGTAAATGCAACTGACAGTACTAACTACCACAACATCCCTGCGCGATAGCAGGCTCATTGTCGCCTTGTAGCGCAAGCGCTCAACTTCTTCATTTATCGAGCTGTCCTTCTCGATAAACGTGTCGGTTTGGGGAACGTATGCCTCGGGTTGGTAGTAATCGTAGTAACTCACAAAGTATTCGACAGCATTATTTGGCAATAGTTGCTTGAACTCATTGGCCAATTGCGCTGCAAGCGTTTTGTTGTGTGCCAATACTAGAGTCGGCCGCTGCACCTCTTCTATAAGCCAGGCTGTGGTTGCCGATTTTCCGGTGCCGGTCGCGCCGAGGAGTACAACTTCGCTCTCTCCTGCACGAAGCCGAGCAGCCAGTTCCGCAATCGCAGTTGGCTGATCTCCGCTGGGTTTGTATTCGGAAATTACTTCAAAGCGATTTTTAGCCCTGGTCGGATCAACCATTAAGCTTCTCCGCTGCCTTCAATTGGATGGACCTCCATAAGTCATCGGCGTCTTTCAGGAGCAAATTGATATCTTGATTGGAATTCAAAATGACGTCGGCAACTGCAGCCCGCTCCACTGGCTTTGCTTGGCTGTTTATTCTGGCACGAGCTTCAGTTTCGGACAAGCCACGATTCTTCACAAGGCGCTTCACTTGCTCATCTTCTGGTGCTTCGACAGTCACAACTAAATCAAAATCATGGTCGACCTTTGCCTCGACAAGCAGTGGAACGTTATAGATCGCGATTGCATCACTTGGTAAGGCGCTCAAAATTTCTCTGCTGCGATTTTTAACCAGCGGGTGCACAATCGCGTTCAAGGCGAGACGCTTAGTCTCATCTCTGAAAACTAATGCGCCGAGTTTTGCCCTATCCAGAGAGCCATCGTGGTTAAGAATTGCAGAGCCAAAGGTATCGACAATTTGCTGCAAACCTTCGCTGCCTGGCTCAACTACCTCTCGTGCAAGTTGATCTGCATCTATTTCGATGGCGCCATGTTCCACCCAGCGCTTTGCGACTGTGCTTTTACCGGACGCAATACCGCCGGTCAAACCAATTAGGAACATGTTCCAAGCCTAAGCGGGTAAAAGAAAAGCGGGCCACTTTCGTGACCCGCTCCATTTTAGAGATTATTACTCTACGCTCTTCAGCTTGTCGCGAAGAGCAGCAAGTGACTCGTCGCCAGCAAGGGTGCCAGCGTCTGCTGACTCGCTTGAGTAGCTTGATGAAGAAACTGCTGGCTCAGCACTAGGTGCCGGGGCATCAGGAAGCTTCGCAGCTGCCTCGTTAGCAATCTTCACCTGACGCTTGTGCTCTTCCCAACGTGCGTGGGCTTCAGCGTATTCCTTCTCCCACTTTGCGCGAGCTTCTTCGAAGCCAGGCTTCCACTCGTTGGTCTTAGGGTCGAAGCCTTCAGGGTACTTGTACTGTCCAGCATCGTCGTAGTCTGCAGCCATACCGTAAAGCGCTGGGTTGAATTCGGTACCCTCTGGGTCTACCTCTTCGTTAGCCTTCTTTAGCGATAGTGAGATGCGGCGACGGTCTAGGTCGATGTCGATTACCTTGACAAATACGTCCTGGTTTACAGCAACT
>JACCDK011073073.1_pt1 | contig 58539 bp, 59 predicted proteins | sample 7445871 | NCBI WGS metagenome assembly JACCDK01 (sample SAMN15323436, study PRJNA562643) | freshwater metagenome | isolation source: river surface water | place: USA:Blue River Watershed | collected 2017-08-15 | reverse complement strand
ACTAAGGTTGCCGTAAGTTGAACTTAAGTCAACTTGGCACTCAAATTCTTAGTTTTATGATTGTAGTTTCTTTTTTAACTACTGATTTTTTTGTTCTTTTCAAATAGCCTGGTCTATCAAAATTATTTATTTGATTCTTTGCTATTTCTCTTATATTTACTGATGAATTAACATCTCTGTTGAACTTTGTATTACAAGTTTTACACTTGACAAGTCCATGACACGTTATTTCAACATTTCTTCTCCAGGGTCTAGGTGATTTAACTTTTAAAAATGTTTCACATTCGCTTTCATTTTTACATATACAACATCTCTTACTTGTTCTATATTCATCTATTAAATAAACAGAGTATCCAGCTTTTCTAAATAAATTTCTAAAACTTTTTCCTTTTGTTGGCTCTTTGAATTTCATTTGTTCTTTTTGACTCCAATCTCCAAAAGCTATTATTGTATTATCGCCATTTCCAAATTTCTCTTTAAACTTATTTACCATTTTTTGTTCTGATTGTTTTGTTTTCGTATAAGTTGATAATCTTAATTTTCTCCATAATATGTTTTTATAAAATTCTTCTATTTGTATATTTACTTTATTTTTCATATGTATATATCTTATAAATTTATACAAATCACAAGTTTTACTTGAAAATTCACTTAATTTCATTTCTTCTTCTAACACTTTTTTATGTATCTTTTTTTCTTTTTGTAATATTTTTCTATTTTTTCTTTTGTGTGTTTCTTTGCTTCGTTGATTATTTGTATATCTAAAAGTTTTTAGATTTTTTTCTTCTTTACTTCCACTTAAGCAAAAAATCAAATCATCTTTATTTGGATCAATACTAACTATTTCTTTTTTTCGTAATTTTTTTAATTCTGTATTTTTCAAATCATCTATATATAATTCATCTGGTGGTTTCTTAATTTTCTTACCTCGTTTAAAGTCTATGGTTGTAAAAAATATACTAACTGCAAATCCATCAGTTTGAATACTTCCATTAAAAATAAATTTATTAGATTTAAAAATTTTTTTATTTGTTTTTATAATTTCTCTCCATATTTCATTTTTAGTATTTCCTATTGTTCCAAATGATTTGATTTCTTTTTTAGTTTCTTTATTTAAAAATGAAAAGAATGCTTGTTCAGAATCAATTCTTATATGTCCAGGAATTATACTTCTTTTCAAAGGAAATATATTAAAAATCTGATAATCATTATATTCTAAAAATTTATTCATTTTAATAATACTTGATAAATAATCTTTTGGATAACACTCTAAATCATAAAATATATTTTTATTAAATTTTTTATTTGGTAATATATCATATTTATTTACATCGCATAATTTTTCATCAATTAAACATTTATAAGCGTTATTAATAACATTTATTTTTAATTTTATCAACTTTTTTCTTATGTCATTATCAGATTCTAAATTTTTTAACATTTCTTTATATTCATTGAAATTGTATAAACAATATAAATATTTTTTTACATATTTAAAATATCTCATTTTGATATTATTTTCAAAGCTTGTAATTAATTCTGTAATCATATATCTTATTGATAAACTATATCCAGTAGAATTGATTTTTTCATTCATTAAAGGTTTATAATATTTTTCAAAAAAATCAAACATGTGAACTGGATTGATATTTTTTTTACTATTAATTGCTTTTACTACATTTTCAAGAAACGATCTATCAATTATTGGTAATGGATAATTGATTTCATAACAATACAAAATATAATATTTACAAAATTGAGATAAGTGAAATTTTAATTTATTAATTACAATAACCATAATATTGATATCAATGATAGTTTCTTGTCGTTTGACAATAGATTTTAAAGTAGTTTTTAAAGTTTGACAAGATTCAGACATGATTACTTAAAATATAAATTAAGCAATTTAAATTCAGTTTTTTTTTATTCCAAGTCGACTTAAGTTCAACTTACGGCAACCTTAACTCAAACCAAATTTGAAAACACTTTAATTAGTATTGTTGGAAATAATAACAATTTTACAAATTTTGTTGAAGAGTATATTCATGTTGATAATGATTATGAAACATTCATTATATGTTGTCTTGATAACGCGTCGCAAATAAATAAAGTTTATGAAAAATTGACAACACTAAACGAATATCTTATTGAAAATGATAATTACGATTCTTTTGATGAATTGATGATTTTACACGATGAAGGCGATGTGCTTACAAAGTCAAGAGACATCAATAATATTGTATATAATCAACCAGCAAGTCATAAAGAATGGATAAAATTTTCTAATAGGCTAATTAAAAAAGGAATTTCAATGAAACGAGTGTTTATTTCAGCAACTCCTGAAAATATAATATGTCTTCACAAACCTGGAAGAGTGTGGAGTTTGAATATTCCTGAAAATTATATCGGATCTGACAAAATTGAATATCATTCTGTAAATAACTTTGAAGATAAAAACATTATAAAAATATTAAAAAAAGAATGTAAAGATCGTCGCGTAAATGAATGTGGTGGTATAATTCTTTATTGTGTAGAAAGAAATAAAAATGACCTTGAAGATAAAAATACTCAAAATTCAGTTTTCAATGAATTACGATCAATTGAAAATTATAAAAAGCATAATTTAGATGTTATATCTGTATATAATAGCGATGGTATAACTGTTTCTTTGCGATTAAGAAAGTTTAGAAAAGAATTTATAGAAATACTTGTAAATGAAAAAATCAAACATAACATTATAGGAAGTGGAAATGATACAATTATTGTTATACATAAAAATAAATTATCAATAGCAGATTTTTATAAATATTTACAAGATTGTGAATGTAATGTTGTATTAACAATTGGAAAAGATCTTATTAGTCGTGGGATTAGTTTTGTAAGTAGTAAAATTGTAAATCCATTGACAGCTACTACAATGATTTACAAACCTGGAAAAACTTTACATCAAGTTGGACTTTGTCAAGCAATTGGTAGATTGACTGGAACTGCTCAGCCAAAATTACAACGAAGATTGTATAGCACTGATGAAATTTCATCTGAATATAAAAAATTTATAAACAATCAAAAAATTATAATGAATGCTATTAAAGCAAATGGAAATGTAGTCAGTGATCAAGTACTTAAAAGTTTAATACTTGATAAAAGCAAAAGAACAATTGATAGAAGAGTATTAAAAATAAACTCTGACTTTAAATTTGAAGATTTTGATAATTCAAGTGGAAGTGAAACTGAAGCAGAAATTGATGGAGTTAGCCGTGATAGAATGAAAAGATTAATAAATCTTTGGTGGCGCGCTGATACGATTATTGGTAAAATTCTAAGATTTGTTTATGAATCTGAAGTTGGTGTTAGTGAAAATGAACTTAAAGATTTTATCAGAGAAAATGGATCTACAAATGTAAAAGCTCATTATGATGAAATTATTAAACATGATAATAGAAAATACAATGTAGTATTTGAAAGAACAAATAACAATATCACTAAAATAAATAAAGAAGCAAAAAAATATATTTTAACATTGTAGTTTTTGTGAATATAAACATTGTAGCTTGTAAATAAATGTAAATTTAAGCCATATTTCTATGGCTATTTTTACGTTAATTCAAATATCATCATAAATAGTAATTTTAATAATTTTTTTTATAATTTCTACAAGTACATTAACACTCATAGAATTTCCAATTTGCTTATATAGCTGAGTATTACTAACTACTTGGTTAAAATTATTATCAAATCCTTGTAATAACAAACATTCTTTTGTAGTTAAAAATCTTTTATATGTAGTATGAAAATATTTATTACATTGTGTTGTTAATGTTGGTGATATATTTTTTAAAGCTGAAAAATGATTAAATGGTGTTATTATATAATTTTTTTCATTGTTTATTTTATTTATATTTTTTTGCAAAGAATTATAAATATATCTTTCATATATAGTTTTATCCAATATAAATTCTTCTAAATTTCTCATTATTTTTTTCTCTGGTGTTGTATATTCTTCTTTTTGTATTTCATTTTTTATACCTATTATATATACTCTTTCTCTATTTTGTGGAATTCCATAATCTTTTGTATTTAGTATTTCATAATATATAGTGTATTTTCCAAGTTCATTTAGTGTATTTATTAAATATGTCATTGGTTTTCCATTTTCTATATAATAAAAGTTCTTTACATTTTCCAATATAAATATGTTTGGTAATTTCTTTGAAATTACTTTTATACATTCAAACATAATATTACTACGAGAATCCATAGAACCATTTTTTAATCCCATCAAACTAAATGGTTGACATGGAAATCCACAAACGTAAATATCTACATCTGGAAGTAAAGAATGATTTCGTTTAGTAATGTCAGTATAAAGTATTTCTGGAACACTATTAGCATTAATAGATAATCTAGCATATTTGTCAATTTCACAAGACCAAACATGTTTGAATGGTATTCCGATTTGTCGTAAAGCATGGATTGGAGCATCAATACCAGAGCAATCAGTTCCAATGGAAATCATAAGTTAATTATTATATATAAATTAAAAAATTATATAGAATTAATTTGAAATGAAAATAACATTTCAAAATCTATATATTTTGTTATTTTATTACGATTTGAATCATAAAATTCTATTTTGATATCACCTATATTAATTTTTGAGTTATCAAAATAATAATTATCCAAATCAGTATTTTTAAATATTTTATTACCAAAATTACTATTATATTTTGTTTGAAAGTTGTAATAAAATGTAAAATTACTATTACTGTTATTGTATACTATTTCATATGTGTCGTTTATAAACAGTTTTATATATAAATTATCATATATATTTGTATATGGAAAGTTTTCTGATATGTAATTATTATTATTAAGATATTCTTTTTTAGAAAATCCTAATAAATTTGTGTTGAAATATATATTGAAATTTTTATTTGATTTGATATATATTTTATTTTTATTTTTATGTAATGTAATAGAATATTCATTTCTCAACAAGGTATTTTTCTTTATAGTTTCATTAATACATTGTATCAATTCTTTTACATTATAATATCCAATTGGTATTAATATATCTATTTTATTTTTTTCTTCTTCTATTGTTATTTTACTATTTTCATTAATATTGTATAAATTACACATTATATTTATATTTTTCAATAATAATGATTGAACATTTTTGATATTGTATTTTATATTATAATCTCCATTCTTGAATGACGAATGTTTTGAAAATATATTATAATTAACTTCTTCGGTGTATTCTTCGTGTGGTCTTTCAATTGGATGTGGTTGTGTAATTTCTATTGGTAAGTCCTTTGGTATATTTAATGGGTTTGGTTCTATTAGTGATTCCTTTTGTATAATTTGTGGCTGTGTAATTTCTTGAGTGTCGTATGGTGGTATTTGATTATTTTGTGAAAGTAATGTATTATATAATATTTTAAATTTAGATATAGTAAAATCGTTTATATATGTTAATAGATAATTGTAATCAATATTATCATTGTTTAGTAAATATTCATTATATATTTGAGTGAAATAGTTATCAAAAATAAATATTTGAAGATCTGTTAGATGTTGCGAATCAAATGTTAATGTAGTAGAGTTATTTATAACGTTATTTGTAATATGGGTTTTATTATTAACTGAAAAATATATATTTTTAAATTTATTATAAATTAAATTATTATCCATAACTAAAGTATTATAAAAAAAAAATGAATTTATACGAAAAGATATTATTTCAAATGAATAGTAAAATTGTTATTGATATTATGCGTAATGATACGAATATTGACATTTATGATAATATGGTTGGTTTAGCTATTAAATTTGATATCAATATTAGTGATTTTTTTATTAAAAGTTTTATCAAAGGATTTGGTTATAGTTGTGCTTTTATTTTAGTAAGTGGTGGTGTATATACAACATATTTAACTGGATTGTATATATATAAAAATTATATGTTTAAACGCGTGGATGGATCCACTCAAGAAATAAATAAACAAACTAAAAATCAAGAAACTTTAACTGACACTTTGATTTTTAACCCTAGAAAACGTAAAAGAACACTTGAAACTATATTTGAGGAAAATGAAGACGAAGCTGGATTGAAAAGCGATTCGGAGAATGAAAGTGAAACCGGAGTTGGAGTGGAAAGTGATCTTGAAAGCGAAAGTGAAAGCGATAGTGATATTGAATTAGATGAAATTACAAACGAATTACAAATGGAAGAATTAAACGAACAAAAAAATTATAAACAATTATTTAATTAAGCACCAAAAGCGTCTATTAAATAAAGCGTAATCATATAATTAAGCATTAGCTTTTTTGAAAGCATCTTTTATTAAAAGTCGTGTATTACTACCAATATAATTATTATTATGTATTTTTGTAAATTCTTGAGGATCTTCGTATAATGGTTGAAATCTATTTATAGTTATACCTGATAAAACATTACAACTTTTATTTAATTTAGTATATTCTGGTACAAGTTTGTTATCTGTACATTCATTCCATTTGAAATTGATTTTTGGTGCCATATTTGGATTGAATTTATGAGTTGCGCATTTTGAATTATCACGTGTTTGTCCTCGTAATTCACTTTCAAAATCTACAACATTTGAAGGAATACTTCTATAAGGATTATGTGAAAATGGAGCAGATCCTTGAAAGCATGATTCTTTATTTTCTGTTATGGTTTTATCAGTAGTCCAATCAAATGGACCTGTGCTTTCTTTATTTTTTAATAATAATGCGCAGTCATCGCTTGTGGTTCTTGTAAATGAAAAGTGAGACATATTCTTATTGTTATACAATATAAAAACAATATAAATAAAATAATTTAATAAAAAAATAAATTATATAGAAGTTTATTTAATATAAAAATGATACAAACATTCATTTATACTATTTTTATATATTTTTTCAATGTATATCGTTTAAATCTTCTTATACAATTTAATTATGATGTATATAAATTATTTTTATTGTCTATTTTTGTACGTGATATGTTTTTTTTGAAAATATATATACAATATCTATTATATATCGTATTTTTACATATTAATAATAATCTTAATAAAATTGTTGTTAACCATATATTTATAAAATATAATGACAAAATGGTTGTTTCCAAATATGTGGTACAATTTGTAAATTTAAAAAAAAAAATAAACAAAATAACAAATATATTATATATTTTATTTGTATTGCAATTATTTGATATAACCGATATAATAATCAATTTATTAATTTTTTATAACGTTTTTTATATTTTGGCATACATTGAAAAAATTTATAAAATAATTGAATAATTATTGGCAATTACAATCACAATTATAAATGGATTCTGAATATATAAATTATTATAAATTTGTTGATTATATGAAATCAACGTTTATAATATATAATACTTTTACAAAAGAAACAAGTATTACACATTTATGGTATTATTTTGATATACAAAATAATTTTATATGTATTGAAGTTGTTATAGGTTATTATCGTATTATTAACAAATATTATATAAATACTATAGTTTATGATACTAATACTAAAATATATAATGGATTATCTTTAGAAGATCTTATTAAATTTGTCAAAGTTAATAAAAAATTGATTTTGTTATCTCAAAAAAATTATAAAGACTGTTGTCATAATATACAATTATTAAAACCAATTCTTCAAAATTACTCAATATATTCATATTATAATTATACTCATTATTGGGTTATAAAATCAATAAATACAACTATATCTATAAATTGCTTTCAAGAAGTTTTTAAAATATCAGATGGTACGTATCTTGATTACAATTCCCTTATAATATATTTACGTGAAATTATATCTAATTTATCTATAACTTTTGAAAACAATATTTCAGATAAATTCAATGAAATGTCAATAGAAGAACCAGAACAATTACAAGTTGTAGATTTCAACGATTTTATTTCAGATAAATTCAATGAAATGTCAATAGAAGAACCAGAACAATTACAAGTTGTAGATTTCAACGATTTTATTTCAGATAAATTCAATGAAATGTCTATAGATGACCAAATACAAAAACAAGTATGTTTAGGCGATAAAATTAATGAAAAGTCTAATCAAAAGATACAAATTGATCGTGAAAGTCATCAATATAAAACATTATTTATACCATTATCAAAAGAAGATAGATTATATTATCAATTTTGTAAAAGATTTGACGAATATTCTTAATTATAACTACTCTGTGAAAGTCGTATATTATCATATATTGATCCATAATTTGAAGTACTATATGTGCTATTAGATATATAATTTTTTGTTTTTGGAATTGTTGGATTCGTTAGAGGGTTTATTATATGATTTGTTTCAAACGTTATTGGTGTGTATTCTTCTGAATTTGGTATATTACCGTATTGATTATCTAATAAATTACTATCAATGTTATTTAAACAATAATGATGTATTACATTTTCTTCTTCTTGTGAAGATATATACGAATTAGTTGGTGAACGTAACGGTGGAAACGAGTCTGGTAATATCGTATATTGTGCTATTATAGGTTTAAAAAATGATGATATATATGTTTTAACACGTTTGAAAAATGGAATTCTTGGTTTTGTATAAAGTGATTCGTTGTCAATTGGTATTTCGTGATACACAGATTTTTTAAATAAATTATTTTTTATCCATGAAAATAATTTAATAACAAACTTTAATACACTATATAAATATGCAAAAAATGTTGTAAATCTATACAATACAAAAATCATTGAAAATATATACCATATAATATTTATTAACGTACTAATAAAATATATATCCATTATTTTATTTATACAAAAAAAATTTTCTATTATAACTTACATTGGAGCTATCGTATTTGTAAATGTAGAATCGCATTTATCTGTTCTTGAATTTTTAATATTGATTAAATCCATTCCTGTTTTAATCAGTGAACTTGATATAATTAGAATAAATAAAAGAATGAATATAGTTAAAAATCCAAACCCTGATGATTTATATGAAAAAAACACTGATATTAATAACATTAATGATATAAATCCGCTAATATATACACTTATTGTTCCAAACAATTCGCTAAATATACTCATAGGTTTGGGGTCATAAAATTGTTTATCATTTATTGTTACATTACATGTTGGTAACTTGTTGTAGTCATTTATATAATTAAAGATTTTAAATTTAGTTAATAAAAAAATAAATAAAAATTTATATAATTATATATGTGCTTATTTGTAAATATGGAAAAATTAAATTATTCAGACTTTATTAACATTGATGACAATTATATTGATTATATATTAAACAAAAAAACTATACAAACATATACAACACTTGTAGAAGAAACTCCTAAATATATTATACCTATTTATAGAAATAAATTAAAAAATGTTTTTTGTGTTAATTGTAATGAAAATGGTCATATTATTAAAGACTGTAAAGGACCTATAACAAGTTTTGGTATTATAGCATTTAAAATTGTCAATGATGCTAATGAAGAATATGGTGATAAAAATGAATATCTTACAAGATTGTTAGCAGAACGTCGTTTGAATTTTAACTATACAAAAATGATTTATCCTAAAATTAAATTTTTAATGATTCAACGAAAGGATACTATGGGATATATTGATTTTTTACGTGGTAAATATAAATCGAATTCAGATGATATTCAAACTTTTATTGATGAAATGACTCACGATGAAAAATATTCATTATTAAACGACACTTTTGAAAATAATTGGCGAAGATTATGGAAAAATCATAAATCTCGTCTATTTTTAAACGAATATGAAAAAGCTAAACTTAAATTCTATTCTTTGGATAATCTTCAAGAATTAATTGAAAAATCTAAAACAAATTATAATTTTCAAGAATTTTCTTTTCCAAAAGGTCGTAAAAATATGAAGGAGAATAATTTATCTTGTGCTGAACGTGAATTTTATGAAGAAACTGGTTATAAACGTAATCAATATGAATTTCTTTATAATTATCCTACGATTCATGAAGATTTTGTTGGTACTAATGGTGTTAGATATAGACATGTTTATTATATTGTAAAGATGAAAAAATCAACTCCTCCTCCTTTTTTAGATTTGAATAATATTTTACAAGTTGGTGAAGTTCGTAATATTGGTTGGTTTTCTTTTGATGAATGTATGAATCTTATTAGACCTTATGATAAGGCTAAAAAAGGTGTTATTAGAAAAATTTTTTCTGATATTATTAATATGAATAATAAATTCTTTTGCTCTGATAAATATATTTTTAAATCTCCATTAAAGAAATCTTTTTAATCCACTCGGCGCTATAATTTGTTTATTTTATATAAATATTATATTTATATAATTTAATGGATATTACTTTACTTTTTTGCGTCATTTTGAGTTTCTTTGCTTTTTATTATTTTAATAAATTTCAAGAATCTGAAAAATCTTTTTATGCTTTACATGTTGAAAATACTGCTATGAAAACACGTATTAATGACCTATTACTTTATCAAAATGATGTTTCTAAAACTTTTAAAATCCTTGATAATGAACTTGGTATAATTTCTAATCATATTAGTACTAAAAATGCTGAAACTCAAACTCAAACTCAATATCCGTCTCGTAATGATCGGGTTTCCATAATCACTCCAAACATTATTGAATCTTTATTCTCTAGCCATTTCCGTACTCCACCAAATACACTAATACAAGAAAATAACCAAGAAAATAATATTCAAGAATCCCAAGAAATCCGTGAAGAATTACCTACAATACGAGAAGAAACTCGTGAAGAATTACAAGGAGAAATTCAAGAAGAATTGCCACAACACGAATCTTCTACATATGATAAATTATTAATTTAATTTAAAATAATAATATATATTTATTTTTATTATATTATTATATTATAATATTATAATAACTATGCCTAAATTTGTTATGAATGATGCCCGTACTTTTACTGATTATCAATCTTCTTGTATTATGGAAGAATATTTACAAAAAAAATACAAAATTACAAACTCTCACGCATATAGAGCATACTTACAAAAAAACGCTGAACAAATTATCAAAGATCTCGGTGATTGTAATGTAAATGCTGTTGATACTTTTGGTGGACTTTGTCCAGTGTGTAAAAAAAGTTTAGAAAAAAAATGAATATTTTAATTATTTAACATATTTAAATGTCTATATGTATAATTAATGATTGTAATAAATATGCAAATTATAATTATATAAAAGAAACTAAAAGATTATATTGTAAAAAACATAAATTGTATAATATGATAGATATTGCACATAAAAAATGCATGTATGAAAATTGTAATATTAGACCATCGTATAATTATGATAATGAAAAAAAAGCATTATATTGTGGAGTTCATAAATTGGATAATATGATTGATATTGTTAGTAAAAAATGTTTTTTTATTGGTTGTAATAAATCGTGTAATTATGAAAATGAAAAAAATCCTATGTATTGTAGAGTTCATAAATTGGATAATATGATTAATATTATATGTGAAAGATGTATATTTAAAAATTGTAATAAATTTCCTATATACAATTATATCAATAAAACAAAAAGATTGTATTGTGGAGTTCATAAATTGGATAATATGATTGATGTCAAATCAAAAAGATGTATATACGAAAATTGTGATTTGTTTCCATCATTTAATTATGACGGAAAAATTGCTAAATATTGTAAAAATCATTCTCATAATGATATGAAAAATATTAAAAGTAAAACTTGTATAATTAAAAATTGTGAAACACAATCTAGTTTTAATTATATGAATGAGAAAAAAACAATTTATTGTAGTGTTCATAAATTGGAAAATATGATTAATATTACGAAAAAATTATGCTATTCTTGTAATTTATTTCAAGTTTCTAAAAGAACTAATTATTTATGTTCTTACTGTAATCCAATTAAATCTGTTAGAATTAAGACTAAAGAATTGACAATAAAATCTTTACTAGAATCTAATAACATCAAATTTATACATGACAAACAAATTTCAAATGAATGTTGTTTAAAATATAGACCTGATTTTCTAATTGATTGTAATACTTATTATATTGTATTAGAAGTTGACGAAGATGCACATAGTCACTATGATAAAGATTGTGAAATTATCAGAATGAATAATATAATAACATCAATTGGATTACCAACGAAATTTATAAGATATAATCCAGATAAGAAAAAGATATCTAAAAAAATAAAAGAAGAAATATTAATAAAATTTTTAAAAGAAGAAATGGAAAAAGAAGTGTTAGAAGATATATCACCGATATATTTATTTTATTAACTCTTTAGTTTTTATTTTAATAAAAAATGAAAAAAATATATAAAAAAACATTATCAAAAATGTATACAGTTAATACAATACCAGAACTTGAGTTGATATATTCTATATTACGTGAAAAACATCCAAATAACAAGATTCATATAACATTTGATTATAATACAAAAAAATATACAATAAATGTTTCAGAAGAAAAGTTTGAAGGAAATCCAGACATTCCGGTAGATGTTGATATAACTTGTATCTATGGAGATTCAGTAGTATCAGATACACCAATATTATTGAGAGACAAAAAAACAAAGCAAGTATATATAAAAGAAATTGGAAATATAAGTAATAATTGGATTGATTATCCAGAATTTAAGATTTTTGATAAAAGTGTAAGATTAGAAAAGAGTTTTGCGACAACTGATTTACAAGCGTATAACGATCTTGGATGGACAGATATAAAAAAGATTATAAGACATAAAACAAATAAAAAAATATATAGAGTATCAACAAATACAGGAATAGTAGATGTTACGGAAGATCATTCTTTGATGAATGACAAGTATGAAAAAGTAAAACCAACAGAAGTAAAAGTAGGAGATTCATTAGCACATTCATTCCCAAAAGATTTTACAGAAATTGATAATTTTGATAATATATTGAATGCGAAAAAAAGTATAAAACAAAATTATATATTACAATATATATGGGAAAATAATACGAATCCACCAGGGAGTCCATTCAAGAATGAATTTGTATTTGATAATAAAATAGAAGCACAAGAAATGTATTATATATTGATGAATTTATTTGATAGTGGTGTAGAAATTGAAGAAATTGAAAATAAATATATAATGAAAATTAGAGTAAATTCGTGTAGCGAATCAAAAGAAAATTCACAAATACGAAAAATAGAATATTTAAGAGATTCAACGTTAGATGAATATGTATATGATATTGAAACGGAAAATGGGAGATTTAATTGTGGAATTGGAAGTATTATCGTCAGAAATACTGATTCAATTTTCTTAAAAGTAAAATATAATTTGAATGACTTTGAAAAAAATAGAAAGGATACATTTGAGTTAGCGACATTATGCGGAAATAAAATTACGAATGAGTATTTTAATAGACATCCGATAGAATTGGAGTTTGAAAAAATATTTCAACCATTTATATTATTAACAAAAAAAAGATATATAGCAAACAAATATGATAATCCGAAAAAGCCATTTGATTTAAAAGGGGTAGATTCAAAGGGAATAGCAACAAAAAGGCGAGATTATTGTAAATATGTACAAAAGTGTTATCAGGAAATAATAGATTCGGTAATGTTGGATTATACAGAAGAAGGGTTGAAGAGAAATATAGAAATATTCAAGAAATATATAAACAATATAGAAACGTATAATGTAAATATAGAAGATCTTGTAGTATCAAGTTTATTAGCGAAAAGTTATAAAACAAATCCAGTTCATGTAATATTGGCAAATAAATTAAAAGAAAGGCATGAAGAAGTTCAAGTGGGGACGCGAATACCATATATTTATATTGAAAGTGATGATCCAAAACAAGCAAAATCAGAATTAGGAGAAGATCCTGATTATGCTGTTAAAAACGGATTAAAATTTAATAGGTGGTGTTATCTTGAACAGATGAGTAAACCGATATTATCATTTTTTAGTGTAGTATTACATGACGACCAAGCGTTGTTAAATGAAATTCTTGATTATACAAATGAGAGATTATTGAAATGGGGTGGAAAAAAGTTAAAACATAGCGATCTAAAAATAGAACCTCCAACTGGCGAACCAATTTAAGTGTTTATTTAAAAATAAAAAAGTAATTATATTAATATGAATAATAAATATATTAATATAAGTGATATAGCGTCATTGATAGGACAGAGTAATTATGATGTTGTAACGCCATTTGAAAGATTATTAAAAAAATGCGATTCGTATAATAAAATTCTAAACGAGATTAATGATAATAAAAACGAGCAAGAATTGGAAATTGAAAAGGTAAAAGAAGAAGTTGTTCAAATAAAAAAAGAATATGAAGATAAAAAAATAACGAAAGAAGAATTTGTAAAAAAGATAGAAACAACGTCAAAACAAGAGACTAAAATAAACAATAATATTAGAAATATAGAAAATAAAGTAGATTCAATAACATTAAATAACAAGGAGAAATTAACAAAAATAATTGGGGAAGAAACTTTGAAAAAGTTGGATGACAACACTATATCAAACGAATCAAAGCAAAAAATATTACAAAACAGATTAAAAGAAGAGAAAATAGAAGATAAGAATATATTGAAGCAAGGGGTCTCATTAATTAATACAAATTATGGAACACGATTAGAAGATACAGCAATAAAAATGTTTGAAAAGAAGTTCAAGGTAATACTTGATACAAGTCAAAAATATAATAGTAAAAAAATATATACGAGAAATTACAATTGGTATATTGGAGGAAAAGTAGATGGATTGTATATAGATACTATGTCTTCAAAAAAAAGTTATATAGTAGAAGTAAAGAATAGAGTTAGATCGTTTTTTAACACGTTGAGAGATTATGAAAAAACACAAATACATTTATATATGGAAATTTTATCCATTCCAAGAGCAAAATTGGTTGAAAAATACGAAAGTAAATTGAGAATAACAGATATATACAAAGATACTAAATATACAGAAGAAATACTATTAAAAATACAAAAGTTTATAGATTTATTTGAAGAATTTATAAAAAATAATGAAATACAAAAAGAATTTATTATGAAAGAATTGTTTGATAAACGTAATTTTATTCAAGTGAATTTTTTTAACAAGTTGGAAGAAAGCGAAAGTGAAGGTGGATGCGAAGACGAAGAATGTTTAATTTGAAAGTAATAAAAAAATGAATAATTTATATAAAATTATAAATCAAATGTACAATTTACGAAAAAGAACAAATGTCAACTACAAAGAAAATAAAACTTACAAATCATCTCGTGTGAGCAAAGCGAACACGTGTAGAGTCTTGAGTGAGTGCCTTGGGTTTGTAAGATATAATCAAATCAACAATTTAATTAGATTATTAAAAATATATGATGCTAGCGACGATGTAAATTTGTTTATAATTATATTAAAAGAAACAGTTGATATATTAAAAAAAGATGATATTGGAAGTTGTAGAAAAGATTGTTTAAAAGAACATATTGTAAAAAGAACAATAAAATTAATAAATACTCCAAAAGTATATAATAATTCATATTATTTTGATATATTACACATGTATTTATTCAAATTTGGACCAGAGCATTTATTTAGACAACAAAGCTACGTTTGATACTCAAACAGTTAAAAAAATTTTAATTTGATTAATATTAAATATATAGTAATATTAATTAAGATATAATGAATTTGATAGAATTATCAGAGTTAGTAAATGTTATATTTGAATCGCCACCAAAAGATATAAGTACATATAATATAAAATCAGATTTAGAAAAGTTTCCTATATTGATGGAAATATTAATAAGAGGTGCTAGAAAATTATATGGAGAAGATATTAAACCATCGCAATTAACAGAAGAACAATTTGAAATGTTAAAAAAATATATGTTAAGTTTGTCGTATAAAATAATGTATAATTTTACAGAAAATGAACAAGGAAGAATAATAAATATATGGTTTGAAGAAGTTAGTAAAATGATAGATTGTAAAGGGAATTCTTATTATATATAATTTGGCGTAATTCCACGTTATTTTGTGTCGTTTTGGATTTATGTTAATTTAGTTTCATTAATTTATATAACACACGTTTCTTGCACAACTTATCCAAACCCATAAGAATCATTCTCATTCTCATTTATAACTGATTACGTATATCATATTCATCATCAGGATCTAATTCGGATTCATTATCAGATTCATTATCAGATTCATCATCAGGATCTAATTCGGATTCATTATCAGATTCATTATCAGATTCATTATCAGATTCATTATAAGATTCATTATCAGATTCATTATTTAATTCAAAACAAACTGGGTTATTGTTACAATCCAACTCTTTTAAATTTGGATAATCTCCATAAGAAGTTATTTGATTATTATCACAATATAATTCTAGTAATTCTAAATAATCCCCAAGAGAAGTTAGTTGGTTATTATTACAATACAATATTGATAATAATGGATAATCTCCAAGACTAACCAATTGATTATTTTCACACGACAATTCTTGTAATTCTGAATAATTTCCAAGAGAAGTTAGTTGGTTTTTTTGACAATCCAAGATTTTTAGTCTTGGATAATTTCCAAGAGAAACTAATTGATTATTCCCACAATACAATTCTTGTAATTCTAAAAAATCTTCAAGACTGACAATTTTATTATTCTCACAAGATAATAATCGTAATTTGGGATATTCTCCAATTGAATTTAAATTATTTTTATAACAATTTAATGTTAGTAATTCTGGATAATATCCAAGATTTATAATTTGATTAGTATGGCAAGATAATTCTTTTAATTTTGGATAATCTCCAAGGGAAGTTATTCTGTTGCCGCTACAAGATAATTTTTGTAATTTTGGATAAATTGGTATATTTGTAATTTTTTTTCCAATACATTGTATATCTGTTTTATAATAAAAATTCATATATAATTCTAAGATTAATTTGTAGTTTCCATTAACTTCTTTCTTTGTAGTATTATTCATTATGTAAATGAAATTTTCAGGATCGTTATAATCAATTTTATATTTCTCAATAAAATATTTTCTAATACTGTCAGAGTTGTCTTTACAAAAATTCATCCAATTTTTATCAGAATTACATAAATTTTTCAAATCTGTGAAATCAACATTTTTATAAACTAAATAATTTATATCGTACGAAAGGTTCGTGTTATATATTTAGTTTATAAAAAAAATAAAATTTAAATGTAGATTACAATAATATAAACTTAACATGGAGAAATATTATAAGACTAGCGTTATTAAAAAAGAAGAAACGTCAGTAGAAATACATATAATAGAGTGGTCAGCGCAGGATGAAAAAGAAAGTTCAGAAGAATCTGAATCTGACTCAGAAAATGCTGAAGAATGTAATTATTGTGGGAAAGAACCAGGAGAAAATTATTATAACTGTAAATGTAATTTTGAAGAATATACAATAAGATGTTTTGGAGTATCAAAAGAAGGGTATTCGTATACTTGTAAAATAACAGGATTTAAACCATATTATTATATAAAAGTATCATCAAGTGTCAATGAGAAAAATATAAATAAATTTATAAATTATGTGGAATCAGCGAATAATTTGAAAATGTATCCAAATTTATTAGCAAAGAAGAATGGGAAACACCTTACAAAAATTGTAAGAAAAAAGGATTTATTTGGATTTCAAAATGGAAAATATTATAATTTTATAAAATTAGTATTTAATAACAATAAAGCATTACAAAAGAGTAAATATTTATTTAAAAAGCCAATAAATATACAAGGGATAACTGACTCCCCAACAAAATTTAAATTATACGAAAGTAATATTGATGGGTTTATGAGATATTGTCATATAAAAGATATATTAATGGGAGGATGGATATTATTACCAAAAGACAAATATAAAATAACTAATGGAGGAGCAACAACACAATTTGAAGTAGAAATTGATAATAAAGATATAGTTTCATTAAAAGAGAAAAAGGATATAGCTAAATTTTTACAAGTATCTTGGGATATAGAAACATACAGCTTTGATTATTCATTTCCAGATCCGAAAAATGATAAGAATGTAATATATCAGATAGCATCAACGTATAAAGTGTTTGGAGAATCTGATAATTTAGTAAAACATTTATTAACATTGAAAACATGTGATAAAATAGAAAATGTGATTGTAGACGAATGTAAAACAGAAAAGGAATTGATAAAAAAATGGGTTGATAATATATCAAAGATGGATCCAGATATAATGTACACGTATAACGGAGATACTTTTGATTGTAGATATATATACGAAAGAGCGAAAAAATACAATTTAGATGGATATTTATTGAAAACGTTAAGTAGAATGGAAACGATACCAGCTATAAAAAAAGAAGAAACATTTAGTTCTGGAGCATATGGTGATAGTGATTATATAAGATTTTATATACCAGGAAGATTAAATTATGATTTATTAACACATTATAAAAGAGGAATGAAGAAATATTCAAGTTATAAATTAGATTTTATAGCATCGGAAATATTAAAAGAAGGAAAGCATCCAGTATCAGCAAAAGATATATTCCAATATTATGAAATAGGAACACCTGACAAGATAACTCATATTGCTCGTTATTGCGTACAAGATACAGAATTATTACAAAGATTAGTAGATAAGCAATTAATATTGCCAAATATTATGCAGTTGGCAAACGTAACATATGTACCGATAGGATATCTAAATACGCGTGGGCAAACTATAAAAGTATTTTCACAATTATTACGAAAAGCACGACAAATGGATTTTTTGGTTCCGCATACAAATTTCAATGAAAATGATTATCCACTTTTATTAAAAATGAAGGATAATATTGAAAGCGTAATTACACAAGAAAACATAGGTAATTATATACAAATTGATTTGGGAAATTCTTGTGTTCATTGTGTTAAGAGAACTGAATGTGAAAAATGTAAATGTCCAAAGAAATGTGGTAAGTGTTTTAAATGTAATAAACAGTTGTCATGTAAAATAATAAATATAGTGGATAATACATTGTTTGTAAATAGTGATACAGAAGTATTAGTAGAATTATTTAATAGAAGCTTAACATTTAAATATAAAAAATATACAATTGCGAAAATAATACCAAATACTGACGCTATTGATGATAGTTTCAGTGGAGCAACTGTTTTAGACGGAAAAAACGGGTTACATAGAGATAATGTAGCAATCTTAGATTTTGCCAGTCTATATCCGACGATAATGATTTCTCGAAATCTTTGTTATAGTACATTTGTTATGAATGAAAAATATCTTGGTATAGAAGGTGTAAAATATGAAAACATTGCTTGGGATGATCGTATAGAATATAAAATGAAGCAAACGTGTGATGCTATTGGTAAAACTGGTAAAAGTAAAGGACAAGTATGTGGAAAACAAGCATTTTTCGAAATTGATGGTGCGTTTAGATGTAGAATTCATGATTTGTTAAAAAAATCAAGACCTGATAATGAAAAATATCAAAAACGCGATGTAAAATTTTCGTTTGATATTGTTCAACCAAATTTAAATGAAAATGGAGAATTACAAAACAAAGGAGTATTACCAGCATTATTGGAAGAATTGTATGATGAAAGGAAAAAAGTCAAAAAGCAAATGAATATAGCATTACAAGAAAATAATAAATTATTAGCAGAAATCCTTGATGCTACACAATTAGCTATAAAAGTTTCATTGAATTCTACATATGGATTTTTAGGAAGATGTCAAGGGAATTTGATATTAAAAGAACTAGGAAGTATCGTTACTAGTGTAGGACGGACGTTGATTGAACAAAGTAAAGAATACTCAGAAAATACGTTTTTAGATTATGTAAAAAAAAATAATTTAATAACGTACAAAATAAAAAACACAGATATATCAAATTTATCTGAAAATGATAAAGAAAAGCTTTTAATTAAATATTCTTATTAAACCATAAGCTACTAGGTAGTGTATTAGTGTTAAATCTTATCAAAATCATTATTTATAAAATATAAAAGAATACTAATTAATGTTTTATGTGAGCAAAGCGAACTCGCGTAGAGACTCGGGTAATAAAAAATGAAAATAAATCTTTAACCTACAATATTAAAATGAATTGTGTAAATTGTGATGAGTCAATATTATTAAATGGTATTGAATATGTGTGTATAAATTGTGGGTTATTATCAAATGAAAAATATATTAGTGATCAAGAACCTTTTTCATTACAAACACAAACAAATTACAATAATAATAAAAATTCGCAAAAAATGAAAAGGTATTATAATTGGACAAATGAAGAAATACAATTATATAATTTAGGAATATATATAAAAGCATTTTGTATAAAAATAAATTTATCAGAAAATTTAATAGAAAATACAAAAAGTATATCAATAATAGTATTAAATGCTATAAAAAAATATGATTGTGCTAAACGTTCAAAAGTGAAAGATGGTGTAATTTTGATGTGTATTCAGTATATATCTAATAATAATGCTTTGAAATTATCAAAACAAATAGGGTTGAATATAAAATATATTAAAAATGCTGAGCAAATGATTTATGAATTGGTTAATAATAATAAATTAGATTTAGATAAAGAAAAGTTTTTACGCGTAAAAAATGAATAAATAAATTAAATATTAATATTAACAATTATGAAAATATTAATAACTGGAGGAAGTGGAATGGTTGGAAAAAATTTACAAGATATTACAAATAATATATCAAGTATACATTCATTTTATTATATTACATCTGATATATGTGATTTGAAAAGCAATTACAACGTAGATCAATTATTTAAAATGTATAATCCAGATGTAGTGATTCATTTAGCAAGTCTGGTAGCAGGATTATATGGTAATATGAATAATAATTATAAATTTTTTTCAGATAATATAAAAATAAATACAAACATATTAGATTCGTGTAAAAAATACAAAATAAAACGATTGATAAATGTTTTGTCAACATGTATATTTCCAAAAGAAAAGGTTAATTATCCATTGACAAGTGATCAAATTTCGAATGGACCACCTGATGAATCAAATGAAGGTTATGCGTATTCAAAAAGAGTATTATATAATGGTTCTAAAATTTTAAGTAAAAATAAAGATATAACTATTATTAATCTAATCCCTACAAATTTGTATGGGAAATATGATAATTTTAATATAGAAAATGGTCATGTATTACCAGCAATATTAAATAAAATGTTTATAGCAAAAAGAATAGGAAATGATTTAATAATCAATGGGAATGGAGAAGCAATTAGACAATTTATATATGCGTCAGATTTCGCGAAAATAATATATGATTTTATAGAAATTAAACCAAACGAACGATTGGTTGGTAATTCAAATTTTATATCTTGTATAATTTCTCCAAACGAAACGAAAAATATTTCTATAAATAAATTAATAGAAACATTAAAAGAAAAAATGGAATTTACAGGTAATATAATTTATAAAACAGATATGTCAAATGGACAACATTTAAAAACTACATCAGATGACGAATTGAAAATGTTTTTCCCAGATATAAAATTAACATCATTATCAGATGGAATAGATGAAGTGATAAAATACGTTGAAGAAAATTATAATGATATTAGAAAGTAAATTTAATATAAAATTACGTGTATATATATTTAGTAATCATTTTAGATAATATATGAAAATTTATATAACTATCTATATTTTTTTCTAATATCAATAAAATATCTTTATTACAATAGAAATAATTTTTCAATGAAACATATATAGTAAAAAAATCCCAATAAGAAAAATATTTATCATTGTTTTTCGTTTCGTATTCGCTTATAAAAGATGATCGTTTAAAATTTGGAGACTTTGAATTGTTTAAAATAAAAGAGTTTGTATAATCAATAAGATAGAATTTTGTATAATCCTTAATATCTAAATAAATGTTATCAATTTGTAAATTCCCATGGATAAAATTATTATTTTTACATTTGTTAATAAAACAAAACAGTTCGTTTATTAACAAGTTAATCTTTACAAGATTATTATTACTTTTTTTTTCTAAAAATGAGCGTAATGATACAAGATTATTAGTCATATATACAATTTGGTTTTTAGATAAATCTAAATCAATTAAAGGGAATATTTGTTTATCAACAAATTCAATATATACTAAAGACTCCCATTTAAATAATTCGTGACAAGTTTGGTATTTTATAATATTATTATTATAATCTTTTATAAAAATACAAGGATTTATACAGGTAAGATTTAAAAATTTAGATTCAATATCTTGTTTTTTCATTGCTTTATAATTATAATGATATTTTTTTTTTATTTATAACTTACAAGGTTATAATATATGAATACATTAAATAAAATAAATACAGTAGACGATTTGATAAATTTATTATATACAAATCGTATATTTTTTGAATTTTACAAAAAATATAAAACACAAGCATTTTTACAATTGTTAAAAAAAGAATCTTTTAAAAAATCATTTAATGAAATGTTTATAATAATTATTGCTACAAATGATATTTCGGGTATAAAATCTTTTTTAAAATTATACCCAATTGGTACGTTATCAACAGATAATGAATTAAATAAAATACAAATATATACGTATGAAAATATAAACGAAAATTTAAATGAATTATTAATAGAAAAGTATCCATTACAAATCCAAAGTGGAAGTGGAAGTGGAATTGGAAGTAAAATAGGAAATGTTTTATTAAAAGCATATAATAGTGAAACTGGGCATAAATTGTCAGAACAATTAATAAAAGAAAGTAGTAATGTAGCTAGTAATGCTATTACAAAAGCATCTACTAAAATTAATGAAAAAATCCAAAGTGGAAGTGGAATTGGAAGTAAAATAGGAAATGTTTTATTAAAAGCATATAATAGTGAAGCTGGAAAACAATTATCAGAACAATTAATAAAAGAAAGTAGTAATGTAGCTAGTAATACTATTACAAAAGCATCTACTAAAATCAATGAGAAATTAGCTTCAAAATAATATAAAAAAGATTTGTCATTAAATAATTTTTTTTATATTTGAATAAACTAAGGAATTCCGTAATGGAAGATGGATTTGGAAGTAATTTAGAAGGATTTCTAATAAAAAGTAATTTATCAATATTACCAGCAATATTACCAAATATACAAGGAGATGGTTCGTTAGAAGTAGCAGGATCGTTTTATACAAATACAATACAAGAATACACGATAAATAATGGTGTAAATATTGAAGATGTATTGTTTAAGAATTACCAAATAACAATACCATATACTGCTCCAAGTGTAAATTTAACATCAGCTAGTTTTATATTAGATGGAGGTATATCTATTAAAAATACTACAAATTCGTCAAGTTTAACAAATGGAGGAACAATTACATCATTAGGTGGGGCAAGTTTTGGTAAAAATGTTATAATTGGAGGAACATTAGACGTAAATGATAATAGAATATTAAATGTTGATTGGCCAATACTTGGAAGTGATGGAGTAAATAAAGATTATGTAGATTCATTAACATTTGGATTATTAACAGGTAATTTTACAACAGGTCAAGTATTATTTGGAGGAACAAGTGCTGGATCTGTGGTTGGATATAATACATTTTTATATGACAATTATAAACTAATATTAAATGCTCCAATATTTATAAGTGATACAACAAATTATATAAACGCAACGACAGCATCACTTGTGTTATTGGGAGGTGCGAGTATTGGTGGAAATTTAAGTTTAAATAATAATAATATTATAAATTTAGCAACGCCTATCAATGATTATGATGCGGCAACAAAAGAATATGTTGATAATAATTCTGGTGTAAATGGTAATTTCACTGCTGGGCAATTAATAATAGCATATTCAACAGGAAGTACTGTAAGAGGATTTGATAATTTAACATTTGAAACAGTTGATAATACAAATGGAACATTGAATATAAACAATAATACGAATATATTTATAGAAAATACTAGTGTAGCAATAAATTTATCAAGTGGAGGAACTATAACATCGTTAGGAGGAGCAAGTTTTATGAAAAATGTATTGATAGGGAATGGATTAGATGTCAATATGAAAAATATAACAAGTGTAGCAGATCCGATTGATGATTATGATGCTGTTAATAAAAAATATGTAGATGATTTATTTGACGAACCTATAGATAATGGTGTTTATTATAAAATAGAAAATAATATAGTCATAGCAACAGATGTACCAAATTTTATAATAGATTCAAATGTAAAAGCATTTACAGCATTTGTTTATACGCATTATGATAATCAGGATTGTGCTATATTTACATTAAATTGTTATCAAGGAAATGCTGAATGGTTAATAACAAAAACATTTGTTGGTGGGCCTACAAATATAGATTTTTTTATAAGACGAGACATATTAACAGGAAACGGAATTATACAATATACAAATACAAATATAAATGGATTTTCGTCAATACGATATAGAATTATAACAGAAATAGAAGATATAATTTCTGTGGAAAATACAACTCAAAATAATTATATATTAAATAATAATATAAATACATTTACAGAATTAAATACTCCGCTGTCATTTGATAATATTACATACGATGCTTTAAAATTAATAGTATATGTATCAAATACTACAACAAATAAGTATTCAATATTCTTTATAAATTGTTTATTAAAAGGATCAATTTGGGTATCAAGTATAAGTACAATTGGAAATGCTTATGGTATAGTATCTTTTAATGTCAATGATAATATTAGTAATTGTTCATTACAATATAAAAATACAGGTATCAGTGGACAAACAGATATAAAAATACAACAGATAAAGGTATTAAAAACACAAACATCATTAATATTAGAACAAAATACATATGTACCAACAAATATTGATTCAAATATATTTAATTTTCAATTATCACAATTAACATTTTATATTGTAATATATGTTGAAAATACAATTGATAATAAATATGATTTTTATGAAATTGAAGGAATTGTTTGTAATAATGATTGGATGATTAATACAAGATATTTCGGAGATTTGTCACATATAACCTTTTATATGAATACGATAAATGATATAGGTTATTTACAATATACAAATAATCTGTCAAATGATTATATTATAAAATATTTATTAACAATTCCGACAACTTTTAATCCGTTAGATGTTATCAAAGGTGGTACTGGTAATAATTATTTATATACACATGCTGTATTGCGTGGAAATGGGATTGATCCAATAGTGGGAACCGAAGATTTCATATATAAAAATAATATATTAGAATTAGGGAATTCTTCTAGTATATATATAAACAATACTAACATTGCTTTGAATTTATCAAGTGGTGGAACTATAACATCTAAAGGTGGAGCAAGTTTTATGAAAAATGTATTTATAGGAAATGGATTAGATGTTGGTATGAAAAATATAACAAATGTCGCAGATCCAATAGATGATTATGATGCTGTTAATAAAAATTATATTGATATTAATCTGAATCATGTTTTTACAGATGAAGAATTTGTAACATTGGATAATAATGTATCATTACAAACAGATGTTCCTGGATTTATAATAGATTTTAATATAAAAGCATTTATATCATATGTTTATGTCCATTACGATAATCAAGATCACGCTGTATTTACATTAAAAGGTATTAATAAAAATACATTATGGGAATTGTCTAAAACATTTGAAGGATTTCCAACAAATATAGATTTTTTTATAAGACGAGATTCGCTTACAGGGAATGGGATTATACAATATATAAATAACAATGGAAATGGTGTATCATCAATAAGATTTACAACATTAACAGAAATATTTGATACTCCACAAGATGATTTCCAAATAAATACAACATTACTTACTATAAATACATACACAGATATACCAGAATTAGAATTTGATAATAATATATATGATGCTGTAAAGCTTGTAATATATATATATAATACTGTAAATAATAATTATGGGTTAGTATGTGTTAATGCGATATTAAAAAATGCTATATGGACATATGTGAAATATTCTTTTGGAAATATTACAGATATATCTATAAATTTTTCAAATAATATAAATTCTGGAATTTTACAATATAAAAATAATGGATCGTATAATTATGAAATAAAAGCAAATATATTACCAATTTTAAAAACGCAAAATGTAATTAGTTTAGAACAAAATACATATATACCAACACAAATTGATTCAGAATTGTTTATATTTAATACTGCCCAATATATATTCCAAACAACAATATTCGTTTATATCCCAACAGTTAATAATTTTACATTGTATGAAATAGAAGGGGTAGTATCAGATGGTGTTTGGATTTTGAATACAAGATTTATAGGTGATATTTCAAATATAACTTTTTCTATATCAACTATAGATTATACAACAGGTGTTTTAAAATATACAAATTCAAATAATTTTGATGCTGAAATAAAATATATAATTACAACCCCTACATTACATCAAGTATTACCACCAAAAAAAGGAGGTAGTGGAAAAGGATATTTATATCCTCATGCCATATTACGTGGTAATGGATTAGATCCTATATATGGGTCTCCAGATTTGGTTTATAAAAATAATATAATGGAATTAGGAAATTCTTCTAGTATATTTATTAATAATACTATTGATGCTGTAAATTTAACAAATGGTGGAACAATAACATCATTAGGTGGAGCAAGTTTGAAAAATTTAATAGTTGGTGAATATATACATATTAATAATATTGATATTACTCCATCTATTGGTGATATTTTAGTAGAACGCGTATTTAATGCTAATATGAATCAAATATTACCTGATAATATAACAGGTTTGTCATTTGAATTTATAAATATAAAATCATTTATTGGATCTTTATGTATTACTATAACAACTAATGTAAATATTTATGATTCATTATTTGATATAAAAGCATTAAATAAATCAAGTGGATGGGTTATACAAACATCATATTTCGGTGATAATACTGGTATTATATTTAATATTACACCAAATGGTCAAGTCCAATATACATCTCCATTTGTTAGTAATTGGATATCAACTGTATTTAAATTTCGTGGAATTTCAATTACTTAAATAATTACCCAGCTGAAATCAAAGATTTCATGTTCGCTACGCTCACGTAAGAGCTTTTATTTGTGAGCTCAGCGAACACGACTTGGTATTTTGTATAAATTATAAAAATTATTTAATTGTAATTAATAATTACAATGAAAAACGCTTATGAAATACTTGGATTAAATCACAGTGCTTCTGAAGAAGATATAAAAAAAGCTTATAAAAAATTGGCATTACAATATCATCCTGATAAATGTAATGATGTTGGTGCTAATGAAAAATTCTTGGAAATACAAAAAGCATATAAAGAATTAACTTCTGAAAGTGCGAATGAACACACACAAGAAATAGAAAAAATTTATGCTAAAAATATATTTTATGAATGTAAAATAACTTTAAGAGATGTGTATTTACAAAATATAAAAAAATTCAATATAAAACGTTCTTGTATATGTAAAGATTGTCATTTAATATGTAATCATTGTGGTGGGTTTGGATTTATTAAAGATCATTTGAAATTTGGTCCGTTTATTCAAGTATTGCAACAAAATTGTTTTAAATGTTCTACAAATGGAGTTATATTAAATTTAAAAAATGATTGTAATAAATGTGTTAAAGGAGATATTATTGAAGAACAATTAATTAATTTAAAAATTAACTCTAGTAATTTAACACAAATTGTTATTAATAATTGGGGTTCTCAACCTACAAGGAAAAATGAATTACCAGGTGACCTAATTATATCATTTTATGTACTGGAAGACCCAAACTTTAAAAGAATAAATAATGATTTGATTTTTAATTGTAATATAACTTTAAAAGAATCTATTATAGGTAAGGTATTGACAATTCCTCATTATTCTGAAAATATAACTATAGATATTTCTAATTTTGGTATTATTAATCCTAAAAAACAATATACTATTAATAATAAAGGATTCTCACAAACTGGTCATCTTCATATAAAATTCAATATCGTTTATCCTGATAAAATATTGAATGAAAAAGAAAAATATAGTATAAAAGATGCTTTGAGTTGTATTTAATATTTTTATAAAATAGTATAGAATTTTAGTATATATTTTATAAAAATTCACTCAATTGTTTTTTTAACAATTCATTTTCGTTTTTAAGTTCATTACATAGATTTATAGCTAAAATTACATCATTTTTAAGAGAGTTTGGTAATAATTTTTTAAAATATAATAATCCATCCATAATACGTTTAATCATACTTTTTTCATCATCTGTCCAATTATTGTTTAATAATATGTTAAATTGATCAATCATTATAATAAACTATTAAAATAAAATAGTGTAAAAAATTAATTAGTTCCAAATCGCAAGTTCGTGAATATCGTTTTATATAAACAAAATTTTTCAATTTTTTTCTTTTATAACAGTCCGACCGTTATCCAAAGTGTAACCACCAATATAAACATTAGATTTTGAAAACATATCTTTATAAACATTACTTGGTTTATTTTGCTCACTAAATTGTATATCTAATGGGTGCATAACTACTTTTCTATATACAACTTTTTGTTTTGGACATGAGCTAGTTAATCCAAAAGTTATTATTAAATACATCCCTATTATAAGTATTGTAATTATTATTTGTGATAAAGTAATCATATATATATAAACATCAAAAAAAATATATAGGAAAATGGGTTTTCAATATTGTTGGTATTTAGTTTAAATTTAAAAATTATAATAAAAATAATTAAATAATGACAGATAAAAAAGAACATCCTTTGAAATTACTGATAAGGGGTTGGTTTTCGATTGCACATTCGTATAGTATATGTATTTCGTTTCAAATCATCCATTTATATTTTAATTATGGACCAAATGGAAAAATTAAAAAAAATGCGATTGATATATATATAGAAGAGGCTCCATATTTTAATCCTGAATGGAATAATAAAAAAAAGTGGGTGTATTCTGATGAATATAACAACATTCTTAAAAATCTTAAAGTATACAATGGAGAAAAAATAGATATAATATATTCAATGACATATCCTTACAATATTAATGTTACAAATGTAAATAAAGATATACCAAAATGTATATTTTATACAAGCGAATTTGCTAAATTGAATGCTAATTATTTTACATTAGACAAACCAAAAGATCTTGAATCTACTAAATATAACGAATATATTAAATCATTTATAAATAATTTTAAAAATATATATTTTACATCACCAAGTAAATGGTCTGCTAGAGGTATGATTGAATACTTGAATGATGAAAATAGTCCTAAAAATAGAATAATTACTCATGGTGTTGATACAAGTATATTTAAAAAACACAAAGATAATGTAATTAGAAATAAAATTAGAGAAAAATACAAAGTGAAACAAGATGATATATTAATGATTAATATTGGTGCTATGACGACAAATAAAGGTATTTTACTTATATTAGAAGCATTAAATATACTTGTAAATAGACAATTTAAAAAAGAATATAAATTAATGTTAAAAGGATCTGGTGAACTTTATCAGTGTAAATTATTTTTAAACTCTTATTTATCGGATTTTAAGAAAAATAGTATAATGACTGAATTAGAAATTAACAACTTATTAGAAAATCATATAATATTTACAGAAAACACACTTTCTTTTCAGCTTGTTAATGATCTGTATAATAGCTGTGATATATACATTTCTCCATATTTAGCTGAGGGTTTTGGATTATGCCATCTAGAGGCTCTTAGTTCTGGGTTACAAATAATTGTTCCAAAAACTGGAAGTACAAAAGAATATATTGAAGATATTTTTAATAATTATGGAAATGAATATATACATTATATTGATTCAGTTGTTGGTATGAACCAAGATGGATTTTGTCAAAATATAATTACTATTGAAAATTTATTAAACGTTTTGAATAATATAAACTTTAAAAAAGAAAAGAAACATTATATACAAATGATTGATTATATTGATAAAAAATTGAGTTGGGATTATGTATCAACGCTTTTATATGATTACTTTAATTATATAGTAAACGTTGAAAAATAAAATAAAAAAAAACTGAATTTTATTTAGCGTTGTATAAATCATAAACAATTATGAGTATCGTAAAAGCAAACAACTTGAACTTGTCCAAAGTATCTTTCTCTGATGTTAAATTGAATAAGCATGGGCTTAAAATGGTATATGTAAATATTGATGGTGGAAAGCTTTTGATTCAAACTCCAAAAATGTATGCTCCAAATGGTATTAAGAAATGGGAGAAGAAAGATAATAATGACACTGATAAATTTGAAATGGAAATGTCATTTTTTGGTGAAGATGGTACTGATAAAAATGCTAATGAAATTAGAGAATTACACAATAAATTGAAAGAATTGGATGAAAAAATTAAAGCAAAAATTCTTGAAAATTCATCAAAATGGCTTGGTATTAAATTGGATAAAAATATGTTGGAAACTGTAATGTATAATCCTATTGTGAAAATTCCAAAAGACAAAGAAGGAAATGTTCTGCCATATCCATCAAGACTTAGAACTAAAATTGACAGAGACAATGAAACTGGTAAATTTTTGAATAATAAGAAATTCAATACTGAAGTATTATTTTTTGATGAAAACAAAACTAAAATTGATGTAAATGAAAATAATGCTATGAATGTTGTTCCTAAAGGTTGTCAGGTAATCAATATTATTGAATTAGTATATATTAGTCTTTCAAAAACTGCCATTAGTGTTAAATGGAAACTTGTTCAAAGCAAAGTATTTAAAAGCAAAGATGCTATTACAAGTTATGCTATGATTGACGATGACGACGAAAATGAAAATGTATTACCAGATGATCTTGATAGTGAAAATAATATTGTAAACGAAGTAGAAACAGAGGTTGAAGAAAATGTTGAATGTGAAGTTGAAACAGTTGAAGAAAATGTAAACGAAGTTGAAGAAACGGTGGAAGTAGTTGAAGAAAAGGTTGTAAAACCTAAGGGTCGTGCTAAAAAAGTATAAGATAGTATTATTGAGTGTTAAAAATGTGTTAAATGTGTTATAAAATATAAATAAGTATAATATTTATTTATATTTGTTCAAATTCAAGTCAATTCATTAATGATTTTAATAAAATTGTTAATAAAATAATTAATAGTATATTTTTGTTTATCTAATTTTGTCATATATAGATGAGCATCTTTTATTTTTTGTATAGTCAAAATATTTTTAATTTCTTGATTGATATCTGTATAATTATAATTTGTAAAATACAAAGGATATGTTTCTCCTAATAATTCAATTATTGCTGGATGTTTATTAACAATTATTGGTGTATTTCTAACAATACACTCAATAACAGTATTAACAGCACTAGCATCTATTAAATGTATAAAAACAATATTTTCACTTAAAATAGTATCATATAAAGAGTCATCTAAATATTCAATAAAATCAATATTATGTAATTTATGTTTCAAATCATCAAAGAAACATTTATACCAATTATTATTTATTTGTATTGTATCATAATCTGTATTACAATTGCTACTTACGTTGCTACTTACGTTGCAACTTACGTTGCTACTTATGTTTGATTCCATACATTCATTTTTGTTTGGTTCAATAAGAATATTATGAAGATTTTTTATAAAATCGTTTTTAGGGTAATAATTACTCATATTTTTACCAAGTACAGCAACTTTTCTAAAATCTGCTGGAATATTTAAATTATAAAACGTATAAACATTTCTTAACCACCCACCAACGTGTAATATTTTTTTATCAGAATTTTTAATAAAATTATTTAATGAAAAATTTACAACGCATATCTCAGTTGGATGTACTAAATGATAAATGCGAATATTAAACCCAAGTTTTTCTAATTCGTATGATAATTTTTGTTGTAAAAATTTAGACAATACAAATAACCCTTTACAATATTTTAAAGATTCTTGAAATTCTTTATTGTTTATTAAAGTATAACAATTATATTTACTAAATGATGTGTCAAATGTGTGATGTATAAATCCAATCCAATTTTTAGTATAAGGTATTAGATTTAATACTTTATTTACATTTAAATTCCAATGAAATGTTCTATCAATATATAAATCTAATAACAAATTACTATCAGAATTATGTAAATATTTAATATTATTATAAACATATTGCCAACCAGATCTATGAGCTCCAGAGTAATCTACTTGATCAACAAAACCTATATCAAAAATTCCATATGGATTATTTAATAATTGATGAGAGTTTTTATTAATATTTTCTTCATTATTTAGAATCCATTTCCATTCTTCTTTGTAATTATAAGAAATATTAAACATTTTTGCTTTTAACCCGAAATTATATATAGAATTAATAGAACCATTTGTTAATTTAAAAGATACAATATTAACAATAATATCTTGATTTTTATCATCTGTTATTAATCTAAAATCGTAATATCCAAGCGAATTTGAAAATTTTTGTATAGATTCAAATGTAAAATTAATAACATCTGTTATGGTATTTTTATAATTTGTTTGCAAAGATTCTTTTGAATATGGGGTGTTTAATAATTCTATTAATTTTAATTTGTTATTATTCAAGTGTTTTCCGAATAATTCAATATTTGTATTGTTTAATTTATTTTTTAAATGAAATTCGTTTCGTTTGACTAATTCTACTAATCCAACAAATCTAGAAAAAATTATATTAATATCTATATTAATAGGTAGACCGTCGTCGTTTGTTTCTAATTCATAACCATAAGCCCAATTTATATCTAATAATAAATTTTTAATTTTTCTTGTAGTAAATATAGGGAAAAATGGTATATTTTTATATATAGAGAATAAACAAGCATGAAATCTCATTGGAATATAAAAATCAAAAGTATTGATAATATCTAATACATTATTTATATTAGTTATATTATGTACATTAGTTATATTAGACATTAATGATAATACAGTTGATGAATTTTTTTGTAATTCGTTAATAATATCAGTATGAATTATATTATCATTTTCTGATGGAGTTTCGTTATTTGTATTAAACGGTAAGAAAACAATATGGTAGTTGAAATTTATTAAAAATTTTATAAATTGTGAAAAATTTATAACAGCAGTATTATACAAATCTTGATAATTTTTATTATATATATGTCTATTTAAAGATATACCGATAATTTTTTTTCCAGTTTGTTTGGCGAAATTTATTTTAGAATGATAATCATCATTATCTATTTTATACAATTGATGTTCAATAACATGAACTTTTTTTGTGTGGTTATTATTTATTAATAAATAAGATATATCAGGTAAATAAAATATTCTATGAGGGTGATAATATTTGCTAAATAAATCAATATCTTGTTGTGTTCTTATAAATATATAATCTATTATATTGAGTTTGTTTGTATTCTTTAATACAGATTTAAAAGGTAATCCTACAGAAACCGCGATAATTTTGTTTTTACATCCGTTAAATTTGCTAATTATTTTATCCATAAAATAATCATTTAAAACATCACCTCCACCAATTATGATAATATCAGTTTCTTTTACTGATAATGTATTAATTTTATCACAATCTGTTATTATTAAATTGAAATGAAGGTCTTTTAACAATTCTTTAAATGTAATTAAATAAGATTCATCTCCTAAATTTGAATGACCATAATATCCTATAATGTGTATATCTATATTCATATATTAATATTAGTTATTAAATTAAATAAACTTTTAATTAAAAAAAAATGAATAATTAAATTAAAATACAATAATAAAATGGAATCTATAATAAAAAGTGATGTTGTTGATAGATATACAGTTTTCCCTATCAAATATCCAAATTTGTGGAGTTTTTATAAAAAACATGCTGGAACTACTTGGTTTGTTGAAGAAGTGAGATTGACAGACGATCTTGTTGACTGGAATGAAAAATTAACAGATAATGAGAGATTTTTTATAAAAAATATTTTGGCATTTTTCGCAGCGAGTGATGGTATAGTTAATGAAAATTTAGTTGCTAATTTCTATAACGAAGTTCAAATTCCAGAAGCTCGAAATTTTTACGCTATCCAAATGATGATTGAAGCTATTCATTGTGTAGCACCAGAAACTCTGATATTGACTGATTCTGGTTATTTACGTATTTCAAGTTTAGAAAATAGAGATGTTAATGTATGGAATGGATATAAATTTTCAAATGTTCGTGTTGTTAAAACAAGTGATAACTCAAAATTATTAAAGGTTTCTTTATCAAATGGTATGGAATTAGATTGTACAGAACAACATAAATGGCATATCAAAACTTCATTTGGAACAGTAATTAAATATACTAAAGATTTAAATGTTGATGACATCTTGAAAAGTGATTATACTTTTCCAGTAATTGGAAATTATGATTTTAATAATATTATTATGAATAGTTATACGAGCATTGGTTATGTTATACCAATAAATCATACTATTCATGTAAAAATAAAATGGTTGGAAGATTATTTTGATAAATACGGTGTATATAATGGAAATGTTATTTCATTATCAAATGAAACACCAACTACTATTCAGATTTTAAAAGACATTCAATTATTATTGACAACTATGAATATTTTGTCATCGATAAAAAACAATTGTTTATATTTATCAGAATTCCAGAGTAATAAATTATTTGAACTCGGATTTAAACCTAGATCGTTACAAACTGTCTACACACAATTTACGATTGGAGACATCGTTGGAATTGATGATGAAGTTTTTATTACAAGTATAAAAGACCTTGGTAGAGAAGATGCAACATATTGTTTTAATGAACCAGAAAATCATACTGGTATCTTTAATGGTATTTTAACTGGACAAAGTGAACAATATTCTTTATTAATTGATACATATATTCAAAATCAAGATGAAAAAAATAGGTTATTTTCAGCTATTGAAACTATCCCTGCAGTTAAAAAGAAGGCTGATTGGGCTATTAAATGGATTGAAGAAGGTAGTTCTTTACAAGAAGCTTTACCTTCAGGATTTCTTGAATCTTATAGAGAAATTGAAGAATTAATGAAAGCTAACGCTTTTGATGAAAAGCATTTGAAAGCTATTAATTATTTAACATATAAAAGACCATCTTTTGCTCAACGTTTATTAGCTTTTGTTTGTGTTGAAGGGTTGTTTTTCTCTGGATCTTTCTGTGCTATATATTGGCTCAAAAATCGTGGGTTGATGCCTGGTCTAAGTACAGCAAACAATTTAATTTCAAAAGATGAAAATTTACACTGTTCATTTGCTATTGAATTGTATAAAATGCTTGATAATAAACTTGACGAGAATACTGTTCATACCATTTTCAAAGATGCAGTTTCCATTGAAAAAGAATTTATAACAGAATCATTACCAGTTTCTCTTATCGGTATGAATTGTACAAGTATGTCTGAATATATTGAATATGTCGCTGACAGGTGGCTTATACTCCTCGGGTATAATAAAATATATAATACAAAAAATCCTTTTGGATTTATGGAATTGATTAGTGTAAATGAAAAAACAAATTTCTTTGAAAACGATGTAAATAATTATCAAAGACCAGGTATTGGAGCTACTAGTGCTGAAAGAGAAATTGTTTTTGATGATGAATTTTAAATCACAGAGTTTCGAAGAGTTAAAAATAAATATATAATTCATATATATATTTATTCTAAATGTGTTTACCTTTGCTGCTGATAAATAACATAATATGTTAATAATTATCATTATTTTACTTTTTGAAGACAAAGTTTTGGTTCAGGTTCTGCTGATAATTTATCAATAATTTGCGAATTAAGATAACTAAAAAATAATAATATAACAGCGATGGGAATAATTTCTTCTTGATTTGGTAAAGAAAATAATGTAATATTTGATAAAGACCATCCTTTACCAATATTAAAATGTAATATTGCTTCTATAAAAAATGTGAAAAATGTTATAATCATAATTAGGAAATTCATCTTTATTCTTTTATTAATTACAAATAAAATAAAATTAAATTATTTTATTGTTTAATATTAAATGTCAAACGCACCAAGTTTTAATAGTAATTTGTCATCTGATATGGCAAGTTCTTATTCCTCAGTTTTTAATGATAAATGTGTAGTATCATATGTCAAGTTTTTATTTATAACTATACTAGTTATTTCTTTAATATGTTGCATGTCAAGTGTTATAAGTATGTCTTGTGGAAATGGTTATGACCGTGATTATTTCACAAACAATGAAAAAGACTCTCAAGATTTATTTCCTTACACTAAAAATGTTGGAAATCAATATCAATCTATACCATTAACACATACTGATACATCAAATTTACAATTTGGTCAGATTAATAGATATATTTCGTTTGTAGATAAAAAAGTAAAAACAACATTTGATTTAAATGTTAATCTTTACGTTTTAGATGGTAATATTTATCAACCAAAAGATGATCATATGTATAAAGTTTTTGTATTTGATAATAATAATTCTAAAATATTAGTTGGTAAATTAACAAAAGATGGAGATGGGTTGTATAAATTAAAAAATCAATTTAATGATAATTTGTCAGCTTATAAACATGTAGTTGTCGTTTATACTAAAAAAGGAGTAGATACTATTTTATTACAAGGAACTTTTGCTTAGGGAGATTTGATTTTATTTTCTGTAAAATATATATATATTTTATTATAAACTAACAACTTATTATCCAAAGTTAAAGAATGGTAATCCAGTTTGTTTTAATGAATCTGGTAATGAAAGCTAATTAATTTATAAATTTGGATTGTACTTGATTTGTTCAAGTTCGTATATTTTAGTTATAAAGTTGTCTCCAAGTGTTGGGATATTTACAGTGTCTCCATCATATATTTCATTATAATTTTTAGTAGTAAATGGTATTTTTAGACTTTGTCTATTTTGATCAATAATATAATAATCCCATTTATCACTACGTCCTGGTTCGCGATATTTACCAAATAGTTGATATCTATCATTGTCTTTGTATATATATCCTACTAATTGAAAAGAATTGTTATTTGAAGAAGATGTATATATTCTATCTGGTGGAGATAACGGATTTGTTAGTTTATTTAAATTTGAAGTTGTTTGTGTTGAATTCTGTTTTAATAATTGAGATGTTTTAAATAAATCTGCTTGACATCTTTGTTCATTTATTTGAATTGTATATAATTGTTCTTGTAATTTTATAATTTTATCTTTTAATTCGTTTGTAGATAAAGTAGAATTCAAATCAACATTTGACATTTTCTCTTTACATGTATTTCCATTGTAAAGTATATATAATATATATAATAATAATAATAATAATAAATACATGTATTTTTTAAAATCGCTTGTTGTTATACATATGGAATCTAGAGAATCTGACGTAGGCATATATATAAATAGATTATAAAAAATATTTTTGTATTGTAAAAAAATGAAAATTTATAAATTAATTGTATATTTCAAATGAACGTAGATAATAAAATATCTATTAATTATACATATGATTATTATCTAAATTATGAAATTGTATTAGATAAAAAAAAATACACAACAAAAGGGTTATCTGGTTTGATAAACTTGGGTAATAAATGTTTTTTAAATAGTATAATCCAATGTTTAAGTAATACGTTAAAATTAAGTGATTATTTTTTATCAAATGATGTAAAAAAAGATATAAAAAAAAATGGTGTTAATTTTACAACAACATATATTAAATTGTTAACTAATATATGGGAAAATAACCAAGTTATTAAACCAAAAAGTTTTATAGATTATTGTTCTAAAGAATTTTCAAATTATAACAAGTCAGAACAGGAAGATTCTTTTGAATGTTTATTGTATATTTTGGATTATTTACATAAAGATATTTCTTACAAATTAGATATTGATATAGTTGGAACTGTTGAGAATGATTTTGACAAACTTATGAAAGATTCTATTTTATATTGGGAGTCATTATATAAAACTGATTTTTCTATTATAAACGAACTTTTTTATGGTTTGACTTTTAATAAATTATCTTGTAATGATTGTAATAATACTTTGAAAATATTTGAATCATATAATTCTATTTCATTACATACTCCACAAAATGAAAATAGTAATATATACGATTTACTTGACAATTATTTTAAAGATTCTGAAGATATTATATTTACATGCGATGCTTGTAAAAAATCTGATGCGTCTTCTATTAATAGAAAAATATGGACTTTTCCTGATCATGTTATTATACATTTAAAAAGATTTACAAATACTTGTCAAAAAATAAATACTATGATTGAATTCCCACTGGATGAATTGAATATTACAAAATATATTTCAAAAGATAAAAATGATCCAAATAATTATATATATTCTTTATATGCTGTGAATTATCATAATGGTAATGATATCGACACTGGACATTATTATTCTTCTTGTAAAAATCTAGATAATAATTGGTATGCTTTTAATGATGAAAATGTTAGCAAATATCATAATAATACTCATATTATCACTAAAGATGCTTATATTCTTTTTTATTATAGAAAGTTTATAAAAAAGTGAAAAAGTATTTTTAATACATATTATAAATGTCTTGTAAAATTATAACAATAGAAAATAAAAACGACATTGAATTGATAAATTATAATAACCATTTTATAGAATTTAATGAGAATGATTTCAACGAAGAACATGATGACCACGAAGATGGGTTCATTGAAATATTTGATCAATTATATCATATAACTATATATAGAAATGACAATATTATAGGTAAATGTAGTTTTAAATTATATATAACCCCAAATCATTCATTTAATGTAAAATACAATAATTATTCTATCGGAAATGACGTTTTATTTGTAAATAAAAACGAACCTAAAAACGAAAAAAAAAACATGACATATGATTATCAGAAATGTATGAATGTTTTTATAAATGTTGAAAAATATAATATTGGTGATATCATTAGATTTGAATATAATGATAATAACGAGTTTCTTAAAACGGAAATATATGAGAATGTTTTACAATTACACAATAGAATAGATAAATTAAGCAATGATATCAGTAGTATCAAAGACATGATTCAAAAAATATATTTTTCACCTGGAATGCCTGGATATTATGATGCTCTTGACAGTTTTAATAATAATAATTGTAGTACAGATTTGGACATATTTGCTGATCATTCTGCAGCATTCGCATCCAATCTATAAATACACAAATAATGGAATCAAAACTCAAATAATTGATTGATTTTTATTTTATTGTAATATATATATATGACTAAACTATCTGATTATATATTACAATATGCTACAAAAGAACCCAAGATTGAACCTAATTTTAATAAAATTACTAATAAAATTTATCTTGGTAATAGAATCTGCGCAAAGGATGAAAAATTTTTCAAAAAATACAATATTAAAGCTGTTTTAAACTGTACTAAAGAAATTCCTAATTACTTTGCTAATAAAGGCGTTGAATATGCTCGCATTCCAGTTGATGACGAACTTCGTGAATCTGATTTTGAACTCATGCTCAAATTCATGCCCTTCATTGCTGAATTCATACATAAGCATGCTGACATCCAAAAAAATAATATCTATATACATTGCTACGCTGGTTTTCAACGTAGTTTATGCAGTTTGGTTGCGTATCTGATGAAATTTAAAAGGATGAATCCTTATGAAGCTTGTAGGTTTTCAATAAAAAGACGACCAGGAGCATTTCATTACGGAACATCGTTGAATTTTGAAAAATCTATTATAAAATATCATAAGAATATAACCAAGAAATGCTGAGGTGCGTTCATTTTCAGTATTTATTTTATTTAATAAGGTTATAACATCTTACAACATGGAAAAAGAAAATCCAAATTATATTGTTAAAGCATTTGAAAACGACGATGTTTTCATTTTCCAAGAAGATTTTGATAATAAAATTAATTATTACTTTAAAGCATCAGATGTAGCTAAAATTCTTGATTTAACAAATATAAGAGCTACTATACAAAATTATGAAGAAGACGAGAAGGTCGTCAAAAAAGCTTACGACCTACGTGGATGCGAGCAAGATACAACATTTTTAACATCTCGTGGTATTTATCGTTTATTATACAATTCAAAAAAACCATTAGCAAAGAAATTTAGAAAATGGGTTGGAGATATTTTGGATGATATTATATTTAATCAAAGTAAAAAATTAAAAGAACAATTGGATAATAATCAAAAATTGTTAGAAGAAAAAGATAAAATATTAAAAGAAAAAGATAATATTATAGAAGATTTGGAAAATAGACCTGAAACAAATGGATTTTTTAATAAACAAAAAGGATATGTTTATTTAGTACATGACACAGATAAAAGAGGACATTTTAAAATTGGTATGACAAGCGATATTAATAAAAGAATATGTGGATTAAATGGGGGTTCATCAACGTATTCTTTAATAATGACAAAATATTGGGAAACACCTGATAAATTGTCAGCTGAAAAAATTTGCCATATGATTTTAGATCCATTAAAAATAAAAACACGATGCGAATGGTTTTATGTAAAAAATGATAATGAATTGTCGTATGTAATAGATACAATTAATAAATGTTTAGAATTTGTTAATAAATATCAATACAAAGATGTATATGATTTCAATGAAAAAATCAAAGATATTGATACATCAATTATTAATGAAATATGTTTACAAAATAATCAAAATCCAATAATTTCAAAAAATAAACAAAATGCTCAAAATCTAAAAGCAAGAACTGGATTATATAAAGGAGTTCATTTTAATATAGAAAAAAAAAAATGGGACTCGTGTTTGAAATATAACGCTGTTAGTAATTTTCTTGGAAGATACGAAACAGAAGAATTAGCTGGTATTGCTTATAATGATTTTGCTTTATATATGAATAAAATAAATAAAGATTGTAATTATATTATTAACGAAATTGAAAATTATATACCAAATCCAAGAAATGTACCAGAAGATAATAAATTATATAACGATAGTTTAAAAACTTCTAAATATATTGGATTGAGTTATGTAGAAAAAAGAAAAAAATACCAAGTATGTATCGGATATAACAATAAAGATTATTTCTTAGGACAATTTAAAAAAGAAGAAGATGGAGCAAAAATATACAATAAACAAGCATTATACTTTAATAATCATTTTAATACAAAATATGAATTAAATACTATAGAAAATTACGAAACCGTAGAAGAAAATATTATTGAAAAAATAAAAGAAGGTACTAAATTGAAAATTGAAAATCAATCTAGTAAATATATTGGTGTATCATACTCAAAACAAGCTAAAAAATGGAGATGCGTTATCATAAATGATAAAAAACAATATCATTTGGGTGCGTTTGTAAATCAAATTGACGCTGCCAAGAAATACAATGAAAAAGCCATTGAATTTAATAAAAAATTAGAATTTGAAAATAAAAAACGAAGATATAAATTAAACGTTTTTGAATAAAAAAAAACAACATCGTTGAATTTTGAAAAATATATTATGAAATATCATAAGAATATAACCAAGAAATGCTGAGGTGTGTCGTAAAAGATTGAAAATTAGTTGTAATAAACAACTTCAATATTTATATCAGGAGTATTTTCATTAATAATAGTATATATTTTATTCCAATCACCTCCAGCTAATCCAGAACCTATAGCAGGAATACCGATAAATTTACCTTTAAATTGTTCATTAATCTTTATAAAGACATTTTTAATAGCATCGTAATCACAATTAATATATTTAGAAGAATAACTGTATTGTGTATAAGCATTTATGATAATTCCATAGTTATTACAACTAAAAGTAAAAGTTCCAAGTTTATTTTTATTTCCTTTTATAGTTTTTAAATCTGCTTCGTATGTAGAAGGGAATTTTGATTTGATAGTTTTAGCTAATCCAGCACCCATTGTATTGAAACAATTACATCCATGAACTATTATATCATATTTATTATTTTCAAAATTTGAAATAAGACAACCTTTAACTTCGCTAGTAATCATTTTATAATATATAAATATGTATATATTATAAATTCATTTTTAATATATACGAGAGATTATTTTTTCTTATCTGTTTTGTGGTTTACGTCTAGTTTCCCACTTCCAGAAGATGATTTATTTTGTTTATTTCCTGCGATATCATAGAGTAATTCTAATACGTCTTTTTCTTTTTTACTAGCTTCTTCTATTTTTTTTTGAGCTTCTTGTATTTTTTTTTGAGCTTCTTGTAATTCTTGTTTAGCTAATTCCTCGGATTTTTTTAAAATATTATAAATCACAACAATTTATTTAAACGAATGGGAGTTTCATATTACCATTAACGAGATTTAATCCACCTTGGAATCCAACACCGAATCTGGCACCTTTAGCAACATCGGCAGAGAATAAATCCAAGACGAATAATGTAAGAGCAGCGACGGCAGAAATGACAGCGATTTCATTGAATTTGGTTCGTCGTTGAGGGATAATCATCATAGCAATGACAATAGCTAAACCTTCTACTAAATATCTTACTAGATTTTTTACAGTTAATTGTGCTTTGACTCTATCAAATAAATCTACACCTTCACTTTTTAAATTCTTTACAACTTCGCTATTCATATTTGTTATTATTATATTATATGAATATAAAAAAAGTATTGCGTTTTTATTTAAAAATAAAAAAATTAATATAATTAAATGTCTAAACACAATTATATAAATAATTCACTAAACAATTGTTCCAGTATTATTAAAACAGTATCTAATCCAACTAATGACAATGACGCAGGAACTTTTATTAATGATAATTGTGATAATAATACAGAATATGGGATACCTACACAATTAGGATTATTAATGAAATCCGTAACAGATTTTTATAAAAATCCCATGTATATAGAACAAATGATTAGTATAATAGATCAAAAAAGTATATTATCTTTGCGTATATTAGATTGGTTTATTACTAATTATTCTAAAAAATATAAAACATTTCTCTCAAATTCAAAATCCAAATGTAATCTTGATGTTTATCAGTTATACAAGCTCCAATTAAAGTCCCTCGGAAAATCTCGTCTGGATCCTTTTTGTCGAAAGAATAAGTTGATTTTTTATTACACAGATACGAAATTTATCGAAACAAGTTGTGGTCAATTATGTTTCTTCAAATGGTGCTTTGAAAATGATATATTAAATCATGTGAAAAACAATTTACAAACCATAGAAGATGATATGAAAAAATCTCTAAAAGAAAAAAAGAAAATCATAAAAACAAATACATCGGGGCCAAAACGTGAAGCTCTATCCATAAATGCCTCTAGAAGTTTGTCAAAGCATAAAGTGAATTATACTGTACATTTTGATTAAAATTACAATTGTTTGTATTAATTAAACATTTATTTGTTTAATTCGTTCAAAATTTTATTTAAAAGTAAAATTAAATATTATAACAAGAATGGATAAACAGACTTTAAACATTGTGAGTATTATTGAAAACAATCCTATTAATTGTATTACGAATACAGATAACAATAAACTTATTACAAAAATTAATGAAAATTTTACAAATGATGAACAACATATGTTTATAGCGAGCTTTTATAGTTATTTAAACTATTCAAAAACGGATTTTGTTATTGATTTGGATAATATATATAAATGGATTGGATTTACTAGAAAAGATAATTGTAAAAACGTTTTAGTTAAACATTTCAAAATTGATATAGATTACAAAGTAGAAAATTTAAACGATGTAAATGAAACGAAAAAAGTTGTTCCTGAGATCTCAGGAACAACTCGTGAGACGGTAAAAGTTGCTACGGTAAAAGATAATGGTGGTTCAAATAAAGAAAAAATAACAATGACAATAAAAACGTTTAAAAAATTATGTTTAAAAGCAAATACTAAAAAATCAAATGATATACATGAATATTATATAAAATTAGAAGAAGTACTTCAAGAAGTTATTAAAGAAGAATGTGATGAATTAAAACAGCAATTAACAATAAAAGATAAGAAAAATGAAGAAGAAAAATCAGTGTTATTGGAAAAAACGTTATTAGAGCAATTTCCTATAAATACACAATGCGTGTATTATGGAAGTGTTGATAATAAAGATACTAAAAATGCTAATTTGATAAAATTTGGAATGTCTAATAATTTACAAGAAAGAGTAAAAGCACATAAGAAAACATATACAAATTTCAAATTATTAACAGCTTTTAAAGTAAAAAATCAAATTGAGATAGAAAATTGTGTAAAAAAACACGAATTATTAAAAAAAAGAATAAGAAATATAATGATTGATGGTAATAATTATAGAGAATTGATAGCAACAAATGAAATTTATACATTGGATAAAATAAATATATATTTCAAAGAAATAATAGAAGAAAACGAATACAATATAGAAAATTATACAAAATTACTTGAAAAAAATTTATCATTAGAAGATACTATAAGAAAATTACAAGAAACTATTGAAAAAATTACAAAAGAAAATGAACAATTGAAACTTGATAAACCTAAATCACCAATAGATGCACATAAATTTAAAGTGGTTCATTCAACTACAAAATTTGGATATACTTTATATGTATTCAAATGTGCTAAAGAAAATAGATATAAATGTGGTATATTAAAAACATTAACAATACCAGCATTTGAAGAATCTTGTAAATTGGTAGATAAAAATGGAAGTATGATTTATCAAATACCAGTAAAAAATGGATTTTTAGATAAACCATTACAATTTTTATTAAGTAAACATTTGACTTTATCTGGAATAAAATGTTATGAAGGTGATATTAATGTTATTAAAACTATTTTTAATATAATAATGAACACGGATGAAAAATACAATAATGAAGATGTAAATTTAATAAATGATTGGAGCAATGGAAAAGAAATTATTATTAACAATTCAATAGAATATGATCCAGAAATTCCAAAAATTAAAAAAGCAAAAAGAAGTGTTGATCAAATTAATAAAGATACTGGAGAAATTATCAAGACTTATTCTTCACTTGAAGAAGCTGGTAAAAGCAACGGATTGACGGGAGGAACTTCAATAGGAATTGCAATACGAAATAAATCATATTCATGTGGATATTTATGGAGATATTCTGGAGTATCACACGAAGATCAATATAATGATCAAAAAGTAATAAAAATAAATTGTAAAAATGGAAATGAAACGCGATTTGATAATATAGCAAGTGCAGCAAAAGATGTTGGCATTTCTGCACCAGGAATGCGTAATAGAATTTTAACAGATTGTCATATTAATAATTTTCATTGGATTTTTGATAAAAGTGCTACACATTATACTAATAATTCTAAATAAAACAAATACATCGGGGCCAAAACGTGAAGCTCTATCCATAAATGCCTCTAGAAGTTTGTCAAAGCATAAAGTGAATTATACTGTACATTTTGATTAAAATATATTAAATATATAATTAGAAAAAATAAAATATATTTAATATATATAAAATGAATTACGAAACTATAAAAGAGTTTTATAAGAAAAATACACAAATGGTAATAATAGTAGGAATTCTTATAGCAATAGTTATATATCATTACAGTGTTAGAGGCAGCGTAGAATCATTTACTGCTGGAAATATGCAATATTTAACTGAAAAATTATATGTAATGGAAGGAGTGAAAGATAAAAAAAGTGGAAAGGTACAAAAAGTTCCTTTTGCAGGATTAGGGTTTATCCCAATGCAAACTAAACAATTATTAACTCTACATGTATCTTCAGATGGTATACAAAAATCAATTATAACCCCAACGTCAATTACAAAAAATACAGTTATTGGAGCAATTGAAATGTTTAATGAAAAATCAAAATTAGGTAAAAGAAAGATTACTATAAAATTAGATGGTAAAAGATTATATGTAAACGTAGATAATGTACCTAGTGTATCGATTTATAGATTAGCAAATAAACAAGAAGATGAACGTATAAAAAATATGATAAAATTGTCAAATGTACAACAATAAAAATAATTTAAATTAATATAATATAGTGTATGAATACAGATTATGTTATATTAGATAATAAAAACGGAACGACGGATATAGAAGGGGATATAAAAGTAATACAATATTCTGGGGAAAATACAAATTCAGAAAATTTTATATTAACAAAAAATAATAATAAAAAAATAGATTTTTCATTTTTCAAAATAAATGGGATTTATTATATAAATATAAATAATCAACATATAATAGATTATAAGAAATTTGTAAATATACAATATATAACGAATGATAATGATAATGTAAAAATGAAAATAAATAATATAGGAGAAATAATAATACCAAGTTGTGATATAATACTTTTACAAAAAAGTTTAGAAGTAATGAATAAATATATGAAAAAGAAAACGTACTGGTTTAGTGATTTAGTGTATTTAATAATACATTAAATATTATTTTACAAATACTGTATAATCATTTTCGATTTTTTTACAATACTTATACATCGTGCTCAGTTATAAGGTATCCGTTAGAATTTGTTTTATCCCATATTTTAACGGAATTATCTTTACGTTCTGCGATAACCATCCAAAAGATTTTTTCATTTGAATTAGAATCAGATATTATATTAAGAATACCATTTTCAATATTACCAATTAATTTAATAAAAGAAGTAGGTTGTAAAAAGTATTGAGGATTTGAGCAAAGTGCTTCAAAAGTTCCATTGGTCATGGCGCATTCTGGATCAGACACGCATTCTGTATTTAAATTTACACTTACTAATCCATTTATTAAAAACGTAAACCCACGATAAATAATATCGCAACGAGGACCTTCAATAAAACTATGAATTAAACGTTTATCGTTCAAAATAGGATGAGGAATATCAAAAGTTCCAGAATTTTTAGAAATAGTATTAACAGATAAATGTTTATTAATACCAACTCCACCTGAAAAAACAACTGATCCAGTAGAAGTGCTTACAGAAGTTTCAGTAGATAAGAAATTAGTAATTGTTTTAGTAAAAGTTATAAAATTTGTAGGAGCTACATTAGTTGCAGAAGGTATATGAGAAAATATTATAGGAGTATCTGTGTAAGTATATAATCCAATGCCACCACCACCTGATAAACTTCCATTGGCGATAACTAATTTGTTTGTAGCATTTTCGTTATAGATAGAACTATACCAATTTCCATCATTTCTTTCAAACATAATTTGTCCAGATAAATATCCACCAGTACTATTATCAACATAACCAATAGATAAAGCTGAATTGTGATTAAAAGTATTATTAGTACCAGCGACAGGATTACTTTGTATATACAAACTTGTAGCTTTTTCAGTGATTACGTTATTTGAAGCTATAATAGTTTGTGGGGTAATAGTGTTAGATGACAATAATAAATTGCTACTTGATGCTACAGAAACAGTATCTGTAAAAATATTAGGAATGATATTTAATAATGTACCTGATGAACCAGAATAATCTGATCCTAATATTAATTTTTTATTTGTTATATTAGAATTTGATATATAAATATTACCAGAGCTAATAACAGTATTTAGTATATTTGTAGAAGAAATATTATTTATAAAACTATTCGAAATAGTAGAATTAGTATTATATAACGTCCCAGTGCTTAATACAGTACTTGTCATTGAATTTATAATACCAATATTTGTATTTATATTACCAGACGAAATTGTAGAAGATATCAGGTTATTATTACTAATATTTGATAATACACCATTGTATGTATAAAAATTACCATTTGAAAAAAATGTGGATGTAATAGAATTAAAAATTCCAAACGATGATCTAATAGAATTTGTAGAAATATTTGTAGTATATAAATTACTATTACTGATACTTGTAGAATGAAGTGTTCCGACACTTGTATTTGTATTTGTTAAATTTGTATTAATAATATTTGAAACAATTACATTTGAACAAGTTATATTTGTAGACTGTATATTATTACAAGTATTGTTTTCAGAAATAGTATTCAAAACATTCAAAGTACCAATGCTTGTATTTGTTGTAGTGATATTATTAGTATTTATATTTCCAATAGTAAGATTTAAACCAATAACATTCCCAGTTGTTAATGACGTATTATATATATTTGTTGTAGTGTTATTTATAATATGTGTATTATTACTTATTAATGAACCTGTAGTAATAATATCAATAATTATATTGTTAACAGTAATATTTGAACTTGATAAATTTATAGTATTTAAAGAACTATTTGATATATTTGTATTATAAAAATTTGTATTATAAATAGATCCGCTAGTAATAAATGATACATTTAGATTATTACTTGATAAATTTGTTGTAAATATATTAGTATTACTTAATGATCCAGTTGATATAGAATTAGATATTAGATTTCCAACAGTTATATTATTTGTATTTATATTTGATAATGTGCTTGAATTAGATACGTTTAAATTTAAAGTATTTAAACCAGATGCTATAACGTTATTAACAGTAATATTTGTTGTATTCAATGATACTGTATATAAATTTGAAGTACTTGTATTGATTGTAAATAAATTAGATATAGTACCATTATTTATAATAGTATTTGCCAAAGTTGTTCTTAAAAAATTCCCATTAGTACTATTTATAATAATAGAATTTGTAGTTATTCCTAATAATGTATTTGTTGTCATGTTTGTAGAAACAAATTGTCCAGTAGTAATCCCAGACGTAGCTACAAATTGACCACAAGTTATATTTGATGTTATTAAATTTGTTAATGTTGTGTTTGTATGTAATGCGTTTGTAGATATAACATTATTTAATGTTAAATTACCATTTATATTTATATTTCCAACAGTTATATTTGAACTTGTTAAATTACCATTTATTAATAAATTTCCTCCAATTGTGCTATTATTCGTCAAAATCATATTTTCTCCAATGTATAAAGTTTTTGTTATACTTGCTCCTCCTAAAATTGTTAATGACCCACCACTTGCTATTCCTATACTATTATTTGTATTATTGATATTAACACCGCAATTAATACTAAATATATCATTTTCATATGTTAAATTATCAACTGAAACCAATGGGTTTGTACCATTTCCTATTACTAATTTATTAGCGTTTATACTTGTTCTACCAGTCCCACCGTAAGGAATATTTATAGTGTTTGCACTCCACGTTCCTGTATTTATTGTTCCAAGTTGATTAACATGCGTTAACGATGATAACACATTTATACTACCAGAAGATATTAATATACCATTTCCATTTGTTAACCCAGAAGTAATAATATTATTATCTACATAATCTTTTGTAGCTGCGTCATTTTGATATAATGGATTGCCTATATTTGAAATTCTCGCATTGTTATTATCTACATATTTATAGATATGTAATGAATCGTAATGTTGTGGGATTTGTTTTGATTGCTTACGCGACATATACTGTTATTAACTAATAAAAAGATTATTTTATTAATTAATATAATTTTACTTTATTTATTTTTTGAATGTGTACGTTTAGGAGATTTTCGTTTAGATTTGCTTTTACGGGTTCGTTTTGAACTTTTAGGAGATTTTCGTTTAGATTTGCTTTTACGAGTTCGTTTTGAACTTTTAGGAGATTTTCGTTTAGACTTGCTTTTACGAGTTCGTTTTGAACTTTTAGGAGATTTTCGTTTAGATTTGCTTTTACGAGTTCGTTTTGAACTTTTAGGAGATTTTCGTTTAGATTTGCTTTTACGAGTTCGTTTTGAATGTTTAGGAGATTTTCGTTTGGATTTGCTTTTACGAGTTCGTTTTGAACTTTTAGGAGATTTTCGTTTGGATTTGCTTTTACGAGTTCGTTTTGAACTTTTAGGAGATTTTCGTTTAGACTTGCTTTTACGAGTTCGTTTTGAACTTTTAGGAGATTTTCGTTTAGATTTATTGAAATATTCTGGTCTATATTTTTTTTTCAAAAATAACATATCGCTACGTATATTATCAGACATGGTTGGATTTTTATTTTTATTAAAAATACTTAGAATATTTAATCTACGAATAACGTCTGCGTAAGAAATATAGTGTTTATCTAAAATATTTGATAATTTTTCTCTACGAATCTTAGGTGAATCTTTTGTTTTATAACCATATAAACTTCCTCGTTCCAATTTTAATTTAACTGGCATAATAACTTATAATATACAAATATTTTATTTATTTGTATATTATAAATAACTATGGATTACGCAGAATCCCCAGATTCTTTATCAATAGAGAAACAAAAAGAATGTTATGAATTATATAAAAAATATGGAATATGGTCTGATGATGAAAAAACATTTAGAAAAAATTATAAATTATGGGCGTTGAAAAATCACCCAGATAAAAATAATAATCCAGACTCTACAAAAATTTTCCAAGAATTATCAAATTGTTATAGTAATATAGAGAATTTTAATAATTTTATATATAACGTAAATACGCCTATTTATACACCAACATATACGTATACACCAACATATATGTATACACCATCATATACACCAACTCCTAAGAGCAAATATCATAATCCACGTAAGAACAAGAACAAATCTCCAAAAAAAACTCGTAAAAGCAAATCTAAAAGAACACGTAAAAGCAAATCTAAAAGAACACGTAAAAGCAAATCTAAAAGAACACGTAAAAGCAAATCTAAAAGAACACGTAAAAACAAAAAGTAATTATAATTGTATAATAAATATAATAAATATAATAATTTGAATTAATTATTATATTTATATATAATAAATGATACAGATTATATTAAAACTTTTATCATTGTTTTGTAAAATTGGAGGGAAGTGGGTGTTTATGTTTGTCCAGCCATTAATATCTCCATTTTCTTGGAGTACATTAGTATTGTCTGTGTTTTTACCAATATACTATTCTAAAAAGAATTTTATGAACTATGACGAAGAAAGTGGTAAGAAAGATTCTACAAAAGCTTTTGGATATTCGTTTTTAATTCATTATATTATTTGTGTAATATTTTTATATTTTGTATTTACAGCAGCTTGTCGTGTATCTGACGAAATCAATCCTTACGCTGTTTAATTAATAAAGTTAAATTGCTTTAACTTTTGTTGAAAATTCAAAAGTGATTTCTGTATTATCTATTAATACTGTAGTAGGATTTTTTACTTTTTTAACTCTATATTGGTATGTTTTATGTAATGAATTTTGTGTAGTTTCATAAACAGTTATTTTAACATTTAATGGACCAGTTTTATTAACGTGATGGTAAATTTTACTAAACATTTTTCTTACAGCTTCATATGGAGAATCACTAATAAATCTACCACCAGTATAATTTATTTTACCACCACCAACTCTTTCAACTTTTACAATAGTAAAAGTTCTTGACATTATAATTATACAATTATACAATAAATAAAAATTTGTATAATTAAATGAATTAACTATCTGATTACTATCTGATTACTAAAATGTTTGCGTAGACTGATATCGGTATTTAGTATGATCCGATTTCTAATGTTCTATGATTAGTTCCACTTGGAGTTTCATATGAACTCATATTCCACGGAGATAGATTTTCTTTAGGAATTGGAGGAGTGCTTCGTAATGACCAATTTTTAATCTTATTAGATTGCATTACAGTATTAATGCCCATTGAATAACCAGATACTAAAAAATTTTGTTCTTTAAGTAGGGAAGATACTGGATTTTGTTTAGCAAATTCGTTTGCTTCATCGTATTTTGGTAAAAGGTCGTCTGTTTTTAAAGAATTAGCATTACCAGAGACTATAGCATCTACTTGCGCTTGTTGAGTATCAAATTCAACTGGAGCTACGGATGACGTTGTTTCGCCATCAACAATCTTTGATTCAACATTATCAAGATGTTCGTATATAGTATTAGAATTTGTCATTTCTTCTGTAACGCTATCAGATTCTTTATTAGTATATGTCATAAATAAATATACCCCTAACAATATTAATGCGATTTTTAATAAATCATTTTGCTTAATCATTTGTATAATGTCGTTCATTCTTTTATTATAATATAATAAAATAAAAATATTATATTAAAAAAAATGAATTAAATATAAATAAAAATAATAAATATCTTGAATTATGTTAAACGAAAATGATGAATATGATTCAGATATTTCAGAAGAAAATAAAGAATTTGATTACAGTATCTACGAATCTAATAAAATTAATAATGTATTAAAGATACATGAAGAAATAAAACAACGATTTTGGTATATAAATTATACATCAGTTGATTTAATGAATTTTATATCTGGAAGTGATATGAAAGTGAACCATACTGAAAAATACAATAAAAAATACAAAAAAGTGTTAAAAGAGTACGAAAATGAAATAAATATAACATATTATTTAATAAATAGTGTATATAGTATAGTATTAGAAGAATATGAAGATTTTTTTTATTATTTTATATCCAAGCCATTTTTTTGAAATTTTTGTTTTTTAGGAATGCCATGTAAAGCATTAATCATCATACAAAAAGTATCACCACAATCGGATTGTTTTGATAATATATTAAAAAATGGCAACCATTTATCTTGTTGGGTATTGTTAAACTTATTTTCAATAATCCATTTTGTATATTGGACGCTTAAAAATTTACGTTTAGCATAAGCACCTTTTAAAGTACATTCTACAACTGGTCCAGTATATGCTTTTAATTTTTCAGAAGCACGAACAAATCTTATAATAGTATCAGTGTTAAAGTATAATTCTGTTAATTTACCATAAATGATATGTGATACAAAAACCATTTTACGAGCAATTTTTGGTTGTAATTCAAGATATATATGTGTAATTTGTTTAAAAATATCAAGGTTTGTATTATATATTTCTTGTATTTTTTGAATAACAATTTTTGATATATCTTGTAATAAATATTCATCAACTTTTTTCTTTTTAAAAATATTTTTATTAGTAATTTGTATATTTTTTGGAAAATGCGTTTTACAGTAATGATTATCGTTTAATTTTAAACTACATTTTCTATTACAAACTTTACCATTTTTCATAAATTCCTGACAGTGATAGTCGTCTGAATCTAATGTATTAAATACATCCCATAAATGTATGTTATAAGTTGATAAATCGTTTTTATCAGTACAATTAGCACAACACAATGATAAATTTCGTAATCCGATATCAATAGTAAGTATCATATATATTTAAAAATTAATTTAAATATATATAAAAAACTTATGAAATTTTTTTATTATGATTATGTATAAAAGATGAATGATTTTGATAAACTAAAATTAAAAAAGTTTAATATAAAAAGTATATTACCAGATGCTACGGTACTATGTTTAGGAAGAAGACGTAGTGGAAAATGTTTAGAAAAAGGAACAAAAGTGTTAATGTACAATGGTTCAATTAAAGTAGTAGAAGATATAGTTTTAGGAGATCTATTAATGGGAGATGATTCTACACCAAGAACAGTTTTAGGTTTAAATAATGGTATAGATATATTATATAAAATCACAGATAATGAAAATAATATTTTTTGCGTAAATAGTAATCATATTTTGAGTTTACGTGATATAGGAAAACTATCCATATATAAACATAAGTCAAAAAAAATATTCATTATAAATTGGATAGATAAAGATACATTTAAAATAAAACATAAAACATTTTCGTACAAAGATAAAAATGAAGAAATTATCAAAAAAGAAGCGATAAAATTTTTAAATGAAAAAAATGGAGATAATTTTTTAAATATACCAATAAATAAATTTTTAGAATTACCAAAGAAATATCAAAATAGATACGCATGTTATAGACTACCTATAAATCCAATAAACCCAGTAGAATTAATAAAAAATCCATATGAAATTGGATATGAATTTGCAAAAGATACACTATTAGAAATACCACTAGAATATAAGTTTAATACAATTGATAATAGAAAACAATTACTAACTGGATTTATAAATTATTATACAAAAAATATAAAAACTTTATTTATATTACCAAAAATGAATATAAAAAAACAAGAAGAAATTTTGTATATAATAAAAAGCCTTGGACTTTATATGAAAAACGGTATTTTATATTTAGATTATTCTAAAAATATAGTAACAAACAAATTCAAAATTGAACAGTGTAATATTGGAGAATATTATGGGTTTGAATTGGATAAAAATCATAAATTTGTATTGGGTAATTTTTTAATAACTCATAATTCGTTTTTAGTAAGAGATATTTTTTATAATCATAAATATATACCATCTGGTGTAGTATTTTCAGGAACAGAAGAAGCAAGTCCGTTTTTTAGTGATTTTATACCAGAATGTTTTATACACGCAAATTATGATCCTAGCTTGGTAGATTCTATTTTGCATAAACAAAAAAGATCAATTAGAGAAGCTAAAAAAAATAAATTATCAGAAGATGGTAAAACAGTAGCTAATAACAAATTTATGGTATTAGATGATATGTTGCATGATGCTGTGTCTTGGAGAAAAGATACAACTATAAAAAATATATTTTTTAATGGACGTCATTTTAATATATTATTTATATTAACTATGCAATACGCTCAATCTATTCCTCCGGATCTTAGAGGAAATGTAGATTATGTATTTATATTTAATGAATCAAGTATAACTACACGAAAAAAAATATACGAAGCTTATGGTGGAATGATAAAAACATTTGATCATTTTTGTAATATTTTAGACGAATGTACAAAAGATTATGAATGTTTGGTTATAAAAACATCTGGGCAAGGTATAAATGATCAAGTTTTTTGGTATAAAGCAAAACCTCATAAAAATTTCAAAGTAGGTCATCCAGATTTTTGGAAATATCATTATTCTAAATTTAATGAAAATTATGCTGAAGAAGCTGACAATGATGCCGAAGAAGAAAATAAAATTAAACGTAAATTTGGAAAAACTAAAAAATTAAAAGTTATAGTTTCAAGAAGTGGTAAAATTGTTGATTGTGAAGAAAATTAATTTATATATATAAAGTAAAAAACGTATGATTGATTTAAAATTAGAAACATTTGAAAATCAAGTAGTTATTTACCCAGATTTGGATAATTTTAAAGAATCTGATAATTTATATTTAGAAGAAGATAATTTTATAAAATATTTACAATTATATATAAATTATATACCGCCTTCTTTTGAAATATGTTTTTATAATAATTTAATTTTAACCAAAGATGAATCATTTATTACATTTGATTTTGTAAATATGAACATCAAAATTCCAACAAAAATAACAGAATATATTAATATATGTAATAACAAATCGTTAATTGTAATACCTATAAAACTTTTATTAATAAAAACTCAAGAATTTTTATACGACTCAACAACAATTATAGATAATACAAATATAATTGAAATATCATCTCATATTTATTCTGCTCATTCAAATTTATTAATGATTGATAATACTAAAAAAACAATAGAATTTTTTGAACCACACGGACAGCAAATATTACATTTGTCAAGTAAGATATTATATATAAATAAGTTAATTGAACAAACTGTTAAAAATCATTTTGAATTTACGAAAAATTATATATTTTCAAATTCTGCTTCATCTTGTCTTTTTGGAATACAAGAATTACAAAATATAATAAATCCATCTGCTGGACATTGTCTTGCTTGGAGTTTGTATTTCATAGTATTACGGATTCTAAATACACAATTGTATACATTTTTAGAAACACAATCTGAATTTATTTATAGATTTTTAATAACTAAATTTTCTACATCTAATTTAAATTCTATTATAAAAAAATTTATTACATCAATTTTATCAAATGTAGATATTAACACAAATTTAATTAAAAATGTGTTTGATGAATATCATATGAGCAATATATATACTAGCGAAATTGATGATAGAATTAAATATATAAGTTCTTTATACTTTTTAAATTTATCAATAACTCCGCAAAATAATGTATATATTTATACATTATACGAAGAATTAAACTCTTATAGATTTTATCCAAATTTTCATCAAATTATGTCTAATTCTTATATAAATTATAATGACAACGTGTCTGATAATATGTCTGATATGTCTGATATGTCTGATAATTAGAGTTTCGTTTAAATTTTTTATTATCTCGAGAAATTACTACGTAAATTTGTGAACAGCAAACACGCGGTTGAGAGTTATATAATATTATTATCTGTCAAATATTTCCATATTTTACCACCTATTTTTATTTTTCTATTTGTAATTGGGTTTATAATCGTGTCATCAATATCGAATTCAATTACATTTCTACATATAGGACACAAATTTGAAGTTTTTTTTATATGATTATTAATACAAATATTATGAAATGTATGATTACATAATAAGTTGATTATACATTTATCACGCTTAGTATCATAACATATATTACAATTATAATTTGGATTTAATATTGCGTTATTATGTGGTATAATCGTTTGTTCAATATCATTATAATAATTTTCAAGATTGTATATTATATCATCATAATTTATATCGTAATTACCAATTTCAAAACAATTAGAAAAATAATGACCTTTTTTATATTCTTTTGATAAGTTGTATAAATCCGTAAAAATTTCATCAATATACAACAACATATAATTATGAATGAATTTTGTAAAAATTTGTATAGTTTCTTTTTCTAAATATCGTAATAAACATGTTTTCCAACTTTGATATTTAACATATACTGTATAACTTTCGTTATCTCTACCTCCAGGTTCGTGTTTATAAGGGTGATAATCAAAGAATGAATGAAATGTTACTAAAATGGTTTCTATATTCATACTACTAGACCATTTTTCATATTTATCATCACCCCAAGTGTTTAATATTGTACTACAACAATTTCCATTATTATACATTGTTGGATGTATTCTAACATTATCATGATTTACAAATTCAACTTTTGGAGGAGTGTATGGATAAGTATTAGAAATACTAATATTCAATCTAATAAATTTATGTCTATAAATAGAATCTTTTGAACATTTGATTAAAGCATATACTTTATTTATATCACTTTCATCATAATATATAATATAATCATTATCTAATATGTTTTTCGAATTCTGATTGTTAATCAATAATTGTATTTCTTTTACAAATCGTTTATTCATAATATTATAAAATATTTTCAATTTATTTCAATTTTTTACTAATATATAATTTATATAATTTATTTTTTATATTTTCTATATTTTTTTCTTCGTCTTCTTTTCTTTTTTTTTCTGTTTGTATTTTATCAAATTCTAATTTGTATTTTATATATATATCATTTTTTATAAATAATACACTATTATCCAAATTTACACACCAACTTTTTTTATTGTATACATTTGACAACATTATATATCGAGGATAAACTATTTTTATTAAAATTCCTCCTACTCTAAATTTGTTTAATTTCTTATTTATATATTTTATATTTATATTACCTATTGGTAATATAGTAAGCATCTCCATATCTTTTATATTATTAATCATTTTGTGATCTTTTATATTTCGCTGTATATCATCTATTTTCATTGAATCTTGTGGTATTTTACCAGCTTTTTTTAATACAACTACTTTTTCTTCTTCGCTGTATTCTGTGTCTGTACTTGATTCTGTGTCTGTACTTGATTCATCTTCGTCTTCAATACTTTCTTTTTTAATTTTTATTAGAATTTTTTTTGTTGTATTCATATTATTTTATATATTGTTATAAAATAATATTAATGTATTTTTTTAATTATAACGAATCTTTAATTATACCAAGATTAATTCTAAGTGATTATAAAAAAGCAATTTCTCCAGGGTTTATTACTAAAAATAGCATAACTGTTATTGTAAATTGTACTCCAAATATTATATTTCCATGTTGTGATGATACCGTAATTAAAATTCGGGTTCCAGTATATGATTCTTTATTAGAAAAAGATTTTATTTTAATGGAAGATTATTTCAAACTGGTTTTGCCAAAATTAATACGATTATATAATAATAATCATACTATTCTAATATATTGTAGAGCATCAAAACAACGTTCAGCTATATTTACAGCAGCGTTATTGAAATCATTGGTTGATAATGACATAATTTGTATTGATTCTATTTCTAAAAATAATAATACTATACAATTTTACTCCATTATAAATTATTTATTATCAAAAAGATCTCACGTATTTACATATGGTTTTAGAATTAACTTTAAAAAATCATTTTATAGATATTTTAAAATAGCGTAGCTTAATTAAGTTGCAGGAGTTTCTTCTAGACATTCAGTAGTTTCTTCTAATGTAATATCTTTAGTTTCAGTAGGAGTTTCTTCTAGACATTCAGTAGTTTCTTCTAATATAATATCTTTAGTTTCAGTAGGAGTTTCTTCTAGACATTCAGTAGTTTCTTCTAATGTAATATCTTTAGT
>JACCDK011687853.1_pt1 | contig 59085 bp, 56 predicted proteins | sample 7445871 | NCBI WGS metagenome assembly JACCDK01 (sample SAMN15323436, study PRJNA562643) | freshwater metagenome | isolation source: river surface water | place: USA:Blue River Watershed | collected 2017-08-15 | reverse complement strand
TCTTCTAATTCACGCAAATACAGTAAACGTTCTTCGATGCCACGCAACTGAGTGTCATCTAAGCCACCAGTCACCTCTTTACGATAACGGGCAATAAAAGGTACAGTCGAACCCTCATCCATCAAAGTAATCGCCACAGCAATCTGCTGAGGACGAATCTTCATTTCGGTAGCAATTTGATGAGTGATACGTACAGCAACTTGCGAAGCGGATTCGAGAATTAATTCAGACATATGAAAACTTTTTTAATTATTTTTTTAATAAATGAGAAATTTTGGGCAATAGATCTTTAGCAATCATTGAATTTGCATAATCAGAGAGATGGTCACCATAGCTATATAAAAAATTTCCATTTTTTGATATTTCGCAAATATTATTTGGGATATCACAAAGCAAAGCGTTGGGATCATACACATACATGCGCGGATGTAATTTTTTAAGCTCAGAAATTAAATCCAAATATCTCTGAGAATTTAGACGAAATTGCTCATATGTAATTGAACATTTGGGATTTATTTTTCTTTGAAAAAAACTATTTAACAATTCACTTCTAGTCATTCCGCCACCAATACAACTTTTAGGGTCAGGAAAGCCCGGGTGGTCCATAAAGAATACAACTTGCTTATTTGCTTTTTCAAGAATAGTTATTGTTTTATCCAGGCCAACTAAACTATCTCTGAAATGCGCACTCGTGTTCATATCCTTTTGTGAATAGACCTCAGGAACTCGAAAGAGTGATCTTAGTGCAACACCTAAAACAACTACTTCAATATCAGGATTATTGATTAGCACATTTAAGGCAATTTCAGTTTTAATAGTATGCTTATCTTTAGCTTGAGAAAGTTCAGCAACAATAGGAATCATATTTCCCAACATCATCCAACTTGATTTTTCATCCGATTCCCTAGCTAATCCATAAAAAATGGCTTCACCTTTACTATTGCCCAAAACAGCAAAACGAGGAATTCCCCTAGGATCTGTCCAACAACTTTGAAAATCTTTAGCCTCTTTACTAGAAATGCCACACTGATTTAATAGTCTTGATCTATCAGCACCCAAGACCAAACTGCCCGGATCTGCATTTAATAAGTCAAAATGCCTTGAGGGAATCCCTTTATTCTTATTGATAAGATGGCCAGTCAACCCAATCAAAAATAAAATTAATACAAGGGTCCACAGTATCTTTCGCGTGAATTTAAATCTTTTAATTGGTTTTTCAAGGAATTCATAAGTAAGCCACGCCAAAACAAAACTAGTTATGATCAAAATATATCTAATTTGAAGTGGCGGTAATTCAGCATAAATAATTCTTGCAAATGAAATTAATGGCCAATGCCATAAATAAAGTGGAAAACTAATTAAACCTATCCACACTAACAAACGATTAGATAGTAAATTTTTATTGATAAAAGCATCTCGTCCTGATGCAATCAAAAAAACAGCCCCCAATGTTGGTAATAATGCGTACCAACCTGGGAATACAGATTTTTCATCAATCAAACAAAAACCAGTAATCAATAAAAAAACGCCAATCAATGAGATGAGTGACTTGAAACGATCAATTAGGGCTGCGACAGCGGTGTTGGGGTTAATTGATTGAGTAGCAACGAGCGCGCCTAAAATAAGTTCCCATGAACGTGTAAGAGGAGAGTAAAAAACAAAAGTTGAATTAAAATCAATCCACCCAATATTAATAACAAATGAAGTAAACGCAAGTCCAAAAAAAACCCAACCGGTACGCCATGATTTCCTAACCAGAAACCACAACAGAAGTGGCCAGACAATATAGAACTGCTCCTCAATACCTAAAGACCATAAATGCAGTAAAGGCTTAGTATCCGCTGCGGGATCAAAATAACCAACCTCTTTCATAAACATAAAGTTTGAGATAAACCCAACGCCACCTGCTGCATGCTTGCCCAAGCGCTGATATTCAGGAGGTGTTAGCATTATCCAAGCAAAAGCTAATGAAACAAACAATACCAAGGCAAGGGCTGGAAAAATCCTGCGAACACGGCGAGCATAAAAATTTTTAATGCTCAAACGCTGCTCTTGAGCCTCGATCATTAAGATACTTGTAATTAAATATCCTGAAATAACAAAAAAAATATCAACCCCGATAAATCCACCGGCAAAAAATTCTGGAAATGCATGAAAAAAAACAACAGGGATGATTGCTAAAGCTCGTAATCCATCAATATCTGATCGATAGGGCAATAATTGAGAATTCATATTCATATGATCTTTAGGTCACTTAGGGCTGATAACACCATGTCAGATGTAGGTGGATCACCCTTATCCCCTATATTTTTAAGTGATTTAGACCAATATCCTTCAGTTTTCCAACGAGGCGAGTCGCAGTAGAGCTCTATAGTGGGCATACCTAAAATAGCGGATAAATGTGTGAGGCCTGTATCAACCCCAATCGTCATCAGAGCGCCCGATACCAAACCAAATGCATCAGTAATCGAGAAAGAATTCGGCACAATTGCTTTGGAGCCTACCAATGATTGATGCCCTGATATTTTTTTAGCCAACTGAGTGCTTATCTCTTTTTCTTGATCATTCCCCCAAGGGAGTATCACCTGAATACCCTTAGCAGCCAAAGATTTACCAACCGCAACCCAAGCATCATTACTCCATTGCTTGCTCTTACCAGCAGTAGCATGAAAACACATCACGTAAGGCTTACTTACATCAAAACCCAAATCAACTCTTGTAGAGGCAAAACCCAACTTAGCAGCATCTACCAAAGATTGCACATATGCTGGCGGGTAAAATTGCGGTGGCGATGTCATTCGATCCGGTACAGCAACATCCATGGCAGCGGCAGCCACCCAACGAGAACGATCCACAGCATGACAATGGAATGGAACTTGCACTGAATCAGAATAAAACATTCGAGACCATGACTCATAACCAGAAAATTCTGTTTGATTTGCCAAACCAAATACTTGGGCAGTTTTTTGAGAATTAGCTAAATTGGCTACCCACGCAGACTTCAATAGGCCCTGAGTTTCAATAATTAAATCATATTGAGTTTTATGCAGATTGGATTTGAAGAGGATGTACTCTTGAATACTTTTAATAAACTCGCCACGCTTCAGTGCCTTTTTCCAGCGACGAAACGCTAAAGGAATAATTCGATCTATACCTCTAAATGAAGAACCTTCAAGCACATCACTCTTCAAGGGCTCCAGCAAATCCACATACCCCTCTTCCACCACCCAATCAATTTGAGCATTTGGATATTTGGCACGCAAATCCCAAATAATGGGTAAGTTGTGCAAAACATCGCCCAGAGAGGACAATTTAACAATCAAAATCTTCATAGCCTGTATTTTCGCTTAATCCATATACTAAATGGTATTTTTTGGAATTAATCCAACAAGGAGATAAGAATTCAACTATAAAAATCATCTTGACAATCAAGGATGGCACGAAGATCAAAAATATCCATCTTGTTGATAGCCATCGTGACATTGACTGCAAACTCGATGTCAGAGCATGCTACTCAATTCAGAATTTATGAAGAAGCCTAATTGAATTTAGGGCATTGATTCCAGGATAAACCTGCCCTATCTTTAGAATTTAAGATGGGTTCACCGCCAATCTGGGGCCACTCAATATTCAGTACCGGGTCATTCCATAGCAAACATTGTTCACTGGGTGCATGCCAATAATCGGTGGTCTTGTATATAAACTCGGCTTGCCCTGACAGCACTAAAAAGCCATGAGCAAATCCAGGTGGAACCCATAACTGTTTTTTATTTTCCGCCGATAACTCTACTCCAACCCACTGACCAAATGTTTTTGATGACTGACGTAAATCGACCGTCACATCAAACACAGCACCATTCACAACCCTAACCAATTTTCCCTGAGTTTGTTCTGTTTGATAATGCAAACCCCTTAAAACACTTCGCGTTGACATCGAATGATTATCTTGCACAAATTGAACTTTAACTCCAACAGAACTCAGAAAATCTCGCTCATTGAATGACTCAAAAAAATAGCCTCTGCCATCAGTAAACACTTGAGGCTCAATGATTAACACATCAGGCACTTCAGTAGGAGAAATAATGAAAGGCATATCAACTCAATATGTTTTCTGAGAGTATTTTTTCTAAATACTGACCATAGGCATTTTTTTTCAAAGGGGCTGCCAAACTCAGTAAATTCTCAGCATCAATCCAACCTTGCCTATAAGCAATTTCCTCAGGACACGCCACCATCAAGCCTTGACGTTTTTGCAAAGTTGCAATGAATCCTGCTGCATCCAATAATGAATCATGAGTTCCAGTATCTAACCACGCGTAACCACGACCCATAATTTCAACATGCAATTGGTCCCTGTTCAAATACATGCGATTTAAATCAGTTATCTCCAATTCGCCACGGTTGCTAGGTTGAATTTGCTTTACAAATTCACAGACCTGTTGGTCATAGAAATACAATCCGGTCACAGCATACTGACTCTTAGGCTTGGCCGGTTTTTCCTCAATGGACAATGCTTTAAAACTCTGATCAAACTCCACCACGCCATATCGTTCTGGATCATTGACGTGATAAGCAAATACAGTAGCCCCCAACTCACAAGCATTAGCTGAATTAAGTTGATTTACCAACTCATGTCCATAAAAAATGTTATCGCCCAAAATCAAGGCCGATGGATGCCCATCAATGAATTCTTTACCAATGATGAATGCCTGCGCCAAACCATCTGGAGAAGGTTGAACAGCATACTCAAGATTTAAACCCCACTGAGAGCCGTCACCCAATAGTTCAATAAACCTGGGAGTATCCTGTGGCGTTGAGATGATCAAAATATTCCGAATACCCGCGAGCATCAGAGTGCTTAATGGGTAATAAATCATGGGCTTGTCATACACAGGCATCAATTGCTTAGACACAGCCTGAGTCACAGGATACAGACGTGTGCCTGACCCACCAGCCAAAATAATGCCCTTACGTTGAATACCAGAAGTTTTTCTATTCATACAAGCATTATCCTAAAAAAGAGAGTGGCTTAGCTTTTTAATTTATGCCCCACATACTTCTCAACATATGAAGTTACTTGTTCCTGCCATGTGGGAAATTGCTGAGTGACAGCTATATTAAACAAAACCTGTTTCAATCGGCCATTGCTCAAGCAGGAATTTTTGGGTCTTGATGCTGCCACAGGATACTCAGAAGAACTGATTGCTAGGATATTCTCCGCAGTCACCTTAATATCCTCCCCCATCTTTCTCGCCAACTCAATTACAAATAGTGCCAACTGATGCCAGGACGTTTGTCCGTCTGGGACCGCATGATAAATCCCCGAAGGTCTATTTGATTTCATGAATTCAATGGCTAACATGGCCAACCAATCCGCACTCGTGGGCACACCATATTGGTCTGCCACCACCCGTAAATATTCTTTCTCTTTAGCTAGGCGCAACATGGTTCGAATGAAATTACCACCCTGTCCATAGACCCAACTGGTCCGCAAAATAAAATATTTAGCACCACTCCCTGAACGACCAAAGAGTTGAACAATTGCATCATCTCCAGCCAACTTACTTTGTCCATAAACACTCAAAGGCTCAGGATCATCTGTTTCAAGATAAGGAGTTTGTTGCTGACCCGAGTAAACATAGTCTGTGGAGTAATGCACCAAAACCCCATTAGGAACACGAGCCATATACTCAGCCATCACAGCTACCGCATCTCTGTTCACAGCAAAAGCCAAATCAGGCTCTCTCTCAGCTTGATCTACCCCCGTATATCCCGAAGCATTCACAATGATTTGAGGTTGATAGCGATCAAGAACCCTCATCAAAGCTTTGTGATCACTTAGATCGCAATCGTCTCGACCCAAAAAAGTGACGGAGGTCAAGGAGGCTTCCTTGCAACACGCTTGCAAAGCAAGTCCCACCTGACCATCCTTACCAAAAATAAGCATTTGGGTGTCACGATTTGGAAAATTAAGCGTCGATTCCAGCATAGACTCAGTAGTGTTTCTTCAGCCAATCACGATAAGATCCGTTCACCACCTGGGCCACCCATTCAGGATGGTTCAAATACCACTCAATAGTTTTTTGAATACCAGTTTCAAAAGTTTCTTGAGGCTTCCATCCCAGCTTCGATTCTATTTTTTTAGCATCAATGGCATAGCGACGATCGTGCCCAGGCCGATCTTTCACAAAAGTGATTTGATCTGCATAAGAACCCAAAGATTTAGGACGCAATTGATTCAAGATGGCGCACACGGTTTGCACCACCTCTAAATTGGTTTTTTCGTTCGAACCACCAATGTTATAGACCTCACCCAAACAACCGTTCGCTAAAACAGTCCGAATCGCAGCGCAATGATCTTTGACATACAACCAATCACGAATTTGCTGTCCATCCCCATAAATAGGCAAAGGCTTTCCTTCTAAAGCATTCAAGATGCACAATGGAATTAACTTCTCAGGAAAATGATAGGGCCCGTAATTGTTCGAACAATTGGTGGTTAAAACTGGCAATCCGTAGGTGTGATGCCAAGCCCTCACCAAATGATCAGAAGCTGCTTTTGACGCTGAGTAAGGACTATTGGGCTCATAACGGTGTGATTCACTAAAAGGCGCTGCCTCGGAAGTTAAGGAACCATAAACTTCATCAGTAGAGACATGCAACAAGCGAAACGTTTCTTTCGCCGCCAAATCTAATTCTCCCCAATAGGTTCTGACAGCCTCCAAAAGCTGAAAAGTTCCAAACACATTGGTCTGAATAAAATCAGCGGGGCCATGAATGGATCGGTCCACATGTGACTCGGCCGCAAAATTCACGACCGCTTGAACTTGATGTAAACGCAACAAATTCAGCACACTTGCATAGTCGGCGATATCTCCCTGAACAAATTGGTATCGAGGATCTTTTTCAACCTCCTGTAAATTAGCCAAATTACCTGCGTAAGTTAATTTGTCATAGTTAATAACTGCCGTGGCTTGTGAATTAGCCAACCAGTCCACAATGAAATTACTACCGATAAACCCTGCGCCGCCAGTCACTAAAATCATAACTTGCCTTTTAGTTGAAATAATTGAATTGCCGCCTCAGCCACATCCTCAGGGGAAATATCCATCACAGACCGAGTTGGTTTTTGTAATAATGTGAAAGGCACTCCCCACGGGCGCCATCGAATCGCATCAGAATCGCCAAATAAAGCAATCACAGGATTGCCCAAGCCCGCATTGACATGCATCGCTCCACCATCAGGGCAAATGGCCCCATCTGCACAAGATAATGCCGCCATCAATTCTGCTAGCGCGGTGGTTCGGCAAAATAACACCCTCCTCAAATCCAATGAGGTAAGACTCAGGCGCTCTCTTAACAACTCAGATTTGTCGTCATCTCCGGGATGTCGCGGGTCATTTTGGGCTCCTGGAGACCAGGTGATTAAAAATTTTAATGAGTAAACAGATAAACATTCAATTAACTTGGAATACTCGTCCACCCCCCAACGTTGAGAGGGTTTCCGAGCACTTAAATGAATATTGATGATCGGTCCATCGTGCTGCTCACTGAAAAATTGAGGATGAGTATTCGCCACCCTTGCCACTTCATTGGAATTGGGCATGATTAATAAGGGTCCAACTGGCGGAACATTTTGCAGCCCACTTAGTATTTCATAAGTCTCAACCACAGCCGATTGAGTCGCCTCCAACTTAGAGTTTAAAAACTTGTTGGATTCAATAAAGGTAATGCGCGAATTAGATTGCTTGGGATCTCCAAAAGCAAACGACTGTTTAGCAGCAATGATTTTTAATAAATTTAAATTCTTAGGAGACTCTCCGTTACCCAACAAGAACACCAAATCATAAGCTTGGCGGCGCAAATTGAGGTAAAGGCGGGCGGTTCTGAGGTAGACCAAGAAACGATCCCAAGCATTTTTAGCAAATTTGCCTTTCTCATACACCCAAACACGATCCAACTGAGGACAAGCCTGAATTGCCTCAACCGTATAGGTATGCACCAGAAAATCAACGCTAGCTTCTGGATAGATACGTTTCAATGCCCCAATCACTGGGGTACTGAGAATCAAATCTCCTATATTATCTCTTCTGATAATAAGAATTTTCTTAATGTTATTCATGAGATAAACCAACGCATAATTTCATCATGTCCTCACAGATCGTTCAGGTTTGCATCAACCCCAGTCCAGATGGCTCTATCACCTATATGTGCGCGGTGGCCAACTGCATCTCTGCTTTAGGACTTGATCAAGTGCTCATTATCCACAAAAAGATGGCGCCTTGGGTCAAAGAAAAATTGAGGCCTAGCAGCTCAATTCAAATTAAAACCATTGAAAAAGAAGCCGATTTAACCCAATTACTGCCATCAAACCATCGATTAAACGTGATGCTACAAGGCAATCTAGGTGAACAGACCCTAGCATATATTCAAGCGCATCATTTCTTATCTGTGTTTGCTCACAACTCAGCTCATGAAGTGATCCCTAAGCGATATCAGTATGCACACATCTTGGTGCCAGTATCTCGGTTTGTTCAAGAAGCACTTCAGAAAAAAGGTTTTCAAAACATCACCCAAACGGTCCCCTATGGCTGGATCAAAACGACCAACCTAAGCAGTGGATCATCCAAGATTCACCCCGGCCAAATAGTTGATTGGCATCCTCACAAAATGAGAGATCGCTTATTGGGCACCCTAGAAAAGATTGGTTGCTATCAAGCCGCTCCTAAAAATCCTCTTCAACAAGCTTCCCCAATCAAAATCGGCATTGTTTCTAGGTTGGCCAGAGCCAAAAGATTCCCTGAATTACTTCAGTCCCTAAGCCATGCCTTGAAAGCACACCCTCAAATATCACTGCATATTTTTGGCTCAGGTCCCTACCAAGAAATTCAAGCCATTGTTCAAGCCACAGCAACCATACGAGCTCAAACGTATTTTTGGGGCTGGCAAAATGACAGTTCTCACGCCTACCAATCGATTGATTACCTACTCACGGGTCGACCCGAAAATGAAGCCTTGGGACTCAATATCATTGAAGCACAAACTCATGGTGTTCCCGTACTCGCCATTGATGGCGGCCCATTCAGAGAATTGATCACTCATAGCAAAAATGGTTGGTTGTATTCAGATCCTGCAAAGGATAAAGCTCAATCCTTTCATACTTTGATTGACAAACTCTGCCAACAAACACAGCCTCTTCAAAGAGCAGCCATCCAGGTTGGCACATTTGAATCAGACTTTTTCAGTTTGGAAAAATTCAATCAACGCATTCAAACTTGCTTGAATGAAATCAATGTTCACTACAACCATGAAAATACTCATCCTCAAGCGTGATAAGTTAGGAGACCTGCTCCTGACCACCCCCACCATTCAACTCATTCAGCAGCATTACCCTGATGCAGAGATTCATTTACTGGCTTCAGAGTATTCCGCCTGGGTCGCCGATGGCTCGAGCTGTATCAAGAAAATTTGGGCCTACCCTCGAGTCAGAACAGGTAAAAAAATCAGCGTCCTTGCCGCGGTCAAACAATGGCTTCAAATCTTAGCCCTTAGAAAAGAACAATTTGATTGGGCCATAGCTGCAGGTGGCGAATATTCTCCTCGTGCAGTCAGCCGATTAAAGTACATTGGCGCACGTCACACTATTTCATTCATGCCAGATGATGTGATGGATCCACAAATCACTCACCCTGTCAAAATTCAACAAACTGGTCATGAAGCCTTGAGAATTGCTCAATTACTAAGACCTTTGGATATTGCCATCCCTGATCGCGTGGATGCATTACCTCCTATTGAGTTTCACCCTAGTCAAGCCATGCTCAGCGAAGCTGGACAGTTTTTATCCCAACACAAGCTTCAACCAGGTGGGTACTGGGTTTTAGGACTAGGCGCTAGACGTCAAAAAAAACAGCCCGCCAGCAAACAAATTCAAGCATGGTCTCAAGCCATCTTTGATCAATACGGCTTGAAAACAGTGTTCATGTGGACACCTGGCAAATCCAATGATCCGCTGTATCCAGGCGACGACGATACCGCTGATGAAGTATTGAAAGCTTGCTCAAAGGATGTACTTATCCCGTTCAGAGGCCCTCTCAAACCAGCGATTGGCCTGATTTGGGGAGCAAAAACATCTTTATTCCCAGACAGTGGCTTGATGCATTTTGCTTCCACCAGCCCGGGCGGTGTGACAGGCTTATTTGCTGATATCACTCAATCGCCCAACCCCTACCAATGGGGACCCTTGGGAGTTAAGTCAAACTATCTAATTGCTAAAGATTCAGTGAGTCAATTGAGTGACATCACAGTCATGCAAGCTTTAGAGCCAAAGCTTGTCATTGAATGATTTTCAACGCCCGCATGCGAGTGCGCTCATGGTAATTTTGAGCGTACTTTCTTAATCGAAAACCCCAATCTGGCCCTCGTCGCGCCAACATGACCTTCAGGTCGCTCAAGAGACCATTGGATTGATACAAATCAATCAAAAATTTTTCTCTCTTCAAGTCTTTGGAGAAAAATTCGGCCAACTCAGCCCCACGTCCTACAACCTTGGCATCTTCAATAAATTGAGTATGCACAGCATGAGCATCCTTGATTTTGCGCCACCTTTTACGCAATTCGGACTCAGACATGAGCTCTTGATGGTGCGTTGAAGAAACACCGCCTCTGCGATACAACACAAGAGGCTTTGGAATGGTATGGGCACGTCCCAGTAAGATGGCTCTAAAAACCGCCACCTGATCTTCAAATAGAGCTGATGTTGGAAATGGCCCAAATTGTTCAAATAATTTTTTGGACCAAGCATGACCTGCTCCAATCACACTTGGACGACGACGCATCCAATCATCCATGGAGCTCCATGCAGATAAGTCTTGAACCGCGATGGGATCGTGAACACCACCACCCTCATCCATGTCCATCAAGTGAGAAGCCATCAACAAGGGGGCTTTGTCATGCGACAACCAATAATCCACCATTGTTTGAACACGGTTGGGCACAGAAATATCATCTCCCGCTGCCACGATGATCAACTCTCCTGAGGCCAACTCAATCAATCGATTGAGATGAGCACAAACTCCCATATTTTCTTGGTTTCTTCTGACCCGAATGGGATGCGGCCCCCGATATGCCGCAACTATTTTCTGAGCCATGTCATAGGAATCATCGCAAGAGGCGTCATCAGAAATAATAATCTCTAAGCACGGATAATCTTGCTGAAGAATTGAGCTGAGCGCCTCAGTAAGATAGCGCTCATGATTAAATGTTGTGACCAAACAAGTCACTAATGGCTTATTCATTTTTCTCAATGATAAAAGTTGCCTGATCTCCTAGCATCATGTCATTGAGCTTTAAAGATAATTTCTCAAAGTGCATTTTTGTTTTTTTATCATACAACTTATCTAATTCATTGAATGTTGCACCTTGAACAGAGGCATTAGAGAAAAATTGCGTCAACCCACCCTGATAAATTGTTTTGATAATTTTTAACTTCAACTCAGAAGCCAACAAAGTAAAACTTCTTTGACTGTGAAGATATATGTGCCTTGGCGCATCCCAACCGTTCCAAAATACACCATACTTCCATCGGGCATAGGAATCAGCTAAAGGAATGGCAACCAATAATTTGCCGCCCGGCCGTAACAAGGATTGAGCTCTTAATAAGACATCTTTTGGCTCAAGCATGTGCTCAAAGGAATGATTAAACATGATCAGATCATACTGGCCAATATGCTCGCTCATGGATTGACGCATTAACTGCAAACCATTGGTAACCAGAGGTTCTTTGATAAATGGATCAATGCCCACCAAATGAGTAAATCCATCCTTAGACATATTGCGTAAGCGCTGACCATCACCGCAACCCACATCTAAAATTTTTGAATCTAAAGTTAAGCCAATATTCCTTAAGGGATGAAGGTAAGTTTTTTTATTTCGCGACAAATAAAAACATAAAGCCCCAAAGATATTTTTTTGACCCAGTAAATAAGTCACTCGAGATGAATTGATCCATTTTTTTAATTTAGATTTTTTTTGAATATGAAAGTGATGATTATGGGAGTAATAGTTATCAGCGTTATAGTAATTTGAAAAATTTATTGGTGGATTTAAAAGTCGCAAACAACCACAGTAAGGGCATTCAGAATACTCAAAAATTTCTTTTGTCTGATACATCAATTCGGGAACATGATGCAGTTGCATCAAACCATTAAATCCACAAATATCACAGATTAACTTGGGTGAGGAAATGGGCTTATCCATAAAAACCTTAATACTAGATATATTTAATTATCAATTAAAAAAACTAAGCGCAGAAAAAGTATAGGGCCTGTTGCGGAAATAACTACTTTTTATTCGATAAGTTAGTTATACAATAGAGCCAAGAAAATGAGTTCTATGATTAAATCATGGCTCCATATTAACCAATCTGATTGACGACATAAGCTCCCGTATGATTAAACTTCCAACCAAAGAAGATAATGGCCAATCAGCCAAGCTTTCATGCAAAATATGTGAGTCAAATTCGAGTAACTTTCTTGGCCAAGTTCCAGGATACAAGAAAGGCCCGCGTTTTGATATTTATGAATGTCAAAATTGCTTGAGTAGTTTTGCAAAAAGCAATGCCCCCCTTGAAAACTCTATATATGAGTTAATTTATAAAAATGTTGCGAGCGTTCCGGGATATTCACGCTATCATCAAATCGCCATAGATATTTTAAATGTAGAAAATCCCCTTGAATGGCTGCAGGCCACTGAAGGCACTTATTACTCCTGCATCGAAATCATTAAACAAGATACGCCAGAAAATAAAGATGAGCTGTGCATCATAGAACTAGGATGCGGACAAGGATATTTAACATATGCCCTCAATCAAGCCGGTTACCATTGCCATGGAATTGATATTTCCGAAACTGCCATTAATTTAGCAAAACAGAGATACGGTGATAATTTTTATTGCGGCACCCTGTCCGAATTCTTACTATCATCTGGCAGGAAACCAACGCACATCATATGTACAGAATTAATTGAACACATAGAAAACCCCAGGTCATTCATAAAAAACATCACATCATTGATGTCAGAAAAAGCCACCTTCATCATTACGACACCCAATAAGCTTGAGACTAATAACTCAATTTGGGATACTGAATTACCCCCAATCCACCTTTGGTATTTAACCCAAAAGGGCTTGTCATCAATGGCTCATGATCTTTTGCTTGAAATCAGTTTTTTTAATTTTGATAAATTTTATTCAGATAAAAATGTCTTTTTCAAAAAATATAGAAAAAAACAAACGAAATTTATATCCACATTTAACGAAAATAATGAGCTAATTAATTATAAAAAACAAAAATCATTTTTAGATTATCTTAAAAAGTATCTCCATTATTTCAACCCTCTTTACCTGATGGATAAATTACTTTTTGGCAAAAAATATAGTTCTATAAAGCGCAACGACCAATACTCCGAATTTTTATGCGCCATATTTAAGAAAAGCTTATGAAGTTAGCAATTATTCGAAGAAATTATTCTGATTTTGGCGGGGCTGAAATTTTTATTAATCGTCTGGTCGAGCAGCTCAATCTTGATGATGTGAGTATTATTTCCAATAATTGGCCGACCAAAGATCCAAATACAAAGTTTATTCAAGCACATCAATCGGGCTTTTCCAGAAAATCCAAGCTGATTCATTTCAATCAGACCGTAGCCAAGATAATTCATAGCCATAAGTTTGATGTCATCCAATCACATGAGCGGATGTGCGGCATTGATATTTTCAGAGCTGGTGATGGCGTTCATGCCTCATGGATTGATAAATTCTCAAATGAATCAGGTTTTGCAAAGAAACTTTTTCTTAAGCATGACCCCTATCACAATGAAGTCATCCGCCTAGAAAAACTCATGGCCAAGGATGAACGAATCAAGTTTGTTGCTAACAGCTTGATGACAAAGAACGACTTAATCAACTACCTCAACGTTCCTCAAGAGCGCATATTTACCATTAAAAATGGGTTTGATAGCTCACAGATTTCCAGACCGACTACTGATGAAAAGTTTCAAGCAAAAAAGGATTTGGGAATCAATCCTGAATTGCCATTTGTACTATTTGTAGGTAGCGGCTACCAAAGAAAAGGGGCATTTCTTTTAGCAAAAGCGGCAGAATTATTACCTAATATTCAAATTGGAATCATTGGAAAAGACAAAAAAATTCAGCAATTAAAGTCTGATATTCAATCTAAAAATTTACAAAATCGCCTGTTTATATTTGGCCCTCAAAAGAATATTGCGAATTACTTCAAGGCTGCAGATATTTTTTGCTTACCATCTCTGTATGATAGCTTTTCGAACGCTGTTTTAGAGGCATTAGCCTTCGGCATTCCATGCATACTCACTTCCAATGTTGGCATGCACGATGCAGTATCAAATTTTTTTGCGGGCATTGGCTGTGAAAGAAATCCTGATTCAATTGCTCATGCAATTGAATCAGCAATCAAAAATCAAAATCAACTATCAGATAATGCGTTATTTTTATCTCAAAAATATTCTAGCGAAACCCCTGTGAAAGAGTGGGCCAAACTCTATCAACTCATCATGAGTACTAAATGAAAATATTACACACAGAATCTTCAACGGGCTGGGGTGGTCAAGAGATTAGAATTCTTACCGAGAGCAAGAAGTTTATCGCCATGGGTCACGAGGTCCACCTTGCAGCCAATCATGATTCGCTGATTTTGCTTAGATCTGAAAGTTATGGCGTCGCCCCTCATGGAACAAATCTCAGAAAAAAAACACTTCCAGCACTGCTAAGCCTCATGAGGACCATTTCACGAATTAACCCTGATATTGTGAGCTGTCACTCAAGCACAGATCACTGGCTAAGTGCTCTCAGTCGAATTTTTTTAAGAAAAAAATTTGCGATCGTTAGAACGCGACACATCAGCGCCCCCATCCACCAAAATTTTCCAACAAAATGGCTCTATAACTCTGGTGCAGATCAAATCATGACAACAGGTACTGTTATCAACAATATTCTGACCTCCAACCAATTTGTCGACTCAAAGAAGATCACTTCAGTCCCCACGGGTATCGATGTATCTATATACAAGCCCGGGAATTCGATTGATGCCAAGCAACTTCTGAATATACCCTCGGACTTTTATGTTTTTGGAATTGTGGCCACGCTCAGATCTTGGAAGGGTCACTCCTATCTTATTGAAGCGTTTAAACAATTATCTTTTCCGAACGCAAAATTACTCATAGTTGGTGATGGCCCCAAAATGCAGGAACTTAAAAATCTTGTCCAAGAGTTGGGGCTTGACCATGTCATTTTCACAGATAATGTTCCCAACCCTATTCATTACCTCAACGCGATGGATTGTTTTGTATTGCCGAGTTATGCCAATGAAGGTGTACCTCAGGCGCTCTTACAAGCCATGGCTTGCGGCCTACCCATTATCACCACTCGAATCGGCGGCATTCCAGAGTGCTCTAAAATTTATGCTAACAAGATTTACGTCCAAGAAAAAGATGTCGCTGCTCTTATGACTGCCATGAATTCAGCACCATCCTCCTTTTCTTTAAATGACTTGAATAAAATTCCGTACACCCCCAATACTCTTGATACTCTTTATGAGAGCGCCTTGGAAATCTATAAAAAAGCCCTTAAACATGTTTGACATCACATTCATAAAAGATTCTCAGCAGATTCATCACTTACATGATGAATTTCTTCAAAATCCTGCTTGGCCAAGCTTAGATCTGATTCAATCAGATTCATTAGTCAAACTCATCAGCATGAATCATTTTTACAATACATCTCTTTGGAATGAGGAAGATTTGGCACGCAGAAAGAAAGTTTCAGATTCTGAAATTGCTAAAAATAAACGCCAAATTGATCACTTCAACCAACAAAGAAATAATGCCATTGAAGACATTGATGAGTTTATTTTGAATAATTTTGCTAATGTCAAACTGCAATCTAATGCTTCTTTAAATTCTGAAACAGCAGGATCAATGATCGATCGCATGTCCATACTTTCTCTCAAGATTTTTCATATGCGGCTACAAACATTGCGCTCAGATGTCACAGAAGATCACATCACTCAGTGTAATAAAAAACTTTTAAAATTAATTGAGCAAAGAATTGATTTGGGTTCTTGTCTAGAAGATTTATTAAATAAATTTTCAATTGGTCTTGCTTATTACAAAATTTACAGACAATTCAAGATGTATAACGACCCTAAGCTCAACCCTCAAATCTACAATGAGTAAAAAAGTTCTTTTAACTTTTTATTTTGGGAAAAATGGTCTTCCCCTTGGACATTCATGCGCAGATGGCTTTCAACAACTGGGTTATGAAGTTATTTGTGTCAATACCCATCAAAAAAGCTTTATTGAGAAACATCTGTTCAAACCATTTCAGAAATCCAGAAAATTATTTGGTCTCAAGCCTATCAATTTAAAGGAAAAGGATTGGTTTTGGGCTTCGCAAACGTACCGTGAAAGATGCCTGGAAATGGCAATCAAAGAGCATCACCCAGATTATGTTTTAACTTTCAATCCTAACCCTGGGCCCTATTCCTTAGATAAATTAATTTCATTAAGAAATCAATATAAATTTAAGCTCATTGGCTGGAATGTTGACGGCCCCTATTCAGATTTGATTGAACAAAGTAAAGCGGATGCCCCCCAATTTGATGCTTATTTCTGCATGCACCAATTTGGCTATAGCAGTAAGGATCAAATTCACTATCTACCAGCTTTTGCATTAGATTCAAAACGCTATAATTTTCAGCCCCAACCCATCATTGAGAAAATTTTGTTTGTAGGTGCCATGAGCCCACGTCGCATTCAATTTCTTGAGGTGCTAGCTGACCTTAATCTAGAAATTTATGGGACAGATTGGTCTAAAAAAGGTCCAGATAATCTGAAGAACAGAGTCAAAGGGAATAGTTTATGGGGAGATAAACTTAACCGAACCATGACAGAATCGGCCATTGTTCTCAATATCTCATCCTGGGATCCAAGCAAAACTGGTACCTCTCTCAGGGTGATTGACATTCCTGCCTGTGGCGCATTTATGCTAACCGATGAAACACCTGAATTTCATTCAATTTACTCAAATCAACTCAAAGAATTAACTTTTAATGATCCCGAAGATTTAAGAAAGAAAGTGCTGCTTTATTTAAAGAATATTCAGCATAGAAAGAATCTAAGGCAACAACTCTACAATGAGTGCGTTAAATTGCCGAGCTACGCGGAAAGAATGCGTGAGTTAATTTCACTCGTCCCATCAGATTAATAGCTTTTTACAAGCATTCATAATTTGGTCTGACTGAATTGTCTCTAAACAATGGCTAACTTTAGAGCCAGCACAACCATCCATACCGCAGGGCCTACAAGGGAATAAAGATTCTGGCTGTACCACAAGTTCACAAGTAACACTCCACGGGCCCCAATTCTTTTCACCAGAGGGGCCATAAATTGCAACTACTGGGATACCCAAGGCGCTCGCCAAATGTACACTCATTGAATCAATACTCACCACCAATTTAGCCAATGAATACAGCATGGCCGTTTGATGCAAACTAAAACCAGGTGCAATTACCAAACAATCTGAATCAGGTATGAGATCTTTAATTTGATGATTGAACTCTTGATCTGATGGAGCGCCCGATAGAACAAGGGAATAACCTTCATTCAATAACTGATTGATGACCGGTACCCAAGTATGTTTAGGCAAACCTTTGAATTTCCATCGTGCTGCAGCATGAATAATAATTAATTTATCCAGTGAAATCTTTTCTGTTTGTAACCATTGCTCAATGCCATCATTTAAATTGTTATGTGGCTGAGGCTGAATATTATATTTTGGCGCAAATGCACCCTGATAGAGCCCAGCTCTGCGCAGTAAGTCTACGTCTAATTCTGCAGCATGCCTCCAGCTGCGAACCTTTTTTGCAATCACAGAGAAACTTTGATGCCACCATTTAGGTCGCTTATCACTCCCTTGCGCAACACTTAATTGAGGCTTTAACAATCGTGTTAAAAATGCGCCACGCCAATCATCCGTAAACTGTGCAATAAAATCATAATTTCTAGCCTTCATTAAGAAAAATATTTGGCAATAGGCCAACAACTTTTTGAAACCAGTTTTATCTCTTGGAACGGTGTAAACCTCGGACACCCTTGGACACATTCTAAATATTGGCTCACTGTCCTTAAAGCACAATACATCAACGGTCCAATCAGAAGGCATCGCATTGATCGCTGATGTCAAAACAATTGAATCACCTAAATGTTTTGTTTTTAAAAATAAAGCTTTACGCATGTTGTTTTATCAAGCGATCACAGGCGCTGATAACCTCTTCTGTAGTTATGGCCATCATACAATCAGCCGCATCACACTGCCCAGTTTCTTTACCTGAAGTGCCCGCCAATCGACCACATCGCTGAACCCAGTTAATTTCTCTTCTAAATAGCTTTTTTTGATTTCTGCAAGCTATTTCTTTGATGACGCCAATATAAGGCCTATTTTGCCAAGATTGACCTACACCGCATAAAAGCTCAGATCCTGGCCCAAATAGAGTAACCGTTGGAATGCGCAATAACTTACTGAGGTGGGCAATGCCCGTATCTGGACTTACTAACAACGTGGCATCAGCAATCAATGCAGTCATCTCAAGAAGGGTGCAACACCCTGCCATATTAATGAATTGATCACTCGGGTCAATTTCCTTTACCAATTCCTTTTCACCAATACCCGCGGTCCAGACGACTTGATACCCCAAAGAATCAAAATAAGAAGCCAATTTGAACCATTTAGTGGGTTGCCAATACTTCAAACGACTACTTGCGCCAACATGCATCACAACATATTTCTGAGTGTTGTTTTTTAAAGGGTTTTTATCCTTGGGAATATGCCATGATGATGTGATGTCTTTAAGATCCAAGGGTAAAGAGTCTTCAGATAATTGATTTTTATTTACTTTCACAAGTCCCTGAAATAGGTCAGGGAGAGCTTGAGGCATTGATGGAAATTTGATGGCAGTCGTTAAAAAATGATTTTTATAATTCGGGTGATCGCCTTCATAACCAACGATTTGAGTGGCTTGAAGAGCTTTTGCAAGCATAGAAAGTCTGTTTTCGGCAGGAATGTATGCGATATCAAATCCTCTTAGATTCCACAAATTAAAAAGACTGGATAATTTTCGTGAGTTATAAACAACACATTGAATTCCATAAGGATTACATTCAAATAAATCTAAACTGGCTTCTGAAACCATCAGATAAATTTGAGACTTTGAATACTCACGCTTCACCCTTGCCAATAATGGGTCTAACATCAATGAATCACCCAAAAGCAACGATTGGCAAATAATGACTTTGTCAAAACTTGGCTTTTTACCGGTGAATATCTTATGAAAAAAATCTTTGGTTATTGAGACCAGAATAAAAATAAAGAGAAATATTCTGAAATAAAGCCTCTTCATGACTTTGAGTAATAGTCCACGTACCAATTAACCATTTTTTCTAAGCCCGTCTTTAGGTCAGTGCTTGGTTTGAAGCCCACAAAATTACTAATTCTCTTCAAATCTGCACTTGTGGATAAGACATCACCCTTTTGCTGGGGCTCGTATTGTTTAATCGCTTTTTTACCGATAACACCCTCTAAAACAGAAATGTAAGCTTCTAACTTAACAGGCGCATCATTTCCCACGTTCATAACTTGATATGGGGGATTACTTGCCTCCAAATTAACGTGGTTTTGATCAAAATCAACCAGAGTCACTTCCTCTTTGTTTAAGCACAAAGTTACTGCATTCACTACATCGTCTATGTAGGTGAAATCTCGTGACATATTGCCATGATTAAAAACTTTGATTGGGGATTGCTCAATAATTGCTTTAGTAAATATTATGGGGGACATATCAGGCCTACCCCAAGGACCATAAACAGTAAAGAATCTGAGCCCGACCGTAGGAATCTTATATAAGTGACTATAGGAATAAGCCATTACTTCATTGGCTTTTTTAGTTGCCGCATAGTAACTAATCGGATAATTGGTATGATCCGTTTCAGAAAATGGCACCTTTTTATTAGCTCCATAAACACTAGATGAACTGGCAAATATAAACTTTTTGACCTGAAGTTCGCGGACCAATTCAAGCATATTTGCAAATCCTACTAAATTGGATTGGGTATAAATATGTGGATTTTGTATTGAATATCTAACGCCGGCCTGGGCAGCAAGATGAATCACATGGGTTGGTTTAAGCTCAATAACAGATGCTCTCAAACGCTCAAAATCTGCAATATCTAAATTTAAATTAGTGAATCTCTGATTGCCACCCATTAAATTTAAGCGATCTTGCTTTAATTTGACATCATAATAATCATTCAAGTTATCGATACCAATTACTGTATGTCCTTGAGCCAGCAGCTCTTGACAAACATGCATACCTATAAAACCAGCTGAACCAGTAACTAATATCTTCATATGTCCTGTAAAATCCAGATAATTTATTAATTACCCTAAAAAATGTTTAAAAATAAATTAGTAACCTTTGAATTTGCCTTTTTATCACTTTTGATAATTTTTTTACCCTCCTTAGAGGGGCCTAAAAACTTATTTTGGGGCTTGTTTATTATAACGTCTCTGATTAGGCAATATTCAGAATCAAACTTATTTAAATGGCGCTTTTGGGATTATATATTTTTAGCCTGGATTGGCTCAGGAGTTGTTGTTGCCATGTTTGCTGGACTGCCTGGACATAGTGAGTGGGGTGGAGCTAATGACTTGTTTCGGTATGCATCAGTTGCGTGGCTCATTTATCGGAACAATTACACTGACAATCAAGTAAAAATCCTCTTGGTCACAATTGTTGCATCTGCATTAATGGCCCTTCCATGGTCCTATTGGACATATTTTATTAGTGGCAGCAAAAAATATCTTGAACTAAAGTCCGTTGGTCACGTCAATCATTCCAGTATTTATTTAGCCATTATTTTCGGACTGACACTTTCTGGTCTCATGTCTACCAAGCAAGAAGATAAGAGAGCTTTGAAAGCTTTACTGGCTTTTTCAAGCTTGTTATTTCTTATCACTATCGTGATAGCTGCCAGTCGCGCCTCTTTGGGAGCCATTACTGCACTGATTGTTACTCTGCCTCTCTTTTACTATAGAAGTAACCCAAAACTATCATTGGTTGTCATTGCCATGAGCTTAACTGGGCTTGCAGTTGCAAGCGCTTTAAAGCCAACAGTCATATTAAGATTGGCTGATATATTTACTGGTGGCAATCCACTTTCGTATCGAGATATCATTTGGAAAGCTGGACTTGAAGGATGGCAACAATTTCCACTTTTTGGTGTTGGCATTAATAACTACAAACAAATCAATGAAACAGTTCTGCAAGCCTGGCACACGGCTGCTGGAACAAATTTTGATGTCAACCTATACGCCTTTGTCGGACATGGTCATAGTCTTTACATGACTGGGTTAGCAGAGAGAGGGGTTGTTGGGCTTGGGGTCTTACTACTTGTATTACTCACCTGGCTTTTCATGTTGATTAAACTAAGACCAAGCGTTAGGCATGAATCCATTTACCTATGGGCTTGGGGAGCATCACTGTCAGCTTTGATCGTGACTGCGGGAGTTGGTTTAGTCAACACAACCCTTCATCATGAGCACGGCATTTTGGCATGCCTTTGTTTAGGTCTTTGGCTTAACAGAGTAAAAATAATTAATATTCGACCCCATTAATCATATCCAATTAAAAAGCTTTCCTCGACCATGAAACTAACTGTTGTAATACCTTGCTATAACGAAAAAAATACCATTCAAAACATTATTGAGGCGGTCATTAATTCGCCCTACCCCAATAAAGAAATAATTGTGATTGATGATTGCTCTACAGATGGAACAAGGGCAGTTTTAGAAGAAACGATTTCCAAGATGGTTGACAAAGTCATCTATCACGAATCCAATCAAGGCAAAGGCGCTGCCGTTCGATCTGGAATTCAACAAGCCACTGGCGATATGATCATCATTCAAGATGCAGATATGGAGTATGACCCTAATGAATATGAGATATTGGTAGAGCCCATCAGACAAAATAAAGCTGATGTCGTGATTGGATCAAGATTCATGGGACATGGCCCTCACAGAGTTCTGTATTTCTGGCACAGGCTGGGCAATGGATTCTTAACATTACTCTCGAATGCATTCACCAACCTCAATCTCACTGACATGGAATGTTGCTACAAAGTTTATAGAAGAGAAATTTTACAAAGCATCACCATCGAAGAAAATCGATTTGGCTGCGATCCCGAAATTATTGCCAAAATATCTAAGATGGATTGCAGAATATATGAAGTGGGGATTTCTTATTACGGTAGAACTTATGCCGAAGGGAAAAAAATTGGCTGGAAAGACGGTTTTAGAGCCATTTATTGCATCATTAAGTACAACTTATTTAAGTAAATGAAAAAGCTCCTTCAATATTTTGTTGTTGGTGGCAGCTCCGCTATCTTAGATTTTCTAATTTTTTATATCTTAACGTCATTTGTCCACATACACTGGTCAATTGCCGCCATCATTTCTTTTTCTATTGCTACTGCACTGAATTACTATCTATGTATAAGCTTTGTTTTTATACAAAGTAGTCGTTTTAAAAAGCATGAAGAAGTTATCTTGGTTTATTTTGTTAGTGGAATTGGGCTAACCCTAAACCTTCTATGCCTCTATTTATTGATAGAACTACTCAATACTCATTTGCTCATTTCCAAGATTGTTGCCACGGGCAGCGTTTTTATATGGAATTTCTTAATTAGAAATAATTTCATTTTCAAACCAAGGAAGGTTTAGTTAGCCTTGATTATCACCCTAGCCTCATGGATTGGTCTGCTAGCACTTTCAGAGACTGTCTCGCATGCCATATCAAGGTTGCTTCGAATAAATCTTAAGTCAGATGATTTTTTTCTTACGAGACAATTTTTAGGCTTAGGAGCAACAGCTTTTGGCTTGCTAATTTTAAATATTTTTACAGCGATTAATGCATATCATCTCTTCATCATCTGCGTGGCGGTATGCTTTTATCAGATTATAAAAATTTTAAAATCACCAGAATTTTTTACATTCTTCAAAACTTACTTATTGGGATTGATTCCTCTTGGACTACTCCTTGTTCATTTAACTTACTCAAATCAAACGGTTTATCTCGGAGATACTGGCGGCTATCATTTTGGCCTTATCAAGTGGCTCTCAGAGTATGGCATTGTGAATGGATTGGCACATTTAGAGCCTCGCTTTGGATTCAATTCATCTTGGCTGTCCCTAGGGGCATTGATAAATCATGGCATTTTAGAAGGTCGATCTGGCGCCGCAATCAATGGCTATCTGTTTTTTTGCTGCACCTATCAGATTTATCTTTTTTATAAGAATAGAACATCAAGCTTAGAGAGCTATTTTTTAATCATCGCGCTTCTTTTGGTGCTTCCCTACTCAATTCGAGCTGGGGTCGTGCTTTCCCCATCTCCAGATTTTCCAATACATCTCATCGGACCGATTGCTGGCTTCATTGTTCTAAAACAAGGAGCTAAAGCATATAAATTACTTTTTTTGGTAGCCGGCATTAGTTTTAATATTAAACTGAGCGCCGTCCCACTGATCTTATGGATTGTCTGCATGTATCGAAGAGACTTTTTTCAACGGGCTCATCTAAGCATTGTATTTGGAACATTTTTAATCGCACCCATTCTCTTAGCTAATTTTTATAGCTCGGGCTATCCAGCCTATCCTTCTAGTATTTTATCCTTTGGCAGTGATTGGTCATTGCCAACTGAAATAGCCAATCAGATCAAATCCTCAATTTATGATTATGCCGCTCTTACACCTGAACATTGGCTAAAAGCAAAAGATTCAACCACAGCTATACAAAAAATTTATCTTTGGTGCACCTCTAGATATGAATTCATTACTTTTATATTAATTACTATTAGTTTGATTTCTTTTGCTTACTTTTACTATGCCAGACGCCAAAGTAGGATGAATCAATTTAAAAACATAAAATTATTGATAGGTCTTGCAATTACTGGGATTGCTTTTTTCATATACACAGCTCCAACTATTAGATTTGGCATTCAATGGCTAGTCATCGGACCAGCCATTTTATTAGCTTACATCGCTTTAAATAATAAAATTACCATTCTATATGGGAGTGCATTAATCATTTCCACCACCCTCCCTATGATTTTTATATTGCTCCCCATGGCCAATACCCAGAAATTAATTTATTCAGCAATCAATCAACAAAAAATTATTCACGAAGGCCGTAGTCAATTTAACCTAGTTTTGCCCCCAAAATTACCAAATATCATGACACTAGACGATTCCAATGGTAATGCTCAGGAAGTACGTTCATTGACATATAAAACTGGTCAATATGGAGTTAATATTGCACTTGGTCCCCAGTGCTGGAATACCCCCATTCCATGCGCTACACAAATTAATTTTGAGCTTCTTCGCCCTGATATTGGTTACAGTGGTGGATTCAAGAGTATAGGCGTTAAATCACCATGATATTAATTGTTAAATATGCAGGTATTGGAGACATCGTCATGTCATTACCAGCCTATTACTATCTTTCTGAAAGACATGGAAAGGATCATATTTACTGGTGCGTTGATTCAACTCTTAAAGAATTTCTAACGCTTTTTGTACCATCACAAAATATCATCTCATACAATTTTAAAGAATTACATGGTGGCCTTTTTAAAAAAATAGCCTTAGTTTTAAAAGTGAACCTTCTTATAGCGAGTCCTAGATGGAAAAAGATTTATTTCTTTCATGCTGATTTAAGATACAAACTCATGCAGCTCTTTGGTTTTAATCGAATTGTCAGTTATTCACATAAAATCTCTGAACGACAGACATTTATCCACGGTCGATACTCTGGCATTAATTTCTTTAGTATGGCATCAAAAATTGATGGTCCAGAACTTATTAAGTTCAACCAATATTTTGATCAAGCAAAATCCACTATTTTTAATTTATTATCAAATAATAAGCGCGCTAGCTTAAAAGACATTGTTCCTGTAACTCCCTACATTGTTATTTGCCCCAGCATCACTGGAAATATTGGGGATCAATCTGCAAAACTCAGAAGACTACCATTTCACAAATGGAATGAGATTATCGAACATATTAATAAATTGGGTTATAAGGTTCTTGTTTTGGGCTCAAATGATGAACGCTCACTCGTTAAGCTTAACCTTCACAATGTCGTCAACTTGTGCGGGATGACGACTTTCCATGATATTTTCTCGATTCTCGACAAGGCTAAATATGTGATCACAACCGATAATGGTCTGATGCATTGCGCCTATCTCACGAAAACAAAATGCATAGCTTTTTTTGGCCCCACGTCTCCTGCTGAGAGAATTCCACCGAATACAGATGTTCAAGTAGTCATTAAAGAAAAAATGCACTGCTCACCTTGCCATGATGGACGACTCACCCATGAGTGTGCTAGCCATGAATGCCTTGAAATGATTGATCTAAAAAATTGCTTGTCTTTAATAAAATAGTCTAAATTTTTTGGGCAATAACTAATATATTTTTACCAAAAAAATGCTTTAAACCAAGCCAATCTAAAAATTTACTGACCGGATAAATGTAGGAGTCATAAATCTTTAAACTCATACCAGAACTAATTTTCTGAGAAGGTTCAATTTTTTTGATGCGCAACGATAACCAAGCAAAGAATCCAATACTGTCAACAAAATGGCATTCCTTGATAGAAAAACCTGCAATCTTAATTTTCTCTATTAACTCGGATCTCTCATATCGTCGGTAGTGGCCAACAGAAGCATCCACTTTGTTATACAAATAGTTAAATGCCGGAACATAAATGGCTAAGTGCCCACCATTGTTAATGATCTTATTGAGCTTACGAAGTACATCTAAATCATCAGGGATGTGCTCTAAAACATTAGATGAATAAACAAAATCATACTTCTCATTTATTTGACTTAAATCATCAAAGCAATTTAGTCCTTTTTCCCTGATAATATTTCTTAAATCAGGATCAATCTCAACGCAATCTGGTTGAGTTTTTTTTAAATATTTCCAAATAAGCGCCAAGGTACCCAATCCGGCACCAAACTCAAGAACCCTATCATCTTGAGCTGAACAACTACTGAGCATTTCAACAATATCTCTATTGTAGTTGACCAAATAACACTCATTGCTTCTTAATTCATCGACACCTGCATAATTTGATTGATACTCGCTTTGAAAATTATTCATTGCTAAAGTTTAATTTATGAATTAATTTGACTTAAGCGTCGATAGAATATTGTCTAAGGAATCCTCGAATGAATATTTTGGAGACCATCCGAACGCAGAAGCAATATTTGTTATATTAGGAACCCTACTTGTGACATCTTGATAGCCCGCCCCATAAAAGTCAGCACTAGATTTAACCAAGAGTTTCACATCCCCCTCAACCATTTGAGCTGATTGCAGTCTGTCAATTACCTTTAATGCGACCTCTCTTACGGAGAACTCATTCCAAGGATTGCCAATATTAAAAATTTTTCCGTTTGATAACTGTGTATTTAAAAGAATTTCCTTTAACGCAGTTACTCCATCTCTTACATCTGTAAAGCAACGCTTTTGATGCCCGCCATCGACAAGAATTACCTCTTTATTCAACATTGCATCACTGATTAATTGTGTTATTAATCGCGATGAACCCTCAGAAGATGATTCAAGAGAATCCAGGTAGGGGCCCATCCAATTAAATGGTCTAAATAAAGTAAATTCAAAAGGCGCTTTCTGATTCAACGCAAATACAACCCTATCCAATAATTGCTTAGAGCAAGCGTAAATCCATCTAGAATATTGAATGGGTCCATAAGTTAAGTCCGAACTCCCCTCATCAAATGGCGCAACACTCTTTCCATAGACTTCAGACGTAGAAGGAAATATAACCCGGCGCTTGTGCTGATGGCAGAATTTAATAATTCTGAGATTTTCTTCAAAATCCAGCTCAAAAACATCCATTGGCCGCTCAACATATACCTTTGGTGTTGCAATTGCAACCAAAGGCATAACAATATCAGCGTCAAGAATTAACTGGTCGATTGCATTACGATCTTTGGTTATATCTAATTTGACATATTGGAATAGACTAGATTTAGGCAGAAGATTGGTTCGCGTCTTATTAGCATCAACGCCCACTATGCTCCATTGAGAAAATCTTTCATCCTGAATAATGGAGCTGGTCAAATGATAACCAATGAATCCATCAGACCCTAAGATAAGTAATTTCATTTAAACATACTCCAATAAAGACACATCATTTTTAATAAAAATATTTTCCAGCTGAGCACGAAGACAATCTTCATTTTTAAACTCAAATTTTAGCTGTTCAGTTGTTTCTAAATTAATAATATTGACCACATTATCCACCCCAAAACTTATCTCAATATGGTGTGTACTAGTTTCAAACTTTGAAATAAGTTTTCTAATTTCCGAAAAATAAATTTCGACATCAGCCCCTGAATCTATCTGAAATTTTCCAAAAGCGTTGATACTTACTTTATTTTGTACATTTCTAATGTAATTATCAATCGAAACTATGTGAGGCCCCCATTCCGCGACATCCCGAGAATTAATACCCCAATCATAAAAAGTTTTTTTAATCAAACCAACATTCAATTGATTGATCACGTCAAACACTTTAGAAAACCTGTATTGACTCAAGAAAAAAGTTTTTATTGGGGGTTTTATATTTCGAGCCAACCCCAACTCTTCAGAACCCGAAAACCCTTTTTCAACAAAAATCATTATTGGATTTATATCTAAAGCCAATAAAAAGTCCGAATAATGATCTTTTGTTGCAGAGGCAATAATGACTGCTTTACTAAAATAGTCTGGAGTAGTTAAAATCTTATGCCTAGGGACACTGTCTAGGCCCGAGCTACCAACATACACACAATTTATTGATAGGTCATTTAATTTACTTCCGATTAAACGTGCCCATTTGCCTGAACCAAATATAACTACAGACACAATATTTCGCCTTTATGTCCTCTACTTAATAAGTTTGCCTTGATGTCAGCAAAAACATTCCAGGCCGCCACCAAAATGACTACGTCAGTATCTATCGTATTAGGATCGGCAATAATCAAATTGGTTCCGGGGAAGAACAGCCCCTGCTTCAATTGATTATCATCAACCACCCCCATCAAACCCTCTCCAACTAAATCTAACGTAAACAGAGAAGTAACGGCTTTTGCGGCTGCCCCATAGGCGACAAATTTTCTACCGCCTAATTCAGATAAAACACGATTTCTTCTGGCCCTTATACCCTGCAAGACTTGGGCTCTGGTTTGATCAAGATCAACGATATTTCTATGAATCTTTGATTCGCCAGTCACTTTTTTGGCAATGACCCTAAAACTAAGACCATGTGTGTTAACTAAAGTAACTTTTTCAACCAACAAACCAACTCTAGCGGCTAAAACAGAGAGTGAGTGTGGTGAATAATAATCAATATGCTCATGATAAACATTATCTAAATATTCGCCAGAAAAAATACCCGCTTGATCGCCACACTCAGCCACCAATATTCCACCAGGCTTTAAGGCATCACTGATAGCCTTCATTACGGAATAGCTATCAGGTAAGTGTGCTAAAACATTATTTGCACAAACAATATCAAAAGAATCGGACCAGCCGTGATTTTTAATCAGCTCAGGCGAAAGAAAGTCTGTGACAACTTTCACACCTTTTTTCTCGTGATCTTCGCGCAAATGAACTGATGGCTCAACTCCGACTACAACACATTTTAATTTTGCAAACTGTTGCAACAAAAAACCATCATTACTTCCAACCTCAAGAACCCTGCCAACACCATAAGCCTTAACAATATCATCAGCATAAGTTTTGAAGTGCTCTTTAAATGAATGAGAGATACCTGACTTATATCTGTAATCAACGAAGACAGGCGCAGAATCAGGAACCGCAGCCAACTGAAGATGACCACAATTCAAGCAAGCCTTTAAAGATAAAGGGTATTTTTGAGAATACTGGACTTTACATAAAGCATTGGCAACTGGGGAGTCTGGCAACCTAAGCCACTCAACCATCTCATTGTGATTACAACACCTGCAGCTTCTATACTCAAATATTTTCATTTAACGGCGAAATCTTAACAATATCAGCATCATATGACACAGCATCTCGCTTGAATTCTGAAACAACCACCATAATTGAATCCTCTAGAAAGATCATTTGATGATCAATATTAGGACCAGTCAAAAATAAATCACCTGCCACAAAAGTCTCTTTTTGAATATCATCTTCACCATGATTTCTCCAAAAATACTCGACCCTACCAGTAACTAAGTAACAGTAATGGGAGTCTGTCTTATGGTAGTGATTTGCACGAACAGCCCCTTTATTACTATGAATTATTTGTACATTTGCAAAATCATCAATAATTGGCAATATCTTTCCGCGACCATCAACAAATCCCTGTGACAAAGCAACTTTATGAGACATTATTTAAATCCTTATGTAAAAAATTAATATATGGTTTCAATTTTAATTGTTATTGCAATAATACCGCCTAAAAATTAGCCATTAAATATACATCTTTTAAAAGCCAGTTTAAAAAAATTTATTAAAAATCAGTATATTAATGAGCATTTTTTCCACGAATTACACTAAAAAAAGTCAAGAAAATCACTTTTAAGTCAAACCATATTGACCAGTTTTCAATATAGAACAAATCATACTCAACCCTTGTTTTCATTAAATCAATAGAACTGGTATCCCCCCTTAAGCCATTTATTTGTGCCCAACCAGTAATTCCAGGCTTAACTTTGTGTCTCCACATATATTTAGGTATCAATTCTTTGTAATATTCGTTGTGTTCTATTGCATGAGGTCTAGGACCAACTATAGACATGGAACCACTTATTACATTAAAAAACTGAGGCAGCTCATCTAAACTTGATCTTCTCAAAAAGCGACCGAAAGCTGTTATCCGCTTATCACCGATAGTTGCCTGAGTAATCAATCCGGGAGATTCATCATGTAAATGCATGCTTCTAAACTTATACACAAAAAAGCACTCGCCGTTCCAACCATGTCTTTTTTGCTTAAACAGAATTGGCCCTGGACTCGTTAACTTAATCGACATTGCTATCAAAAGCATTACAGGCGAAAAAAGAATTAAAAAAAATATAGATAAAACTATATCCTCTAAACGTTTAAAAAAGTAACCTTGATAATCTAATGGAGTTGATGAGAGGTTTATAAAAGTCATGTCCATCATGTGGCTGATACTATGATTTATCAAACTAAAATCAGACATGCTCGGTATATACCGGACATCGATGCTATGGTGCCGAAAATAATGCAATGCCCCCCTTAGCTCAACTTCTTGATGCATTGGCAACGCAATCCATAACTCTTGGCAATTTGCAATGTTTAGATTCGCCCATGAATCATGATGGTCAACATTCATTAACTCAACTACTCTATAACCAGACCAGGGATAGGCATTAATCTTAGATAGAATGTAATCATAGGTTGAACAATTGCACACCAATCCGATAGAAACTTGATTTTGTCCGCCTAATCTATGTTTTCGTAGCCAAAAAAGAATAAATAGTCGAAGTGAGATTGATGCGGATGCCACCGTAACAAACCAAATAATTAGCCAAAATCTGGAAAAATCGCCTGTTTTCTTAAACAAGAATAAAAAGGCAAGAATTATGAGGGCTATGCTTATCCAATCCTTCAGTACACTTTGCAAATGCTCTGAAATACTAGTCAATCGCCACTTTTGATAACTCGATCGAAAAACAAAAATTTGCAACAAGCATACTGAAATTAGTAAATAAAAATAGTCATTTAGTCCATCCACATCTAATAAATTAGCTAAAATCAACCCAAAGCCGAATGACAATAAGGCGTCAACTATCAAAAATAATTGGGCGTCGTATGTTAGATAATTTTTACTCATTACCAGCCATTATATGCAAATCAATAAAGTTCTCATATGTAGTATGAACTACGCCCCCGAACTGACTGGAATAGGAAAATATAGCCATGAAATGGCTTTATGGCTACAAAATGAAACAAAGGCTGAAATTCGAGTTATTTGTGGCACCCCATACTACCCAGAATGGAAAATTCATCCTGGTCATAAAAATCGATACAAAATGAATTCTGAAGATAACATTACTCTTTTTAGGTGTCCAATCTTTATACCTAAACACATTTCTGGTTTAACTAGGATGCTTCATCTGGCCTCATTTGCGATTAGCTCTTCATTACCATGCTTATATCAACTCAAATGGAAACCTAATTTAATTTTGTGTGTGGCCCCAAATTTGCTGGGCTCAGCAATTCCCCTTCTGATTGGAAAAATTATCAGAGCAAAAACTTGGCTACATATACAAGATCTCGAAGTTGATGCTGCGGAGAGACTCGGCATAATCAAGAATAAATTTCTTCTAAAGCTACTTCATAAAATAGAAAGCATTCTTTATAAAAGTTATGGGAAGGTAACAACCATATCAGAGGGAATGAGAAATCAACTCTTATCCAAAGGTGTTGATGAGGACAAAGTGAGCATAATGCCTAACTGGGCAAATCTTAATGAAATTCATCCAATTAAAAAAAATGATCCTTCAGTGATTGCCTATATGAATAAGTTACAACTTCCTCTGCACGCCAAAATTGCACTTTATTCAGGATCCATCTCAGAAAAACAAGGTCTTGAAGAATTAGTTATGGCAGTGCAAAATTTACCATTCGAAGATATAGTAATTTTGATATGTGGCAATGGTCCTAATCTTGAAAATTTAAAAAGATTGGCGAGCAATAACCAGAGGATTAAGTTTATTGATCTAGTACCAAAAATTGAGCTTAACCTGTTATTAAACATTGCTGATACTCAACTACTCATCCAAAAAAATGAAATCGACGATCAAGTTATGCCATCTAAACTTGCCAATATGATTGCCGTTGGCCGACCAGTTATCGCAATCGTTAATGAATCATCAAATGTTAGCTCACTCATAAAAGAATTTAATCTTGGAATTGTAGTAGCTCCCAATAAACTAGAATCTTTGGTGGATGCAATTCAATCACTGACAAATAATACAAATTGGCAATTAGAAGTTGCTAAAAATTGCTCCAAATACGCTCATGATTTCTTGTCTATTGATCAAATCTTAAAAAGAAATTTTTCACATTAAACGTGCTAATCACATATACAACTTGTATCAATGAGAAATTTCCTGGCGAATTAATTGCTAGTGACTGCTCCGATATATATATAGGCTCTGGTTGGGTTTTTAAGTTAGCTAAAAAATTAAGATCAATTGACGTTGCAATTGAACCAAGCACAATAACAATCCAAAAGATTAAATCTAATAAGGTTCAGCCATCTGATGTATTTCTAATTCAAGATGGAAAGAATAAATCTGGTTTAGAGCTATCTAAGATGGGAGTTCATAAATTTTTAATTATAAATTTAGAATCCCCACTTTACGACCCCTATTATTATTCATCATTACAACAATATATTAATGGCTTTCAATGGGTCCACTCTTATGATGGCTTTTTGAATCAAATTCCGAATAATCAATCTAAATTAACGCCATTCTTTCCTGCATATTCATTAGAGCAAATATCTGAAATACCCAAAAGTCCTAAAATTAATAAAGTCTGCCTCATTGCATCCAATAAATTCATATCATCAGACTTTTACCCATCACTACAACTGAGCAAAAATCTAAGCAAAGTAAAGCACTACACAAAACTGGCTCTCAATTCAGAATTCAGGCATTCTGCAGCCTCATGCTTACATAAGGAAAGGCTCAAGCTAATTACAGAGTTGGCAAGATATGATTCAATTGACCTCTACGGTCATGGCTGGGATGATTTATCAAACTTACCATCATCATTGAGAACTAGCTCTCAAAAACTCATTAGTAGAATATACAAAGGGCCAGTCGTCAATAAGCACGCCACAATGTCAAATTACCAATTTTGTCTAGCCATGGAGAATATTGCCCTAAATGGATATATAACCGAAAAAATTATTGACCCCCTAGTAGCACATTCAATACCTATTTATTTTGGCGCGCCAGATATTAAAGCAACAGTACCAGAGAGTGTGTTTATTCATGGTCAATCATATAAATCAACGTCAGAATTGATCGATAAAATACGCTCCATGACATCAACTGAAATCGAGAAAATGAACCTTAATGGCTCCCTCTTCCTAAGAAAACAAGGGGGTTTGTATTCAACAGATTCAGTTGCAGACATATTCCTTGAAAAAATCATGTCTCTGATAAACCCATGATTGAAATCATATTGCTTTGCAGAAATAGACTGGACTATGCTAAGGAAGCATTGACCAGTCTTTGTAAGATTGATTACAAAAATTTAAAAATAACCATAAGTGACAACTCATCATCACCATTGTTTAGAGATCGCAATTTCTCATCTGAATTTCCAGGGAAAAATATTAGGTACATATACAGGGGCGGGAAGTTAAAAGCGACAGACCATATGATTACTGCAGCCCAAGAATCTGAATGTGATTTCTTTTGCCTTTTTCACGATGATGATATTGCTCTTCCAAATTTTCTTTCAGATAGAATTAAATTTTTTGATGATCCTTCAGTGATTTGTGTAGGAACAAATGCGTATGAAATGCTAGGGAATCTTAAAACACAAAATTCATCATTCAAAGATCAAAAAAACGTAATTAGAATCAATACATCAAAAAATCTTTTAAGTGAATACTTTGATATTGATAAAGGTTCAGTTGCGCCATTCCCAGGCTACATATACAGAACAAAAAACGTAATTAATCTAGTTAATTTATTAAGCTCTTCAGCCGGTAAATATTCAGACTCGATCTTTCTTGCAGGACTTGCAGACCATGGGCAATTAGTTTGGTCGCCAAAACCAGCAATGTATTACAGAAAACATTTTAATAATGATAGCAATTTTGAATCACTAAAAGATAGACTTGGACTGCTAAGCTTAATAAAAAAAATTCTTAAAAAAGATAGTCGTTTAATTGCTGACTATAGATTTTCTTTATATTTGATTTGGGCTTCAAAATCATATGTTTCGAAGAAAAAGAAAAGGTATATATTTTTACGCCACAAAAAAGTTAAGAAATTTTTAATTCTTTATGCGCTAAATAATCTGCACAGGCTTTTTAAAAAATTAAGAAATCATTTCAGATGAAATCACTAATATCTGTTTTTAATTTAACTCACAGCGGATCAAAAGTTATCTTTGAAAATCTAATCGGGGAACTTCAAAGGTCTGAAGTTGTTTTATTAATTGATTACACTCAAAAACATAAGGCGCTACCAATTACCAAAGTTTATGTTGTTAACTACGAACTATCTAAGTTGAAATGGTTAAAAAAGCATTTAATAGAACAAATTTTTATACCCTATATTTGCCTAGTAGAAAAAATTCAAAAAATTATTCTTTTCGGCAATATCCCAGTTTTAGCCTCAAAGGTGAAGCAAGTTGTTTTTTTTCACAACTTGCTATACATTGAAAAATATCAGGCCAACCTTTCTCAAAATATAAATAAAACAATTTTTAGAATTTTAGTTAGTTTAAAAAAACCATATTTGGTTGCTCAATCAAAGTACGTTCAAGAAAAACTTTTTGAAATCTTTTCAACAATTCATATATGTCAGTCAAAGACATCAATTGAACACCTAAAGCAGCGGTCAAAATCAAGCAATATTTGCTCATCTATCAACATAATCTATCCTAGTTACCCATATTTTTATAAAAATCATGCATTTCTGCTTGAGAATATTTCAATCTTTGAAAAATTAGGCATTAATCTCTGGCTAACCTGTGAAAGGTCAGATCTATCAGAACACATCGAATCCCCATACTTACACTTTACAGGCAAACTTGATGGTGACTCACTTATACACTTTTATTCTAATTCACAGGGCATAATTAACACATCAGACTTTGAATCACTTGGCATGTATTTATTAGAAGCTGTTGGATTAAATAAACCCCTTATTTCTTGCGATAAAGCGTATGTTAAATCTATTGTTGAAGATTTCTATCAATTTAAACACCTAAACAAACATAGTTTGAATCGCGCATTAGCTGAATTCAAAAATGATTTATATTCAAACTCCCTTATACTACCTAAGTCAAGTTTAATTGGTAGTCCTAAAGAAATTGTCGATCACATATTAAATATATAAAAAATGAGTACACAATCAATCACTGATACATTTGATTTATATCATTTAGGATCTATTGATAAAGCGAAATTTATCAACGATATGCACCTACTGCATCACAAGAAGCTCTTTGAATACTCCAACCATATCGCAAAAACCAATATTCAAAATATATCAATTTCTGATAATTCGGTAATCATGACCATTAGATCAAATGGGCTAAAGATTGAATGCGCGCAAGATGATCAACGCATAGCCCCAATTGAAATTTTAAATTTCTTAGACTATGAAAAAAAAGATTCTGACATGATTGAGAGACTATTTTCCAGTGGTCAGAATTTTTTTGATATTGGTGCAAATATTGGTTGGTATTCAATGAACCTAGCTGCAACAAGAAAAAAATCCAATTTTTTTTGCTTTGAACCAATACCCAAAACATTTTCATCATTAAACAGAAACATCTCACTAAATTGCTTTTCTAATATCAAAACATTTAACTATGGATTTTCAAAATCTTGTGGGACATTTGATTTTTATTTCTACAAAGAAGGAAGCGGTAATGCTTCGATGAAAAACTTAACCCTCAGGGAAGACGTAGAAAAAGTTGAATGTGTAGTTAAGACGCTTGACTCATTTGATGTTGAATATTCAACGCCAATTGACTTTATAAAGTGTGACGTTGAAGGGGGAGAGTTGCTAGTTTTTCAAGGAGGCGCAAACACAATAAAAAAATATCTCCCAATTATTTTCTCTGAAATACTAAGAAAATGGACTAAACATTTTAATTATGACCCAAATCTAATTTTTGAAACTCTTGAGTCAATGGGTTACAAATCATTCACATCTAACGGATCCCATTTGATTCCATTTAAGAAAATGAATGATGAAACATTAGAGACAAATTTCTTTTTTTTACATGGAGAAAAGCATAATCGACTAATCAAAGATTTAATATTAGATTATTAATTAGCTTTAACTCTTGCCAATTAAGAAAATGACAGGATTGTTCTACGAAAACCAACCGAAAGCGATATTGTTGGACGCCAACCTAATTCTGAAATTTTTTTAATTGATGGACAAGAGCGTTGCACAGGACTTTGGAGATAACTTACACCAACCAATTTGTTGTTCGAGAATTTTACAGCCAATCTCTTTTCCGGAAATAGCCCAGCAATCATGTGAGCCAAATCCTTTATTGCAATTTCTTCATTAGGATTAGCAAGATTATATGCTTGAGAATCTTCTCCATACATTAGCACTTTTAAAAATCCTAAAATGGCATCGGATATGTAACAGAATACTCTTTGTGCCTCGCCATTACTTTTTAATTCTAGATCCCTAAACTCGACAACATCTCTAACAAAATCTGCAAAAACACGGCCATCATCTAGCGCCATTCCGGGCCCATATGTATGAAATGGTCTAACCACAGATACTGGAACATCATACTGTTTAGAATAAGCAACGCACAGATTTTCCCCCAATCTCTTGCTCTCAGCATAACAAGATCTTAAATTCATACTATCGATGTAACCACAATCACTCTCAGACAATATATGCTCTTGTGTATGCGGGGATCCATATATCTCACCGCTACTTACAAAAAGATATTTTATGCTTTTAGATCGAAATGCATAATCAAGTGTATTTTTGACTCCAATTGTATTTGGTAGTATTGTTTCTACTGGGTTTATCCCGAAATACTTAGGGCTAGCTAAGCTCGCTGCATGAATTACATAATCAGATTTATCATATTCAAGTGGAATTTCATGGGTAACATCATGCTCAAAAAATACGAATCCGTCAGATTTCTGAACTTCTGCAAGCCTTTCCATAGCTCGCTCTCTATTTCTTGCCATACAAATGACTGTAAGTTGTAAATCAAACCTACAGTTGAGATACAGAAAAAATTTAACGAGATATGAGCCTAAAAATCCACCAGCACCAGTAATCAATATTGTCTTTTTAAAAAAGAAAGAATGAATTTCGTCAAAGTCTAGTTGCGAATCAATATTTCTAAAATCATCTGCTACAACATGATTTAAGTTTTTTAAAAAATTTTCAGTCATAGCAAAAAATAAAGTTATTTACTAATCAAGCTAGAAATTAAATTTGATTGATATTCATCTCTATCCAAAAAGGGGGCCATATCTTCCAAGGGCCTAGATGACATAGTGCCATCTGAGTTAACTACCGAAGAAACTGTTGGAATAATCAATTGATTTTCAGGAGTAATAATTTCAAGAATAAAAGGGCCTTCAGTATTTAGAGCCAATTTAATTGCTTCTTCAAGGAACTCAAGACGAGAAACTCGTGCTGATGCTATTCCGTAGGCATCAGCAATTTTCATCAAATCCGGCATGGTTACACCAGATGTTGGTCCCTCGCCAATTAACCGGTCATTAAAATAGTTTTTTTGAGATGCTCTAATTGATAAGTAACCATTGTTATTTAATACAAATAGTTTTACTGGCAACTTATAATGTATTAGCGTTTGCAACTCTTGAATGTTCTGCTGCATGGAACCATCGCCAGTTATTGCCAATACACGCTGATCACCAATAGCTGCTGAAACACCAATCGCAGCTGGTAAGGTGTAACCCATTGTTGCCATAGCGCTTGATGGAATATAACGTTGATGAGGCTTGTTTAACTTAATGCCTTGTGAAACTGCATAAAATGCAGAGCCGGCATCTGAAATGAAAAAATCTCCAGGGTCAGATAGGTCTGATAACTTATCAACAAAGCTATAAATGTTAATTGCATCTTTTGTTTCCGAATACTCGGGCAAGCAAACGGGATACTTAGCCTTCCATGCTGAACAAATCCCCAACCATTTTTCGTGTTTCTTAGAACTCAACCCCTCTTCATTTAACTTTTTAAACAACTCTGACAAGAAATACTTAGCATCAGAGGTAATCTTGCAATCAATAGTTATAGTTTTCTTCTGATGCGATGCCATGTCTATATCGACAACGATTTTTTTTGCTTCCCTTGCAAATTCACTATAGTTATAACCAATTACAGAGACGTGCAGGCTTGTGCCAACTGCAAGTATAAGATCGGAGTTTTGCATCGCAAAGTTGGCTGCACGGTCACCCTTAACACCAGTCTTTCCAATATAAACATCTTGATCATGTTGGATATTATCAATGCCTAAATAAGGGGTAACAACTGGGATCTTGTATTTACTCACCAAGAATTGCAATGCATCATTAGCATTAGCCAACCTAACACCTCGACCTGCAATTATTACTGGTCGCTCTGCATTCTTAAACATTTCTACAACCTGATTAACTTCAAAGTCACTGGCTTTGGGTGCAGAATAATGATCCTTATATCTAGGCAATAATTCTTCATCTATCATTGCCGCCTGAACATCCATAGGGATCTCTAACCAGACCGGTCCAGGACGACCCTGCTTAGCAATTGATACCAGCCTATCCAATTCATAGCGAATCTTTGTGGGGTCACTCAGATGAACAACTTCCTTACACAAACTAGAAACAACCGGCACGATGTTTAACTCTTGAACACCAAACTGTCGCAGGCCATCTATATTTGCCAAAATTGCAGTTTCCGATCGCTTAACCTGACCCGAGATAAATAAACAAGGTACGCTATCTTGCCAAGCACCACCTAGACCAGTAATAGCATTTGTTGCAGCCGGCCCAGTTGAAAAATAACCCACCGCAAAATTTTGATTAGCTCTTGCATACGCCTCAAGAGCCATAGATGCTGATTGCTCATGATGCACACAGATTGCGCGCAATTTATGATTACATGCAACACCATCAGTTAAATGCATACTTCCGGCGCCAGTCAACATAAAAACATCATTAATTTTTAGCTCATCGCTAACATATCTTGCTATGTAATCGGAAACCCTGATCATAATAATCTTAAATATTTTTTAATTTTCTACATGCATCTGTGAACTGAGCTAATGCTTGCACTATATTGGCCTGTGAGTTTGCATAAACAATTCGAACAAAACCCTCACCTTGAGAACCAAAACAAGAACCTGGTAATAGAGCTAGATTAGCAGACTCTAGCATGTAATTACAAAAATCTTCAGAACTCATACCAAAACTTGCTATATTTGGAAAAGCATAGAAAGCACCCCCAGGTAAATGACACTGAACGCCAGGTATTTGATTCAAACCCTCAATCAGAATATCCCTTCTTTTCCTATACTCGTCCATCATCGCGATAACTATATCCTGGGAACCTGTAATTGCCTCTATACCAGCACGCTGAATAAAAGGCGCAACGCATGAGGATGTTGTTTGCAACAAAAGCATCATTTTTTCAGCAACATTTTCTGGCATTACCAAAGCACCCAATCGCCACCCAGTCATTGCAAATGATTTACTAAATCCATTTGATAAGATGACTCGCTCTCTGCACTCATCTAAACTAGATATAGAAAAAAATTCGTCATCACCGTAAACCATTCGAGCGTATATTTCATCAGAATATATATATAAATCATGCTTCACAGCTAAATCATAAATTTCTTTTAATGCCCAAGATTCAGTAACTGCTCCGGTAGGGTTATTTGGGCTGTTCAGTATCAATAGTCTAGTTTTATCGGTAATTAATGGTTCTATATCCTCCGCTCTCATTCGAAATCCATTTTTTTCGTATAAAGGATATGCAACAGGCAGCGCACCGCACATTTGTATAGCAGAAAAATATGTTGGAAATCCAGGATTAGGGACCAATATCTCTTGACCAGGATTGCTTAAACAGAAAATAGCGTAGTAAATTGCAATATTTGCGCCTGGCGTAACAAGAATCTGCTTGTCACTTGGCATAAACCCACGAGATGAATTTGTTGCTTTTCTTATAACATCAACAAACTCTGGCAAACCCCAGCTACTGACGTAATGGGTATCTCCTCGGTCTAACGCCTGCTTAGTTGCATTGATAATGTTAGGCGGAGTATCAAAATCCGGATCTCCAATTTCTAAATGAATAATATTTTTACCGCAAGCCTCAAGCTTTCTGACTTTGTCAATGACTTTGAACATTGGTTGACCACCAATATTTTGTGCATTAACTGATATCTCTCTCATTTAGACCGCCCAACATAAGACTGGTTATTAAAAATTAACGCCTAGGTACGATTCAATTCTTTCAACTACAAAATCTAACATCTCAGTGGTTAATGCTGGCTGAACGCCAATCCAAAAAGTATTATTCATGACATTATCTGTATGAGTTAAATCACCGCTAACTCGATACTGAACATTAACCATGTATGGCTGACGGATTAAATTACCTGCAAATAATAAACGTGTCCCAATTTTATTTTGATCAAGATATGTAGTTAAATCTAATCTTGATACTGGGGATGTTTTTTTAACTGTAATTGGAAAGCCGAACCAAGATGGATCAGATCCTTTAGTCGCTTCAGGTAATTGCAAAAACTCCTCACATGACTTTAGACGCTCTTTTAAGAATTTGAAATTTTCTTTGCGCTTTTGAATGAATGCATGGGCTTTTTCTAACTGAGCTAAGGCGCAGGCAGCCTGCATATCTGTGATTTTTAAATTGTAGCCTAGATGGCTATAGGTATATTTATGATCATAACCTTTAGGTAAATTTCCCAGCTTCCAACAAAATCTTTTACCGCAAGTATTATCTTTTCCAGGAGGGCAATAGCAATCACGGCCCCAGTCACGAAAACTTTCTGCTATCTGCTTTAACTCGTAATTGTTTGTAAATACCGCTCCACCCTCTCCCATGGTGATGTGGTGCGCCGGATAAAAACTTAACGTTCCAATATCGCCAAACGTCCCAACCATCTGCCCTTGATAAGTCGATCCCAAAGCATCGCAACAATCTTCAACTAACCAAAGATGATGTTTTTCACATAATTTAGATATAACTTCCAGATTAAAAGGATTACCCAAGGAGTGCGCCAACATAATTGCTTTTGTTTTTGAGCTTATTGCTGCCTCAATTTTTGTGACATCAATGTTATGAGTTAAGGGATCGACATCCACAAAAACAGGAATGGCGCCAAACTGAATAATAGGATTAACTGTTGTCGGGAAGCCAGCAGCTACACCAATCACCTCATCCCCACGCTTAATCGCACGATCCCCCAACTTAGATGACGTCAATGTCGAAAAGGCAACTAAATTAGCCGAGGAACCAGAGTTCACTGTAATGGCATGCTTAACACCAATAAACTGTGCTAATTTTTTTTCAAATTCTTCATTAAATCGACCTGTCGTTAACCAGCCATCTAAAGAAGCTGACACCATGCACTGCAACTCTTCAACACCAATTAATTTGCCAGAAGGCGGAATAACTGTTTCACCAGGTATAAATTTCTTTGCTTGAAATTCAATTTCCGCATACTGTTTAACCAGCAAAGCTATTTGCTCACGAATTAATTCTTTGTTTTGTATTTTTTTATCTGACATCAATTTTTAATAAAGTTATGTATTTTGATAATCCATAATCTGGCTTAAACTTAACTCGGACATATCTTCACCATCATTAAGCGCCTGATACCAATCAACCGTCTTTGCAATAGCATACGTCAAATTCCACTTCGGCGACCATTCAAGCTCTAACCTGGCTTTTTTACAGTCAAGTCTTAATAGATTCGCCTCATGGGGCTGAAATCTTTCATCTTGCACCCAATGAGAGCTCCCGCCCCACCTATTTACCAATAAATTAGCTACCTCGCCAACATTTATTGCATCTTCATCATTAGGGCCAAAATTCCATGCTGCTGCATATTTACGACCATGCTGATAGAGATTTTGCGCCAAAATAAGGTACCCCGATAAAGGCTCTAAAACATGTTGCCAGGGTCTTATAGCTTTTGGATTTCTTAAAATCAGGGGTTGTCCCGATTCAAAAGCCCTTATAGCATCAGGTACCAGGCGGTCAAGCGACCAATCTCCACCCCCGATTACATTTCCTGCTCGAGCAGTTGCAATAAAATTAGAATTTTGATCGCTATCAAAGAATGATTTTCTATAAGCCGCAGTCACTAATTCAGCACATCCCTTGCTGCTACTATATGGATCGTGACCACCCATAGGATCTTCTTCACGATACCCCTGAATTTGCTCTATATTTTCATAACATTTATCAGTTGTTACTATTACCGTAGACCTAACACTAGAAACATATCTCAAAGACTCCAAAAGATTGAGAGTGCCCATTACATTCACTTGATAAGTTTCAATCGGATTTTCATAGGAATATCTCACCAAAGGCTGTGCAGCCATATGAATCACAATATCAGGTGAAAATTTGATTAATGCCTGCTTTAGAGTAGAGAAATCTACAATATCAGCAATTTCAGACTTTTCAATTAACGGATTGATGTTAAAAACGTTATATAAAGCTGGTGATGAATTAGGAGTTAATGCATATCCATATACCTTTGCACCCATTGAATGCAACCATAATGCAAGCCACCCACCCTTAAAGCCAGTATGTCCTGTTAAAAAAACTTTTTTACCAGTCCAAAAACTTGCATCAACTTGCCCACTCATTACAACCAGACTTTCCATGGAGCTTTGCCAGAGGACCATAACTCCTCAAGATAAGTTTTATCTCTCAAAGTGTCCATTGGATGCCAAAATCCATCATAACAATAAGCCTTTAAGTTACCTTCTGAAGCAAGTTTCATAAGCGGTTCCTGCTCCCAAACAGTTCGATCATCTTCAAGATAGTCAAACACTGCCTTTGAAAGAACAAAAAAACCACCGCTCACCAGTGCTTCCTGCCCTTTGGGCTTTTCTTTAAAAGAGGTTACTAGATCATTTTCAATATTTAATGCCCCAAATCTTGCTGGTGGGTTAACGGCAAGTAAACTTGCGACTCTTCCGTGACTTTTATGAAACTCAATTGTTTTAGATATGTTGATATCACTCAACCCATCCCCATAAGTCAAACAAAAAGTATCTTCGCAATCCAAATATTTTTGAACTCGCTTTAGTCTTCCGCCAGTCATTGAATCATCACCAGTATCAACCAAAGTAACACTCCAAGGCTCAGATCTTTCTTCATGAATTAACGTGTTATTTTTTTTAAAATCAAAAGTTACATCGGAGCTGTGCAAAAAATAGTTCGCAAAAAATTCTTTGATTACATAACCCTTGTAGCCACAACAAATTACAAAATCATTGATGCCATGAGCTGAATACATTTTCATGATATGCCATAGTATTGGCTTACCACCGATCTCTATCATAGGCTTAGGTCGCAATGAAGTTTCCTCAGAAATACGAGTTCCTAAGCCGCCAGCAAGAATTACCGCTTTCATACGTCCCCTATTTTTTTGTTTTTTGTACGTCCATTTGAACACCTTTAGGACTTAGCAAAAAAAGTAATGGTCGTAAAGGTCTCATAAAAACTACACTAAAAGTGAAAACTAATTTCACTAAAAAAAAATTACTACCTGCTCTGCAAAATAAGCCATACCCACCAACATTCAAATACTGATATCTATTTTTTTTTGCAATAAATTCCATAGCTTTCTTACTATAGAAAAAAATGTGTTGGCCAGATTGAGGCACTAAGTATGGCCAATCACTACCCTGATTTGCATACAGTTCTGTACTTACAATTATATATTCAGGATTGTTATCAAATAACAAATTAAAATCTTGATCCGGATTAATAAAATGCTCAAGAACTTCAAATGCAAGCCTCAAGTCACTATCTACAATAACGGTGGAATTGAATGAAGGTGCTACGCTGTGAGCAACATGTCTATCATAAAAAAAACTATCAAGCCCATAATCCCTTAATAATCTAGTTAAAATTCCTGTGCCACCCCCAAAATCTAGAATTTTCTTAACTGAAAAAATTTTGGAGAAAAAATAGACTATACAAAAATTATCAAGATTTCTCTGTATTACGCCATGATCTAGGCTTGATAAATTTCCTGTGCGATATGCCTCCTCAAGCCAATATACGTCGGATATCTGTAATGAGCCACAATTAATACATTCATAGTATTCACCTTGATACTTATCAAGAATCATTAAGTTAAACATCTTTTTAGTAACGCCGTTACATAATTTACAGCCCATGTATGATCCTGTTATTTCATAAAACATTAGTACCTGTCTTCAAGCATAAAACGAGCAACATCAAGCGCGTTGTAACTAGCTTTCCAGCCCAACCGATCAAATATCCTCTGAGGATCACAACTGGACCTTGACACTTCTTGTGGCCTAGCAAGATCAGGTTGAAGAACCACCCAATCTTCCCAATTTAAATCAATTGATGAAAAAGCAGTTGCAAGAAAATCTTTTAACTGAAAAGATTGTCCGGTACCAATCACGAAATCTTCAGGATCACCATTTTGAAGCATCAACCACATAGCTTCAACATACTCCGGCGCCCAACCCCAATCACGCGAAACGTCTAAATTTCCAAGATATAGGCTTTCCTTACTTCCACTGGCTATTCTTTTAGCCGCAGAAATAATTTTTTGAGTTACATATATTTCTTTTCTCAAACATGATTCATGATTGAATGTAATACCAGTTACAGCAAATATCCGATATGCATCACGATAGTTTTTCACTAACCAATATGCGGCTAATTTTGATACTCCATAGGGACTTGCGGGAGAAAAAATAGTTGACTCATTCGCGACAGTATCGCCTAAAGTACCAAATGTTTCACTAGATCCAGCATTATAAAATCTACTCTTTGGTGATATCTTTTTGATAGCCTCAAGAATATTAATAACAGCATTAGTAATACTTTTTATAGTATCAAAAGGATACAAAAACGATTCCGCCACAGATGATTGGGCAGAGAGATTATAAACTTCATCGGGCTTAAAGACGGTAAGAGCACTCTCAACATCAGAATAACTTTCTGGATCTATCTTAATAAAGGTTATGTCATTAGTACAATCAAGGCCAATTTTTTTATAATTATCAGGAAGATGCAATACCTGACTTCTTGATGTTCCTACAACCCTATAGCCCTTGCTTAATAAGAGCCGAGTCAGATATGTTCCATCTTGGCCGGTTGCTCCAATAATTAAAGCTACTTTACTAGCCTTCACCATGATTAACAAAACCTCTTATAAATTTCTAAAGTGGAATCACTGCAAGACTTCCAAGTAAAAAGCCTAGCACGCTCCACCCCCTTCAAAATATGATTTTCTCTAATCTCTTTTGAGTTAATCAATTGGTTCAAAGCAATCATCAAATCCTCAAATGATGTCGGGTCAAAATAAACTGCTGCATTCCCTAATATCTCCGGCATACAACTTGATGAGCTGCTGATGACCGGACATAAATTTGCCATTGCTTCAAGGGGTGGCAATCCAAAGCCTTCATGAATAGATGGGTACACCAGTACCTCAGCATTTTTATAGATTAAATTAAGTAAGTCATCATCACCATATTGGTGCCGAATGCTCTTACGAGGAATCCCGAGCACGTTAAGCGCAGAAAGTTCAAAGTCAGTTAACTCTCCACCACCAAAAATTAATAAATCATGTGTTTTGTATAGATTGAGTGCCGCATATGCCTGAAGTAGAACCTTGAAATTTTTATAGCCATATCTGTTACCAACATATAGCACATATGGGCGCCCAGAACTGAATACCGGAATTTGCCCTGGTTTTTTATAAACCAAACCAGCATCGCAACCCAAATAAACCACACTAATCTTAGATTCTGGCACATTAAAAAAATTAATTAAATCTGCTTTAGTTTTTTGAGAAATGCAGATAACATGATCTGATCTGTTAACTGAAAGTAATTTCAAATATGAAGTTTTATCCGATGAAGAAATTTGATTAGGTATTAATTCATGAATCATGTCATAAACAGTCAAAATTCTAGCCGCATTATTTGTAGCGCAAACATTACTACCATAGTATGTTTGATGAATAATGTTAGGGTGAATAATGGGGGTGACTAGATTAGAAATTAGTTGATTGAACTTGAGTATCAAACGGGTTGTTTTTGGAGGATATTTTTTAAAATATTTTCCATAAATACCCCTATTAGCAATAGAATTCAAGTAAACATTCCTATGAATGGGCGCCAAAATATTAATATCAAAGCCACCACAAGCTAAGTGAGCATATAGCTCACTAAAATATCTAGAAATTCCTCCGTATGAATTTCTACTAAATGCCTGATAATCAAATAATATTCTCACCGGCTAGTCTTTTGAGTTCGGTGTCATTAACAATTTTTTTAAAAATCTATAAAAGCATAAAATTAATGGTAAACGCTGAACATACTTCTCCTTATAGAATTCTCGCCTAGTTTTGAAGATATTCAGGTCAGTCCAACGATCAGACTTTTCATCAACCAAAAAACACGTCGGATGAACAAGAGGCATGGGCATTGAAGTTGATTCAAGATTTTCAAGCCCACCTCCAGTTTTGGTATGAGTAGCATGAATACCAAAACCAATATTTTTTATCAAATTAACATTTGGCACAATAATTAACCCGTGACTTTTCCAAACACTATAGTTCCAAGCATAGTCATATGCTTCAATTTTTCTTTGAAAAACCGTATCAAATCTTTTTTGCCAATATTTTGATGCATCTCTGTATCCACCACAAACTTTTTGGAGTAGGCCACTATATTTATAATTAGGCCAATCACTCATTGACCTATCGTACTTACTCCAGGACCTTCGCCATAAAGCCAAACCCCAATTATGAGAGTATCTACTAAAACGATAGCTCTCTTTGTTAGCTTTTTTTTGAGGCACAAAATTGCAACCCGTGATAGCCATAACGGACTCAACGTCTTTGTATTTAATCAATAACTCTCTACAAAACCAAAAAAAAGACTCATTTGGGAGAACATCATCTTCCAAAATGATTCCACAATCCTCATTCTCAAATAGAAAATCAATCCCCCCCTCCACTGATGTGCGGGAGTCAACATAATTTTCCCGGTAGAATCTGTGAACCTGACAATCCCAATCGATATTCGACAGCATATCCTTAACCAATCTACACCTATCAAGCTCATCTTGACTTGCACTCGGGCTTGGGGCGTTAATGGATATGTATAACCTGGTCGGTCTAACTTTTCTTATTTGCGCCAAAACTAGTGCGGTTGTATCTGGTCGTCGATATGCAATTAGCAATACTGGCACATCAAGAATTTGAGGATTCATACTTACCAATTAAACTCCTAATGTCTAATAAACCGTTACTTGACCAACCACCATCAACAGGTATATTCACCCCTGTCAAAAATGAAGCCGCCTCGCTACATAAAAAAGCAACCACGCTAGCAACCTCTGCAGCACTGCCCCATCGATTTAAAACTGAATGAGTAGATCTAATATCATTAGCAATTGGGTCATTATATGAACCCTTTGTCATATTAGTTGGAATGTATCCAGGAGAAACACAATTAGACCTAATGCCATATTGCCCTAAATCTCTAGCAAAAGCTTTTGTCATGCCAAGAACTCCTGCTTTAGATGCATGATATGCTGGATTATTTGGCAAGCCCAAAGTGCTCGCTAAAGAGCCAATAAAAACAATGTTACCGCCAGCAATCTTGCCCTTGATAACCAAATCTTGAAACTTCCTAGCCCATAAAAATGGGGCTTTTAAATTTATCTCTATTGTCTTATCCCAGTCCTCAATGGACTGAGGAAATCCACCACTGGATACGCCTGCATTATTAATTAAATTCAGATTGACTGGCTCAAATTGCAATAATGAATCAAAAACTAGATCTATTAATTTAATATCGGAAACTGACCCAATAAAATATTGAACATTTTCTATAGTAACAGTAGGTTTATTTAAATCAACAACTAAAACCTTATCTGAATTTTGCGCTAGTGATTTACTGATTTCATAGCCATTACCAGATGCCCCACCAGTAACTATTGATATATTTTTATATTCATTCATGATTAATAAATTTTTCCATTTCAATTACATCAGATGGATACGTCATAGTTTTGTAATCACCATCCAAAACAAATCCTTTTATACTCAAATTATCATCACCTGCTAGCTTTAAGAAATTAGAGAAATTAGAGTTAATTAATTCTTTATTTTTATTAAAAGTTTTTAAAATAAATTCTCTATTAACCACCATATAACCAATATCAATATATTTATGTATCAATTGATCATTATTATAATAAATATTAAAATCATCATTTAAATATATATTACCCTTATCATTAACATCTTTAATTGTAACTAGAAATTGATTATTATTTTGATAAGCCTCGAAAAGCTGAGCAAAGTCCAATTTGGCATAATTATCTCCATATAACAGCAAAAAATCATCATCCATCATGCTGACTGCTTCATATATGCGCCGAGATGTTTCCCACTCAACATCTCCAGAAGAGTATTGAATATCACACCCCCAATTAGCCCCATCACCAAAATAACTGCTAATTAAATCGCCACAAAAACCGGTTAATAAAACAATTTTTTTTATTGAATTTGAGGTTAGTTGATTTATTAAATGATCTAAAAATGGCTTACCTAACACTCTAACCATAGGTTTTGGCAAATCTTTAGTCAAAGGCATAAGTCGTTGACCAAGACCACCACACAAAATCACCGCTTGCTTAATTTGCAAAGTTAAACCATCCTATGATTTACAATGAAACATTAATTATATTTGACAATACTGATGATTATAGCCCGTAGCCCTCTTCGAATTAGCCTTGGTGGTGGCGGTACAGACCTACCTTCGTTCTACAAAAAACATGGGGGCTTCCTCGTAGCTGGGGCAATTGATAAATATGTATATCTGACTGTAATGCGCCCCTTTACAGAGGGTATCTATCTAAAATATTCTGATATTGAAGAAACCAACGATGTCACAAAAATTAAACACAATATTATTCGCGAAGTACTCACTTTACAAAATCTAAAATCGCCACAAATTGCTATTACATCACTCGCAGATATCCCCTCTGGCACCGGGCTTGGCTCATCTGGTAGCTTCACAACAGCACTTATTAAAGGTTTATATACCCACTATAAAAAACCTATTCGCCCAGAAGAATTAGCAGAGTTAGCATGTCACATCGAAATTGATCGCCTAAAAGAACCCATCGGAAAACAAGATCAATACATAGCAGCCTATGGCGGCCTAACATGCTTCACATTTAATCAAGATGGCTCTGTGATAGCAGAACCACTCAAAGTATCAATGGACACACTATTTGATCTAGAAGATAACTTACTTTTATTTTTCACAGGATTCTCAAGGTCAGCCTCTAAAATCTTGCAAGATCAAAATCAAAAATCTATTTCAGATGACGAGTCTATGCTGAAAAATTTGATGTATCTTAAAGATCTAGGTTACAGAAGCAAAGATGCATTAGAAGCCAACAATCCAATCCTTTTTGGCGAATTGATGCATGAACACTGGGAGCATAAAAAAAAGAGGTCATCTGGAATGTCTAATGTTCAAATTGACGAATGGTATTCCCTTGGCATTCGGAATGGTGCTGTAGGTGGAAAGTTAGTCGGCGCAGGTGGTGGAGGGTTTTTAATGTTCTATGCCTCTGACAGAAATAAATTGAGGCACACCATGAAAAAAGCAGGCCTAGAAGAGGTTCGCTTCAAATTTGACTTTGAAGGCACAAAAATATTACTTACCTAAATACTAAAAACCTATATGACATACTCAAAACAACATTTATCTGAAGCTATTGAAATTATCAACAAACTCGACACCAATAAAATCGAGGAAATCGTCAGAACAATCAAGGAGATTAGAGATAATAATGGGAGAATTTTTTTTCTTGGAGTAGGTGGAAGCGCTGGAAATTGCTCACATGCTGTAAATGACTTTAGAAAAATATTAGACATTGAGTGTTATGCTCCATCAGATAATGTTTCAGAATTAACCGCAAGAACAAATGATGACGGTTGGGATTCTGTTTTTTCTGAATGGCTAAAAGTCAGTCGCTTATCCAGCAAAGATGGACTCTTTATTTTTTCAGTTGGCGGTGGAAATCTAGAAAAAAATATTAGTCCCAATTTAGTAAAGGCTATTCAACTTGGCTTAACGGTCAAAGCTAAAATATTGGGCATTGTTGGGAAAGATGGTGGCTTCACGGCAAAATCTACACAGCAATGTCTAGTTATTCCCACCGTCAATGAAAACAACATCACACCACACTCAGAAGCATTTCAAGCAGTGATTTGGCACCTCATAGTGTCTCACCCAGAACTCAAAGTTCACCAAACCAAATGGGAATCCGTAAAGTAATTGATGGTTAAAGCAGTTTTTTTAGATCGCGATGGAGTCATTAATCGCGCCTACACAAATAATAAAAAACCAATACCACCTAGCACTATTCATGAGTTAGTAATACTTCCCAGGGTGGAAGAATCTCTCAATTTATTAAAGTCTGAGGGATTTAAGTTAATTGTGGTGACGAATCAACCAGATGTCAGCAGAGGTAAAACTTCTAAAGAAAATGTTGAGTTAATCAATTCAACTCTATTGAGTAAATTAGAGATTGATAGATTTTATACTTGCTATCACGACTCCCATCATTTATGTAGCTGCAGAAAACCCAAGCCCGGATTGCTAATTCAGGCCTCCAATGACTACAATATTGATGCCGCAAACAGCTTTTTGATAGGAGATCGTCGTACAGATATACTCGCAGGCAACTCGTTTGGCTGCAAAACATTTTTTATAGACTACAACTATGCTGAAGAAAAACCTACAACCATGAACTACATTTCAAAAGATTTATGGGATGCAACTCAAAAAATAATTACTCTATCTAAAGTTAAATAAGGAATATATGTCTATGGACAAGTTGAAAATTAAACTATTTGCAGATGGTGCCGATCTAAAGAGTATGCTAGAAATGTCTCAAAAACCATTCATTCAGGGACTCACCACTAACCCAACATTAATGCGCAAAGCTGGAATTCAAGATTATAAAAAATTCGCTCTTGATGTTTTATCAAACATTAAAAATAAGCCAATTTCTTTTGAAGTTTTCTCAGACGACTTTAAAGAAATGAAAAACCAAGCATTAGAAATTGCTGGCTGGGCAGATAATGTTTACGTAAAAATTCCCGTAACAAATACTAAGTCAGAGTCAAGCGCAGAATTAATTCATGACTTATCTAATCAGGGAGTGAAAATTAATGCGACTGCATTAATGACCCTAAACCAAGTAAAAACGATTAGTGATGCACTAAACCCAAATATACCGAATTACATTTCAATATTTGCCGGAAGAATAGCGGACACAGGGAGAGATCCGGTACCCATCATGGCGGAAGCAGTTGCAATGCTCGCCCAAACACCCCTTACTGAACTTATATGGGCAAGCCCTAGAGAATTGCTAAATGTTTTTCAAGCCAATCAGATTGGCTGCCACATTATTACCGCAACCTCAGACATACTTAATAAACTAAAACTAGTTGACTATGACTTAGAGAAATATTCATTAGACACAGTTAAAATGTTCTATGAAGATGCGAAGGCTGCAAACTACGTAATATAACTAATCAAAATATTCAATAAATTGCGCCTTAATTTTGGGGGGAATCCAATTTTTACTAGCATGACCAATCCAATATGTGGGCGCAATAAATTTCTTCATGCCGCGACCTTTAGATATAGAAAATTTTGCGCCCCACCATGCATAAGAACTAGGTGACAAAACTCCGCCGCAACAATAACTCATAGCCGCCAAATCCATAGATTCTGATGAATGATATATATCTGCACAATCAATTTGATGCAACAATTTTTCTTTTACATATTCAGGATCATCAGTAAAAAATAAAAACTTAGGTGCATCTATAAAACTCTTAATAATGTTAACTTGTCGCAAATACCAGTCCTCACTCAAAACGGCTGGAAATTCAGGTGACGGCCAAGATAAGTAATCTCCTCGCCTGACATGTAAAAATATTAAATTTGACTCTTGCTCACCAAATCTAGGATCACTAGCCAATGCTTCTGTAATGTGAGACTTAAAGCTAAGTTGATTAACTACATCATCAGAAATAAAAGTTTCAGATTGAAAATATGACTCTTTTACATAAATATAATTTAGCCATGTTAGATTTTTTTTAATGATTATTTTTTCATCCAAACTAGACTCGTAAGCCACATTAAATATTTTATCAAGAACATTTAAATGTTCAAGCTTGCGGACAATCTTTACAAAAATTTTCATTAGCCAAATATTTTTGGGTATGAAAATTGCATCTACACCATCAAAAGTATTCTTTAAACTATCAAATCCTATCAAAATTATTTTTTCAGGCTTGGGAAAAAATGAGCGTAAAGCCACATATTGAAATAGTTGATTGCCCAATCGACCTGACTCAAAAAAAATAATCATATTTACAAATAAATCACTCGATCACATTTATTCAAAACTGATTGATTATGTGAAATCACAATCATAGTAACCTCATCTTTAACATCAGCAAATGCAGAAAAAATATCAGACTCAACTTGAGCATCTAAACCAGTAGTTGCTTCATCAAGAATGATCAACTCTGGCTGACGATACAAGGCTCTGGCAATGGCTATTCGCTGCTTCTGACCACCTGAAAATCTTGTACCAAAATCACCTAAACGTGTATTTAAACCCTGCGGCAAATCTCTAACTAGCTGATCTACCCTTGAAATCTTTAGAGCATACTCCAATGCCTCCTGATTAACTCCATCAGCCGCCTTTGAAAAAAGTATGTTTTCCAGAATAGTCTCGTCAGATAGATAAATGTTTTGTGGAACGTACCCTATGATTGACTGCCAGGCATGCTGTAAATAGTTGATATCGCGACCATTCACCAATATATGTCCAGAAGTCGGCTGCAACAATCCAAGAATTAATGTAATTAGTGTAGATTTACCAGAACCACTAGGAGCAACTAATCCCAACACTTCCCCTCTTGTGACTCTTGCAGAAAAATGACTAAGAACCAGCTCCGCAGAGTTTGGATATTTAAAAGAAATGTCATCAATACTTAAATCAGAAAAAATAATTTTTTTCTGATTGGGCAAAGTTGAAGCTGACTTAAATGCACTAACTGTCATTTCATCAAACAAAATTTGAATTGCATATTGACTGGACCTGACCAACTGTACAGAACCCAATATTCGGCTCATGGCGGGAATAATTCTAAAAGCACCTGCCCCAAATATTGCCAATAAAACAACAAGTTCCTCGCGAGTACTTCCCAAATATATAGCCATCATTAACAAAATAGCTAAAGTTAGCAAGCCAACACATTCAAACCATAACTTAGGCAATGATTGATATATCTGAATCATCGTTTCCACATCAGCATTTTTATCATCTGATAAAGCATATTTAGTTAAAAAATGGCTTTCGGAACCAAAAACCTTAACCTCTTTTATAGCTAAAAATGTTTGCTGTAAATTTTTTAATGCAGCAGTTTCATATTCTTTTCTTTTAAAACCAACTCCATCTAATGCTTTTTTTGCTTTTGCGTTGACAAAAAAAAGTATTCCGCCAAAAAAAATAGATGCAACACACATTCCCAAAGGCTGGATATAAAAAATATAGCCCAAGATGAATATCACAATCAATAAATCGGCAATAAGATTTACTAAGCCCATCACAGAATGCTGGGCAAAAATTGATGTGACATTTAAAATATTATTAATTAGATCAGCAGAATTTCTCTGCAAATAAAACTGATAACCTTGCTCTAAATATTTCTTAAATAAGCGTTGGGATAAATTAGACTTTAATTTAAATATTGTTTTTGAAAGCTTCTTTTGAAATAGATAGGCAAGAAAATTTTTTGCAATGACAATTGCGCACAAAAAAATCAAAGGAACTATAACGGCATCTTGAGAAAATCCAAATCCTGAAATAAACTCAACATCAAAGAGCCGACTGGAATTGCCATAAATTGATTGAATTACTGGCCCCAAAATTGCAACAGACCCCATTTCCAAGATTGCCAAGAAAATGGTCCCAAGCAACAAATAAAGAATTTGCCACCTTTGCTTACTCTCCAGAATTCGTAAAACCCTATCTATCATCAATGATTCTTCAGAAAATCTTGATAAGTCAACCGTAGACCCTGTTCTAATTCAACTCGTGGATGAAATCCAAACTGATTCAATAGATCACAACTTAATAATTTCTTTGGCGTGCCATCGGGCTTTGTGATGTCTTGTGTAATTTGACCGGTATAGCCCACAACCCGGGCAATTAATTGACTTAATTCTCGAATAGAAATATCTACACCACAACCCACATTAATATGGCCCTGCCTAAGATTAATTTTTTCAGACCAAGCCTCTTTATCTAGATTCATAAAATACAATGCTGCCGCAGCCATATCATCAACATGAAGGAACTCTCTTCTCGCCTGACCAGTCCCCCAAATAACCACTTCATTTTGTGAAGCCACCTTGGCCTCATGAAATCTTCTGATTAGCGCTGGAATGACATGACTATTCTCAGGATGATAATTGTCCCCTGGACCATACAAATTAGTAGGCATCAAACTTCTAAAGTCAGTTCCATATTGCCTGTTGTAACTTTCACATAATTTAATGCCTGCAATTTTTGCAATTGCATATGGCTCATTGGTAGACTCTAATTGCCCCGTCAGCAGCGCATCTTCAGTAATCGGTTGCGAAGCATACTTAGGATAGATGCAACTCGAACCTAGAAATATTAGCCGTTTCACATGACTCAAATACGAGGCATTAATAATATTGGCCTCAATCATTAAATTTTGATAAATAAACTCTGCCGGGCAAGTGTCATTAGCGTAAATACCGCCAACTTTTGCTGCAGCAAGATAGACATAATCCGGCTTAACCTCTCCAAAGAATTGGTTAACCTGAGCTTGATTAGTCAGATCAAGCTCATCCCTAGATTTCAATATGAGATTCGTGTAACCGCATTGAGTCAACTGTCGCACGATAGCTGATCCAACCATCCCGCGATGGCCCGCAACAAAAATTTTTGAATTTAAACTCAACACATTATCTTTCTTGCTTTAGATGAACCTTATAACCACTAGTATTCAGCAACGCCAACTGTTGGGCCGCACTCAAATCTTCAGCGATCATTTCTTGAATCATTTGATCAAGTGAGATCCGAGGCTCCCAACCTAATTGTTTACGAGCTTTAGCAGGATCACCAAGCAAAGTATCTACCTCAGTTGGCCTAAAATAAGCAGAATCAACTTGAACTATCACATCCCCCACTTTCACAGACTTGCTTGTTTCACCTGTAATCGCAATAACCCTAGCAATCTCACTTATACCATCTCCTTCAAAGCTGATATCGATTCCCAAGCACTTGGCCGAACGCTTTACAAATTCCCTAACGCTGTACTGCTGACCTGTAGCAATCACATAATCTTCTGGTTTATCCTGTTGTAGCATTAACCACTGCATATAAACATAATCTTTTGCATGACCCCAGTCACGCAGTGAGTCTAAATTACCCAAATACAAGCACTTCTCAATACCTTGAGAAATATTAGCTAAAGCGCGCGTAATTTTTCTAGTAACAAAAGTTTCACCACGACGCTTTGACTCATGGTTGAACAAAATTCCATTACAAGCGTAAATACCATACGCCTCCCTGTAATTGACAGTAATCCAATAAGCATATAACTTAGCTACTGCATAAGGAGACCTAGGGTAAAACGGTGTTGTTTCTTTCTGCGGAATCTCTTGAACCAAACCATACAACTCTGAAGTAGACGCTTGATAAAAACGAGTTTTTTTCGTTAACCCAAGAATTCGAATTGCCTCAAGAATTCTTAAAGTACCAATGGCATCGACATCTGCAGTATATTCTGGCGCATCAAATGAAACGGCCACATGACTTTGTGCCCCAAGATTATAAATTTCATCAGGTTGAGTATGCTGAATCAATCTCACTAAGTTAGAGGTATCAGTCAAATCTCCATAATGTAAATAAAAGTTTTTATTAGCAACATGCGGGTCTTGATACAAATGATCAACCCTATCAGTATTAAATAGAGAGGCCCGTCGCTTAATGCCATGAACTTCATACCCCTTTTCAAGGAGCAACTCTGCTAAATAAGAGCCGTCTTGACCTGTAACACCAGTAATAAGTGCAACTTTTTTCTGATTCATGATTAACTTCTTCCAATACCTGAATATTCAATACCGTAGTCTTTGACAACAGCGGGATCATAGATATTTCGACCATCAAAGATAACTGGTATTTTTAACCTATTTTTAATCTTTGCCATATCAGCGGCTTGGAAAACCTTCCACTCTGTTAGCAACAACAATGCATCCGATTCATCAAGACATTGATACATATCTTCTTTAAAAGAAATTTTTGCGAACATTTCTTGACTTAAATCATGAGCCAAACAGTGCTGTGCCTCAGTTATTGCAATCGGGTCATAAACCTGAATTTGTGCACCCAGCTCAAGCAAGCGCTTAATAATTACTCGTGAAGGAGCCTCTCTCATATCATCTGTATTTGGCTTAAATGACAAACCCCATATCGCAAACATGCGCCCCTTTAAATCTTGGCCAAACTTACCGACAACTTTGTTCAAGAGAACACTTTTTTGAGCATCATTGGCTGACTCAACAGCCTCTAAAATTTTTGATGGTGAATGATGCTCGTGTGCTATTCGAATCAATGCTTGCACATCTTTAGGAAAGCAAGATCCACCATAACCAATTCCAGAGTACAAAAATCCAAATCCAATTCGAGTATCAGAACCAATGCCTCGACGAACTAACTCAATATCAACCCCCAAGATATCAGCCAAGTTGGCTAATTCATTCATGAACGATATGCGCGTAGCTAACATTGCATTTGCCGCATACTTAGTTAATTCTGCGCTCCGCACATCCATGTAGATGACCCGCTCATGATTGCGGTTAAATGGCGCATAAATTTGTGACATGACTGTCTTAGCTTGTTGTCCAGCATTATCTGAAGATACTCCGACCACAATGCGATCTGGGCGCATAAAATCTTCAATAGCCGCACCCTCTTTTAAAAACTCAGGGTTTGACACCACTGCAAATGGCAGACTTATGCTTCTTTGCTCCAAGACTTCGGCAACCTTAGCTTTCACTTGATCAGCCGTACCAACTGGCACTGTTGATTTATCAACCAAAATTTTAAATTCATTCATGTGTTCAGCAACACTTCTCGCTACAGCTAAAACATATTGCAAGTCAGCCGACCCGTCTTCTGCTGGAGGTGTGCCCACAGCAATGAAAATAACAGCACCATGCTGAACACCATCAGCTACATCAGTACTAAAGCGAATACGTCCAGCAGCCTTATTTTTAGCAATTAACTCTTCTAGACCTGGCTCATAAATAGGCACACCACCGCTATTGAGTAAGTCAATTTTTCGCTTATCCGTGTCGATACAAAGAACCTCATTACCGATTTCAGCCAAACAGGCACCGGTGACCAAGCCCACATAACCCGAGCCAATAATTGTAATTTTCATAATTAACTTCTACCGTAACTGTCTTCAATTCTCACAATATCATCCTCACCCAAATACGATCCAGATTGCACTTCTATCATTTCCAAATCAACTTGACCGGGATTTTCCAAACGATGCTTAGCTCCGATGGGAATGTAGGTAGATTCATTTTCTTTTAATAAAAAAACTTGATCTCCATTAGTCACTCGAGCGAGACCCTTGACCACAATCCAATGCTCTGCACGATGGTGATGAAACTGCAAACTCAAAGATGCTCCAGCTTTGACACATATGCGCTTAACTTGAAATGTTTCACCACGATCGATCGAGTCATACCAGCCCCAAGGCCTAGCGACCTTACGATGAGTTACTGCTTGCGTAGCACCCTCTTTTTTTAATAACGCCACCACTTGCTTAACTTCTTCCACCTTATCTACCGATGCCACCAAGACTGCATCTGATGTATCCACTACCACCAAATCGGATGTACCTAAAGCAATCACTGGGCGATGAGGTGCATTGATGTACGTGTTGCGGGATTGAACTGCGACCCCATGACCATTGATGCGATTGCCTGATGCATCTGCAGATGATAACTGTGCTACGGCATTCCAACTACCAACATCACTCCAGGCCCCTCGAAATGAGGTCATCACCACTTTATCAAAATACTCCATCACCGCATAATCAATTGACTCAGATCGGCACGCCAAAAACTCCTCTTGATTTGGCCGAATGAAATTACCATCAATCTGAGCCAAGCTCATTGCAGAGGTACAAGACTTCAAAATATCTGGGGCGTGTTTTTCCATAGCTTCGATCAGCGTCTTTGACCGACACATGAAAATACCTGCATTCCAAAAATACTCGCCTGACAATAGCATTTTTTGAGCTTCATCAATGGGAGGTTTTTCTACAAAGCGCCCGACTTTAAAAACTTCAGAAGAAATTTCACCATTTAATGACAAGCTATCAGCTTGTTGAATGTAACCATAAGCTGTACTGGGTGCTGTTGGCTGAACACCGAAAGTAACAATATGCCCAGTATTTGCCGCATCAACACCTGACTTAATTGTGGCCATAAACGCATCGATATCAGGTACGTAATGATCAGCGGGTAAAAATAATAGTATGTCGGTTGGCAGTACTGTTGGCATTAAAGCAGCAGAAGTCATTGCCGCTGCCGTATTTCTACCACTAGGCTCCAACAAAATGGTTGGGGAGTGAGTCACCTCAACTCTAGATTCACCCATCAAATCTTGTACAAAAAAACGATGCTCCTCGTTGGTCACACAAATAGTCGCGCCACAATCTTTCACACGATTAATGGTTAGCTCTAAAAGACTTTGCCCATT